>SCPN01000292.1_pt1 | contig 165319 bp, 147 predicted proteins | sample 6106831 | NCBI WGS metagenome assembly SCPN01 (sample SAMN10720447, study PRJNA508395) | human gut metagenome | isolation source: Participant 1, 0 month | reverse complement strand
AAGGTCGGATTGTCTGCCAACATTTGTAAACCGCTTTCGAATATGACAAATAAAGCCATTTGGTATGCACGGGTACCGATACTTGCAGAGTTAGGACGTTCGGAACGATAGATATTCGGTTGCATACTGATCATAGCTCCAGGAGTGTAATCCATAGGGCCTACCGCATTTCTCATGAAAGGCAAGTAGATGCTATTCTCCGGCTTACAGCCTCCCATTTGTTCCATACCTCTGACCCCTTCATAGGATAATACATTGGGATACTTGTATTCTAGTCCGGCCGGCTTGAATGATCCATGGAAGTCAACAAATAAATGATGTCTGGCTGCTTCTTGGGCTACTCGTTCGTAGTAGTTAACCATCCATTGATCGCTGCGGTCCATGAAGTCTATTTTTACTCCCTTTATTCCCCATTCATTGAATGTTTTGAAAAGGTCAAAATTCTTTTCTACTGTTAACCAAGTCAGCCAAAGGACAATACCCACATTCTTTTCTTTTCCATAACGAATCAGCTCATGAAGGTCTACGTCCGGATTAGGAGTGTAAGGATCGCGTGTACTCTTGGCCCATCCTTCATCCATAATAATGTAAGGGATTCCGAACTTGGATGCGAAATCAATGAAGTATTTGTATGTTTCCAAATTACAACCAGCTTTAAAGGTTACATCTTGCCCATACGGGGTTGCTCCGTTCCACCATTCCCAACTTACTTGCCCTGGTTTTATCCATGACACATCTTCTAACTGATTCTTATCAGCCAGTTTATAGGTCATAGTGTTCTCAACTAATTGCTTGTCTTCCTTGGTAATGACAAAGTAGCGCCATGGAAAGTTCCTTTTTCCACTTGTTTTAGCGATATATTCCGCTTCTTTTTCGATTTTGAGGCTGCGGTCTCCGTCTTCACCAAATGCAAGGGGGACTTTTGGAAAAATGGAGGATATGCCATTGGTCCCGTTTCCTTTCAGAAACATGCAAGGATAGTCCGACAGATCAGATTCACTGATTAGTATCTTATATGATTTACGTGTATCAATGAGAACTGGAAGTACGGACATTTTATCCGATGGTTTCCATGAGTGACTGGAAATGTGTGTGTACGGCTCTTCATAAGCTGTTTTGAACCCTCCCGGCTGTTGGAGATGTAATAAATAGTCTGTCGGGAACTGCAATGAAAGGTCTTCTCCCAATACTTCGATTTCTCCTTTTTGGCGGGTGATAAAACGATAGGCTATTCCATCGTTAAAAGCACGGAATTCTACTGAGTAGTTTCCTTTAAAATTGAGTAGAAGTTGGTTATATTCGTTATTGATCGTTGAAAATTTCAGTGGAACGACAGGGGTTAAGGTTTCTTTTATTTTGTTCTGTTTTTGTCCGGACAGTTTGGGATGTTCGCCCAATATTTTATCTTTTAGTTTAAGTTGGAGATAATTGTCTTTCAACAGAACTTCATCATTACAGGCTACGTCATAGTAGATTTTGTCGGTGAGGCGGACGGATACTTGTATTTCTCCGTTCGGGGAACTTAACTTTATTTTTTCTTGTGCTTGTACATTGGATACTAAATAATAAACAAGCAAGGGTAAAAGAAAATACTTTTTCATTTTTCTTAAATAGTTATGTTGTCGTTTAATGTATTGATTACTAATATTGAGCAAATATAAACAATTTGAAATAGATAATAGTATACTAAATAAAATAGTTTTCTGCTTGGGTAATATGAGGGTATGCTTTTATTTTATCAAAGAGCAAATACAGGAAGTGAAGTATTGACTTGAATGTTTAGTTGTGAAAATAAATAAGCTGTTCATCAACTTCTGCAAAGTCATTGATGAACAGCTTATTTATTTTTCTAAGAATTAGTAAGATTATTATTTATCGGACATAGATGGAGGTAATTCTCCTGTTCTTGACCATTTTGACGGTTTCGATCCCATTACAAATTCTAGTGTACCTCCTTCACATATGTCTTTATGACAGAACCAGTTTTTGTTAAGTGGTTTGCCATTCAAGGTCGCTGATTGAATGTAGATATTTTTGTCGTTATTCTTTTTTGTTATAACCTTCAGGGTTTTACCATTTTCAAGATGTATAGTAACTGTATTAAATACAGGGCTTGAAATAAGATATGTGTCCTGGCCTGCATTAGGATAAAATCCTATAGAATGAAAAGCATACCAGGCAGACATAGAACCGGAATCATCGTTACCCGGTATTCCGTCACGTGTCGTTTTATATCTATTTTTTAAAATATACCGTACAATCTCGGCTGTTTTGTCTTGCCTGTTTACATAATTGTATAATGACGGAATTAAGAATCCTGGTTCATTGGCTATTTGGAATAATCCTATGTGATAACGTTGGTCCCATATCTTGTGGGTAAAAAAGGTATCTAGTCTTTGAGTGAAAATCTCTTCTCCGCCGCACTTTTGAATTAAACTTTTCATATCATGGGGTACATAGAATGACAACTCAAAAGAGAAAGTCTCATAAGTAGGTTCTCCCCAATTACCGCTTTTTAAGGTACTGAAATGCTCTTTATCCCAGTACTTTCCCTCTTCGTTTCTTGGCCATGCAAAGCCCGAAAATCCCAAACTTGTTATCCTATCATTCCATGTGTTTTGCCAGTTAGATGCATTTTTATAGTATTTATTGGCAATATCTTGTTTCCCTAAACGATCGGCTACAGTAGCGATAGCAAAATCACAATTAGAGTATTCAAAAGTACGTGTCAAGCATCTTTCATAAGCTGAAGAAACATAGCCTAATGAGTTATAGTCTGCTAAACCTCCACGGCCTTCTTTTCTTTCATCTCCTCCGGGAGCTACTTCTGCATTTTTCAACATAGCTTGTAAGCCTGCTCCATAATCAATCCCTTGTAGATTCTTTACCATTGCATCGGCAATCAGAATATCACAATTACTTCCTCCTTGAACACGACCATTATCATTACCACTACGTGCATCAGGCATGTACCCTTCATTGCGGTATATGTCAATAAGTGAACGTACCATATTTGATTGAACGGAAGGGGTAAGCAATGTAAATAATGGATGGGTAGCACGGAAGGTATCCCAAATGGCATAGAAATCATCAAAGTTCGGTTCTGTTGATATCCATTTCGGATTTTCTCCGGTCTTGTCTACTGGCTGGAGATAGCAATGATACAAAGCTGTGTATAGTTTAATTTTGTCTTCTTCTTTTCCTGTGACTTCTATTTTATTTAAGATATTATTCCATTCGGACACAGCCTGAGTATGTACTTTGTTGAAGTCCCAAGTTGTTATCTGCTTCAGGTTTTCTTTAGCTTTGCCACAACTGATATAGGAGATACCGACACGTACGTTGATTTTTTGATTTTCAGAGGTCGAATAGCTCAAATAAGCACCTGTTTTTTCGCCTGAATCGAATTGTTCGTTAATATTCGGCATTAAAGTATTTCCTTTCCATGTGCCGAAGCTTTCTGCCGGTGTATCTGTTTCTGCATAGAAATAGACTGTATAGGCCTCTCCTTCATTCCAGCCTCCGCGTACACGGGTGTATCCTTCTATTGTTGAGTTGGAAAGTATGCGTACTTCCGAACCTACAATTCTTTGAGTTTCGCATATTTGTAAGGCTAGACAACTGCCTAGATCAAAAAGAATTTTGGAGTCTTTGCTTGAGGGGAAAGTATATTCATGAAAACCGGCTTTGCTCAATGCTGTCAGCCGGGCTGCCGTGCGATAACGCGGCAACTCAACTTTGTATTCTCCTAAAACGGTATTCTCGTTGGCACGGGGGGAAGAATAGTCTTCTAAATGTATATCTCCGGTCAGAGGTAACATTAATACGTTGCCATATTTGCATCCTCCGCCTGTTCCGCTTACATGAGTATGGCTGAAGCCGTGTATATTGCCGTCAGGATTCCATCCGGCGTTCCAATCTTTATTGCCGCAATCGGGACCTAATTTTACCATTCCAAACGGAGTACATACTCCCGGAAAAACATTGCCGCCTCCATCTACGCCGATGAAAGGGTCTACATAGCGTGCATTGCCTGTCACGGTTTGTGCTCCGGCACTTGTTACTGCCATCCATGTAGCAATACAAATTAATAGTTTTGTTTTTAACATATCTATTCGCTTTTGATTATTTTCAAATTACAATAAGACGGTCTGGTCTTTGCCAGACTCCCAGATAGCCAAAAGGGCATATAACTCAACGAGTGACGCTTGCCTCAGAATCTCCCATTTATTCATTGAAACAGCTCCGCTTAAATCCTCGTCATTGATTAGACCACTAATGTGATGTGCCTTACCAAACCATGCGTGCAACATTGTGTTGCGCACATCTTCCAGATATGAGGGATTCTTATCAATGGAATAAAGTTCGAAGAATCCGCGGCACATGACGGTGTTAAACCAGGCATGCCCCGGTGCCAGAATATTAAAATCACGTTGCAGAACTTCTGAATGATAGGAAGTAAACCACTTTTTGTGGCAAGCTTCCGCAATTTGATGTGCTGCTGTCAAATACGACTCATTCTTGGTTATTTTATAAAGAAGGCAGGCTAATTGCAATGGTTGTCCTGAATTATAAGAATATTTATTCGTCTCCATACGCCCAGGTTGGGTGGGGTCTTCTGGATCAGGAGAAACATTGTCGTAATACAGATGGTCGCTAGGGTCCTGCATATAGGCTTGCAGCCAGTTGAAGCATTCAATAGCTTTATCCAGGTATTTCTGCTCATGGGTTAGTTGATAGAGCTTACAACTCAATACACCCGTCGGGGCAGTTGAACAAGTGTGCTTTGACTTGCTCGGTTCATTCAGCTCTTTCCAATGAACTCCGCCACCGCAAGTATTGTCCCATCCGTATTGTGATAGATAGTCCCAGACGGCTTTGGCTTGATTTAAATAGCGCACATCTTTAGATATGGCATACCATTTTGCCATATCCAGTCCTATCCATACATTGTCATCATAAAAACGGTCGTTTCCCGAATCCGGATATACACTATATGCTGTGCGTCCATGGTCTGTTACCCAAAAATGTTGGATTCCCTTGAACATATCATCTTCTAAAGAACGATAATATTCTTCCTGTTCCGTGTCTACGGATGCTTCTCTCAAGGCAACAAATGCGGATAATCCTCCCCCTTGTCCCCATACGACTGCATCTCCGTCCCAATATCCTTGTTCTTTAGGATAATATGTTTGCCAACATGTCCTAGGTCCTTTATGATAATAGTATTTTATGACACATGTCATCATAGAGTGGGCGCAGTCGAACATACTTGTCTTTACATACTCGAATGTGCTCGCAAGTTGGCTTTTGCTTTCCGAGCGTAGCTCATTGGCTCCTATCAAGGTGATTGCAACCTCATATGTCCCTTCTGCAGGAACTTGCAATAAGTAATTTCCTCCATACTTATAGTTGTCACCATTCAGCACAATAGTAGTCCATTCTCCGTTTTCTCCAGACTCCGTATTCCGATAAGCTATTTCTATCTGTATGTCTTTCACATAATTTGTTCTTATGAATTTCACCAGAATTTCTTTTTCCCGGCTTGTTTTGTATACTTCCAGTTGTCCCACCGGATCAATCTTCTGGATATCTTTGTCTTCCACAGAATCGTCACTGCAAGATAGTACTGTGCATACCATGGCTAATAAAGATATAAAAATGATGTTTAATCTCTTCATAAACAAATTCTTTTTACCATTGGATTGCCTGGTCCTGATCCGGTATTGTTATATTAATCTTACGTTCCATAGTTAATGAACCTTCCGCTCGATAAGAAGTAGGTACATTTGACGTAGTTATGTCATCATATGTATATTTGATATATAATACATAATAACGATGCATCAGGTAGGGTTGATTGGTATCCATTTCATCCCAAATCTCGTAGGTCGGATGCTCTGTGAGCTGGAAGTTTATTGAAGAATTTGCCGCCGTTATCGTCAGATTCCCTTTCTTTTTAGTCTCCGTAACCTCTGAAGGTTCTTCAAATTTTACATTGATTTTATAAGTTTCCCTATCTATTGCATTATCTTCTTTCGTACCTGCATAGAAGAATACAGTGTTTTCGTCTACGACATGTGCTCTACGATTGTCTACTACCAATGGATCATTGCTCGAATCGGCAAAATAGATGTTCATGGCAGTTGCCGAGTAATTTCCAGAATAATCATTGAATGGTAATACATGAAGCAGGGCTTTCCGCCATCCTTTCCGTTTGTTGGTAATGTACGAGGGTCCTCCTCAATTGTCAATGGCAACACCCACTCTTTCGAAAGGTTCATTTCTGAAAACTTAAACTTGATAGGGAATAGTTCCTTTCTTGAACCTGCCGGAATATGGCAGGTGGCGGAAGGAAATTCGTAATTCTCCTGTGGTAGTAAGTTATACCATAAGTCTTTTCTGAGTTCGTGAAAGTTGGCTTCGTTCATGGCGTTCAACGTATCCGGGTCTACGGCAATCCGTACATCGAGATCCTTATCCAATGGAGTAGAACCACTGACTAGCACCGGAAGGTTGTAGATAACCTCACCATTAGGCTTGTAGCGGACGTAGATACTTGAAACCTCTCCATCATTAATTGGAGCTTTTAGTGAGACCATGTGAACATAAAGTTCGTCTTTCCATTCGTCATTGCATGCACTGAACGAAAGCAATGCGATAAACAATGTGGCTATATAAATATGTCTTTTTTTCATTCTTATTGTATATTTTAGATTAATCAAAAGTTTCCCATCCCGGCGCCTGTGTCATTTTGCGGTTTCTTTTTAATTCATTTTGTGGCATAGGCCAAAAGTACATCTTACGTGAGAAGTTTGCTTGTAGATTTTCTACTCGTATACGTTCATAAAAGCGTTCTTTTTTGCTTTCAGTCATCAGTACGTTGTAACCATAGATTTGTTCGGACTCTTCTACCGGAGCAAGCTTCCAGCGACGCAGGTCGTAGTAACGTTGATTCTCACCCATGAATTCTACCTGACGTTCATGTATTAGTTTCTTACGGAACAATGTTTGGTCATTATATGTCTCCTCGTTGTAATCAGGAACTCCAGCACGCATCCTGACAGGCAAGACAGCTTTGCGGATTTCTTCTGTATTTCGCGAAACTGTAATTGGTTCTCCTTCCCAAGTTGTTACTTCGTAGCTACTACTCGGAGTCAATTCGTTTAGGGCTTCCGCATACATCAGCAGGATGTCGGTATAGCGAAGTGGTATGTCTACTTTATCATAGATTCTTCCGTTGTTCGTGTTGCAGTCGTTAGGGCTGACAAATTTCATGACACCTATTCCTGTAGGAATCCAGTAGTCGGAACTGTTTTTTCTTCCGTTATCGCTACCTCTGTAGTACCATACCTGTTGGTTGCGTCTATCTCCATCTTGCGCACTTGCCAATGCCCAAAAAGCACCGTTGAATGCTACGCTGGCATAGAAACGCGGTTCGCGGTTCGCATATTCTTTCCATACTCTCGGACGTATCTGCGGGTAAAGTCCGCGGTTGTATTCATCTTCCGAGACGAAACGTTTGTCTACTTCGCAAGTGTCTAGGAATGTTTCTAGATTGAAGCTACTTCCGTCTGCCATATCATAGGCATCACACTGTTTGATTGTCAGTCCGTGGCGGTTTCTTCCTCCGGCATTTGTGGGTAAATGATCGAGAACAAGATCTCTGACTTGATCATTTAATGCATTGTTTCCTCGTGTAAATATCAATTCCGGATTTTCGGTAGCATACAAGTCTCCATTGAAAATAGAGCGATAAGAGGCGAACGGGTCAATGTCAGCCCATCCTTCCGGGAAATCTTTGTTGGAGTATACCGAGTGATAGGGAGGTCTTACGGTTGCCGGATAAGCGTTATCTCCTTTAGATTGATAGGGAGCGGTGTATAGCTTGTATACACCGGTTGCGTTGGCTAGGTCAATGACATCTTTAGCCGCTGCCGCTGCTCTAGCCCACTTGCTTTCGTCATACGTCTGAGACATTAGCATGCGTCCTTGCCAATCAGTAAAATCAGAGAACTTATCGGAGTCACCGGGACGTGGGTTATTTATCGGACTTGCTGTATATAGAAGTACCTTTGCGCGTACCGCCAAGGCAGCTCCTTTCGTACTGCGATTGACATTCTGTCTGTCTCGTTTCTCAGGCAGTGATCGGGCCGCCAGTGCCATTTCCTCACTGATGTAGTTCACTACTTCATCGTAGCTACTGCGTGGATAGGACATGTCCATATAATCTTCATCAATACTGATTGTCTCTTCAGGAATTAGAGGAACTGGTCCGTATTTTCTTAGTAATAACCAATAAAAATAGCTTCTTAAAAAGCGGGCCTGTGCTTTATAGTCTGCAATTTCTACTTCTGACAGTTCTTCATTAATATCTATATTGTTGATTAAGATAGAAGCCTGGCGAATACCTTCGTAGCAACGGATGTATGAATTGTTTGTCCAGGTATTGTCATATTGTCCGAATTTGAAAGCATTGTAAGTTACGGCTCCGTCACTTTCATTAAAAATCATATCGTCTGCAAAATTAGTTGTGGAATAGCCGATACGTGTGATTTCTAAATTTGTTTCTAACAGACAGTTGTAGCATTTGGCCAGCCATTGTTCCGTAAAATTCTTGCTCTTGAAAATTTTCTTCACTTTGACGATCTTTAAAAACGTTCCACGCTCAAATAGTCTGAACAAGAAGAAATACCCAGCCCAATGACTAAAATGGCTACTGCGGATAATATATGTTTTTCATCTGTTTTTGAATTAAATGTTAATTGTAAGTCCTAAGGTATATGATCTTGATAATGGATAAGCCTGACCGTTGGTGCTGCCCAGTTCCGGATCCCATAACTTAAAATTGGAGAATGTTATCAAGTTAGTTCCCATGAAGTATAAACGAACGTTGTTCAAGTGGATCTTATTGATAAGACTCTTCGGAATATTATATCCGATTTCTAGGTTTTTCAAGCGCAGATAAGAACCATTGCGAAGCCAATATGTAGACGGACGGTAGTTGTTACTATTGCCTCCATAGCTTAAACGCGGGTATTCTGCGTTCGGGTTTTCATTTTCACCTAATATCCAGCGGTTGGAGTTCGCCATGTCGGTGAGAATATTTCCCCAATCACCATTCTTGAAAGGATATACAGTAGGACCTTCGATACAGAAAGTTGATTTGCCTGCACCTTGGAAGAGGATGTTGATGTCAAATCCTTTCCATTCTGCGGAAAGACCGAAACCATAAATAAGATTTGGGCGATTGGTTGCACCGATAGGAACTTCGTCATTTTCATCTATCTTTCCGTCTCCGTTGACATCCGCATACTTGATATCACCTGGCATTACGTCGCCCCAGCTCTGTTTCGGACTGTCACGAATGTCATCATAATCTTTGAATAATCCTAGTGAAATAAGTCCGCGGGTTTGGTTAACACGGAAACCTTGTTGGCTTTTATAAGGGTAATTACTGAATTCTTCGTCATATTTCAGGATTTCACTCTTACTGTATGTAAAGTTACCTCGCAGTGTCAGATTCACATCTCCAATACGTTGTTTATATCCCACATTACCGTCGAATCCTTTGGAAACTACCGAGCCAATATTGGTAGATAACTTCATGCCTGTTCCTGTACCGTACATACCAACGGAGAGAGGGATATAGTTACGCTCTTGGTAAATACCGTCACGTTGTTCGTGAAAGTAGTCAATTGTACCGGTCAGCTTGTCATTGAACAATGCGAAGTCGATACCTATGTCATGCTTGGTTGCTATTTCCCAAGTGACAGCATTAGTTGCATAGTAAGTATAGGTCAATCCGTCGAACTGATAGCTTTGTCCTAGGTCTGCATAGTTGTAATTGTTGCTTGCTCCGAAAGTAGACAAGTAGGGAAAGCGTCTATCCATATTGTCATTACCTACTTTTCCGTAAGAATAACGTACTTTAAACATATTGATCCACGGTGATTTTTCTTTAATGAAAGACTCTTCTGCCATGTTCCAGGCTACAGAGTAAGCGGGAAGAAACCGAACTGATGACCTGTTGCAAAGTTCTCGGATCCATTGTAACCAAAGTTAAAGTCAACGAAGTAACGGTACTTCCAACCATAGGTGAAACGTCCGAAAGTCCTTGATGACGTCTGTCAATACCTTGCATAATGTCATCTTCCTTTTACAGAGGCATTGATTGTCTTATCTTGTGTATATTTCATTACGGCTCCCACCATGTGATTACCAAAGGTACGGTCGTAGTGCAACTCTGCTTCTAAATATTCTTTCGTTCACCGGTTGAGTTAGCTTCTTGTGACATCAATTGTTCATCTCTGACTTTTCTCATCACAAGACTACCATCAGAAGCGCGGTTCTGTTCCGCTCTCCATAATTCTGGTATTTTTTTACGGTTGATCCACTGATAATTGTTAGTGTCGAATCCATAGCGTCCGATGAATTTTAGACCTTTGGTGATAAAACTGAAATCTTGTTCGAGAGTGATATTGGTCTGCAATTTATTATTCCATGTTTCTTGATAGCCGGTTTGTGTAGCAATGGTCCAAGGATTGATTTGTTCATCGTCCGAACCGAAAGCGGGCGTATATCCATTGGAATACATGATTGGTACTGAGACCGGGTTATAATTCATAGCAGAAGCCCAGATATTGCTTGACATACCCGGTTCGTTCTTTTTGTCTAATGAACCGGATACACCGACTTTTAGCAGTGTGGTTTTGGTGATATCCATATCCACGTTCAGACGGTAGTTCCAACGGCGATAGTTGGCGTTGGTATTATAGTCTTTAGCCCTTTGTCTACTTTATACATACCACCTTCATCTACATAGCTTGCAGATACATAATAGCGTGCCAATGAACCACCGCCGTTCATGTTGATAGTGGCACGATAAGTAGGTGCTCCTTTTTTCAGGAGTACATCCATCCAGTCTACATTGGGATATAAGTCCTGGTCCAGTCCGTTACGGAGTATATACAATTTGTCTTCAGGGAAGAAAGGTTCTTGGTTACGAGTAGTACGTGCTTCATTCATCATTGAAGCATATGTATATCCGTCAATGAGGTCTGGGGTTATGGTACGTGTGTTGTAGGTTGTTTCTACTTTTGCATCGATTTGTACTTTTCCTCCTTTACCACGTTTAGTTGTTATTAATACTACACCATTGGCGCCACGCGAACCGTAGATTGCTGTGGCAGAAGCATCTTTGAGTACAGTGAAGGATTCTATATCCTCAATATTGAGTTCATTCATACTGCGTTCAAATCCGTCGACTAAAATCAAGGCACTTGAACCTGCTCCGAATGTCGAGATACCGCGAATCCAGAATTCGGAAATATTATTTCCGGGCTGTCCGGAAGTTTGGCGAGCCATTACACCTGCTATGTTACCTGCCAAAGCATTAGTAATGCTTGATGTGGAAGTCTTCAGTGTATTTATATCCACATTGGTAACGGCACCGGTCATCGTTATTTTCTTCTGTGCACCAGTACCTGTTACCACTACTTCATCCAAAGCAGTGGCAGTGGCTTCTTTCATTATGACCTTGATTGTTCTTTGTTCTTTTATCAGGACTTCCTGTTTTTCGAAACCGATGAAAGAGAAAACGAGTCTGTGGTAGGGTTCCATCTTGATTTTGAACTTGCCGTCTATGTCGGTGATGGCACCTAATCCGGGATGTCTTTGATGATTACGTTGACACCAATTAATGGTTCTTTGGACTCGTCTGTCACGAGACCTTCAACCTCTATTCTGTTTGTTTGTACCTCTACCGAACTGTTTTGAGCATACACGCTGCATGTGCAACAGAACAGGAGGAGCAAGTTAAAATATATTTTTCATTCGGAATGTGTTTTATAGTTATTCTATAGAAATGGTACGGATGCTGTGATTTTCTATCGGCGATGTAGAAAGTCTGTGTTTCTTCATCGTAAGCGATGCCGCATGGATTATCAAAGCGTGCTTCCGTTTTAATTCTCCGTCAATATTGCCAGATACCTTGTTGTCAGAAGAGACACTGCCTCTTCCTGCAAAGAGATACGTTACCGTCGGGAGTAATTTTAAAGATGCAGTGGTTTCCTCTGTCGCATATATAATAATCATAAATGTTTCCGTCCGGACGAGGATTTTTTATGTATTCTTCATTCTTCACAAATGTGCCTTGGTAAGGTTCCTGAAAACGGGCACTCGGACCGGGCGAGGGACTGTACCCGGCTTCTCCTTCTCTACCGGCAAATGTGGTTGGCTTCTGAAATTCATTGGTTACTTTATTATATTGGGATACCAAAATACAGTTACGGCCTGTGATATACATAAATCTTCCATCCGGATGGATACACATAAAAGTACCGGAATCACTATTTTCGTATACACCAAATAATTCTACTCCTTTTTTGCCACCGGTCGTAGGATCGTGAACAGCTTTTTGAAGTCCTCCTTTCCAATAGGTGTTGTAGTAAAGTGATTTATTTAGGGCGCAGTAAACATTGTTATATCCTGTGCGGTCATAAACATAGGGGTGGGCTTTTCTGAATTCTTCAGATCGCAGAATGTAAGCAATTTCACGGTTGTCTTTACTGCTGCTTCCATGGTCATCTGATACGAAAAGCGTGTCTCCGGTTGTATCGAAAGACATGAATTGCATATTCCTAAATCCTCCCTGGCCATTAGTAAGAAGAGTTGAGACTTCTTTTGCTTCCAGATTGATTCGACGTATAGGACCGCCTTGACCATTAATAATTAAGCATTTCTCAATACCAAATGTGTCCATTAATAGCCATTGAGGATTTCCGAATCTTGCTTTTTCAAAGTTTCCGTCTACGTCAGATGAATTTCCATTTTCGTCTTCGCTACCAACAAGAGTACTCACTGAAGGCTGTAGAGTATAATTGAACTTCTTTTCAAATTCATATTCTATAGGAGAGGTTTTTCCGTCGGCACTTTCGATTTTTATTTTAATATTACCATCGAAAGCTTTCGGCGGGACTATACAGTAAATTTCGGTGTTGGTGCAGCCGATAGTTGTCGTGTATTGTCCACCTATTGTGATGTGGATTTTTGAGGGATCAGTTCCAAAATTATCTCCATAAATATGGATTTGAGTACGAAGACTCCCATGATCGGGGGTAAAGTCTGAGAAAACAACCGGTTTAGACGGGTCGTATCCATTGGAACCAATTTTGTCGTCCTGACAGCCGATAAGGCATACGCTCAGAATCAACACCAGTGCCTTATACCAATAGAGGCATCTTTTTTCATGTGTTTTTCTTTTCATATAGTTTTTTTAATTAAGAGTAAAATATTAATATTTTTTATTTTAGAACTCATATAATGAGGAGAGCGTTAGTTTATAAGTTCACCTCGATACCTTCCACAAGATTGCCACTAGCTTGGCAAACGCCTTGGTCTGTGATAACTTTGACAATAGCCATATCTTTGTTTTCTGTTTTAAATTTGCCTTTTTCGCTAGTCAACTTTACTATAACTTTGTCGCCTTGTTTTTCGGCTTTGAAGGTTTGTTGGCTGTAATCTCCCTTCTTGAATGCCCAGCCATCTCCTGCATCCCAGTACATTGATCCATCGGCTTTTCCTTGTTCATCCAGACAAACCAATAATGTGAGCGGATCTAATGAGTTTTCTGTGGTATTTTGAATGATCTTTCCGGTAGGAATAATCGAACCGCCACGTATCTTCATCTTTGCTTGATATTTATCACAGTTGTCACCTTTAACTAGTGATAGTTCTTTCCAAATGCCTTTCGGCAGTGCAGGCTGCTTAGCGTATACCGGAATAATAAGCAGGTTGTTACCAATCAGGAATGCTTCTTCTTCGGCACGCAACGACAAGTCTTTAGGGTCGGCGAAAAAAACAGGTCGCATGATGGGCATACCATTTGTTGAGGCTTCGTGCAGCAGAGTATAATAATAGGGGAGAAGGATGTATCGACGTTCTAATGCTATTCGTGCGGCATTTTCTACTTCTTGCCCAAATGCCCATGGCTCCTTGTTGTTTGTTCCTGCACAAGCGTGACCACGTGAGAATGGATAGAAAGCACCTACACCAATCCAGTTGCCGAATAAATCGGCATCAGCATTAAATAGAAAGCCACCGATATCCGAACCGCTGAATGGTTGGCCGGATAATCCCAAAGTTAAAGACATGGGTATTGACATTTTCAGATGGTCCCACCAGGAGCCATTATCACCGGTCCAAGTGGCTGCATAGCGCTGACCACCTAAGAAATTAGAACGAGTAAGAATAAACGGTCGCCTTTCGGGGCGGGTTTCCAGTATGCCTTCTCTGGATGCTTTAACCATTAGAAAACCATAAACATTATGATATTGTAGATGTGTTCCTGCAGGCAATTTACCTCCTCCGCGGTGGAGATTATCTTCCGGCATTGTTTTGTTGGGAGTGTCATTGATTTGTGGCTCATTTACATCGTTCCAAACACCGTCTACTCCTTGTGCCATGAAATCTTTATATAAGTTCCTCCACCATTTATTTACTTTAGGGCATGTGAAGTCTGGGAACGCTGCCGCTCCTGGCCAGGCATCACCATGAAAGTTCTTTCCGTCTGCAGTTTTACCCAAACGTCATTTTCAGTTCCTGATTTATAAACGAAGTAGTTGGGGTCAACTTTTGCTCCAGGATCAATCATCCATGCAGAATGGAAGCCGCGTATATGTAAATCGCGATTAACAGCCTTAGGATTGGGAAAACTTTGTGGGTTAAATGTGAAAATACGATATCCATCCATGTAGTCAATGTCCATCCAGATAACATCGCATGGTATTCTTTTATGTCTGAAAGTGTCTGCAATCTCAATTACGCGACTGTCTGGTGAATAAGAGAAGCGACTTTGTTGATAACCTAATGCCCAGCGGGGAATCATCGGCATAGTGCCTGTTAGTTCCGATAGTCCGCGAACTACAGCTTGTGGAGATTCTCTGTCAATAATAAACACCCGAAAAGGTTCTCCCTCACTTCTTAGTTCAATTTTCTCATTTGTACTACTTAATTCAGCTTTCCATGTGGTATCGAATAAAATACCGAAAGCTGTTCCGTCTTTCTAACTCCCATCATCCAAGGATGTGATTGATATAGGCGTGTACCATTATCTACACCGTAGGCACCGGAATCTGTATTCCAGAGCTTGATTGTTTTACCATTTCTTAGAAGAGAACCGGTTACTTCACCACCTCCGTAGATACTTGTGCCTTCCGGTATTGTAAGTGATGCATTAGCTTTACCATCTGTGAGGGAGAATTCGGGAATAAGTATCCAATCGGCAGGAGTATGCCTCTCTCACGTGGTTCTTTTCAATTGCGAACGAAGGTACTTTCTTTGCGTCAAAACCTTCTGGGATAAACTTGGCAATGCCGTCTCCAACCAATACGCTTTGTTTGATGGATACTTTCTGTGTTGCTGCGTCTGCCAATAGAGGCAAAGCAGTGAGCAAATATATTGCTACTGTTTTAATAAGGGTATATTTCATGTTTTAATAATTTTAGTTGTCATTCTTTCTAGAAAAATTATTGGATAGTGGCAAGGCGGGCGTACATTTCTATCATGGCAGCTTGTGTTAACAACCATTTTTTGTCATCTTTGCTTTTGCCGCTTAAATCTGTATTAAATAATCCTTTATCATCCCGGGCGTACATCCAAGCATGGTTTAAACTTTTATCGAAAGCGTTGATATATGTTTTATTCTTATCTATATGATAGAGTTCGATAAAGCCTCTTAACATTACCGCAGTAAACCAGATATCTCCTTGCTTTAGCATTTTAAAGCTTTCTCCTGTAGTTGTTGTAAAGTCTGTGAAAAAATAGTTATAGCATTCTTTAGCTATATTTTGTGCATCTTTCAGGTAGAGAGGATTTCTTGTCAGTTGATAGAGCAGGGCGGCTGATTGCATCATTTGCCCGCTGTTATAGGCGTATTTGGCTTTTCCTATCTTTCTGTCAAGACCGATATTGTCAAAATAGAGGTAATCAGTGGAGTCTTGTAGATTCTTTTGCGTCCATTCATATAATTCTTTTCCTTGTCTGAAGTAGATGCTGTCATTAGTTGCTTTAAATAGTTTAAGGGCGAGTACAGAGCCAGGAGCATTTGAACAAGTATTTTTAGACTCTTTCTTTTGCTCACACCAGTAAATGCCTCCTCCCAACAGGCTATCAGTACCACTTTCTATAAATTTCCATATTAATTGTGCTTTATCCAGATATCTTTTCTCTTGTGTTATTTGGTAGATGTCGGTGAAGTCAATGCCTAACCATACATTGTCGTCATAAAAACGATCGGATGTCGGTGCTGTTTGTATGTACGATGAGTAAGCGTTAGGAGTTCTTTGGATATCGAAATATTCTTCCAGACCAGGTAATACCCGTTTATCTAATAATTTCTGGTATTTCTTGTCATGAGTCGCTTCGAATAGTGCATTTACTGCAGAGAAAGTACCCGAATATGGCCATAAATAGGAGAACTGATTAGGCGTGTTTGCTTGGTCTTCCGATGCCAGATAAGTGACTTTGTGTTGTTCGTCAAAGGGATAGCTTTCCCGAAGCAGATAAGAGTCCTTTGCTGAGTAATGTTGATAAAGGGAATCCAATGTCTGCTGGGCTTTTCCCAAACTTGAATCTGAGTCTGCCTGCTTTGTTGAGGCACAACCAGTCAAAGAGAGGGTGCAAACTATGATTAGTAAAATACACGGTGATTTCATTCTATATAATATTATATTCATTATTAACTAAAGATTTTCCTTCCAAAATACAGGTAGCTGAATATGCTACCTGTTTGTGGATTACCTATTTCAAACTACAATCCTTTTTATTTTGCTTTTTACCTTATTCCGTTGTCTGATGCTGCAAAGTTATTATGGTTAGTATAAGATGATGTACGGACCCATGACATAAATGTCTCTTCTCGATGAAATGTCGCAAAAATATATATATGTGTCGTAAAAGCGTACTCCTGTTATGTTAATTTTCAGATGATCAGAATGTTTTTTGTGCAGTTCTTGGACGTTTTCCCGATTTTCCATATCTTTCCGTCGATTTTTGTGTCTTGATTTAAAACAAGAGAATGCTATATGAAAAAACACAATGAATGGACGAAGAGAACTACTCTTTTAAGAAGAGTTCTGCTGATACTGGTTTCTTTTCTTTTGATAGGAGTAGACATAAATGCTTCGTATAGTCTCCGGCAATTTTCCAGTAAGAACGGATTATCCAATAGTGCTATTCTTTCGATGTGTCAGGATAGGCATGGCGTGATATGGATCGGTTCATGCGATGGGCTGAATATCTACGACGGCACTTATCTGGGATTGTACAAACCAACCAATGTGCACCATAGTTTCTCCGGTAATCTCATCGAACGGATTATCGAGGCGGACAACGATGTGCTTTGGATACAGACTAATTATGGGCTCGACCGCTTTGATACACGCAGACAGACCATACAAAGCTTCAAAGACTTTAAATACATAAACCGTATGGCGATAAGTCCCGAAGATGATTTCTTTATTATTAAGGATGATGGCTACATTTATTATTATCAGCCGGAGCAGAAGGACTTCTGTAAACTTGATGTGAAAAAGATACATTTTGAGGAAGTACAACAAATGGCTATTGATAACTTTGGAGTACTTTGGATATTCTCTTCGGATAATGATAACCGGAGTTATATAATAGAGAAAACGGAAATCAAGTGAAGCTGGTTCCCAGTAATTGCCTGAATCATTCGGAAAAGTTGTTGTGGACGTTTGTAGATGGCGATTTTCTCTATTTCATAGACAGTACTTATGCACTTTATGAATACGATCTGAATAATCATAAAGCGTATTTTATAGCAGATATGGAGGCAGAGATACTTCGTCGGGGTGAGGTTTCTTCCATTATAAAACAGAAAACTGATTATTTTATCGGCTTTAAGAGTAGTGGATTAATCCAATTAAAGTATATGCCGGATTCAAAGGTAAAATATAGCCTCCAGTCCATAAATGTTCAGTCCGGTATCTTTGTCTTATGAAAGACCGGTTTCAGGATATAATCTGGGTGGGCGCTGACGGTCAAGGGCTTTATATGTATTTTACAGATGAGTTTTCTATTGACAACATCATGTTGGATGTACCGGAGTATCGGGTAGATAATCCGGTTCGTGCTCTATATCAGGATCAGGATCAGACATTGTGGATAGGTACGAAGGGAGGGGGAATATTAAAGATGTTTGATTTCCATCCTGATATGGAAACTTTGCCTCGGGCAGAAAGGATCCTGGCAAGTAATAGTCCGTTGATGGACAACTCGGTGTATAGTTTTGCTCCCAGCCGGAGGAAACTCTTATGGATTGGAACGGAGAGCGGACTTAATTACTACTCCTATTCACAAAAGCGGATACAGGAATTTCCGGTCATGGCAGATGGCAAGATGGTGAAGTATGTACATTCTGTCCGTGAGACAAATGATAGTACGTTGTGGGTGGTTTCTGCCGGTGAAGGTATTGTGAAAATCATTCTGGATGCTACTTCACTTTTACCTAAAGTGAAGTCTGCCCGTCGCTTTACACTGGATGGCGGAAAGAGAAACTCCAATTATTTCTTTGTCTCTTTTCAGGAGAATGATTCGGTTATTTGGTTTGGTAACCGTGGATATGGTGCGTATAAAATGAATACGCATACCAATCAACTAACTCCCTGCCGCATTGACGATGTAGTGAAGAATCAGACTGTAAATGATATTTTTGCTATTCATAAGAATGACGAAGGATACTGGTTTGGTACGAGTTTCGGATTGACCCGGCTTTATCAGGGCGAATATAGGGTATATAACGAGACTGACGGCTTTCCCAACAATACGATTCACGGCATATTGGAAGGAAGGGACAATAACTTGTGGCTTAGCACCAATCAAGGGTTGGTGAGGTTTAATGTCCGCGAAAACACAGTTCAGACGTATCGGCAGCAGGGCGACCTGGAAGTGATTGAGTTTAGTGACGGTGCTTTCTTCAAGGATCAGCAGACGGGGACATTATTTTTTGGTGGTACGAACGGATTCATTACGATTAGCGAGAATGATCAACTTTCGGAAGAATACATGCCTCCTTTGCATTTCAATCGCCTCTCTATTTTTGGTAAAGAGTGCAATATTTATGATTTTCTGCAAGGCGCTACGAAGCAAGAAACTTTGGTGCTGGACTATAGTCAGAACTTCTTTAACCTTTCATTTATTGCTGTCGATTACATTAACGGGAACAATTATACTTACTCTTATAAGATAGACGGTTTGAGCGATAGTTGGATTGAGAACGGATTGTCTACGGTGGCGGTTTTCTCTAATCTATCTCCTGGAGAATACACCTTGCTAGTGAAGTACCGAAGTAATATAACAGGGAAAGAGAGTGAACCTTATTCATTATTGATCCGTATCACTCCTCCCTGGTATATGACTACTTGTGCTTATATTGTCTATTTCTTATTATTAGCCGGGGTAATTGCAGGAGCTATCCGGATGGTGATAAAACGTTATCGCAGAAAGCGGAATGTTATGATCGAGGAAATGAACCGCCAGCAGCGCGAAGAACTGTATGAATCGAAATTGCGTTTCTTTACTAACATTACCCATGAATTTTGTACTCCGTTGACATTGATCAACGGTCCGTGTGAAAAAATCCTTTCCTATAGCCGGGTAGACAGTTATGTCCGGAAGTATGCTTCCATGATTCAGCAGAATGCGTTGAAACTGAATGCGCTGATATTGGAACTGATTGAGTTCCGCCGACTGGAGACGGGGAACAAGATTTTGAAGATAAAACATGTTCCTGTCACAGAACAGATACGGACTATTGCCGAATCATTCGGAGAGCTGGCGGAAAGCCGGAAACTGAACTATCGATTGCAGATAGAAGATGGAGTTTTTTGGAATACGGATGTCAGCTGTCTGAGTAAAATTGTAAATAACCTGATTTCTAACGCTTTCAAATATACTCCGGAGAATGGTTCCATTACGGTAGAGCTGCGTATTGAAGGAGAACAACTTTGCATTCGGGTATCTAATACGGGAAAAGGAATCAAGGAGGCTGATCTCACGAAAATATTCGACCGTTATAAGATTCTGGATAATTTCGAAGTGCAGAACAAGAATGGGATTTCTCCGCGAAATGGATTGGGACTGGCCATTTGTCACAGTATGGTAAATCTGTTGAATGGACAGATTCAGGTATCCAGTATTCCTAATGAGGTGACTACTTTTGATGTATGGCTGCCTGTTATGGAGGTTACGGTGGATAATGAAGATGAAAAAGTAGCTGAAGAATTGGTTTTGTCATCAGATGAGCAAGCAGTCGAACTCAAGAATTCGTCGGTTGAATTTGATAAGAACAAGCAGACGATTATGATTATTGACGATGACCCTTCTATGTTATGGTTTTGTTACGGAGATATTTTGTCGGGGCATACAATGTTGTCTCTTTAGGCAGCGCAGAGGAAGCCTTGAAGCAGTTGGGCATCCAGTTACCGGATTTGATTATTTCGGATGTAATGATGCCCGGTATGGATGGAATGTCGTTTGCCAAAAGATAAAGTCGGATAAACTGTTGAGCCGTATCCCGTTAATACTGCTTTCGGCACTGAATAACATCGACGAGCAAACGAGAGGAATTGAATCCGGCGCGGAAGCATATATCACAGAAACCTTTCAATGTGGAATATCTCGAGAAAGTCGTTAGAAGGCTGTTACAGCGTGAAGAGGACCTGAAAGAGTATTATAGCTCTGTTCTAAGTGCTTTTGAACTGGATGATGGTCATTTTCTGCATAAAGAGGATAAATCCTTCTTCGAGAAGATGATGCAGATTATTGATAGTCATATACAGAATACGGATTTATCAGTGGAATTGTTGAGTAGTTCATTAGGATACAGTACCCGGCAGTTCTATCGGAAGCTGAAAAATGTCACGGGAAGACTCCTGCCGACATCATGAGAGTATCGCCTGACGATTGTAGAACGCTTGTTGCTGACAACGCAACTTTCCATTGAAAGATTATGGATAAAACCGGATTCTCGAACAGGGGACTTTCTATAAAGCATTTGCCCAGAAGTTCGAGATGACGCCCAAGCAGTACAGGAATATCAAGACGAAGGATGTTCATGATGCTTCTGGGAAGGAGGAGGAACTATGAACGTATAAAACTCCTGAAGACTTGACAAACGGCTTTTAATGTTGTATATTTGTATCCTTACAATAAATGAATTAAAACTTAGACCAATGAGAATATCTTACCTTATACTGCATTTGTTGTGCTGATATAGTATAATATGACAACATTTTAACCGATAATGCCTTGCTTCGGAAGGCTTTTCGGTAGCTTGTATATAAGAAACAGGCTGCAAACTTTTGAGAGGTTTGCAGCCTGTTTTGTTATATAAATTCGGATAAATGCTATCGAAAAGCCATGTAATCGTTTTTAATAAACTTGGATACCGTTTCTAATAAACGATCAAGAAGTTTATTAAAAACTGAAATATAGATTAGGCATAACAGTTCAGTATTTTTCAGCAGAGTCGGATAGAGAATAAATATGTTACGTCAATATCGGTTATGAATAGGTAAACTATATCAACGCCTTAAATCTTCTTCTTTTCCAACATCACCTTATAATGGCTGTTTTGCCTGTTACTTCTTTTTCGGCTTTCTGCGTGCCCATCCTTCCTCGCTGAAGTCAGGCTCTTTATCTTTAAAGAACTGTTGCCAGTCGTCTGTCTTTTTAGGACCACGTGCTCCGTAACCCCGTTCTTCGCGGCTGGGCTTGTCGCTTCTTTTTTTCTTGTCGGTCTTGTCACTGCCTTTAGTCGCTCTGTCAGCTCGCGGTGCTCTGTCCGATCTTTCGGAACGTGAGTTGCGGCTACTGTCACCACGCTTTTCGGAAGAACTTCCGAAAGGACGTTTTCCTCCTCTGCGTTCGGCAGAACCACTGCCTCTCCGACCTTCTCCTGCTTCCTCACCGGCAACTTCTACAGATACTTTGCGGCCGTTCCAGTTAGCGCGGTTCAACGCCTTCACTACGTTTTGTGCTTCTTTCTCTTCTACTTCGAAGAAGGAGAAATTTTTCATCAAGTCAATGCGTCCCAACTCGATTCGTCCACGTGTATTGCTGTTCAGCAAGCTGATCAGCTCGCTTGGGAAGAAACTGTCCATTTTTCCCAGATTGATGAATAAGCGGGTGAAACCCGGCGCTGCCTTGCGGCTGCCTCTTTCACGGCTGTCACGTGTGTTACGTTCGCGGCTGTCGGTCGGAGTCTCGATCTCTTCACGGTCGCGGTAGTAGTCCAGAAAACGATTGAACTCATGCGATACCATGCGTTTGATCAGATCCTCTTTGCTCAGCCATTCCAGCTTACGATAAATCTCCGGCATGAAGTCCGTGATTTCTTCTTCGTTTACCTTCACCTTTTCCAGTTCATCAATCACTTTGATAAGCTGTTTTTCGCAGATCTGCTTGCCTGTCGGCATTTCTCCGGCAATAAACTTCTTGCCGATGATGCGCTCTATCTCACGCAGCTTTCCTTTTTCGCGCAGGTTGATGATAGCGATGGAAGTACCTGTCTTTCCGGCACGTCCGGTACGTCCGCTACGATGTGTGTAGCTTTCCGTATCATCGGGCAGGCCGTAGTTGATCACGTGTGTCAGGTCGTCTACGTCCAGTCCGCGTGCGGCAACGTCCGTAGCAACCAGTAATTGCAGGTTGCGGATGCGGAATTTCTGCATCACGGCATCGCGCTGAGCCTGTGACAGTTCTCCGTGCAGTGAATCTGCGTTATAGCCTTCCTGCATCAATTTATCGGCTATTTCCTGCGTTTCTTTACGGGTACGGCAGAAAATGATACCATATATTTGCGGGTAATAGTCAACAATGCGTTTCAGGGCTGCATATTTGTCTTTGGCTTGTACGGTATAAGCTACGTGTTTCACGTTGCTTGTACTTTCGTTCTTGCGTCCGATGGTAATCTCCTTGGCATTCTGCAAGTAGTTCTTGGAGATGCGGGCGATTTCGGGGCTCATGGTTGCCGAGAAGAGCAAGGTGTTCCGTTCTTTGGGGACATCGGCAAGGATAGCGTTGATGCTGTCGGTGAATCCCATATTCAGCATTTCGTCCGCTTCGTCCATCACTATGTTGTGAACGGTCGATAAAGATACGGTTTTGCGCTCCATCAGGTCGAGCAGTCGTCCCGGTGTGGCCACGATGATATGTACGCCGCGTTTCAGGCTGCGTATCTTGTCGATGGAAGAACCGCCGTAAACTGGCAGTACTTTCAGTCCGTCAATGTATTTTGAGTAATCGTTCAGATCGCCCGCTATCTGGAGGCATAGCTCACGGGTGGGGCAAAGTATTAGTGACTGGGGAACCCTGTTCTTTACGTCAATCTGTTGGAGCAGAGGCAGGCCGAATGCGGCTGTTTTACCTGTTCCAGTTTGTGCAAGAGCTACTACATCATTATTTTCTCCTAAAAGGTACGGAATCACTTCCTCTTGTACCGGCATGGGATTCTCATATCCCATCTCTTCAATTGCTTTACGTATCTCCGGAGAAACGCCAAGCTCTTCAAATGTCTTCATTAAATCTCTGTATATCTTTTATTTCGGGCGCAAAGATAGAGAAAAATAATGAATAATGAATAATGGATAATGGATAATTATTGCTGCCTGCATAGCATTCTCCATTTTCCATTAACCATTATCTATTAATAAAATGCTGCGCAACCGTTCGATTTCTTCTGCCGAGAGTCCTATTCCTTTTTTCAGATATGCCTGTACGCTGCCGTATTCCGCATCAATCTGTTCTTTGGCTTATGCATTCAGGAAGTCTTCCTTGGCAGAGTAGATTGTAGTGATGGCTTCCTGAGTTGATAGGGAGTTTATACGCGTATCTGAGGCTTTGGGGATGTTGAAATAGTCATTACTCAGGCGATAGTCTTTCATGATGGCTTCTTCATTGACTCCCAAAGCGGCAAGTACCAGTGCTGAAACAATGCCCGTACGTCCTTTGCCTGAAGTACAGTGGATGACGACGGGTAATTGTTGCGGTCGAGCAGGAGTGTGAACAGTTCTTTGTATTCCTTTGCGGTAGTTGGTGACCAGTTGACGGTTCATCCGCTCTACTAAACGATAGATCGTATCCGTTTCTATTTTCTTATCACGTATGTCTTGCAGGATGTGTTCCATGTTTCCTGTTGCAATGGGGAGGTGCAGGACGTTAAAGTCTTCATCATGAAACTGTGGATAGTTATGGCGTTCTTCTTCCGAACGCAAATCGATGATAGTCCTTATGCCCATGTTTTTCAATTCCCGGCGGGAGCAGAATGGAATGCTGTCAATCTGTGCAGAACGGTACAGCATTCCCCAGCGGGTATCTTTGCCTGTTTCTGCAGACTTGTATCCTCCCAGGTCACGGAAGTTCTGAATGCCGGGAATATTGACGTTACGGGCAGCTACCCTCACCCGGTATCTGTTGTTGAATACCATCAGGTAGTAATAGCGCTGAGACGGATCATTGGTCACGATGGTCTTTTTCCCTTTCGCAATGTTGATGGTGGCTACGGGATTTTCTTCGGGAATGAAGTCGGGAGAAGTGGAAGCATATACTTTTACCTGTCCTTTCAGTATAGGTGCTGTTTCCCATTTGATAATGGCGTTTCCTACATTGTTCTCTTCACACACTACGGATATAGTGGGCGAAGTGCCGGAACATGACGGAAGTACCAGTAGGATGGTCAGCCAGTTTAACAGGTTTCTGTACATAGTTTCTTTGTCTGATGAATCATGTAATGCAAAGATAGGAATTACCGTTAGATGTGGTAATTCCTTTGCGATTATTAGCAAAGTTAATAGTAATTTAGGGGATGGTTGTATCCGTAATTACTTCGATGCGTACTGTCCGGCAAACTCCACTGATACCGAATTACTGAAGCTGCGGCATACTTCGGCGGCAAAGTCTTTCCCGCACTGAACTACTTTGTCCCAGACTTCTTCATTCAGATTATTAAGGTCACGGTATCGTACATCATATTTAAGCAATCCGTAGATCAATCCCGCATTGAAATTATCTCCGGCACCGATGGTGCTGACTGCTTCCAGCGGTTCTATCGGATATTCTTTGCTGACCAGATTGGTGCGAAGTGATACTTTGTCCCCACCGGCCGTGCATATAAACCGCGGGCAGTAGAATTTAATCTTGTCTTTATATATCTTGTCCACGTCTTGCAAGCCATACATATAGAAGAAATCTTCCAGCGATCCCCGTACAATATCGGCGTACTCCAGATTCTCGATAATCGTAGGAGCCAGTTTCATTGCTTCGTTCTTATGTGAAGAGCGGAAGTTCGGGTCGTAGTAGATGATTGCTTTCTTCTCGCGTGCCTGGTCCAGCAGTTCCAGAATCTTCTCTCTGAGTACCGGGTTCAGCGCATAGTAAGAGCCTACCATGACGATATCGTCTTCCTCTAACTTAGGATAAAGCACATCCAGACGTTGTTTGGGATAATCCTTATAGAAGATATATTCAGCATCGCTCTGTTCATTGAGGAATGCCAGTGATACAGGTGATTTACCATCTGGGAAGACATTTACGTGATCCGTCGGAATATTATTTTCACGCATGAATTGCAGAATGATATTTCCTACCCGGTCATTACCTGTTTCACTGATAAAACCTACCTTGATCCCCATTCGTCCGAGGGATACGATGCCGTTGAATACAGAGCCTCCCGGTACGGCTGCGGAAGGCTGGTTTCCCCAAGATGATATCGAGGATTGTTTCTCCGATACCGATTACTTTTCGCATAGCGATCTTGATTTTTCGCCCAAATAACCACCGTGATGGCGTTTTGAGTATTCTTCGATGGTGAATCCTGTCTTCTTCATTGTCTGTACTACCAGTATGTCACCGATGACGGTCATGGCGGTAGTCGATGTAGTAGGAGTCATGCCTAACGTACAAACTTCGGCAGGTTTACCGGTGCTCAGACAGACGTTTGATTCGTTGGCCAGCGGGCTGTCGGGATTTCCGGTGATAACGATAAACTTCAGTTCCGGGTCCAGATTATGTGCCAGTCGGGTCAGTTCCACGATTTCGCGTGTTTTGCCGGAGTTGGAGATAAGCAGGAGCAAATCGTTTTTTTGTAAGATGCCGAGGTCGCCGTGCTGCGCTTCACTGGGGTGCAGGAAGACCGATGGAATACCGGTGGAGCAGAAGGTTGTGGCGATGTTCATGGCAATCTGTCCGGCTTTTCCCATGCCGGAAGTTACTAATTTCCCTTTTTTCTGATGTATCTGTTCTACAATCAGTTGTACTGCTTTCTCGTAAGCGTCTGTTACAGGGATATTGAGCACTGCTTGTGCCTCTTGTTGCAAGAGTTGTTTGATGGAGTCTATCATATAATCAGTTTATTTTTTCTTTTAATTCATCCAGATTGTTTGCTGTTTCATAATAGGTAGAGAAAGATTGTCGGGCGAAGCCCTTATCCTCTAACGTCTTAAGTGCAGCCAGAAGTTCATTATAAAAACCGTATTCGTTATAGAAGATCACCTTTTTCTGATGATATCCGATAGAGGCGGCGGCTATGACGTGGAAAATCTCGTCGAGTGTACCTACACCACCAGGCAATGCGACCAATATCTCCGACTTCTCTGTTATCACATCTTTCCGGTCGCTCAGGTTACGGGTATGAATCACCTCGTCCAGTAATGTGCTCACACTACCTTTTTCTTCCAGTTTGGCAGGAACTACTCCGATGACCGTACCGCCATTCTCTTTCACGGCGCGGGCTACGCATTCCATCAGTCCGAGATTGGCTCCTCCATAAATCAACGTTTTGCCTGCTTTTCCCATCCATTCTCCGATTTGACGGGCACTGTCAAAGTACATTTTGTCAATGTTTTCCGAGGCAGAACAGAATATTCCTATCTTTTTCATACACGTTGTTGCTAATATAGTCTACAAATATCTGCAATTTTCTATAAACGACAATAAGTTTTATTGTATTTTTGCGGCATTAATTCAATAAGGAAGTAGAAAACAATGCATTACAACGAATATACATTGCCGAATGGCCTGCGCATAATTCATGAACCGACTCTCTCGAAAGTAGCTTATTGTGGTTTTGCCATCGATGCCGGAACGCGCGATGAGGCTGAGGATGAGCAGGGGATGGCTCATTTCGTGGAACATCTTATTTTTAAAGGGACGGAGAAGCGAAAAGCGTGGCATATCCTTAACCGCATGGAGAATGTGGGCGGCGATCTGAATGCCTATACGAATAAAGAGGAGACGGTTGTCTATGCCGCCTTCCTGACCGGGCATCTGGAACGTGCCCTCGAATTGCTCGGAGATATTGTATTCCATTCTACTTTCCCGCAGCATGAAATAGAAAAGGAGACGGAAGTGATCATTGACGAAATCCAGTCTTATGAGGATAATCCTTCGGAGTTGATCTTCGATGATTTTGAAGATATGATTTTCCGTAACCATCCGTTGGGAAGGAACATTCTCGGTAAGCCGGAACTGCTGCGGAGTTTCCGTACGGAGGATGTTCTCTCGTTTACCCGTCGCTTTTATCAACCGGGGAATATGGTATTCTTTGTTCAGGGACAATATGATTTCAAGAAGATTATCCGTCTGGCGGAAAAGCATTTGTCCGATATCCCGGCAGTGACGGTGGATAATCAGCGTATGCCTCCTCCTCTTTATGTGCCCGAACGGTTGGTAGTGCCTAAAGATACTCATCAGGCGCATGTAATGATTGGTAGCCGGGGATACAATGCGTATGATGATAAGCGTACGGCACTTTATCTGCTGAATAATGTGCTTGGCGGTCCGGGCATGAACAGTAAGCTGAATGTATCGCTTCGCGAGCGGAGGGGATTGGTATATAATGTAGAGTCCAATCTGACTTCTTATACCGATACAGGAGCTTTCTGTATCTATTTCGGTACGGATATCGAAGATATGGATACCTGTCTGAAACTGACCTATAAAGAACTGAAGCGAATGCGGGATGTGAAGATGACATCTTCTCAGCTGGCGGCAGCGAAGAAGCAACTGATAGGCCAGATCGGCGTGGCATCTGATAATTTCGAGAATAATGCGCTAGGTATGGCGAAAACATATCTGCACTATCATAAGTATGAATCGTCAGAATCAGTGTTCCATCGTATTGAGGCGTTGACGGCAGAACAACTGCTGGAGGTTGCCAATGAGATGTTTGCGGAGGAATATTTGTCGACGCTGATTTATAAGTGAAACCTTGAGTGAAGAATGTCATATTTCCTACAAAACTTTAATACTCTAATGAAAAATAAATGTTTGCTGTTGTTGCTGTTTGCTTCTTTTCCGATTTTCTCATGGGCTGATGAAACTCTTGATTCACTATTGCATGTCCTTGATCAGACAATCTTGGCACATGACACTTATGTGGTACAGCGCGAATCGCGGATACGGCATCTGAAAGAGCTTGCCGGAGACGTGGCTCCTAATTCCATAGAACGCTATAATCTGAATAATCAGATCTATAAGGAATATAAAGCCTTTATTTGCGATTCCGCTATTTACTATTTAAATGAGAATGTTCGTATTGCGGGTAATCTGGGAGATACTGACCGGGAAATAGAAAGTAAGCTGCAACTTTCTCTTTTGCTTTCTTCTACGGGTATGTATACCGAATCAATTGATGTCCTGAAGTCAGTAGACCGACAGAAGGTAACTTCACATCTGATACTTGATTATTATACATGTTTCGATCATGTGTATGGTGAGATGGGATTTTATACACAAGATCAGACGTTATCTGCTTATTATCGGGAAATATCGTCAGCATATAAAGATTCATTATATGCGATATTATCTCCTCAATCGGAAGAATTTATGGTCATGCGCGAAACGTTGTTTCGTGACCGGCACAAGTATGATGAGGCCTTGGAGATAAACGACCGTCGTCTGATGGCAGCAGAGCCCGATACGCCTCAATATGCACTTGTAACTTACCATCGCTCACTTATTTATAAATATCTTGGAGATAAAATAAGAGAGAAACAGAATCTTTGCCTTTCTGCTATCTCTGATATTCGTTCTGCTATTAAAGATCATGCTTCTTTGTGGATGTTGGCTCAGTTGCTCTATGAGAATGGCGATATGGAGAGAGCTTACCAATATATGCGTTTCTCGTGGAATGCTACCAAATTCTATAATGCTCGTCTTCGAAGTTGGCAGAGTGCCGATGTGCTTTCTTTGATTGATAAAACTTATCAGGCGATGATTGAGAAACAGAACGACCGCCTTCAGCAGTATTTAGTGCTGATTACGGCATTGCTGGTGCTGCTGATTGGTGCGTTGGGCTATATATACCGGCAGATGAAGAAATTGGCTGTTGCAAGGAATCATCTGCAGACAGCCAATCATCAATTGAATCAATTGAATGAAGAATTACAGCAAATGAATGCCTGTTTGACATCTACCAATGCAGAACTGTCTGAATCTAACCAGATTAAGGAAGAATATATTGCCCGTTTTATTAAACTCTGCTCTACTTATATCAATCGGCTCGATGCATATCGTCGTATGGTAAATAAGAAAGTATCTGCTGGTCAGATAGCAGAATTACTTAAAATCACCCGCTCACAGGATGCCCTTGATGAGGAATTGGAAGAACTATATGCCAACTTTGATACTGCTTTCCTGCATTTATTTCCCGATTTTGTGAAGAAGTTCAATGCATTGTTGCAAGACAATGAACAAATCATTCTGAAGAAAGATGAATTATTGAATACCGAACTGAGAATTTTTGCATTAATACGTCTTGGTATTGAAGATAGTTCACAAATAGCAGAGTTTCTCCGTTATTCGGTGAATACAATTTATAATTATCGGGCGAAAGTAAAAAACAAAGCTCGTGGTTCCAGAGAAGATTTCGAAGATTTAGTTCGGAAAATACGTTGATCGATGTTGTAACCTATCCACTTTTTAGGCCTCTTTGGTTGATATTAACTTGCTGTTTATTAGTGGCTTGTCTGTTTGTATAATCCACTTATTATACCCTCATTGTCAAATCACTTCAGTTTCTTTATACTTTTGACCTGTGCTTCTGAAATAGTGGCGAAAGTCCTGTCAAGCACATACCTTAATTATAAACTTTAAAATTAATACGCATGAAAAGAACAGGCGAAAAATCCTTTCGGGAGTCGCAAGATTCTCTTTGCTATCTTAGCAGTATTTTTTTCTCTGAGTGCATCCGCACAACAATTTACTGCATCCGGTCAGGTGCTGGATGCACAGAAAGAACCGCTTATCGGTGTAAGTGTACAGGAAAAGGGGACAACTAACGGAGCGATAACTGATTTAGACGGTAACTTTACATTGACGGTCCGGTCCAATGCTACTTTAATATTCTCTTATGTAGGATATAAATCGCAGGAACAGAAAGCATCCCGACAGATGAAAGTTACACTTCAGGAAGACAATGAAGTACTTGAAGAAGTAGTTGTGATCGGCTATGGTTCGGTAAAACGTAAAGATGTTACGACAGCCATTTCCACTGTGTCTACTAAAGATCTTGATGTACGTCCCATCGTTTCTGCCGGACAGGCTATTCAGGGTAAGGCAGCCGGTATCTCCGTAATTCAGCCTAGCGGTACGCCGGGAGGAGAGATGTCTATCCGTGTGCGTGGTACTACTTCTATGAACGGAAGTAACGATCCGCTATATGTAGTGGATGGTGTTCCTGTGGATAACATTAAGTTTTTATCTCCGAATGATATTGAAAGCATGCAGATTCTGAAAGATGCCTCTTCGGCTTCTATCTATGGTTCTGCGTTGCCAATGGTGTAATTCTGATTACAACAAAGGCCGGAGCGACCGGAAAGGCAAAAGTATCTCTGACAGCACAGTTTGGCTTGAACAAGGTGGCGGATAAGGTAGAATCTCTGAATGCTGCGCAGTATAAAGAGTTACAGGATGAAATCGGACTGGTATCCTTGCCTGATGGACTGCCCGACCACTGATTGGTTTGACGAAACATATAAGACCGGAAAGATGCAAAATTATCAGGTAGCAGTATCTAACGGTAATGAAAAGATGAAATACTATCTTTCTGCCGGATATCTCGATGAAAAGGGAATACTGGATATCTCTTATTATAAGCGTTATAATTTCCGGGTGAATCTTGAAAATCAGATTCGTAGTTGGTTGACAGTAAGTGCTAATATCTCCTACTCGGACTATACCAGTAACGGAGGGGGAGCGATGGGAACAGGAGCGAATCGCGGTGGCGTTGTATTGGCTGTTATCAATACGCCGACATATGCTCCGATCTGGGATGCTTTAAATCCGAACCAGTATTACAATAACTTCTATGGAGTTGGAAATATCACCAACCCGTTGGAGAACATGGCACGTGCGAAGAATAATAAAGATAAGGAAAATCGTTTGCTGGCATCGGGCAACGTGTTGCTTACCTTGCTGCCGGAGTTGAAGTTTAAATCAACTCTAACACTTGACCGTCGCAATGCTGTAAATACTACTTTTCTTGATCCGATTTCTACTGCCTGGGGACGTAACCAGTATGGCGAAGCCTCCGACAACCGGAATATGAATACGGTATTGACATTCGACAATGTATTTACTTACAATAAGAACTTCAAGAGACATGGTCTGGAGGTAATGGCAGGATCATCGTGGACGGATTCAGACTACTCTAACAGCTGGATAAACGGTTCACACTACCGCAATGATCTGATACAGACCTTGAATGCCGCGAACAAGATTGCCTGGGATAATACCGGTACAGGTGCTTCTCAATGGGGAATTATGTCATTTTTCGGACGTGTAGCCAATTTTGATAGTAAAGTACCTGTTGACGGCTAACCCGTGCCGACGGTTCTTCTAAGTTGCATCCTGATCATCGTTGGGGGTATTTCCATCGTTCTCAGCTGCCTGGCGTGTATCTTCCGAGAAGTTTATGGCTGATCTGACGTGGATTGATGATTTTAAAATACGTGGAGGCTGGGGACAGACAGGTAATCAGTCTGGTATTGGTGACTATGCTTATTTGCAACGTTATAATATCGGTCGTATTGAATGGTTTAAGGTAGCGGCTGAAGGTGATACAACAGATTATGCGAATGCGGTACCGACTATCAGCCAGGCCAATTTACGTACGTCTGACCTTACTTGGGAAACGACTACTCAGACCAATATTGGTCTGGACCTGACAGTATTGAATGGACGTTTGACTTTTAACATGGACTACTATTACAAGAAGACCAAGAACATGCTGATGAACGTATCGCTGCCTGCCGGTGCTGCTGCAGCTACTTCTATCGCCCGTAATGAAGGTGAAATGACTAATAAAGGTTTTGAGCTTACCATTAGTTCGAAGAACTTCCGGGGGGGAGCATTTACCTGGGATACGGACTTCAATATTTCCTTCAACCGGAACAAATTGACGAAACTTGAATTGCAGAAAGTGTACTATGATGCCAAAACTGCGGATGTAGTCAACGATTATGTAGTGCGTAATGAGCCGGGACGTGCTTTAGGAGGCTTTTACGGATATATCAGTGACGGTGTAGATCCTGAGACAGGTGAATTAATGTATCGTGACCTGAGTGGTGATGGTAAAATCTCGACTTCCGACCGTACTTATATCGGCGACCCGAATCCGGACTTTACTTATGGTCTGACCAACACTTTCTCATGGAAAGGATTTAATTTGAGTGTGTTTATCCAAGGCTCTTATGGAAATGATATCTTCAATGCTTCCCGTATAGAAACAGAAGGGATGTACGATGGAAAGAATCAGTCTACCAAAGTACTGAACCGCTGGAAGATACCCGGACAGATAACCAATGTGCCGAAAGCTAATTTCAAGTTGCTGAACTCTACTTACTTTATTGAAGATGGCAGTTACCTGAGATTGAAAGACGTTTCCTTGTCGTACAACTTTAAGGGCAAATTACTGCAGAAATGGGGAATCACCCGTCTGCAACCTTACTTTACCGCTACCAATCTGCTGACATGGACAAGCTACTCCGGCATGGATCCGGAAGTAAACCAATGGGGCAACAGCGGTACGGTGCAAGGCATCGACTGGGGTACATACCCGCATTCTAGATCATACGTGTTTGGTATTAATGTTGAATTCTAATGAAAGGAAAGACTATGAAACTAAGATATATATTTTATGGACTCACTTCCGGTTTGCTGTTCGGACTTTCTTCCTGCTCACTGAATTACGATCCGATCGATACTTATTCGGATGTGACTGAAGGTGTGACGGATACCGGTACAAAGGTGGTATTTAAAGATAAAGCGGCTGTAGAAAGTCACCTGACGACTATCTATAATCAGATGCGCGACCGTCAGGAACACTGGTATGTGGACTTGTTGCTCATATCAGATTCGCATGCGGATAATGCGTACGCAGGAACTACGGGAGCTGAGGTACTTCCGTTTGAGAACAATTCCATCGAAGGTTCCAACTCTGTGCTCGAACGTGACTGGAACCGTTATCTGGAAGACGTTGCCCGTGCCAATAAATTGATATGTAATATTGACTTGGTGACCGATAACTCTTTGACTACTGCCGAACGTGCGCAGTATAAGGCGGAAGCAATGATATTCCGTGCCATGGTCATGTTCGATATGGTACGTCTGTGGGGGGATTTCCCGGTTATTACAACAGTAGCTGATGATATTACTTCAGAAAATATCGAAGATGTGTATGAACAATATTTCCCGGCACAAAACACAGAACTGGAAGCTTATCAGCAGATAGAGAAAGATTTGCTGGCTGCCATCCAGCATGCGCCGGATAATACGGCAGGCAACAAAACTCTGTTTACAAAATCCGTAGCCCGTACTCTTCTTGCAAAGATCTATGCAGAGAAACCGTTGCGTGACTATTCAAAAGTAATCCGTTACTGTGACGAGGTGAAGGCTGATGGTTTTGAGCTTGTGAAGGACTTTAGCGATTTGTTCGGCATGAATGCTGCCGGAACGGATGCAAAAGCCCGTAATACTAAAGAATCTATACTGGAAGCTCAGTTTACTCCCGGTTCGGGTAACTGGTGTACATGGATGTTCGGACGTGACCTTGTAAACTGGAATAATAACTTCACTTGGGCAAAATGGGTAACTCCGTCACGTGATTTGATCAATGCTTTCAAGAAAGAAGGAGATCAGATTCGCTTTCAGGAATCCGTAGTTTACTATGATTGTAATTGGAGCAACTATTATCCGTCGGACAATTATCCTTTCATGTACAAATGCCGTTCGGCTAATAGCAGCATTATTAAATACCGCTATGCTGATGTGCTGTTATTGAAGGCAGAAGCATTGATCATGCAGGATACACCGGATCTGGAAGCGGCAGCTAAGATCATCGACGAAGTGCGTGAACGTGCCGGATTGGGCGAATTGTCTTCATCCGTACGTAAAGACCGGGATGCGATGATTACCGCATTGCTCAACGAACGTCGGCTGGAACTGGCATTCGAAGGACAACGCTGGTTTGATCTGGTTCGTCTGGATAAGGTAGAAGAGGTGATGAACGCCGTATATGCGAAAGATTCAGGTCGCAAGTCACAGGTTTACGCCTTTGATAAGAACTCTTATCGCCTGCCTATCCCACAATCGGTAATCGATGCCAATGACAAGATTGAACAGAACCCCGGATATTGATAGAGCCGGAGATAACATCACTTATAATGTATTTAAATAGAAAAAGAAACTAACGATTATGATAAACATGAGAAATATAGCACTGACCTTTTTAGGATGCTTCACCATATTAGCGGCTTGTAGCAATAGTGATGATGCGGAAAAACCGGTAGTACCTGTCCCCACCGGAGATGTAGCCATTTATACGACAACCAGTAGTCTGACCCGTGATTTGACCCGTGATGCGGTTAACTTCAGCCCGAAAGACAATCTGGCTCCGACCACAATAACTTTGAATCCTGCGGAACAGTACCAGACGATGGATGGTTTCGGAGCAGCTATCACAGGTTCTACCTGTTACAACCTGTTACTGATGAAACCGGCTGACCGTCATGCTTTCCTGACGGAAACATTCTCCGACAAAGATGGTTTCGGATTCAGTTACATCCGTATTTCCATCGGTTGTTCGGACTTCTCGTTAAGCGAATATACCTGCTGTGATACGAAAGGGATCGAAAACTTTGCTTTGCAGAGCGAAGAAAAGGACTATATCCTTCCGATCCTGAAAGAGATTCTGGCCATTAACCCTTCTATCAAGGTAATTGCCGCTCCTTGGACCTGTCCGAAATGGATGAAAGTGAAAAGCCTGACAGACCGTACACCATTGGATTCGTGGACGAACGGACAATTGAACCCGGATTATTATCAGGATTATGCTACTTATTTTGTGAAATGGATACAGGCATTTAAAGCCGAAGGCATTGACATTTATGCAGTAACTCCGCAAAATGAACCTTTGAACCGTGGCAACTCCGCTTCGCTCTATATGGAATGGGAAGAACAAAGAGACTTCGTGAAAACAGCGCTCGGTCCTCAGATGAAAGCTGCCGGACTGTCTACCAAGATTTATGCTTTCGACCATAACTACAATTATGACAATATCGAATCGCAGAAGAACTATCCGGGCAAGATTTACGAAGATGCCGCTGCTTCTCAGTATCTGGCAGGTGCTGCTTACCATAACTATGGCGGCAACCGTGAAGAATTGCTGAATATACATCAGGCATATCCTGAGAAAGAACTTCTGTTTACAGAAACTTCTATCGGCACATGGAACAGCGGACGTGACTTGTCGAAGCGTCTGATGGAAGATATGGAAGAGGTAGCATTGGGAACAATCAATAATTGGTGTAAGGGCGTAATTGTCTGGAATCTGATGCTCGATAACGACCGTGGTCCGAATCGTGAAGGTGGTTGTCAGACTTGCTATGGTGCGGTAGATATCAATAACAGTGATTATAAGACAATCATACGTAACTCTCACTACTATATCATTGCTCATCTTTCAAGTGTTGTGAAGCCGGGAGCTGTGCGTATCGCCACTACCGGTTATACGGACAACGGTATTACCTGTTCTGCTTTCGAAAATACGGACGGAACGTATGCCTTTGTTCTGATAAACAACAATGAGAAGTCGAAGAAGATAACTGTCAGCGACGGCCAACGTCATTTTGCTTATGACGTTCCCGGTAAATCAGTAACTTCATACCGTTGGGCAAAGTCAAAGTAAGAACCTTAAAAGTATAAAGACAATGAAAAAAAGTATCTATATAACATTGGCATTGGCGGGAATCTTATCCATGAATTCCTGTAATGATGACGAGTTCCTTCCCGGTAATCCGAGTATGGAGATCAAGGCGGAGAATGCGGATGCCCTTTTCGGCGACAGCCTTCCGTTTACGATCAAGGCTTCGGATGTAGACGTTCCTCTTTCTACTTTGAAAGCGCAGCTTTTCTATGGAGAAGAACAGGTATCTGAAACGGTGATCCGAACAAAGACAAGTGGAAGCGACTATACTGGAAAGATTTATATTCCTTATTATGCTAATATTCCTAACGGAAAGGCGACATTGAAGTATATCCTTCAGAATATTCACTTTACTACGACGGAACAGGAAACGGAACTTACGTTGGCACGCCCGGACTTTCCTTATCTGACCCTGGTAGATGAAGAAGGGCAGGAGTACCGGATGGACAGGCAATCGATGTATCATTATAGCGTATCGGGAGACTTTTCGCAGAAGATGAAAGTGTATATCAAAACTCCGAAAGTAGGGGAGCACGGCAACGAGCTAACTTTTGGCTGGGAAGACAATACGATTGCAGTAGGCTCTACTACGTCTATCCCGTTCTCCAATACAGAGCCGGGCAATTATACGATTCAGTTTAATACTTTCAACTATGAAGCAAGTCCGTTTGCCAAATTATTGCTGAATGGAAAAGAAATGGAATTGGTAGAAAACGATGTATATGCTGTTAAACTGTCGTTAAAGCAGAATGACATTCTGACGTTCGAAGGAGTGCCTGCTTATGATGAATGGTGGATTGATCCGGACTTCTTTGAAAAGCAGGAGGATGGAACACTGAAGTTCCTGCCGATTGACGGAAGCTATCAGATTACAGCAAACGGTAAGAGACAGTACTTCTCTGTCATAGCTTTAAAAGACGGTGAAGCAGCTAAATTGCAGGATGACGGAACAGGAGCTATCTGGGCTATCGGAAATGGAATTGGCAAGCCGTCGGTATCTTTGTACGAAGTGGGATGGACGCCGGAGAATGGTTTGTGTATGCCGCAACTTACGGCAAAGAAGTATCAGCTTACGTTTACTGCCGGTGTGACTATGAAAACAAGTGATATTGACTTTAAATTCTTCCACATAAACAAGTGGGATAATGGTGAATTTAAGGGAGATGCCATCTCTACTACAAGCGACCTTGTTGAAATAACAGAGTCGGGTAACTTGAAGTTGCAGGAAGGGCAGAAATTTGAGAGAGGCGGTGTTTATAAGTTTACGGTAGATGTAACGAAAGGTAATACCAAAGCAGTACTGACTGTAGAGAAAGTAGGACAGGTAGACTTGCCGCGACCGGACATTACAATCAATGGAATGAAGCTGGAAGAAGGCAGTTCCGATATGTATCAATTGCAGATGTCTTTGACGCAGAACCAGACACTCGAAATAGGTGGCATCGAAGATCTAAATGATTGGTATGTTGATCCGGATTATCTGGTGAAGACCGGAGATAATCACTTGAAGTTCTTGCCGGTTGCCGGTAGCTACAGGGTGATGGTAAATGCTACACGCAAATACTTTGCAGTAGTACGTATGAATGGCAATAGTGAAGCCGGACTGGATGCTGACGGGCATGGTGCCGTATGGTTGTTGGGCTATGGTATGGGCTCTCCGTCTATTAAGGACGAATTTAACTGGGACTTTTCGACTGCTTATTGTGTGGCGGAAATCAGTCCGAAAGTTTATCAGTTTACTGGGAAGACTGGTGCTGAAGGCAGTACGGTTATTGGTGAACGCATACGATACGATTATATCAGTGTTAAATATCTGGGTGGAAAGTCTTGGGATCAGCAATTTCATCAAAAGAACCTGCAAATGGATCAGGCTACCCGGAACTTATTCAATGTTGATGAGGAAAATCTTGTATTGGCCTCTCCGTTGGAACAGGGAGTTACTTATGTGTTTACGTTAGATTTCACTCAGGGGATAGATAAAGGAATTCTTTCTGTTGTGAAGAAGTAAAAATACAGAAATCATTTATGAACATGAAATTTAAAGCAACGTTACTTGGCTTGTCTATAGCCGCCGTTTTACCGACTATGAATATGGCGCAGATACCAGTATATCTGGACACGAGCAAGCCTATCGAAGAACGGGTGAAAGATGCGCTGAGCCGTATGACACTTGAAGAGAAGGTGAAGATGACTCATGCGCAGTCTAAATTTAGTTCACCGGGAGTCCCTCGTCTGGGGATTCCCGAAGTATGGCAACCGATGGTCCCTCACGGCATCCGTCCCGAAGTATTATGGGATGAGTGGGATCAGGCAGGATGGACAAACGATTCCTGTATAGCCTATCCTGCATTGACTTGCCTTTCTGCAACATGGAATCCCGAAATGTCTTACCTTTATGGGAAGAGCATTGGCGAAGAAGCCCGTTACCGGAAAAGATATTCTCCTGGGGCCCGGTGTCAACATCTACCGCACCCCGTTGAATGGGCGTAATTTTGAATATATGGGTGAAGATCCGTACCTGTCTTCCATGATGGTAGTTCCTTATATTAAGGGAGTACAGGAAAACGGTGTTGCTGCTTGTGTGAAGCATTACGCATTAAACAATCAGGAGTTCAACCGTCACACCACCAATGTTCATTTGAGCGACCGTGCTCTTTATGAGATTTATCTTCCGGCTTTCAAAGCGGCCGTTCAGGAAGGTGGTGCTTGGGCAATAATGGGAGCTTACAACCTTTATTCGTTTAGTGAAGATACCGACTCCGGTAAGCTCTATAAGACTCAGCATGCGTGCCATAATAAGCGATTGCTGCAAGATATTCTGCGTAAGGAATGGGGCTTTGATGGTGTCGTCGTTTCAGATTGGGGCGGAGTACATGATACTTTCCAGGCCATTTCGAATGGTCTGGATATGGAGTTCGGTTCATGGACAAACGGACTTTCTGCCGGGACAAGGAATGCTTATGACAATTACTATTTGGCACATCCTTACCTGAAACTGATCCAGGACGGCACAGTCGGAACCAAAGAACTGGACGAAAAAGTGAGTAATATCCTCCGTCTGATCTTCCGCACTTCGATGAACCCGTATAAACCTTTCGGTTCTCTGGCTTCGCCCGAGCATGGACAAGCCGGACGCAAAATCGGTGAAGAAGGAATTGTACTGTTACAGAATAAGGATAATGTATTGCCTATTGACTTGAAGAAAGCCAGGAAGATTGCTGTTATCGGTGAAAACGCCATTAAGATGATGACTGTAGGCGGTGGCAGTTCTTCTCTGAAAGTGAAATATGAGATATCTCCTTTGGACGGCTTGAAGAACCGCGTAGGTTCACAGGCGGAAGTTTTGTATGCCCGTGGATACGTTGGTGACCCGACAGGGGAATATAATGGAGTACAGACCGGACAAGATTTGAAAGACGACCGTTCGGAGGATGAACTTCTTGCTGAGGCTGTAGAAGTGTCTAAAGATGCGGATTACGTAATTTTCTTCGGTGGACTGAACAAGAGCAATCATCAGGATTGCGAAGATTCGGACCGTGCATCCCTTGGGTTGCCGTATGCGCAGGACAGAGTGATTGGCGAGTTGGCAAAAGTAAATAAGAACTTGATTGTCGTAAACATCTCCGGTAATGCGGTTGCCATGCCTTGGGTAAATGAAGTGCCCGCTATTGTTCAGGGTTGGTTCTTAGGTTCGGAAGCCGGAACAGCTCTTGCTTCGGTACTGCTAGGAGATGCTAATCCGTCGGGGAAACTTCCTTTTACTTTTCCTGCAAGACTGGAAGACGTAGGCGCACATACACTGGGTGAATATCCGGGGAATAAAGAAGAACTGGCACACTCCAAGAACAATGGTGATACCATAAACGAAATCTATCGTGAAGATATTTTTGTAGGCTATCGCTGGGCAGACAAAGAAAAGATCAAACCGCTTTTCCCGTTCGGACACGGATTGAGCTATACTACTTTCGCTTACGGGAAACCTTCGGCTAACAAAAAGGTGATGACTGCCGATGATACCATCTCTTTCACGATCAACGTAAAGAATACAGGTACTCGTGAAGGTCAGGAAGTTATCCAGCTTTATGTCAGCGATAAGAAATCCTCTCTGCCTCGTCCTGTCAAGGAATTGAAGGGTTTCAAGAAAGTAAAACTGGCTCCGGGTGAGGAGAAGGCTGTAACGCTGACGATTGATAAAAAAGCCCTGAGCTTCTTCGATGATGTCAAACACGAATGGATGACAGAACCGGGTAAGTTTGAAGCAGTCATCGGAACATCATCCAGAGACATTAAAGGAATTGTACCATTTGAGTTGAGATAGGTATCCGTTTGGTAAAACTGGGGGCCTCCCCCGGTAAAACAGATTGCTGGGAGAATGTTGTTATCTTATAAAAGAGAGAGTCACAACATTCTCCTTTTTCTTTGAAACGAGTCTTGTTTGTGGTTAGAAATAAGGCTTCTTAGCTTGATTTTACTGTGATAAACTTCAATCAATGATGAATTGTAGTGATATAGAATGTGCCTCTTTCAACTAGAGTTAAAACGTTATTCTTATTGTCACTTGTCACTTTTCAGGCTTAATGTGCTGGAATTTAGCGTGATAAGGGTGACAATAGGTGGTGACAATAGGGTGATAATAGAGAAAAACAACTTTTCTATTGTCACCTTCATAAGAGATTCTGCCTTCCTGATTCAGGTAAGCCGGTTCATTTAATAGTTTGTGCTACGTTTATTAAGCTGTTTTCAACGTTAGATTAATGTAGTACGGTCGTTACATTTCTTCGTTTCACGTCTGTAATCCCATGAGTTCATGTACGTGAACCGATGGGATCACGTACGCAGTCCCAACGGTTTACGTACGTGGAACGAAAACAGGAAGCGGACAAAAGATATTAATCAAGGCTTGTCCGCCTGTTAACCTTACCGGGATGTATGATAAGATACGTAGTGTCAGGACGTTTGATGTCTTTGTCTGGCTATTATAATGTTATTTACTTGTTAATACCAATAAACTCTCCGGTCCCATATTGAAAAGCAGGTCAATAATACTCAGATTAGGGAGAAAACCGAGTTTGGAATCAAATACCTGGTAATAGGGATGCGGAATAAATTCCGGATCAGCTATCCGGAAATCTTTCTTGGGATGAATAATCTCGCGGAAGTCCGCTTCTTCTGTAGCAAATTCCATTTTATATTCTGTAGTTCGTTCGATGCAAGGCTGAATGTCTATCAACTTACAGACCAGCTGGCAGATTTCTTCGTTGAAATCGGCTAAAAACTCGTATTTCTTCTCATAGAAAGGTCGGAAGTCGTCTTTATAATATTCAAAGTAAGGAGTGCTGTTGTAGGCTGATTCGATAGCATTCCAATGCAGATGGCGCCAGTTACCGTGATCGGAAATACGTATATCCTTCATCGGACATTTCAGCGTATCCGGTTTGACGGTTGGAATGGAGAGTGCCAGTTCGCCGTCAGGTCCGGCAATCGTACAACGGTTGCGATAGGTTTGCTTTATATAATGATCGTGTTGTTCGACATATATTTTATCATATTCCAATAGTTTGGTATAATATTCTACTGGAGCAAGGTAGGCAGATGATAAATAAGCTATTCTCATTATTTTATGTACAGATGTTATGTTGAAAACTATGCATGTGAATTATTTTACAGACTGAAAGAAGCGATTCCATCGGTATCCGTCAAAGATTCCCGTTCCTTTTTCTTTAGAGAACCAGATTAGTGATGCTTTCCCGATAATATGGTCTTGCGGAACGAATCCGAACAGACGTGAATCGGACAGATTGACACTATTGTTGGAAGCCATCCAGTAGTAATCTTTGGTAAAAAAACAATGCTGTGTGGGTTTTCCGTCGATATAAAGCGTATCATTCTTTATTTCCGCCTGTTTGCCTTCGTGCATCACGAGGGTATTTCGCAGCAATGTGATATTCCACGGATATACTCGTAGTGCTTTCCCTTTGCCGGGAACGATGAGCGGTTTAAGCTCTTTTTCGCTCTTTTCCGTCAAAGGCTGAATCCAGTTCTGATCGCTGATCGCTTGTTCCAGTAAGTAATATTCATAGCGGCTGAAACTGCGGACATGAGTACTGTCATTACTTCCCATCAGTCCGTCGTTGGTGATGGAAAGGGTTTGCATAAGCGAAGTGATCAACTGCTCTTTAGTAGCGGGATAGGAGTAGAGTCTCTTCTTATCCGGATTGAATTGCGCTTCGGGAGAGGATACGGAGAAAAGGAATCGACAAGCAGGGTATCACCGGGAGTACCGATACAACGGCTGATATAGATTTCTCTTCGGTCAATAGTCGGTTTGCCCGATGGCGGCGGGATTATTAAAGACTACAACATCTTGTTGCCGGACAGATCGCTCGCACCAACGGTGATATGAGAACAGTGACATCAGCGGAACCCGCAGGCCGTAGCTCCATTTGTTGACCAGAATACGTTCACCCTGAAAAGTGAATTCTCCATACCGGTGGAAGGGATAGGCAGGATGTAAAGCGAATCCCCGGAGCAGAAGCACGACGGCTATTGCTCCGGCGAATGCGAATATCCATTTGAATTTACGAATGTTCATCAATTTCTATCACCTTATCACTCTATCACGTCTGTATCCTTATCAGTCTACCCACTTGAAGAGGCGGTTCCAACGGATTTTCCGTCAAACCATCCGCGGTCTTTGTCAAGTGACAGCCATACAACGATAGGTTTACCTACTACATGGTCTTCAGGAACAAATCCCCAATAGCGGGAGTCCGCAGAATTGTGGCGGTTGTCGCCCATCATCCAGTAATAGTCCATCTTAAAGGTATATTGATCGGTTTTCTCGCCGTTGATATAAATACCGTCCGGCTTGATTTCCAGCTTATTTCCTTCGTAAGCGACAATACAACGTTCGTAGATAGGCAGGTTATCTTCAGTCAGGTGATAGTAGCACCTTTGGCGGGAATCCAGATCGGACCGTAGTTGTTACGGTTCCATTTGGTATGTAAGTTGAGCGGGTACATCTGTCCGGCATACTCTTCCGGTTCCATGACGATCTTGCTGATGAGCTTTTGTTGCCGGACAATGTTTCGTACATTTTCTTCGTCAGCGGAAGATGATAAATAGGAGCCATCTTTCCTTGTGCATTCCGATTGTCCAGTCCGATCTGTCTGAAGGTTTCTTCCCATGAAGAATCATCATACAATGTCTGGTCTGCCTTGCTGATGCCTAATTCACGGAACATATCTTCCGTGATATACGGGACCTGTGGTCTGTACGAAGTAGTTGAACTGCAGATTTTCGGGATTCTCGATAGCCTTGCCGTCAATCATGACCTGACCGTCTACGATCTGCAGCGTATCTCCGGGCAGACCGACACAGCGTTTTACATAGTTTTCACGGCGGTCTACCGGACGATAAACGACCTCTCCGTAAACACGCGGATTCGATAGAATCTGCTGGCGACCGGCATTATAATACAAATCGTAAACAGCACGTTGCTGCTGGCGTGTCAGACTGTCCATCTCTATCTGCTTGGGATACAGGCGCTGACCTTCACCGTAGGCTATAGAGTAGAAATCTGTTTGCTGATTGTTGAGCGCTACCGTATCACCGGCAGGAAGTTGAAGACAACAATGTCATTGAGTTTCACTTTTCCGAACCCGGGAACTCTTTTATATTTCCACTGAGGCCATTCGATATATGATTTGGTATTTAAAATAGGCAGCGTATGTTGCGCCAACGGCATGGAAAGCGGCGTATTCGGCACACGTGGCCCGTAGCTCATCTTACTGACGTACAGGAAGTCGCCTACCAGCAATGACTTTTCCAAAGACGAGGAAGGAATCTGATAGTTTTGGAAAATGTAGATATTGACAAAGTAGACAGCAACCAATGCAAAGACAATGGCATCTACCCAACTCATAACATTACGAACGGTAGGATTCTTCGATTTCTTCCAGAATGACCAGGGTATTTTCTTGGTGATATAAATATCGAAGATGAAAGGAACGACAATCAGCCCCCACCAACTGCGTACCCAGATGAGGAAGGCGAGATAAAGGAGAATAGCAATGGTGCATTTGATCCATTGTGTGCGTGTGGCTTGTCTCATAATCTATATTCGTTTGATAGTGGCTTTGAAGCCTTATTCGTTTAAGAATGGGAATAAATCACTCATGCCCAGATATCCCTCATGTTGGGCCGTGTATTCGGCAGCAAGAATGGCTCCCAATACAAAGCCGCCGCGATTTTTGGCATCGTGCGTGATGGAAATGCTGTCTACTTCTGACTCGTAGCGGATGGTATGGATGCCGAAAACCTCTCCTTCACGGATCGAGTCGATAGGAAACTCGTTGGAAGCGCAGGCGTCGGTGCCGCTGACGGTACCGTCCGGTGCAAGGAGCGTTCCTTTTACCCATTTGTCTTTGCGGTCCATGTTTTCCAGTATGCCTTCAGCCAGTGTGATGGCAGTGCCGCTGGGTGCATCCAGTTTATGGATATGATGAGTCTCGCTCATGGTGACGTCATAACCGGGGAATTGATTCATTATTTTTGCCAGATACTTGTTGACAGACGAGAAGATAGCTACTCCAAGACTGAAGTTGGACGACCAGAAAAGGGTTTTTCCTCCTTCGGTACATAGCTTTTTGATTTCTTCGCCATGTTCCGCCATCCATCCTGTACTGCCTGATACTAATTTGACTCCGGCTTTGAAAGCTTTCATATAATTGCTGTAGGCTACCATCGGATTGGTGAACTCAATGGCTACGTCGGCGGACTTGAATGCTTCCGACTCAAAGTCTTCCTGATTATCAACATCAATAATGCAGACAATTTCGTGTCCGCGACTAAGGGCTGCCTTTTCAAGTTCCTTGCCCATTTTTCCATAACCGATCAACGCTATTTTCATTGTTTTCTGACTTATATTCAAAATAATAGTCGCAAAGATAAGATTTTTATTACATTTGCAGTGCACATTAACTTTCTGTTAACATGGAACACCTTCTCCACTATGTGTGGAAACATAAATTATTCCCTCTCAAAATACTGCAAACCACCAAAGGCTTACTGGTAGAAATTATCGATTCCGGACTGCAGAACCCTGATGCCGGTCCCGACTTCTTTAATGCGAAGCTGAAGATAGACGGTACATTGTGGGTGGGAAATATAGAGATACATACTCATTCTTCAGACTGGTACCGTCACGGTCACGACCATGATAAAGCATACGATTCTGTGATTTTGCATGTGGTGGCCGAGGCAGACGCCGAAGTAACCCGTTCCAACGGTGAGCAAATCCCCCAACTGCTATTGACCTGTCCCGAGAATGTACAAACCCATTATCATGAACTCTGCATTGCCGACCAATATCCTGCCTGCTACTCCATCATAGGGTCCTTATCCAAATTAACGATTCACTCCTGGCTGACGGCTCTTCAGACCGAACGACTGGAGCAAAAAGCAAGGCAAATTGCCGACCGGCTGGAACGATGTGACCGTCATTGGGAAGATACCTTCTTTATCACTCTTGCCCGTAATTTCGGTTTCGGCTTGAATGGCGATGCTTTTGAGACGTGGGCAGGACTGCTTCCGTTCCGGGCGATAGACAAGCATCGGAATGATCTGTTCCAGATAGAGGCTTTTTTCTTCGGGCAGGCCGGTTTGCTGGAGGAGGCGTTTTTAAAGAAGGAGCAGGAAGATGAGTATAGTCTCCGGCTTCGTAAAGAATTTCGCTATCTGCAACGGAAGTTTGAAATAACTCAGGTGATGGATGCCGGTTTATGGCGTTTTTTGAGGCTTCGTCCGGAAAACTTTCCCCATATCCGGTTAGCACAGTTGGCCTACTTGTATCAGAAAGTTGATAAGCTTTTTTCGCAGATGATGGAGGCAGAAACCTTGCCGGAAGTGCGTCAACTACTGTCTACTCATGCTTCTGCTTATTGGGATAATCATTATATATTCGGCCGGCCTTCTTCGCAGAAAGAGAAATCGATGGGAGAGAGGTCACAGGACTTGATTGTGATTAATACCGTTGTTCCTTTCTTATATGCTTATGGTCTGCATAGAACCGATGAGCGGATGTGTGATCGTGCCGGACGTTTTCTGGAAGAGTTGAAAGCGGAGAATAATCATATTATCCGGTCGTGGGGAGATGCCGGGCTACCGGTCGGTTCGGCGGCAGATAGCCAGGCATTGATACAGCTCCGCAAAGAGTATTGTGATAAACGGAAATGTCTCTTTTGCCGTTTCGGATACGAGTATTTGCGGAAGAAATGAGTCGTTTATTTCTCTAATAACTTATAGACTGCATTAAGAAGGTCATTTTCCCTGTTGGGTCTGGGGGCGTCACGGTTTACGATGTTTCCTTCCTTGTCTATCAATATATAGGTGGGGAAGGAGCGAACCTGCAGGAACTTCTCAATAGCCCTTTGCTGCTCATCGGGCAGGTTATAGTGGACGGCAATTTTGCCGGTCAGTCCATATTCCTTGATAATGTTTTTCCACGATTTGTCCGAGGAATGGTTGCAGAGATACAAGAATATCACGTCTTTTCCCTCAAATAGCTTCTTGGCACTTCCTGCATATTGCATCATGTCCTTGCACGGACCGCACCAGGTGCCCCATACATCCAGATAAACCACTTTCCCTTTATAAGGCTCGATGATTTTGCGGAATAATTGTTCTCCGTCTGTGATCTCTGCCAGAGGTTCGTTAGGCATCAGGCTTTCGGGATATTCGATGGCCTTATGGGATATTTCTTCGTATATCCCTTGTTGATTTAATACATAAGCCTGTAGGGAAGGATTAGAAACTTCTGCTTTGAATTTACTGATGAGGCTGTCCGGCAATTCTTTGTGAGTCTGCTGCAACATCTCATAATAGCAATTTGCCTTTAGTATCTCCTTTAATTTTTCGTCCATTTGCAGGGAGTCAATGATAGCAAGGGTACGATTGATGGAATTGGCGAGCAAGTTTCCCATCATATAGTCATTGAAAATTTCGTCTCTGCCTACGAGGCTCTGTATTGTTTTGATGCTCGGTTCCATCTTTTTGTTGTAGGCAGCCATTGTCAGCGAGTCAGCAGTATTCGCAGCTTTCATTTTTTCAATTTCTTTTTCGAAGTTACTGAAGGCGTGTAATGCGTCTTTTTCTTCTTGTGATAGCTGAATCTTTCCGTCCCTTTCAAATTTAAGATAGAGCATTTCCATCTTTTGAGGAGTCACAGTCAGTCTGTTTGAAGAAGCGGGAGCAATGTCCGTTATGTATCCGACGTAATCCCGCAGGAAAGAACCATAATCTCTGAGAAGCGTATAAGGTTCTACCGGACGGGGATATAGTGCGGAGTCTACATAACTCATAAATTCCGGTTGCAGATGCTCCTGCTTGTTACGATCTACCGAAAAGCGGCGTTGCATCAGGTCGCGTGCGGCGTTGTAGCGGATTTCCTGTTCTGTGTAATAGCGGAACTTGTGCGAGAGAAGCGGATGATCATTGAGCATCTTTGCGCGATATTCTGATTTATGACGGATGATATCCTGCGTCTTTTGCAAATATTCCATATTTTCCATTTTTTCTCCTTCGTCGTAGCCGATATATTCACTGAGTCCTTCGTGGGCCAGCAGTTCGTTGAGGATACGTGCCTTTTCTCCCATCACTAATTTCTTTTGTCAGCGAAGTCCACATAGAGGAAATAGGTCTCTCCCGGCTCTACGGATGTACAGATAGTGGTACGTCCCCAATCGATGAACACGTTGTGGCTGTTCAATACAGGGAAACGGAGGGTGAACCTTCCAAGTGAGTCGATTTCGGTTGTATATTCTTCTTCATTATTGGTGATCATATCCGGTACGTCTACTTCGAAAGGACGTGTCGAAGGCAGGTTACGCAGGTATCCGATGAGAGTCACGCTATCCGTTTGATAACCATTGTCTACGAAAGGAGTGGTATCAGCTACCGGATAATCGGGCAGATACTTGTCGTTACAAAGAACATATGTCTGTGCCTTTTCTTTTCCGACAGACAGGGTGCAGGATGTTTCATCTTTACGAGTTAAACGTACTTTCAGTTGTTCCGTTCCATTTTTCAGGATGATGGTGGTCTGATTTTTTTGGGTGTTTATCGACTCATAATCCCAAAATTGACATTGGTAGACAGCAAAGTCTTCGAAGAATCCGATGCGCCAGTCCCCGGTCGCTTGATTTATCCAACATCCGGCGAAAGCATATATTTCAGGGCGTGAGGCGATGGGAGAGACTTTCTCATTTTGCAGTTCAGCGGCTACGTTCATTGTTTTCGGCAGGGGGAAGCTGAGGTAAAGCAGTTTGTATGATTCTCCGTTTTTGACGAGCAGCCGATATTCTTTATTGAGAAAATATCCGGCCGATAAGATATCCCATGTTTTTCCGTCATAGAGCAGTTTTCCGTCACGGGTGAATTCGTAGATTACTTTTCCGGATAATCCTTTCACCCATTTCTGATAAACACGGTCGGGCAATGTAAGGGGAGTGAGCGGTTCCGTATGGTCGGGGACTTGCTTGCGGATACAGTTCTTCGGCTCTTTCCAGCCTTTGTACCAGATGGTGGCAGCGTCATTACCGGTAGGTGTGATACGGAATTCCGTCGTATCTCCTTTCTGATTGCGTAAATGGAAGAAGTAGCTGCCGTCAGCTTCCTGTTTTATCTGTTCGGCATAGAAAACGACGTAATAGTTCTCTACGAAATTCTCTCCGATGAGCGGACCGTTCCAGTCAGATACATTGTCTGCTTTAAATTGCCAGTAGCCTCGCAAAGGTTCGGGAATTGTCTGATAAGTGCCGGATTGGGCGAAAGCGATAGTCTGTGTGCTGCATAAAAGCAAAAGACCTATCAGGAGAAAACAGTGGGGATGTCTCATAGGTGTGTTTTTATTTAAGTTAGTATTTCGATTTCTGACAAAGTTATTTTAATACCTGAATAATGAGGTGTGGTAAGTATATTATTTATAGTTGTTTAACTGTGAATCAACTGCCCGAAAAGCTGGAGATTTTATAGGCTAATTATTTTCTTCCCGATTCGTATCAAGATATTGAACTTGTCATTATCTTTGCAGCGTTATTTTAAACTCTTAATTTATATCGTGTTATGAGAGCTAAGAAGTTTGCATGCTGTTTGATGGTCATGTCATTGCTGGCAGGTATTTCATTTATTTCCTGTGGCAATAGCTCCAGGGCGAAAGTAGAAAGTGAAGCAGCACAGACAGGAGAAGATTTCAAGTCGTTTCTGGATAAGTTTACTTCCAGCGCGGCGTTTCAGTATACTCGTGTCAAGTTTCCGTTGAAAACGCCGGTTACTTTATTGGCAGATGACGGGGAAACTGAGAAAACGTTCCCTTTTACGAAGGAAAAGTGGCCGTTGCTGGACAGTGAAACGCTGAAAGAAGAACGTATCACTCAGGAAGAGGGCGGCATTTATGTATCTAAGTTTACGCTGAACGAACCGGCGCATAAGGTATTTGAGGCGGGATACGAAGAATCGGAGATCGACTTACGTGTGGAGTTCGAACTGCTGCCTGATGGAAAATGGTATGTAGTAGACTGTTATACCGGCTGGTATGGATATGATTTGCCGATTGCAGAGCTGAAACAAACCATTCAGCACGTGCAGGAAGAGAATGCGGCTTTTAAAGAACTTCACCCTTAAGAGCAGGACCGGCAGAGAGCATATCGGTCATTATCTATAAGATATAGCACATAATTTGAACTATTTTGTACGATTTGAACCCCTCTTTCCAACAAAAGAGGGGTTTCTTTGCATTCGGGAGATGAACAGGTAATCTTCTCTGTAAATACCGGCTAATGATAAACCGATTTACCATCGGACCTAAAACGATATATTCTATGATAAAGCAATCTTTTACTCTGTCAGTGACAATGCTGATATTGTCTTTTCTCTGTCCGGCATTCCTCAATGCGCAGATAGTTACGGATGAGCGGATGTTCTCTTTTGAAGAGCCGCAGTTACCTGCCTGTATAACCGGTGTTCAGTCTCAGTTAGGCATATCCGGTGCACATTATAAAGACGGGAAACATTCGTTGGAATGGACCTTCGAACCGAACGGGAGACTGGAACTCCGGAAAGACCTGAAGTTTGAAAAGAAGGACCCGACAGGGAAAGACCTGTATCTTTCCGCTTTCATCGTATGGATATACAATGAGCAGCCTCAGGACGCTGCTATCGAGTTTGAATTTCTGAAAGACGGCCGTAAGTGCGTTTCTTTCCCTTTCGGCATCAATTTCAAAGGCTGGCGTGCGGCATGGGTCTGCTATGAACGCGATATGCAAGGCACGCCGGAAGAAGGAATGAACGAGCTCCGCATCGTGGCTCCCGATGCAAAAGGACGCCTTTTCATCGATCATCTGATCACTGCGACAAAGGTAGATGCCCGCCAGCAGACAGCCGATCTGCAAGTCCCCTTTGTCAATGCCGGCACTACCAATCACTGGCTGGTACTCTACAAACACTCCCTCCTGAAACCGGACATCGAACTGACTCCCGTAAGCGACAAGCAGCGGCAGGAAATGAAACTGCTGGAAAAGCGTTTCCGTGACATGATCTATACCAAAGGGAAGGTGACGGAGAAAGAAGCCGAAACCATCCGTAAGAAATACGACCTCTATCAGATAACCTATAAGGACGGGCAAGTGTCCGGAGTGCCCGTTTTCATGGTGCGTGCTTCCGAAGCCTACGAACGGATGATTCCGGACTGGGACAAGGATATGCTGACCAAGATGGGAATAGAGATGCGTGCCTATTTTGACTTAATGAAACGGATTGCCGTGGCTTACAATAACAGTGAGGCAGGATCACCGATCCGCAAGGAGATGAGGCGGAAATTTCTTGCGATGTACGACCATATCACCGATCAGGGAGTGGCTTACGGTAGTTGCTGGGGCAATATTCATCATTACGGATATAGCGTGCGCGGACTTTATCCGGCTTATTTCCTGATGAAAGATGTATTGCGGGAAGAAGGAAAACTGCTCGAAGCGGAGCGTACGTTGCGTTGGTATGCCATCACCAACGAAGTATATCCCAAGCCGGAAGGCAACGGAATCGACATGGATTCTTTCAATACACAAACCACCGGGCGTATCGCAAGCATTCTGATGATGGAAGACACACCGGAGAAGCTGCAATACTTGAAATCCTTCTCCCGATGGATTGACTACGGTTGCCGTCCTGCACCGGGACTGGCCGGTTCTTTCAAAGTGGACGGAGGAGCTTTCCATCACCGTAATAACTACCCTGCCTATGCCGTTGGAGGACTGGACGGGGCAACGAATATGATTTATCTTTCAGTCGGACAAGCCTTGCCGTTTCCGAATTGGCACACCGGACGGTCAAAGATGTCCTGCTTGCCATGCGTTTCTACTGCAATAAACTGAACTTTCCCTTGTCTATGTCCGGGCGCCATCCCGATGGAAAGGGAAATTAGTTCCCATGCACTATGCGATAATGGCAATTGCCGGAACTCCCGATGGAAAGGGCGATTTTGATAAAGAGATGGCATCCGCCTACCTGCGTCTCGTATCTTCCGATTCCTCTTCTGCGGAACAGGCACCGGAATATATGCCGAAAGTTTCGAACGCTCAGGAGCGTAAGATTGCCAAACGACTGGTAGAGAACGGTTTCGTGCCGAACCCGATCCGCAGGGTAATCTCTCGCTAGGCTATGGCTGTGTATCTGTGCAACGGCGTGAAAACTGGTCGGCTGTGGCACGCGGACATTCACGCTACCTTTGGGCAGCCGAACATTATCTGGGACACAACCTCTATGGACGTTATCTGGCACATGGAAGTCTCCAGATACTGACAGCACCTCCGGACAGACAGTGACTCCCGCCACCAGCGGATGGCAGCAGGAAGGTTTCGACTGGAACCGTATTCCGGGAGTGACTTCCATCCATCTCCCGCTGGACCTGCTCAAAGCCAACGTGCTGAATGTAGATACATTCTCCGGAATGGAAGAGATGCTTTATTCGGATGAAGCCTTTGCCGGCGGCCTGTCACAAGGAAAGATGAATGGTAACTTCGGAATGAAACTGCACGAACACGATAAGTATAACGGAACGCATCGTGCGCGAAAATCCTTCCATTTCATCGATGGAATGATCGTTTGTCTGGGCTCGGATATCAAGAATACAAACACGGACTATCCAACGGAGACGACCATCTTCCAACTGGCGGTGACAGATAAAGAGGCACATGACTATTGGAAGAATAATGCGGGTGAAGGAAAAGTATGGATGGATCATCTGGGTACCGGATATTATGTGCCGGTTGCTGCAAGATTCGAGAAAAACTTTCCACAATACTCCCGTATGCAGGATACAGGCAAAGAAACGAAAGGAGACTGGGTATCATTGATTATCGACCATGGGAAAGCACCGAAAGCGGGAAGCTACGAATATGCCATTCTGCCGGAACCGACCGGAAGACGATGACTGCCTTTGCAAAGAAGCCTGTCTACAGCGTATTACAGCAAGACCGGAATGCACATATCCTTGAATCGCCTTCGGATAAGATAACTTCTTATGTGCTTTTGAAACTCCCCAGTCACTGCTTCCCGGTGGATTATTGCAGCGTACGGATACGTCCTGCTTAGTGATGGTCCGTAAGGAATCTGCTGATAAAGTATTATTGACTGTAGCTCAACCGGATTTGGCATTGTATCGTGGTCCGAGTGATGAGGCTTTCGATAAAGACGGAAAACGTATGGAGCGCAGCATCTATTCCCGCCCGTGGATTGACAATGAAAGCGGTGAGATTCCTGTGACGGTGACTCTGAAAGGCAGGTGGAAGGTAGTGGAGACCCCTTACTGCAAGGTGGTATCCGAGGATAAAACAAACGGTGCTTCGCTTCCTCTGTAAGGATGGAGCCAGCTATGAGGTAGAACTGGAGAAATAATCTTTTGTTCTGTGGCATGCTATCTGAATAATCAGATCCCCCAAGAGCATTTACGGCCAAAGGAATCGGCTGTAATAGCAGCAATGAAAGCTGAGGAGCCTACATATCGGTCAGGCTCTCCACAGTGATTTGATAGCCGTTTTGCTCTCATGCTCTAACAAATGGTCTGTATCCTTTTATTCATCGTGGTTTTCGGTGTGGTAGCAACTGTGGTGGCAGGTATGAGAGCAAACGGTTGCTCTCACTCTGTCTCATCCTGATCTGTCTCATTTATACAATGTTATCTTTTGACTTACAGGATGTTAATAGCTGATTTCTCAACTGTTAACGTTTGATCTCTCAGCCATTAATAATTGAGAAATCAGCTATTAATGACTGAGAGATCATCCATTATTGACTAATAAATGATTTAATGCTTCCTAAAAGAACAGGGCAATTGAAATAACTGATACGGTTGAGTTAATCGGATCGGGCGGTCAAATCATCCGAATCGAGTATTTCTCCTGATTGTTTCATGGGGCGAAACTTTTGGTTTCAACCTTTGAAACTAAAAGTTTCAAGCGTCTGAAACTTTTTGAAACAAATTGAGACTGACTAATAAGTCAATAGTATCATTAATTCCCTTCCCGAAGGAGGAGATTTAAGATACCACCGACTTTTTAGTCGGCCTTAAAATGATGTAGGAACTTAAATTCTGTTGAATGATCTTCTGCAAATTAGAACATGAACATAGCGACTGCTACAATACGGTTGTTGCTGACGGAGTGGGTGTCTATGATTTTACCATCCGATTTATCCAGCTTGCCGTACCATGCCGAACTCAATGTATACTCAACTCCGAACTTCCAGTGAGGAACGTTGTAGGTAAGTTCAGCTCCGGCAGTTACCAGTTTATCGAGGTTGGTTCCTGTTCCATAGAGTTTTTCAGAGACTAATTCGTCGCTTGTTCCTAAGTTTTTGGCGTATCCTACAAAGATTCCCGGTTTCCATTTTTGTCCGTAGACTACATTCAGCCAGGAACTGGAGAAGCGTATCGGAGTGTACTCCTGTTCTTTTGTCTTGTTGTCTATGTGCTTAATTCCAAATCCTCCCAAACCGGATGCTTGTGTCAGGTTGGAACCTAATACGCTTTTGGCGCCGATGAACCAATTTTTATTGGTATATTTTACATGGGCCTCATAAGAGAGGGTAGTGATACGTTCGTCTACTTTGTACGTATGTGGGATTGATATAGTACTATTGGTGGTCGGATCAAGCGTCGTTTCTTCCCATGAAGATTGAGTACGTGGCTTTAATGAAATCATTTCAATGCCGGCACCCGCCAGAAATCCTCCGTTTTTGTAATCTGCTCCGACATAAATCTCAGGGATATTGCTCTTCTTTATGTATTCCTGACTTTTACCGGCAGGTCCTTGTGACAGATACTGAGACTGCCATACCAATGCTCCGGTCAACTGAAGGTGTTTGTTGTTGAAGCGATAACGAATCTGCGGTGCACGGCTGAACGGCTGGAACGGTGCTCCTACGGAAAGATTAAGAATCTGAGGAGAAACATCACCGAACAACGGATGCCATGTCTGACCTACCAGCACAGCCGACTTTCCCCAGTCCAGATTAAAGTATGCATGGCGCAGACGAATGGTGGAGTAAGAAGTTCCCGACCCGCGGAAGTCCACTTCCACTTTGGCGGATGTCTTGGCTGTTCCCAACTTCGGGCCTGCCACATCCAGTCCCAAACGGGAATATAATGTATAGAAGTTACTGTTCGATGTATCGTTCAGGTCTTCACCATTGCTGTCGAGCACTTCATCTTTGGGATACATGTAAAACAATCCGTCTACAGTTTCCTCGTTGGCACGGCTGTTATAGTAGAAGTCCGTGCGAATCTGTCCGTAGAATTTGAATTTAAAATCCTTTAATTGTGCGAAACTACTTGATAGTGTCATCAAGCAGAGAGATAATAGAATGTATTTTTCATAATGTGCTTGTTAATAAACGGGCGCAAAATTACGGAAAATCTATGGAATAAACGAATAAAAAAGAGAGGAATGGCACTAAATGATTTGGACTGAAAGTCAATCCTACTTTAACAATTTTCTCTTCCCATCATCCTCCAATATACGCATTTGCTGAATGGCTATTTGGTTTAACTTGATGAGCCGCTCACCTTGTGGAATACCTTGGTCAATAAACACGGCATTCAAGTTCTCCATGTTAGAAAGACAAATCAGTTCATTGATAGAGGCATAGTCACGAATGTTGCCTTTCAGTTCGGGGTTCTGTTCATGCCATATTTTTGCAGTTATGCCAAACATGGCAACGTTGAGTACATCGGCCTCTTCTGCATAAATGATGCTTGCTTGTGCAGGAGTGATTTCTGTCGGAATAAGGTTCTGCTTGATGGCATCAGTATGTATACGGTAGTTAATCTTTGAGAGTTCGCGTTTGGCAGTCCATCCTATTTGAGCCTGTTCCTGCTCTTTTAGACGTTGGTATTCTTTAACAAGCAACAGTTGGAAGCGGGGACTGATCCACATACCGAAGTGGTAGGCAATATCACGGTGGGCATACGTTCCTCCATATCGCCCCGCCTTTGAGATGATTCCAATAGCTCCTGTCCGTTCAATCCATGTTTTTACGGATAGCACGAAGTTGTTACTTCCTGCCATATTTTTAATTGTACCGAATTCGGTACAATTAAAACTTGGATTGTACAACATTTCCCATTCCCCGATATACTCAAGGGTGCTTTTCAAACTAAGCCATCGAAAAATGATATGCTCTTGCATCTGACTGCGAGCCATATCAGTCAGTGAAATATAATCGTTGTCGTTATATGCAACGACCGTAATCTCCGTATTCTGCACTTTAATCTTCGCCATATTTGTATCATTTGGTTTCAAGTTTTCAAAGGTACAGTGAAATATTGAAGAATAGATATTTTATTCAGAATACTTTCCAGTAATGAGAACGGTTAGCAAATCATTATTTCAAAATTGGGCAGCCTACCGTTGATTAAAAAAGGCACCGACAGCCTGATAATATTTGCTGATATTCGTACTTTTATGAATCGCTTTCAGTACTTTTCTGTCGGTTTGGGGTGCCAGGTATTCCCAAAAAGTCTTCATTTTAGTCAGTAGCTGTCCCTCTCCTCCTTCCAATAGCACGTCGTAATTGTTGTACACGCTTTTGTGCATGGATTTCAGTCTATCCCTCATTTCATCGGGCGCAAGCGTACGGTTTTCTTTGTATTCCAGTGCTAAGGCCGGATTTGCCAGTAGTCCGCGTCCTATCATGATTCCCGCCAGGGAGGGGAATAGTGCGTTGATGCGTTGAATATCTTCTAAATTATGAATGTCTCCATTGTAGACAAGCGGAAGTCGGCAGACCTCCCGGAAAGCTGAGAATCCTTGCAAGTCAACTTCTCCTTTGTAACCTTGTTTGCCCAGACGGGGTGCATGGTGATCTGGCGCAGAGGCAGGTCATTCAGTATGGGGGAGTGCCAGGCATTCATCCGGCTGTTCCCATCCCAGTCTCATTTTGACGGAGAAGCTGATCTGCGGATATCGGGTGACAATGCTGAGCAATGCTTTCACCTCTTCGGGATAAGGAAGGATGCCGGAGCCGTTATGACGTTTCGCCAGAAGCGGGAACGGACAGCCTAGGTTTATATCCACTTCCTGATATCCTTTTCGATGAAAGGGATAAAATCACTTCTGCTTTCTCTGCCGACGAGGCTATCAACTGAGGAATCAGGTGGGTTACCCCATTGTTCTCGGTTCGATTCCCCGGACATCTCTGCGGCGAAAGTTCCCTTTTTCCAATCGTACAAACGGAGTATAATAGGTGTCTACACCGCCGAAGAAGGCGTCATGTGCATTGCGGTAAATTGCTTCGGTGTAACCTTGCAGCGGAGCAAAATGGATGGGTAGTGTATCTTGCATATCTTTTAATTTGCTGCAAAGATACGGAAAAGTAAAAGAGAGGAACCTCACGGCCCCTCTCTTTTGGGTGTTAAATTGATTAAAGTCTGATTTTCATATACGTTTTTAACTGAAGGTTAGAAAAATCGTGCGGGTGATTGGTTGTTACTTAAGGGCGTTGAGCCATCCGGGTACTATAGCCCAGACGTTCCCGCAATTGTGCCTCGTACAAAGATTCGGGGGATACCTTCATACCGGTACTTTCTTCGTATGTGACTTGTTGCTGCTCTTTACTGGGAAATTTCACATTCATACCATGTGTACCGACTACGATAGGCGGGAAAATCTTCCACCATGTATCGCTGTCGCTCCACCATGCGAAGTTAGAAGCGTGAGAATCCGTTCCGGTCACATTCAGATTCCATAGGGTGAGGTCGCCTAAGTGATTGGGGACTTCATTTTCATCGCCTCCTGCGCGGTAGTATACAAGTCCGCCGCTGCAATTGTCTATCAGCGTGGCACGGGGTTGTGTGGCGTGGGATTCGAAACAGGCGTCATTGCCCCAGGTTACGTTCCATAATACGGTTCCTACACTTGGCTTCGATACGCCGCAGCCGTGGAACTGCCCTTGACAACTCTTTCCGTATACGTCATTTCCTGCGCTTTCATCGCGGACTTTGCCGATAAAGACGCGTGAAGAACCTTGCGAACGTACGGCTGAATGTCCGCGTTTTCCACTGATACGGATATCATATGCCGAGCTGTTGGCAGATTCGGCAAAAGTAAGCGCTTCGCTGACACTCTCGAAGTGGACGTTGCGTACCCATGAATTGACTACACGTTGCAGCAGCAGCGGTTTGTAGGCTCCGTCGTATTGCCAGCCTACTTTAGCCTGTTCGGCGTGTCCTTCTCCGTGATGGGCGTAGCCGTCCAATGCGTTTCCTACGAAGCTCAGGTCTTCTATACCGACATTCTCCAGATATTTGTACGTGCGGATTTCCCATCCTTCCGTATCGTTATACTTGATGTCGATGTCGTGCATGATCGGTTCGTAGAAAGTGATCTTGCCGTTTGCAGCGGATTTTACCTGATGAAATTCGGTGATTTTACTCCGTACAGGTCGTCGGAGCTTTGGTTGATGGAGATAGGGGCTTTGCTATCGCCCAGTTCTCGTTGAGGGCAATCGGACCGATTTCCTTCTTTACCAGTTCCTGTCTCCGCTGCGCAAGCGCAACTGTACCCACTGTCGGAGGAGATTCCGGTGGTTCCGCTGACTTTCACGGTAAAGTCTCCGCGCTTGGCATTCTCGGTTACGGAAGCGAGCTTGGGGGAGTTACCGGCATTGTTCGGACCGTTGGTGTGCTTGATTGCCAACAGTATAGGTGATGAACTGAGATTGCTGATACTTGTCGGCAGATTAGGCGTTTCCATGATCAGACGGGTCTTGTCGGGACCGTCGCCTTTGATCACAAAGTTACCGCCATAGATTTCAATGCCACTGCTGACATTGTTGTTTTCGAGTCAACGGCGTCCTTCTGCTTGCTTTCGTCGCGGGTGTTGTCGTCATCGTTGTGAAGAACGTAGTCGCCTGCGGGGAAATAGATTACAATCTTCGCGTTGGCGTTCAGCTTGTTGGTTCCGTTTACTTTTGTCATACCTTTCTCTTGCAGGATGCTGATCAGCGCTTCACGGGCGGTCATGTTCTTGGCGGTCATGCGCTCTTTTACGTTGATCACTTGGTATCCTAAAGAAAATGCGCCTTGCGGCGCACTTTCTCCATGATTATATCCGGCATACGAATAGTCGGGCAGCACATTGTTTTCTCCTGTCTTGAAGTGTTGCCAGGCTATTGCCGAGTTGGCATCTATCTTCGTGGTCAGCAGTTTTACCGGAAGTTTCACTACCCGGCAGTAACCTTCTTTCGAGAATATCTTGATGTAAATCTGTTCTTCGTATTCTTTCCCTTGCACGTTTGTTTTGGGGGCGGTGACGATCAGTTTGTTTTCCGTCAGTTTCACGCCCCATGTCTGGTTTTCGATGGTGGCTGTTTCCACGTTGGCTTGTTCTACCACGAACTCCTGCTTTTGTCCCAGACCGAAAGTGGCTGTGCCTTCATACTTGATTGTCAGGTAGAAGTCTTTTCCGTAGATGGGGACTTTTACTTGGCTGTTGTCGGCACGGATGGTAAAGGTGATCTGCCCGGTCGCTTCGTCGATGGTCACGTTGCTGAACAGGGAACTTGCGTTGGCAACGGCTTGCGTTCCGTCGGCAATCTGGTTGTTGCCTAGTTTGTTCCAGGTGCTTCCGTTGTCAATAGAGACCAGCCAGAAACCGTTTGCATCTACTTTTAGTTTCGGGGTGACGCCTGCTGTTCCCGCTTCGGGGATGGCGCTTACCGGTTTGTCGTTAACGAGCAGTTCGGTGGTCATGTCGTTGATGGTATATGCCCAGTGACCTGACGCGTTGACGCTGAACAAGGGCATATCGTTCATGTCTACTTTGCCGCTGTATATGGTTACAGTTTCGCCGTTACTCAGTTCGATGGTATAGTTGTCCTGTTCATCCTTGCTATATCCCACCACCAGAATCTTTCCTTCAACCATCTGCTGATAGTTGCTGATGTCCGAGTTCATCTGTTCTATGCTCGCTTCCAGATTGGCTACCCGTTCTTTCAGGTTGTCAATGTCGGAGCGCAGATCATCCCGTTCGTCGCACGAGTAAAGTGCGACGAGGAGGGTGATACATATGATTGATATTACTTTTTTCATACGTTAGTCGGTATTAGTTGGTTGCACCGTATTCGGCATATTCTGCATTCGGAACGAAGATACCGTTGGCGAGGTCGAAGGTGCCGCCGTCGAACGGATTGGATGTTAATGCTTTCAGTTCTTCTGCTCCTTCAAACGGTAGTTTGCCTCCATAGAACATTTGCCAGTTATAGGTCATAGTTTTGTAAAGGAGGTTATCTGCGCAAATATCTCCTGTTGGGGATGTTATCTGAGGACGAATGATGACTACATTACCTGTTCCGTCTGTATTTGTCCAGAAGATATTATTTTTAATAGAGGTTTTCGCCAGATTGCCTATGTTTACGTAGCCACCGGTATTTGTTTCTAAGTTTATAAATGTATTGTTTTCTATGGTCAGATTGGCTATACCTGAAGCTGAACCATTGAATAAAACCAATTGATTTACTTTACCTGACGGACAATAGAATGTGTTGTTTCTAAAGATGACATTGCCATAATCCTGATTCTTATTACTGCTGGTATTGATAATAAACTGTTGTGTAACAGCTGTTATCTTGATTGTACTATTTTCCATGCTGAAATTGGCAATACTCCTTTTGTCGTTAGTAATGGCACTTACAGGTTTGCCATTGAGTGCAATCTGACATTGATCAAAAGCTACATTAGCAAATGACTCGTCTGCATAAACAGTAAACAGATAATTAGTGAATCCTTCGGCTGCTTTAAATACAATGTTTTTACACAAGAAATGTCCAGTTTCGGTATTTTGTCTGAGTCTGATATAATTTCCTGTAATTGCCACTGTACTGATGTTTTGTGAATCATCTCCGATGAAAAGCAAATTAGCGGCATTTGTGGTGCTGTTATAGTTGACTGTAACTCCTCCTTTGATAAAATAGATGCCTGGAGTAGTGATTGTCTGATCAGTATCAATGTATGTTGCATTCTCGAATTTAGTATTATTTACTTCAATTCCATTTACCGTAAATGTGGCTCCGCTATTATATAAAGCATAGTAGCTGTCAACTACCTCTACAGCCTTCACCTGAATCTTGGCAACCGCCCAACTGGCACCCTTATTAACCTGCACTGTTACGTCGGAACCGTTATCCGCCGTTGCACGTGTACTCATTGCGTTTGCCGGAGCTGTAATGCTCAATGTAGCTACATTGGTCGTTTCATCCGCTTCGCTCACAGTAGCCACCCATCCGGCAGGAGCAGTAACGATAATGTTTTCACCTTTCACTTTTACAGTTGTAGTGGCAGTCTTGCCATAGCCTATTTCCCAGTATCCGTTCTTCATTCCGGTTTCCGGTTCGGTGATTTCGCAAAGCAAGTCTTTTACGATAGGGATAGAGATGGCTTCCGTCTGTCCTTTCAGTTTGACAACGAAGAATTCCCCGGTTGAATCTACGTATACTTCCTCAAAGAAAGAGTCTGCACTGCTTCCTCCGGAACCATCGCTGACTGCGGATACCTTTTGACCGTCTGTGTCGAGTACGTCTTCCCAGCTGGTTCCGTTATCATAACTTACCTGCCAGAAACTTCCCTCGTCCGTAATCCGGAACTTAGGAGCTATACCATCCTTACCGGAGTGCCCCACAGCCTGAACAGGTATGCCATTCTGCATCAATACTTCACCGTTCACTACCCATTGGCCCTCATCATTGACAGTAATCTCAGGATAAGCAACTTCTCCCTTCGAGCCTTGTGTCAGTGAGATGGTTTCTCCGTTACTCAGTTTCAGTTTATATGTACCGTCTGTATTCGTCACTTCTGTGATAGTCTGACCACCTTCAAGCAGTCGCTTGATAGCTGTCATGTTATCGTTCAATAGACTGACTTGTGCTTCCAAAGACTCTACGCGGTCTTTCAGATTGTCAACATCGTCTCTCAAGTCGTCTGTATCGCACGCTGCCAATGCAAACAGCGCAAATGCGGTTAACATGATTGATTTAAAGTAATTCATAGATATAATGTATTAGTTATTATTTTATTCGTTTATTGTTATTCCACTACGTTTACCACCATGTGGTAAGTAGTCGTGGAGGAATGATCGATATTGGCATTACGAGCGAGGAATGTCACGTTGTAGATACCAATTTGATTGTAGGTATATGTGTACTTATCCAGACGCTGGGTAATATCCTTTACTTTCGTTCCCTGATCGGGACTGCAAGAGTTAACGGTAATCAGATCGGAAACCAGCCAGCTGTATTTCAGCGGATCGTTGGCATTGGTACTATGGATGAAGAAGGAGCCGCCGCCTACACCTGTCAGGTTCCAGATACCGGATACGTTATTGGTAACTGTCCCGTATTCACGGTCTTTGGTCATGCTGGTCTGATCCTTCAGATTCCATTTGTTCTTCATATTGATCGGAGTAAAGCCGAAAGAACCGGCAGAATATTCAGCTTCCTGTCCGCTCGTCATCACATTATTGATGCGCATCCGCTCAAAGTACATCTTGGATTGTGCCACTGTATTGTCAATGCCACGGTAGCAGATAGCGATTGCAATCCGTTTGCCCATGTATTCTTTCATATCAAAACTGTATGGAGTGGCAAGATCGGCATTGCCTACCGCCGCTGTCGGGAATGCGGACTGCGGAACCAGTTCTTTCCATTTACCGTCTTTCTCAAATTGCTCTACAAGCAAAGAGTCAGCTTCGAAATTATCCTTGTATAATCCGGTGAATTCATCGGAGATATATACGTGTTTCTCCAATGTCGTGCTCGGGTTACCGTACTGGAACCAGATAGAGAAGTTCAGCATAGACGACTTGATCTGTGAAGGATCAATCGTTTCGCGTTCGCGATATTCGTATTTGCTGCCCGCTTCTCCACTGAAGAATGTCAGGAAGTCCGGATCGCCCGAAAGGATGAACTCTATCGGAGTACCTTTTTTGGCAGTAATGATCTGTCCGTCGAAGCTTACATTCTCGTTGGTCGCTACTTTTACGTGCAGACCTACCGCTTCGTCCAGCCCGTCGCTGCAAGCCCCGAAGAAGAGGCTTGCTATACAGATGGTTATGAGTTTATATGTTTTCATAATCTATGATGCTTTTATCGATGAATACTGTGATTACCAACCCGGATTGTTCTGTGTGATATCTTTGTTCACACTCATTTCCGCATCCGGAATCGGGAAGTAGTTGTAGGTGCTGGAGATGTTGAAGTAGGTATATACGTTGGTAGGTCCCTGCGTCCAGTTGTTGCCGGATTGTGCTTCGGTTACCAATGCTCTCATATTCTTCACATACTCACCCCAGCGGATCAGGTCGAAACGGCGGGTGTATTCGAAACAAAGTTCCATGGCACGTTCGTCTTTCACGGTCTGGCGGAATTCTTCCTGCGTCATGTCGGGAAGCTCGTTCAGTCCGGCACGTTCTCTTACTTCCTTCATACATTGGTAAGCCAGAGTGGTAGGACCGTTGTTCGCTTCGTTTTCCGCTTCTGCGATCATCAGCAGTACGTCTGCATAACGCAGGATCGGGAAGTTGATAGCTGTATAGTTCTTGTCTTTTTTATCCGCTTCGTATTCACGACGGTATTTGCCGCACATACGGCTGAAGTTCTTGGTAGCTGTAGTCTTTTCTGTGTCATCTGCGTACTGGTAAGTTCCGCGTTGCTGACCGTATTGGGACATTACTTCAGCAAGTTTGCCCTGCTCAAATTCACGGTGGGTAACGCCTGTATTCTTACCTCCGGCTTCTTTGTATTCAAACGGAGCGATACTCCAGTTGAAACGTTTGGTATCACCGTTGTTCACATAAAGGTTGTACAGTTTCGGAGTGCTGTAGATAAAGGCATAGCCATATCCGGGGTCCTTGGCTCCTGTCACATCGCTTTTGGAGGACAGATCCGGACCGGCCAGTCCGATGATGTTACCGATACGGCCTTCGGCTTGTGTATCCGAAGTGTTGTTTCCTGCAAATTCGGCTTCCCAGATGCTTTCGTTGGCAGTGGTGTTATACTTGTCGGAACACATATCGATGAAAGGGTCCCAGTAGTTGGCAGCCAGTTTGTGACCGGCAGTCATTACTTTCTGGGCGTAGAAGCTGGCTCTTTCGAAATAGTCTTTCTTTTCGGCCTGTGTGGCATTGCGACCTTCACGGTAATGCTCGCCTGCACGGAACAGATATACACGTGCCAGTATGCCCCATGCGGTAGACTGGGAGATACGTCCTGGCTTGTAAGCAAGATCGGAGGCCGATTTCAGACCAGTCTCGGCGGCATCTGCCATTTCGGAGATGATGAAGTCATAGATTTCCTGCTTGTCCGTACGCGGGATATTCAGGTTGGTAACGCTTTGGGTCGAAACTGTTTTGAAAGGAACATCTCCCCAGCACTCTACCAGATTGAAATAATAGAATGCACGCAGGAAGCGGGCTTCGGCGATGTACTGTTCTTTGACGCCTGCATCGAAACCGTTTACTTTGTCGATGTTTTCGAGGAACATATTGGCACGGTTGATGCCTGAATAGAGGGCATACCAGAAGGCAGTCACGGCGTTGTCACTGGTGGTGGCGTTGTTGCAGATCAGTCCGGTAGATGCGGGACCGCGTCCGCTGCCTCCGTAGTGGGATAAGTCGTCACCGGCTACGAGGTACATATAGTCACCGCCGTAGAAAGTAGGTTGCGACAGTATGGCGTAGATGCCTGTCAGGAAGGAGTTGGCTTCAGCAGGGGTGTTGAAGTAGTTCTCCGGCGTCAGTTTGGTAGGTTCTTTGTCCAGAAAGTCACAGGATACCATGCTGAAACCTGCCAATAGAGCTATGATTGTTATTTTTAATGCTTTCATAATCGAATTCTTTTTTCTAACTGTTACTATCATTATCCGTTTAGAATCCCAGGCTTACACCGAAGCTGATAGAGTATGCTCTCGGATAGGAAGAGTAGTCCAGACCGGGAGTGAGCGCACTGTTGCGTACAGATACTTCCGGATCATAACCGGAATAACCGGTACATGTCCACAGGTTTTGTGCGGCAACGTAAACACGTGCTTTGTCTATCTTCCATTTCTTCACCAGCTTGGCGGGGAAGGTATAGCCTACTGTTACGTTCTTCAGACGCAGGTACGAACCGTCTTCGATGATGCGTGAAGAGATCACACGGTTGGAAGAGGAGTTGGTAGCCGCAGGGATGTCACTGGTCGGATTTTCCGGTGTCCAGCGGTTGGCATAGCTGGCGAACTGGTTCAATTCGCGTGAACGGTTGTTGGAACTTTCAAAGAACAGGCGGTTGGCATTCATGATATCGTTGCCGTATGACCACTGGAAGAAGACGCTCAGATCGATGCCTTTATATTCAAAGTTGTTGGTGAAACCACCTGTATGTATCGGAAGTCCGCGTCCGATAATCGTACGGTCGTTGGAGTCAACTACTCCGTCTCCGTTAAGGTCGGCATATTTGGGCATACCCGGCTGAGTGTTGGTCTCAGTAGAGTAGTGGGGCACTCCCGGTTTCAGGCTGTATGAGTTACCCGATTTGTTGAAGTCGTCGTACTTGTATGTACCTTCATAGACATAACCATACATCAGTCCCATCGGCAGACCGACTTTGGCGATGTAGCTGGACTGACCGTTGTAGTTCTGGTCGAACTGGGCGGCAGTCAGCAAGGCTGTCTGATTCTCCGACAATGCCAGTACTTTATTCTTATTGAATGAAATGTTGAAGTTAGTCGTCCACTTGAAGGCGCGTGTCTGGAAGTTGACGGTGTTCAGACTAAGTTCCAGACCATCGTTACGTACTTTACCGATATTCTTGGTAGCGCTGTAATAGCCCGAAGAAAAAGGCAGGGAAGCGTCCAGCAACAGGTCGCGGGTGGTCTTCCGGTAAATATCCATCGTTATACCGATGCGTTCGTCGAAGAATCCGAGGTCGAGACCTGCGTTCCATTGTTCGGTTGTTTCCCATTTCAAATCCTTGTTGGGCAGAGAAGTAGGAACAACACCTGCATTCGTCGCATCATTGTCGAATGGATAGACGCCGCTTGGGAGGGAGTTTGTCGATGTATACGAGCCGACTCTTGATTTCAATACCGCCAGGAGCGCATAATAATCATATTCGCCGATACGGTTGTTACCCGTGAGTCCCCAGCTCAAACGAACCTTACCGCTGGACAGTACACTTTTCAACGGCTTCATAAATTCTTCTTCCGAGAAGCTCCATGCGAGAGAACCGGAAGGGAAGTATCCGTAACGGTTGTCCTTGTTGAACTTGGAAGAACCGTCGGCACGGAAAGAAACGGTAGCGTAATATTTAGACATATAGTTGTAAGTCACACGTCCGAGGTATGATAACATCGCCAGCTGAAGACTTTGCAGTGAAGTGGTACCACCACCGCCTTCGCTCATGCCTGCCATACCGAGTGATTCGTTGGGGATGTGCGTTGTGCGGAATGAATAAATCTCATAGTCCGAGTTCTGGAACGTGATACCTCCCAATACATTGAGGAAGTGTTTCTTTTTGATGTTAGTCTGATAAGTCAGGGTGTTTTCGTTCAGCCATGTCAGGCGTTCCTGGCGGGTTACCTGAGCATTTACTTTATCTGTAGAGGTAGGACCTCCGTAGCGGGTATTCGAGTTGTTGAACTGATCCTGCTTGCGTGAATCATAAGTATATCCGGCGGAAACTTTCAATTTCAGTCCTTTCAGTACTTCGTATTCTGCGAATCCGTTCATTTGAAGATTGTTGGTGTAGCTCTTCCGGTACTCGTTCTTCTGTGATTTGATCGGGTTGAAACGGTAGTCGTTGCTTGAATCTACGGCGTTGTCCGTTGAACTGTCCATCAGGAAGCTGAGCGGAGTGTCGGGGGAAGTCACCGGACGGTATCCCCATACGCTATAGAAAAGGTTGTTCATACCACTGTAAGAGGTGGATGATGGAGTACTACCTGTTTGGATAGAGCGTGAATAGTTGGTGGTCAGGCTCATGTTCAGTTTGCCGCGACGGACTACTGTGTTCATACGTCCTTGCATACGTTTGTAACCGGTTTCTATCAGCGTACCGTCCTGATCGAAGTAAGATAAGGAAGCATTGTAGCGTACACCTTCCGTACCACCGGCAAGTCTGACCGTATGATTCTGCTGCCAGGCAGTCTTGAATATCTCGTCCTGCCAGTTATATTGCGGTATGTCTTTATAATCGTCCAGTGTCCATTGCTTGCCTTCGTAGTTCATCAGGTATGAGCCGGCAACGACGGTAGGATACATTTCATTCTGTAGCTTGACAAACTCATAAGCATCCATCATCGGAATAGTGCGGGTGACGTGCTGCACACCGAAACTACCGTCATAGGACAACTGTGCCCGTCCTACCTTACCTTTCTTGGTGGTGATGATGACAACACCGTTGGCACCGCGCGCACCGTAAATGGCCGTAGCCGACGCATCTTTGAGGAAGTCGAGCGACTCGATATCGGAAGGGTTCAGCGTGCTGGCTGCCGATGAATCTTCTATCGGGAAACCGTCGATAACGAACAGCGGCGAGTTTTCTTGTGTCAGTGAGTTGTTACCACGGATCACGATGCTCATGTTGCCGCCCGGCATACCTTCGCCCGAAGTTACGTTTACTCCGGCGATACGTCCGCCGAGTGCCTGGTCGAATGAAGCGACGGGAGCGGTAAGTACATCCGCCATGTTGGCTTTCGCCACGGAACCTGTAAGGTCACGGCGGCGTACTTCCTGATAGCCGACAACCACTACTTCGTCCAGTGTTTTAGTATCTTCTTTTAATGTGATGACCATTGGTTTTTGCGAGTCCGCCTTTTGTTCTACGGTGACGTAGCCGATAAAGGAAATAACCAAGGTAGCGTTCTTTTGGGGGATGTTAAGAGTGAATTTACCGTCAAGGTCGGTGATCGTTCCCTGCGAAGTGCCTTTTACCTGAACACTGGCTCCGGGAACACCTTCTCCTAGATTATCCTTCACAGTACCTTTGACAAGTACTTGTGCAAGCACAAATGGAACAGAAAGCAGGAGCATTCCCAAAATGGAGAGCATCCTTTTTCTTGTCTGGTTGGATAGATGTTTTTTCATATATTAAAAATTAAGTGATTTTGTTGAATTTACGATGGCAAAGATATACGCATTGATTGTTCTCATATGGATAGAATTATTCAAGATTGATACAAAATAATACAAATCTGCTATTCTCACTGGTTATCTTGTCTTTACCGATTCAAGCAGTTCGGACAGCTCTCTGACAACTTCCGGATGCTGTTTCGCTACATTGTTTTTCTCCGATGGATCGGCGGATAAATCGTACAGCTGGGGATGCCTGTCATTGCCCAGTTCCATTTTTGTCCAGTATTCGATGGCGGGGGCGTCACTCGGTTCGATGTACTTCCATTGTCCTTTCACGATGGCGAGCGTATTATTGAGATTTTGCTGTACGATGTATTCACGACTGGTGTAGTCTTTTCCCAGAAGCGTGTTCAGATGTTCCTGACTGTCAGGAGCTGCGCCTTCCGGAAGCGGTTGTTTCAGTAAAGCGGCAAGTGAGGCAAAGATATCGATTTGTGAGAAGAGAGCCTGTTGCTTGTTCGGCTTCACTTTGGCAGGCCAGCGGACGATGAACGGAATGCGGGTTCCGGCTTCGTAAGCGCTGTACTTTCCACCACGGTAAATACCCATCGGGGTATGTCCGTTGAGGCGTTCAAAGGCTTGGTCCTGGTAACCGTCGTCGATGACGGGGCCATTGTCGCTGGTGAATATCAGGATGGTGTTGTCCGTCAGCTGGAGGCTGTCGAGGGTGTTCATGATCTCTCCGATGGTCCAGTCGAGTTGCAGGATTACGTCTCCGCGGGTTCCCAGACCGCTTTTCCCGGCGAAGCGGGGATGTGGGACGCGCGGTACGTGTACGTCCTGCGTGCCCATATATAAGAAGAAAGGTTCTTCCTTATGGGAGACGATGAAGCTTTTTGCTTTATTGGTGATGATGTCGGCGATGTCCTCGTCTTTCCAGAGAGCGGACTTACCTCCGGTCATCCAGCCGATGCGGGGGATGCCGTTGATTATCGTATTGTTATGTCCCTGACTGGGTTTTAGTTTTACGAGCTCCGGGTTCTCTTCGCCTGTAGGCCAGTCGCCTACTTTATGCTCGTAGTTCACTGTGATCGGGTCGTTCGGGTCGAGTCCTACCACGTGTCCGTTCTCGACGAATACACAGGGGACACGGTCTACGGTTGCCGGAATCACGAACTCGTAGTCGAAGCCGATACTTTGGGCGTTGGGGGTGATGTGGCCGTTGAAGTCGGTGCCTCCCTTCGGACCGAGTCCAAGATGCCATTTGCCGACAACTCCGGTGGCGTAACCTGCTTCTTTCAGCATATCGGCCATGGTGACGCAGGCGGTGTCGATGATTAGTTCCGAGTTTCCGGGGGCGATGCCTGTGTTCTCCTGTCGCCACGGGTACATTACCTGTCAGGAGTCCGAAGCGGGAAGAGGTACTGGTGGCGGAAGTTGCATAGGCGTTGGTGAACTGTACACCCTGTCCGGCAAGGCGGTCGATATGGGGAGTACTGACCTTCGTTGCTCCGTAGCAGCTAAGGTCACCTATGCCAAGGTCGTCCGCGAATATATAAATAATGTTAGGCTTTTGTGAGTTTTGTCCGTTGTCTTTTTGTACTTTCTGATTGCATCCGGTCAGCAGGGCTATACCGGGCAATAGCGGTAGTAAACGTGAGACATTCTTCATAATGTTGGTCTTTTATGGAGTGATTACTGAACACAAAGATAAGAGGATTGGCGGAAATGAGTGAGCAGGAATGTACAGGTGTGATACAAAATAGTCCATTCTAAAGGGTTAAATGTTCCGGGGCTACGGATGCCTTTTCCTGACATCGTAGCCCGGATCTTGTGCCACGCTGTTGGCACAGCTGTGCCACCGCGATGGCACGGTCGTGCCAGCAGCGTGGCACAAGTGTGCCAACAGGAGGGAACTACTTTGGCATAGGTTCTCCTGTTACAAATGCTACTTGCTTACCTGTTTGTGGGTTATTGATCCGTTTCTTCGTTCCCTTCTTCCTCTTTTTCTTCACCCTTGCGGTAGGCAAGCGGACTGACGTGGTAAATCTCCTTAAAGCATTTACTGAAATAGCGGGAAGAAGAGAAACCGATGCGGTCGGAAATCTCCGTAATGTTCAGCTCCGGATTGTTCCGCAGCATGACGGCTCCTTTCTTGAGACGGATACTTAATATAAAGTCGTTCGGTGTCTGACCGGTGACGGCTTTCAGCTTCGTGAACAGATTGGTACGTGCCATCCCCATTTCACGGGCGAAGATGTTGACGTTAAAGTCCGTATTATCCAAGTGCTGTTCGATGATGGCCATGGCACGGTCCAGCATTTCTTTATCCATCGGGTTAGTGGCAAGCATCTGGGCAAAAGCCTGTGGCTGTTTGCTGAATTTCTCCTGTAGCAACCGCCGTGAGTTCACCAGATTGTTGCAACGGGAGATCAGGAGATTGGTATTGAACGGCTTGGTGATATAATCGTCCGCGCCGATCTTTAATCCTTCAATGTTGTGTTCCACGGCTGTGCGTGCCGTCAGTAGTACTACCGGAATGTGACAGGTGTTGAAGTCCGTCTTGATCTGTTTGCAGAGTTCCGTACCCGACATACGTGGCATGACAACGTCGCTCAGTATGATGCTTGGCATATCTTTCTGTATGATATCCAATGCCTCTACACCATCGGAAGCGGTGGTGACCTGATAGAACGTTTCGAAGATACCTGCCAGCATTTGCTTGATGGATTCGTTGTCTTCCACTATCAGCATTTTCGCATCTTCGATGCGTTTGTTGTCTTCCTCCTTCCATTCGGAATCGGGCAGTATTTCTACGGTTGGAACGATTGTTTCCGGTTGTTGCTGAATGTTGGTGTCGGTGTTGTCCCGTATGATTTGTTCCTCAGTAAAGTGCTGGTTGCCCGATTTCAACGTAATGATAAAACGGCTTCCCTTGCCCGGTTCGCTCTCTACACGGATGGTTCCGTGATGAAGTTCGATGATACCTTTTGTCAATGCCAGTCCGATGCCCGTGCCGGCTCCGGTATTCAGTGAATCGAGGCGTTCGGTCTGGTAGAAACGGTCGAATATCTTGTCGATCTCGGCGGCGGCAATGCCTGTTCCCGTGTCTTTGATCTCGATAATGACGTATTTATCCTCCTGCGATACGTTGATGGAGATGGTATCTTCCGCCTTCGTATGCTTCAATGCGTTGGACAGCAGATTGTTTACTACCTTCTGCATCTGCTTCTGGTCGTACCATACTTCAATATCATCCGACTGCTTGTTGAACTTGAAATTGATTTGCTTGCTGCTGGCGTATTCAAGGAATAACAGATAATTCTCGTACAGGAAGTTCACCAGATTATGTCGGCTGACTTTGATTTTCATGTGCCCTTGTTCCTGCTTGCGGAAGTCGAGCAGTTCCGTAATTAATTCACGCAGTTGGAGGCTGTTTTTGTAAATTCCCAATATCTTGTGATAAATATTAGGTGTGAATGTCTGTACTTGCAACAGCGTTTCTACCTGTCCCACGATCAACGTCAGCGGAGTGCGGAATTCGTGGGAGATGTTGGTAAAGAAGCGCAGCTTGGATTGGTTTAATGCTTCGAGGTCTTCGATGTGCTTCTTTTCATATTTCAGTGACTCACGCAGTTTGATGCGGGAATTGTAGTTCTGAATGAGATACCATAACAGACTGACGGTACAAATGGTGTAAATCAGATAAGCCCACCATGTCTCATACCAAGGCGGTAATACACGGATCAGTAGTCGGGCTTCTTCGATACCGTCTCCGTCCGACTTGATGACGAGCGTATATTTGCCCGGATTCAGGTTGGTATAAGTGATAAGCGTCTGTTTGCGGTCGGTGTGATTCCATTCGTCGGAGAAACCTTCGAGGCGGTAGACGATTTCATTCCTGTTGGCAGGGATGAAGTTGGAAGTGGCGTATTCTATGCTGAACATGGATTGGTCGGCTTTCAGGCTGATTTCCGGTGTATAGGCGATGGACTGTTCCAAGATGCCGGTGTCGTCTCCGGCAGTGATCTCCTTTCCGTTGACCAGCAGGCGGGAAAGGATGATGCTGTAGGACTTGGGCGTAAAGTGCAGTTTCTTTTCCCAGAAAGAAATCATGCCTTGGATGCCGCCTAGAAATACTTCTCCGTCATGCGTTACGAACAATGCGTTTTCGTTGACGGCAGTCAGCGGGAATCCGTTCTCTGTACCGTAGTTGTAAAACTTCTTTTGCGGATAGTCAAACTGGGAGAATCCCTGATTGGTAATCAGCAGCAAGTCTCCCTTTTGTATGGACGACTCGAATACTTCGTAGATACAGTCGCTGGATAGTCCGTCTTTCTGCATGTCGAAGTTTTCGAAGTCGTTGCTCTCCTTGCGGTAACGGTCGAGCCCGCTTCCGGAAGTGGAGAACCACAGGTTACCGTTGCTGTCCTGCATGATGTTGTTGACATTGTTGTTGCTGAGAGTGTTCGGAATGGAGGGATTGTGTGCATAGTGGGTGAGCTTGCCGGTGTCGAAGCGGTAAGAATATACGCCCTCTCCGGTAGCGGAAACCCATAGCGTTCTGTCCTTGTCGATGTAGAGGCTGGCCACCATACCGATATTTCTGCCTTCTTTGGTATCCTTGAAAAGATGTTCGCAGGTGCCCGTTGCCGGGTTGAAAAGGCAGACTCCGTTTTGTGTGGCGATGATCAGTTTGTCTCCGTAGGGCACGATGTCGCGTACAATGTCCGAGGGCAGTGTGGTCGGGTCGCCCGCTTTCATCCGGTAAACGGTAAAGCGGTTGGTGCGCAGGTCGAGTTTGTTCAGTCCTCCCAAGTGTGTGCCGATCCACATAATCTCCTCTGTCCGGTCGTAATAGATTGCCTTGACGTTGTTGTGCGAGATACTGTTCTTGCCTTCTTCGTGGCGGTACCAGCGATAAGTATTGTTTTTCCGGTTGTAGACGTTCACGCCACCGCCTTCGGTGCAGATCCATAAGTTACCGTCTTTGTCTTCCGTCATTCTGCCGACGATGGGACTGCTTAATCCTTCTTTCTCCGTGTCTCCCACTTTATAGCGGGTATAGATTTCATATTCCGGATTGAAGTAGTTGACGCCGCCAAAGTAAGTTCCCAGCCATAGGGTTCCCTGTTCGTCTTTCACGATACACCAGATGGAAGAGTGGGTGAGTCCGTCGGGTTTGTTGTCATTGGCGGTATAAAGTTGGAACTGTCCTGTGCTTTTGTCGTAGCGGTTCAAGCCGTGGAAAGTTCCGATCCATAGATTTCCCAGATTATCTTCACAGCAGCTTCTGACAAAATCGGAACATATACTGTTCGGATTCTTCGGGTCGTGGCGGAAGTTATCGATAGTGCCGTTTGTGCGGATACGGTAGAGCCCTTCCTCCCAGCTGCCAATCCACAGTTCTTTGGATGAGTCTTCGTAGATGCTGGCTATGTTTCCTTTCGTGATGGGCTGAGAGAGTTGTTTGTCATCCGACAGGCAGTAAACACCATTGCTGGTGGTTCCCATCCACAGGTTTTTCTTCTCGTCCAGATGGAGGCAGGATAGGTTAATGTCTTTCCCGGCAAGGTGGTAGTAAAGGTCGAAGTTGTTCGTGTTCTCGTTGAAAACGAATACTTCTTCTCTTTTTCCGATATATAGTTTTTCGTTGTAGTAGATAGCGTCCACATTGCCTTGCAGTAAGGTTTTGAATCGTTGAGTGGTCATGTCAAATTCGGCTACACCGTCGGTGCAAAGCAGGTAAACCTTCCCGTTCTTATTACCTGTGATACGGAGTATGGTATTGCTGAACAGACTGTTCGGATCATTCTTCTTGAGCTTGAAACTTTTGATATCGTTACCGTTATAACGGTTCAGCCCTTCGCGCGTACCTATCCATATAATGCCCCGTTCGTCAATGTACAGGCTGTTGACGGAAAACTGGGAAAGTCCGTCATCTGTGGTCAAATGGCTGAAAGTAATATTTTGTCCTAACGTACGGACAGCAGTTACGCTTAAAAATAGCAGAAATAAAAGGATTGTTTTTCTCACTAATTCGGTTGTTTAGGGTATTACTAATGGCAAATATATTGTTTTTATTTGATTTTCGGGAACCTTATTAGGAGAAAGTAACTATATTTGTATCCTCCAAACGAAAGATATATGAAAGTAAAGAAAATTAGTTCTGCTAATGTAGAGGCTTGTTCGCTTCCTAAATTATTTGATGAGGAAAAGATAGATTTCCAGCCGGTTCAGTGTGTCAACTGGGCTGAATATCCTTACAAGCCAAAAGTAAGTTTCCGGATTGCGCATACCAAAGATTCTATTCTGTTGCACTTCAAAGTCAGAGAAGAAAGTGTACGTGCCAAGTATGGAGAAGACAATGGATCTGTATGGACTGATTCCTGTGTGGAGTTTTTCTCTGTTCCGGCCAGTGACGGAATCTATTATAATATAGAATGTAACTGCATCGGAACGATTCTGATCGGTGCCGGACCAGCCCGTAACGGTCGGGAACACGCTCCGAAAGAAGTGACGGCTCTCGTGCAGCGTTGGTCCAGTCTGGGCAATGAACCCTTCGAAGAACGTGTGGACGATACGACTTGGGAAGTAGCCTTGATTATTCCTTATGCTGCATTCTTCAAGCATCAGATACAGTCACTGGATGGAAAGGAAATTAAAGCGAATTTCTATAAATGCGGGGATGAACTGCAAACCCCTCACTTCCTGTCATGGAATCCGATAAAGATTGAGAAACCGGACTTCCATCGTCCCGACTTTTTCGGTACGCTGGAGTTTGAATAAATAAGAAGGGTGATGTCTTTTTACGGACATCACCCTTTCTCTATGAAAAGTGTATTTTGTCTATTTCACAATCCCACGTTCCGAACCTTTTACGAAATTCACGATATTCTCGATTTCTTCACTCATCGGAACCTGATCGATAATCTTCTGGACAGCATCCTGAACACTGAAATTACCTTGATAGATCAACCGGTAAGCATTGGCAATATGACGAAGGATTCTTTCTGACGTATTGTGATGCTGTGACAGAACGACTGCATTCACTCCATGATAGGCAACAGGATTACCGGACATAATTACGTAGGGAGGAACATCTTTGGAGATGCGGCATCCGCTTTGTACAAGTGTCCAGCTACCAATGTGACAATATTGGTGCAACGTTACGTTGCCGCTTAGGATCACACAATCATCTAATGAGCATTCTCCTGCAATTGTAGTACCTATTCCTACCACACAATTATTGCTGATCTGCACATCATGGCAAAGGTGTACCTTATCCATCAGGTAGTTCCCGTTTCCAATTCTGGTAGCATTTCCTGCAAAAGTGGCACGGCTGATTACTACATTCTCACGGATATCGTTATTGTCTCCGATGATCAGACTGCTTTCTTCCCCTGTATAGTGAAAGTCTTGCGGCTCTGCTCCCAGGACAGCATTCTGATGTATCTTGTTTCCTTTCCCCATTTTTGTACCTTTCAGGATACTGGCGTATGACATGATGGTACAGTCATCGCCGATTTCCACATCCTTCTCGATGTAGGCGAAAGGCAAGACAGTTACATTCTTGCCTAATTTCGCTTCGGGGTCTACGTAAGCTAACGGACTAATCATAATAGTATATGTTTAAAGTTAATCTTCTCTTCCACCGCCTAATGCCTGGTAGAGGCTGACCACAGCCTGCATCTTGTCGAAACAGTCGGAAACCTGAGAAATCTGTGCGCTCAGATAAGATTGCTGTGCCGACAATACTTCCAGATAGGTTGACGTCCCTAAGTTAAACAATTCTTTTGTATCTTCCGAAGCTTTCTTGGCAGATTCTACCTGCATTTGGCGCGATTCAGCCTTTTTACTGGTGTTTTGGTATAAACTTAGCGCATTGCTGACTTCGCTTCCGGCATTGTACAACGTTTGCTGGAAAGATAATTTAGCTTGTTCTTCCTGTGCTTTCGCTGCTTTTAGGCGGGCGATATTCGTACCACGGTAGAACAATGGCTGAGTCAGTGAACCGATAGCGGAAGCCAGTAACTTACCCGGATTGATAATGGCGGAACCTGCACTGTTCGTCCATCCGGCAGAACCGCTGAGAGTGATCTGCGGATAGAAAGCGGCACGGGCAGAGTTCGTATTATAATAGCAGCTTGCCAAGGACATTTCGGCTGCTTTTACGTCCGGACGGTTAGATAACAACTGCAAAGGAATCCCTGCGGAAAGTTCCTCAGGAAGTGCCTGTGCTTCCAGTACACCACGTTTGATCGCGTGCGGAGCTTCTCCCAGGAAGGTAGACAGGGCATTTTCCGTTTCGCGGATGCTCTGCTCGATGTCGGGGATGGAAGCCACTACTTGTGCATAGGCAGCTTTGCTTTGTGCTAAAGCGGCAGATGTGTAGGTCGATCTTTCCGAAAGTGCCTGTACGGTTTCAGCATTACGCTTCAGTACCTCAGCCGTAGCCTGAGTGATCTCCAGTTGGCGGTCGAGCATAAGCAAGGTATAATACATGTTGGCAATGTTGGCAATAACTTGTGTCTGTACAGCTTGGCGATAAGCCTTTGTCTGTTTCAGGGTGACTTGTGCATTTCGTTTGGAGTTCAGCAGTTGCCCGAACAGGTCTACTTGCCAACTGGCAGTAACCGGCAATGAGTACGTTTTAGTTGCTGCGTTCTTGTCAAAACTGCTGATTGTTCCCTGTGGAGACAAACCGATGGACGGTGCATAAGCCAGTCGGGCTGACATCAGAGACGCTTCTGCCGCTTTGACGTTCAATGCAGCGGAAAGGAGGTCAGTGTTTTGTTTCAGTCCCTGTTCGATGAGAGACTGGAGCTGTGGGTCGGTGAAGACTTCTCTCCACGGCAGGTTACCGAAGTTGGTGGTATCCGAAGCTAATGTATCATTGTCCGCTGCCGGATCACGATACAGGCCGGAAGCGGTAATATCTTCGGGTCTGTCATACGACTTATAGATGTGGCAGCTGCTCAGGAGAGCAGTTGCACACACCATATATAGAATCTGTTTCTTCATATCGAATTTCATTATTTAGCGTATTGTTCAATCTCAGTTACGGCATCCGTATTGTCGATGTCTTCCCATTCCATCGGTTTAACCTTCTCTTGCAGGTACTGGAAGATAACGAACAAAGCAGGAACGATGAAGATCTGGCAGATCATACCGATCAACATACCACCAATAGAAGCTGTACCCAGTGTACGGTTACCGTGGGCACCTACACCGAATGCGAACATCAACGGAAGCAGACCGACTACCATAGCCAATGAGGTCATCAAGATCGGGCGGAGACGGGCACCGGCACCCAGAACGGCTGCCCATGTGATGCTCATACCCATCTTACGACGGTCGAGGGCAAACTCTACAATCAGGATCGCGTTCTTTGCCAACAGACCCATCAACATGATCAACGCAATCTGCATATAGATATTGTTGGACATGGTACCGAGTATCATTTTCAAGGCCGATATACTACCGATCGCGCTCATTCCGTTGACGAACAGGAAGCTGCCTAGCAAACCGAACGGAATGGATAACAATACGGCCAGCGGAAGAATATAACTTTCGTACTGAGCACTCAACAGCAAATAAACGAATACGAAACAAAGGATAAAGATCAAACCAGTCGTACTGCCGCTACTTTGTGCTTCCTCACGAGCCATACCTCCTAGTTCATAGGTGTAACCTGCCGGAAGGTTTTCTTTGGCCACTTCTGCCAGTGCAGCCAGTGCCTGACCGGAAGTATAACCGGAAGCCGGAGCTACCATCACCTTCATGGAAGTATACAAGTTGAAACGGCTGATAATATCAGGTCCGTATACCTTCTCTACAGAGATGAACTGGGAAATCGGAGCCATTTCGCCTTGGTTGTTACGAACCTTGACATTATTCAGTGATTCCAGATTCTTGCGTGATAACGGGTCCGACTGGATCATTACACGGTACATCTTACCGAAACGGTTGAAGTTGGATGCGTACAAACCTCCGTAATATCCCTGCATCGTGCTAAGAATATCGCTTGGGCTGATACCTGCCTTCTTACAAGCTGCCGCATCAATATCAATCATATATTGCGGGAAGTTCGGGTTGAAGGTCGTTTTTGCAGAGTTAATTTCCGGACGTGCCTCCAATGCTGCGGTGTAGTTGTTGGCTACATCAAAGAATTTGTTCAGGTCACCACCTGTCTTGTCCTGCATGTTCACCTCGATATCCGTAGATGCCGAGTAACCGGGGATCATAGGAGGAGCGAAGAACAATACCTGTGCTTCCTTGATAATCTTCTGCGCACGCATGTATAAAGAACCGACGATAACGTCTGAGTTCTGAATCATGGAGCGTTCATCCCAGTCTTTCAGTTTGATAATGAAAGAACCGTAAGACGGTCCCTGACCACCAATGAAACTGAAACCGGAGATCAATGTACGTGAAGCTACGGCAGGGTCCGCAGCAATCAGACTGTCTACACGTGCCAGTATTTGTTCCGAGCGGTCTTGTGATGTACCCGGAGGTAGCGTTACAGCTCCCATCAGCGTACCGGTATCTTCATTAGGGACCATACCTGTCGGAGTAGTGTTCATAAAGAAGATCAGCAATACGATAGAGAGAACCACCAGTCCCATTGACAACCACTTTTTCTGGATAAAGAAGAGTACGCGTTTCTTATACCTCTTTAATATAGAGTCATAAGCGGCATTGAAAGAAGTGTGGAAGCGAGAAACAAGTGTTTGTTTCTTATCTCCATGATCAGTATGCGGTTTCAGAAGAACGGCACACAATGCCGGACTCAGTGTCAAGGCGTTCAATGCGGACAGACCGATAGCGATAGCCATTGTCAAACCGAATTGGCGATAGAACGTACCTGCCGTACCACCCATGAAACTTACCGGAATAAACACGGACATCATGACCAGTGTGATAGATACGATGGCACCACCCAATTCGTTCATCGCATCGATAGATGCCAGACGGGCGGATGTATATCCCTGATCGAGCTTGGCATGTACACCCTCGACAACCACAATCGCATCATCGACCACAATCGCAATGGCAAGCACAAGGGCACACAGGGTCAGCAAGTTCAAACTGAATCCGATCAGTGACAGTACGAAGAATGTACCGATAAGGGCTACCGGAATAGCAATGGTCGGAATCAAGGTAGAACGCAAATCCTGCAAGAAGATATATACTACGATAAATACCAGAATAAATGCCTCGATCAATGTCTTCAACACTTCGTGGATAGAAGCGAACAAGAAGTCGTTGGCGTTCATGGAAACGTTAATCTTCAATCCCGAAGGCAGTGTTGTGGATGCTTCATCCAATAATTTCTGGATATCAGTGATGGTTTGCGTAGCATTTGTACCAGCCATCTGATAAACGATACAGGTTACAGCTTTGTGTCCGTTTACACGGTTGGTAAAGTTATATCCCAGACGGTCCAGCTGAATCTCCGCAATATCATTCAGTCGAAGTACCTCACCGTTAGGCAGAGACTTGATGACAATGTTCTCAAACTCTTCCGGCTGTTGCAGACGTCCTTTGTAACGAATGGTATATTGGAAAGTCTGGTTACTACGTTCACCGAATTGTCCCGGAGCCGCTTCTATATTCTGTTCAGCCAAAGCGGTAGATACGTCGTTGGGGATCAGTTTATACTGAGCCATTACGTCCGGTCTCAGCCAGATACGCATGGAGTAGTCCTGACCCATCACACTGGCATCACCTACACCCTGTACACGTTGAACCTGAGGAATCAGGTTGATTTTTGCATAGTTCTCGATGAAAGCATCTGTATATGTATCGGTTTCATCGTAAAGAGAGAATACTACCAGCATGGATGTCTGACGTTTCTGAGTAGTCACACCAATTCTGGTAACTTGGCAGGTAGCAAACCTTGTGCCATGGAAACACGGTTCTGTACGTTAACGGCAGCCATATCCGATCAGTTCCTTGTTTGAAGTAGATCGAGATATCACCGGAACCGGTATTGATGCGTTGGAAGTCATGTACATCATGTTTTCTACACCGTTGATCTGCTCTTCCAGAGGGCAATTACAGAGTTCAATACGGTCGATGCACTGGCACCCGTATATGTGGCTCTTACCGATACGGTAGGAGGCGCAATGTCCGGATACTGTGTGATAGGCAGTGTTGCCAATCCGATAGCACCTAGGATAACTATCAAAATGGAAATAACTGTTGATAGTACCGGACGGTTAATGAATTTATCTAATTTCATACGATTATCTAAATTATTAGTTGAAAGCTGTAGCTAAATTTCCGTCGTGCTGGTCTTTCAAATGCTGTTGATAGTTCGCTTCTTTGAGCCGGCGTGATTGGTTGTATTTTTGGCCGTCCTTCAGGCTCTGTACACCTTCGACTACGATTTTATCGCCGGGGTTCAGTCCGGAAGTTACCAGATATTCTTTCCGTTGTCCAGGTTGAATATACCGATCTCGGTATATTTCACCGTGTTGTCCGGCTGCAGAACGTAAACGAACTTTTTGTCCTGGATTTCTACAGTAGCCGATTGTGGGATGCTGATAACGTTCTCCATATTATAAGGGATCAGAACGTTGGCAGTTCCACCACTACGAAGCATATGCTCCTTGTTAGGGAAGATAGCACGCATGCTAACAGAACCGGTTGACTGGTCGATCACTCCTGTGATAGCGTCTACCTTTCCTTCTGCATCATATGTTGTGCCGTCAATCAATTGTAGTTTGATGGCTGGTATTTTACTGATTTCTTCTTTGATGGTTCCTCCGGTTTTGGTCATAGCCAGCAGTTCTTTTTCAGTTGTAGAGAAGTATACATATACTTCGTCTATTTCAGATACTGTAGTCATTGGCGTAGCCATAGAGGGGCTTACGAGTGCTCCCAAACGATAAGGAATGTCGTTGATAACGCCGTCTGAAGGACTCTTTACTTGTGTGAAAGAGTAATTTTGTTGTGCTGTGGTCAGCTGTGCTTTAGCCTGGGCGAGTTGTGCCTGAGCCTGTGCCAGTGAGTTCTTCGCCATTGACAAGTCATAATCGCTGATAATCTGTTTCTTGTTCAGTTCGATCTTATTGTCAACAGTCATTTGTTGTGTATTCACGGCTGCTTCTGCTGTTGCAACTGAAGCTTTTGCTGTGCGTACTGCTGCTTCATACTGAGTAGGGTCTATGATGAATAAGAGCTGTCCTTTGCGAACGGTTGCTCCTTCATCTACACATAACTTTGTGATGAATCCCGATACCTGCGGGCGGATTTCTACGTCTTGTCTACCTTTGATAGTAGCCGGATAAGCTTTCATTAGATCTGCAGTTGTCTTCTGTAATTCTTGTACTGCATATTCTGGGACTTTCCCTGTGTCATTGCCCTTATTGCCGCAACTAGACAAGAGGGCTAAGCAAAATGCAAAAAAAACAATTCTACTTTTCATACTTTATATTTATCTGTTTTTTAAAATTGTGCGTTCGTCGCTGTGTACATTCATTGTATGGATAGATGATCTAAGGAAGAAAAGCCGGAAACTTATTCCATGAAATAAGTTTCCGGCTGCAAAAGTACTTTAAATTCGGTATTCTTGTACTCTGATACCGTGTTTTTTAACTATGTTTTTTACTTCAGTTTATGATATACAGGATTCATTATGAAACTGAACTCATAATCCTGATATGGAAGACGGTATTTTTCCAAAGCGATAGCACCCCAGCTATTTACGCAGGCGAGTCCCGTTTGTGCCTTATCAATACAGAAGTTTGTGAAGTTGGCTTTTTCTACTTCCGGTGAGTGACGCTGGTCTTTGCCGGCACCGTCATCCAATGATTCGATTGTATAATTCAGTGCGGAAGCGGAGAACGGTGCATCGGCTACAAACTGCAGTCCGTTGCCGCCGATATTAAGCAGTCTCCACCAACGGATATCAGTTTTGGTACCGGTTTCCTGCGGGCGGATGTATGGATAGAATTGTTCTTCTACGGTCTGGCGGTACTTGCCGATCCTTGCGGCGTGGTTACGGTCAGAATAGTTTTCACCCGGTCCGCGTCCGTAATATTCAATCTCATTGAAGGTGACAGGCATACGCAGCTGCATTCCGAAACGGAACATATCGGAAACCTTCTTGCTCTTGTCTGCTTCCATCTTTTGAGTTACTTTTACTGCTCCCTTATTATTGATGGCATACGTCAGGTACAGCTTTCCACCAATAGATTTCATGTCATATTCTGCACGAACCACTGCTTGTTCGTTTTCTATATCATGCTTCAATGAAGTCAGTTTTAGTTCCGGATTCTTCCATGCGGCATATCTGTGTTGTAATCCTGCTCCAAAGTCGTTGTCGGTCGGAGCACGCCAGAAGTTGGGAGTCAGTGCACTTCCGTCTTCCATCAGTTGCATTCCGCTGACGTCGTAGCGGCAGAGGTAACCGTTGTGCTTGTTGAATTCGAGTGTGAAGTCTTCGCCGGAAACAATCAGATAGTTGCGGTCGTTATCGTGGAAAGAGGGAACTACGACTGCGATATTGGAGGACTGCTTGTTTTCCAGTTTTAGTTCCGGTGCCTTGTAGTCACGGATACTCATTTGGTCATAAGCGATGGTTTCTCCCGCAGGAAGCAATGTCTCGGCAGCTTTTAGCTTGTAGCTGACATTCAGAAGCAGTTCCTTGCAAGAACAGATGTTCTTTATGTCGAATGGGAGTTGAAGTTTTGCAGTCTGTTGCGGGGCTACATTCAGGTCTGATACGATGCCGTTTTGTACGATTTCCCCGTTAGCCAGTAACTGCCATTCCAGATAGAATGCGGACAAGTCACGGAAGAAGTTCTCGTTATAGATATTGATCTCACCTTTGGAAAGATCGGCCGGAGTAGTCCAGATATTCTGATAGAAATATCCTACTTCGTAAGCGTGCGGGTTTGGTACGCGGTCGGGGCTGATCAAGCCGTTGTCATTGAAGTTATTGTCCGAAGCGTCATATTTGTTAAAGTCGCCTCCATAGCCGTAGATGGCTACACCGTCTTTATTTTTCCAATGGCAGGACTGGTCGACAAAGTCCCAGATAAATCCACCTTGATATTTCGGGTACTTGCGGGTGATGTCCCAGTACTCCTTGAATCCACCTTGTGAGTTGCCCATAGCGTGTGCATATTCGCATTGGATAAGGGGTTTGTCAATGTTGCCTTCACAATATTTGATACAGTTATTGTAATCATAATACATCGGGCAGAAAATGTCGGTGAATTCGCTGGTTCCCGCTTGTTCATATTGTACGGCACGTGTTTTGTCTTCGTTCTTGATCCATGTATAGCAATGTTCGAAGTTAGGTCCCATACCGGCTTCGTTACCCAATGACCAGAAGATGATGGACGGATGGTTGTAACCACGTTGTACATTGCGTTGATTACGTTCCATATGTGCTTTGGCGTAAATGGGGTTTTTGGCAAGGCTCTTGTCTCCATATCCCATTCCGTGGGATTCGACATTGGCTTCGGCTACTACGTATAAACCATATTGGTCGCAAAGATCATACCAGCGGTTGTCGTCCGGATAATGGCAGGTACGTACTGCATTGATATTAAGCTGTTTCATAACTTTGATATCTTGTATCATACGTTCGAGGGAAACGACATAACCACCGTCCGGGTCCATTTCATGACGGTCGGCTCCTTTAAAGAGTACTGGTTGGCCGTTGACGAGTATTTGTCCGCCTGTCAGTTCGATCTTGCGGAAACCTACCTTGACAGGGATCACTTCAGTAACGGTACTTCCATTTTTCAGAGTAGCGGTCAATGTGTAGAGGTTGGGTGTTTCAGCAGTCCATTTGGCGGGATTGGCCACGTTGATAGTCGTGTTCAATTTGCCGGAACCTTTCAGATCGGCTGTGGCTACACTTTTTCCTTGTGCGTCTGTCAGGTCAAGAGCTACAGTGCCGCTGCCTTTCATGTCGATAGCTATGTTCAGTGTACCATCCTTATACTGGCTGTCCAGGTCGGGAGTGACGCGGATATCCTGAATGCGTTTCTTGTCGCGTGCATACAGATAGCAGTCACGTCCTACGCCGGAATAACGGAAGAAGTCCTGATCTTCCAGATAACTGCCGTCGCACCAGCGGAACACCTGGAAGGCAATCAGGTTTTTGCCGGGTTTCAGGTAGTTGGTCAGATCAAATTCGGCTTCCAGTTTGCTGTCTTCGCTATAGCCTACGTAGCGGCCGTTTACCCAAAGATACATATTGGAAGTTACCGAGCCGAAGTGGGCAAAGATGTCTTTTCCTTTCCAGTCGGCAGGAAGAACGATTTCTTTTCGGTAAGAGCCTACGTGATTGTTTTCTGTGGGGACAAGGGGAGGATTGTTCTGAAATTGGTTTCTCCAGGCATAGCCGACATTTACGTAAATCGGATCGCCATAACCATTCAATTCCCAAACGGCGGGTACTTTAATATTGTCCCAGCCTTTGTCGTTAAAACTTGTCTGATAAAAGTTTGTCGGGCGTGCGTCTGCATTTCTTACCCAGTTAAATTTCCAGAGACCGTTCAGAGTCATAAAATTCTGAGAGTCTTCTTTGCTGCCCGCTTTAGCTTCATCAGCCGATGCATAGACGAAATAATTAGTGTGCATTGCGGAGCGGTTTACGGAATTTACTTCCGGTCTTTCCACTCGTTAAAGTTTTGTGCTTGGATGGCTGTTGTTAGTCCTAGTGCAGCCAAACAGCAGGAAAGTAGTTGTTTCTTCATGGGTTTTGTATTAGGTTTGAATTTCGGGAGTCAAAGATAGGGATTTATTAACAAGATAAGGACCAATAATCATTCATTTAAGGCTACTTTTAATAAATTAGCTAGAAAGTGTAGTGTTTATTGGTGAAGAACGTTTATTTTTGCACCATGTTACAATTTGAGAATCAAAAGATAAAACATATCGTGCGCAAAGCTCTTCCGGTGATTGCACTGGTGGCTATATTGTACTCCTGTGCCAGCATTGGACGGCCGGAAGGCGGGCCTAAGGATTACGATCCTCCGCGTTTTGTCGGCAGTACCCCTGCTGCAGGTGCGATTAATAATAAGAGGACTAAAGTTTCTCTTCAGTTCGATGAGTTTATTAAGCTAGAGAAAGCAACCGAGAAAGTGGTTGTTTCTCCTCCTCAGATTCAACAACCGGAGATAAAGGCTTCCGGAAAGAAAATACAAGTGAATCTGCTTGACTCACTAAAGCCTAATACTACCTATACTATAGATTTCTCGGATGCCATCGTCGATAATAACGAAGGCAATCCTCTGGGTAATTTTGCATTTACTTTTTCTACCGGTGCGCAGATCGATACAATGGAAGTATCGGGAACGGTGCTTGACGCCTCTAACCTGGAGCCTATTAAAGGTATACTGGTCGGACTGCATGCAAATCTGAATGACTCCGCCTTTACTAAACTTCCTTTCGACCGTGTGGCACGTACCGACAGCCGTGGGCGTTTCTCTATTCGTGGGGTAGCTCCCGGCAAGTATCGTATCTTTGGCTTGATGGATTCAGATCAGAACTTTGCTTTCACTCAGAAGAGTGAGGTCATTGCTTTTAATGATTCATTGATCATCCCCCGTATGGAAGAAAGACTTCGTATGGATACGGCTTGGGTGGATTCATTGACTTATGATACGATCGTTGAGAAGAAATATATGCATTATTTGCCGGATGATGTGATTCTCCGTGCTTTTAAAGAGCTCAATTATTCGCAATATTTGATAAAGTCCGAACGACTGGTTCCCCAGAAATTCACCTTTTATTTTGCTGGCAAAGCAGATACCCTGCCTGTACTGAAAGGGTTGAACTTCGATGAAAAGGAGGCTTTTGTGATAGAAAAGAACCAACGGAACGATACGATTCATTATTGGGTAAAGGACTCTTTGCTTTATAAACAGGATACTCTGGCCCTTAGCCTTACCTATCTTTATACGGATACGCTGAACCAGTTAATTCCGCGTACAGATACCTTGAAATTGGTATCCAAACAAAAGACTCTGACCAAAGAAGAGCCCGAGAAGAAGAAAAAGAAGAAAAAGAAAGAGGGTGAAGAAGATGAGCCGATACCGACTAAATTCTTACCGGTGAATGTGAATGCACCTTCATCAATGGACGTGTATGGCTATGTTTCTTTAAACTTTGAGGAGCCGATTGCAAGTTTTGATACTGCGGCAATTCATCTACGGCAGAAGGTGGATACAATTTGGAAAGATATTCCTTTCGAATTCGAACAAGACTCATTGAATCTGAGGCGGTTTAATCTGTATCCGGCAAATGATTGGGACGCTACAATGGAATATGAGTTCTCGGTGGACTCAACTGCATTTCATGGCATTTATGGTTTGTTTACCGATAAGATAAAACAATCATTTAAGGTACGTAGCGAGGATGAATATTTTACTCTTCATTTTATTGTTACAGGAGCAGATCCTCAGGCATTTGTAGAATTACTGGATACCCAAGATAAAGTGGTTCGACGAAGACTGGTGGAGGATGGAAGGGCAGATTTCTATTACCTGAATCCGGGGAAATATGCCGCCAGACTGATCAATGATAGAAATGGAAATGGAGAATGGGACACGGGAGACTATGCAAAAGGAATACAACCGGAAGAAGTTTACTATTTCCCCAAGGTTGTTGAATATAAAGCGTTATGGGATGTTGACCAGAATTGGGATATACACGCAACTCCTGTAGACAAACAGAAACTGGATGAACTAAAAAAACAAAAACCAGATGAAGACAAGAAAAAGAAAGAAAGAGAAAGAGATAGAAATAACCAAAACCGTAACCGTCGCTAATTTGCGACGTCATCTAATTGTTGGAATTCTTGCATTGTTGATGGGAAGTTTTGCGCTTCCTGCCAATGCTCAGTGTGAAGCTAAAAACGATGCTTTTCAATCCGGAGAGCATGTAATGTATGACTTGTACTTCAACTGGAAATTCGTTTGGGTGAAAGCGGGTATAGCCAGTCTGACGACTAATGCAACTACCTATCATTCGGAACCGGCTTACCGTATCAATCTGCTTGCCTTAGGTAGCAAGCGTGCCGACTTCTTTTTCAAGATGCGCGATACACTGACTTGCGTCATGGGTGAAAAACTGGAACCTCGTTATTTCCGTAAAGGTGCCGAGGAAGGAAAACGCTATACGGTAGATGAGGCTTGGTTCTCTTATAAAGACGGCCTTTGCTTTGCCAAACAAAAACGTACGTTCCGTGACGGAGAAGTTCAGGAGTCGGAAGAAAGCGACAGTCGCTGCATCTACGATATGCTGACTATCCTTGCCCAAGCGCGTTCTTATGATCCTGCTGATTATAAGGTAGGCGATAAAATCAAATTCCCGATGGCTACCGGACGTAAAGTGGAAGAACAGACACTGATTTATCGGGGAAAGAGAATGTGAAAGCGGAAAATGGGGTTACCTATCGCTGCCTGATCTTCTCATTAGTTGAATACGATAAAAAAGGGAAAGAAAAGGAAGTGATTACTTTCTTCGTAACAGATGATAAGAACCACCTTCCTGTCCGTTTAGATATGTTCTTGAATTTCGGTTCAGCCAAAGCTTTCTTAAATGATGTCAGAGGTCACCGTCATCCATTGACTTCTATAGTTAAATAGTCTGTCTACAGAGTAAAAGGTACTTTCTGATCTTTCCGGAAAACACTTGATTCGAATGTAGCGATCAAGTCTCCGTTCTGGTTAGTAATATCTACTTGATAGCAGCCGGTGCTTCGGCCGATATACCGTTCGCGTGCCTCGGCATAGAGAGTGTCCGGACCGCTGGCACGCAGAAAAGTGATTGAGGATGAGAGAGAAAGCGAGTGTTCCGCGAATTGGCAGCTGCGGCGAGTGCTAGATCTGCCAGCGTGAAAATCGCTCCTCCTTGTGTCCGCGCTCCGGCATTAAGATGTTCGGGTTTTATTTCCAGTTTGGCTTTACTGTATCCTTCGTGTACTTCAAGCAATACTATACCTGCATTTTCGGCGAACAGGTCCTTTTTAAAAAACTCTTGTGGGGTCATAATGATTAATTTTGAATTACTAATTTGAAACGTTGAATGATAAGTTATGAGAGCCGAATTAGCCTATAATTTAAAATTCAAGATTCTTCCGCAAATGTAATAAATATATTCCCATATATGGCTGTCGGATACTTACGTTTTTGGGGTATTATTCTTCATCAATCTCGAATACCTTATGACTGGTATGGTGTTTGCATTCGTATCATCTAATAAAAATGCTATATGGAGTATCCTGATAAAAGAAAGAGGAGATAAGCTTCTATGTTTAATCAAGTGCTTGTCTCCTCCTTTTTTAATTTTCTCTTACCATTCAATAGCTTGATCCTCATCCGGTATCAACGGGTTGATCTGGCGTTCCATTGTCATAGAACCTTTTACTTCGTAAGTTATCGGATAATCCGGATTGGAAGTGACATCCGTGTACTTATAACTCAGTTCCAGTGTGGTAAGGTGGCGTTCCATATATTTGATGGTCTCGTGCTGAATGATTCGTTTTTCATATTTGCATTCTCCCAATGGTCGGATATTGATTCCCGGTTCGCCTTCGTCACCGTACAATCTTAACTTTCCTTTAATAGTACCTTCCTCGTCCTCCGTTCCTTCTTCAAACTCGACGAATACTTTATACCTGGAGCGGTTCTCATCTTCCACCCACGTTGAACCGGCATAGAAGAAAATGGTATTCTCGTCCACTACGCGGGCTAAGCGCGTATCTACCTTAGCGGGATCGGTTGTCGTTCCTTCGATGTAGATGTTCATCAGCGTGGTGTTATACGTTCCGGAGTAGTCATTGAACAGATTGACTCCCAGCAGCGCTTTATAACGTCCCTTATATTTGTTTTGAACATAAGAAGGGTCTTCTTCAATAGTCAGCGGAAGTACGTATTTCTCATCCAGTTCCAACCCGTTAAAGTTGAAATGGATGGGGTAGAGCTGTATATTCTCTCCCGCAGGAATATGGCAAATGTTTGATTCAAAGAATAATGCTGTTCTGCAAGGGGACATACCAGAGGTCCTGACGACCTACGGGAATTTTTCCTGGTTAAGTATTCGGAGCGTATCCTCATCCACGGCTATTTTGCATCGATATTCCGACTGTTGCTTTTCGAGCCGCTGACAATGACCGGCAACTGGTATATTCCTGTTCCATCCGGCTGATAGCGTACATAAATTTCACTCAAGCCGTTGTCACCTAAAGGTGCCTTGAAGAAAGCATCTGTGTGTAAAGTTCATCTTTCCACTCGTCATTGCATGCACTGAATGTTGCATACATCCCCAGTATCATTCCTAAAATATATAATTTTCTCATATTGATCTTTTGGTTTATAATGTTAACACTAATCATAATTCTGCCATCCGGGAGCTTGTGAGAGATTATTGTTGCATTTCAGCTCATCGAAGCTGATAGGCCAGAAGTACTGTTTGCGTGAGAAAGAAGTCTGTAGTTCGGCCACTCTGACTGGCAGATAAAACATGTCCTTGTATTCTTCGTTCATCAGTGTATTGCAACCGTAGATTTGTTCTCCTTCATGTTCTTCGACAATTTTCCAACGACGCAGGTCATAGTAGCGTTGGGTTTCTGCAAAGAATTCGATCTGCCGTTCATGAACTATTTTTTCAAAGAATTTTTTCGGGTTTTCATATACTTCATCGCTATAGTCGGGGACTCCGGCACGCATACGGACAGGCTTAACTCCACGGCGCATCTGTTCTTTGTCACGGAAGATATCGTAAGTCTGGCTTCCGTCCCATGAGGCCACCTGGTAGTGTGTCCCTTCGGAAATATTATTCAGTGCTTCTGCATACATCAGTAATATGTCGGCATAACGAAGTGTAGGTTCCACTTTTTGGTAGATAGAGCCTCCCCATTTGGCGCAATCGTTCGGATTTACATATTTCATGATGCCGATGCCCGTAATACACCAGTTATCAGATCCATTGATACGCCCGTCGGTTGCTCCGCGATAATACCAGATTTGTTTGTTTCGTGAGTCTTTTCCTCCTTCTTCCTTAATGCTCAGTGCGTTCCATTGTGCTCCGTTGAAAGCTACGGAAGCATAGAAGCGAGGCTCACGGTTGGTATATCCCCACCATACGCCATTTTTTACATTGTCGTACTTGTGTTCATCTTTGTTTTCATCGTTTGTGAACTTCCCTTTCCATAATGTGTAGCATTCTTTGTCAAATGATGTACCATCTGCCATAGCGTATGCTTCACTCTGCTTCAGGGTCATTCCGTGTACGTTATATCCTCCAAAAGTTCCGGGCAGTTGATGCTTTACGAAATCTACCATCGTGTTGTCTGTTTTTAAGTCATTGCTGTCACCATTGGTTCCTCGGGTAAAAATAAGTTCCGGATTTTCGGCTGCATAGATATCTCCATTAAAAAGAGACCGATATGATTCAAATGGATCTATATTGGACCATCCTTCCGGAAAAGGCTTGTTACTGTATTCCTCATGATATGGCGGTTCAATAGTGGTTGGATAAGCCTCGTCTGTACTAACCGGGCGCCTTTCAAAAGTATAAAGTTTGTAGAGTCCGCTCGTTTCCGAGTACTCGATCATGTCTCTGGCGGCAGCAGCGGCTTTTGCCCACTTCTCTTCATTGTATTCTTGTGGAATCAACTGTTGGCCGTCCTTGTTGATGAAGTCTGCCATTTCCGTATTCCCGTTTACCAGCGGACTGGCAGCATAAAGGAAAACTTTGGCACGTACAGCCAGCGCGGCTCCTTTAGTCGGGCGGGCAATGTTCAAGTTATCGCGTTTTTCGAACAGTTCGGTAGCTGCAATTTCGAGTTCTGAAGTGATGAATGCCACGCACTCATCATAGGTTTTACGTGGGTAGGCCAGTTCGTCATACGATTTTGTATAGTCGGCTCCTTCCGGTGGTAGAATGGGTATCGGACCGAATTTTCTCAGCAGTAACCAGTAGAAATAGGCACGCAGAAAACGGGCCTGTCCTCTTACGTCCGTTACTTCCTCCGGAGTGAGATCTTCATTCTCATACAATTCATTCAGTAGAATGGAGGCTTGATAGATTCCGTCATACGACCATTTCCAAGCATTTTGGCCGCCAGTGGAATTTAAATATTCGCCGCGTTTGAATTTGGCAAAACGGTCTCCTCGTTCGTTGAATACTTGGTCGTCTGAGAAATTGAAAGGGCATACGTCACTGTGTCCCACCTCCAGATTATCTCCCTGCAGGCGACTGTAGCAGAATGACAGCCATTGAAGTGTATAGTCTTTGTCCGAGAAAATGCGTTCTGTAGATTGTTGGTCTCTGAAATAGCGATCTACATTTAGGAAATCGGAACAGGAAGTGAGTCCCAAGCCGAGTACCACTGCTCCCAATAAAATGTATTTATTTTTATTCATAACTTTTCTTTTAATGATTGTTTTAGATTCCTACCGTCAGTCCGATGGTCACTGTTCTGGATAACGGATATTGTTGTCCATTGGAACTACCCAGTTCCGGATCCCAAAGCTTAAAGTCGGAGAAGGTCAGCAGATTCGTTCCCATCAGGTAGAGGCGTACACGGTCCAAATGGAGTTTATTGACAAACCGTTTGGGGATGCTGTAACCTAATTCCACATTCTTTAAACGGATGTACGAACCGTTTCGCAGCCAGTAAGTAGAAGCACGATAGTTGTTGCTATTACCTCCATAACTCAGACGCGGGTATTTGGCATTCGGGTCTTCGTTGATTCCCAGCGACCAGTAGTTACCCACTACATCCGTCAGAATATTGCCCCATGACTTCTCTTGGAATGGATATACGGTGAATCCGTCTATGAAGAAGGATGACTTGCCGGCTCCTTGGAAGTGAACGTTGATATCAAATCCTTTCCATTGTGCAGATACACCGAACCCGTAAATCAGGTTAGGGCGGGTGGTCGCACCGATGGGCACTTCGTCATCTCCGTTAATGACTCCGTCACCGTTTACGTCCTTGTATTTGATGTCTCCCGGCATGATGCCTGAACCCTGTGAGGGTCTGTTACGGATTTCTTCATAATCCTTAAACAATCCTTCGGCTATCAGGCCGCGTGCCTGGTCTACACGGAATCCGTATTTCATCTTATACGGATAGCGGCTGTTCTCTTCGTCATACTCCTTGATTTCATTCTTACTATAGGTCATGTTGGCACGTACTGTAAGGTCTACCTCACCTATCCTCTGTTTATAAGCGATATTACCGTCAAAACCTTCGGACAAGACAGATCCCACGTTGGCATAAGGTTTCGTTGTGATGTGATTCAGACCGATGATCTGAGGAAGGTAACTACGTACCATATAAATACCGTTGCGTTGTTCGTGGAAGTAGTCAATGCTGCCACTGAACTTATCATTGAACATAGAGAAGTCAAGTCCGAGGTCATGTTTCTTGGCTACCTCCCAAGTGATGCTGCTTGACGCAATTCTCGAATAGGTCAGTCCGGTATAATAATAATTACTGGTGCCGATATCACCGTAATAATAACCGTCTTCATCCCATGTCCCGAATTTCTCTACGTATGGGAAGCGGGTTCCCACATTGTCGTTACCTACCTTACCGTATGAGTAGCGCAGCTTAAACATATTCAGCCATTTGAGATGTTTCTTGATGATTGACTCTTCAGCGATGTTCCATGCTACAGAATAGGCGGGAAAGAATCCAAACTGCTGACCTGAGGCGAAGTTCTCGGAGCCGTTGTAACCGAAATTAAAGTCAAAGAAGTAGCGGTATTTCCATCCGTATGTGAAACGTCCTGCAAACCCCTGATGACGATTCTGAATACTCTGCACAATCTTCTCGTAGCTATCTGTATTGCCGTTGTGAGATGTATTGGTAGTCTTATCCTGAGAATACTTTAAAACGGCCCCTAGCATATGGTCACCAAACGTACGGTTATAGTGTAGCTCTGCTTCTAAGTATTCCTTCCGTTGTCCACTTGAATACATCGTTCCGTCCATCAGTTTCTGGGTCTCTATTCTTCTGAATTGCAGTTCTCCGTCGGAGGTACGCTGCCGTTCTGCTAACCAACTTTCCGGCCATTTGAAACGGTTGTCACCGTTATCCGTATATGTATCGAATCCGAAACGTCCGTAGAATTTTAATCCCTTTGTGATAAATTTCAAATCTTGTTCAAGATTAACCGTAGTCTGTATTTTATTCTTCCATGTTTCCTGATATCCCTGTTGGGTGGTCAGTACCCACGGATTTCTTCGTCCTTCACTACCGACTGCTGCCCATTTCCCGTCACTATACTGTACCGGAGAAGCGATGGGACTGTATCCCATTAGCGAGTGCCATATTTCATGATACTGGCTTCCCGGCAGGTTCTGCTTGTCCAAAGAACCCGATACGCCTACTTTTAGCAGCGTGGATTTTGTCAGGTCTATGTCTACATTCATGCGGTAGTTCCAGCGATGGTAGTTGGCATTGGTGTTATAGTCCGTCATTGCACGATCCGTCTCGTACATGCCGCCTTCATTTACATAACTGGCAGAAATGAAATAGCGGGCTACCGTACCACCTCCGGTCAAGTCTACAGTTGCGCGATAAGTGGGGGCACCGTCTTTCAGTATTAAGTTCATCCAGTCCACATTCGGGAAAAGATCCTGATCCAGCCCGTTTGCAAACAGTTCCAAGTCGCTTTCGCTATAGGCCGGAGCCTGACTACGACTAACCAAGGCTTCGTTCATCATGCGGGCATATGTTGGACCGTCCACAAATTCCGGAGTTCTGGTGCGTGTATTATACGAGGTTTCTACTTTGGCATTGACGCGGGTCTTCCCTTCCTTGCCGCGTTTGGTCGTGATCAAGACAACGCCATTTGCACCGCGTGAACCGTAAATGGCTGTTGCGGAGGCATCTTTCAACACGGAGAAGTCCTGGATATCTTCCACATTGATCTCATTCATATCACGTTCGAAGCCATCGACCAACACCAATGCACTGCCTCCGGCACCGAAAGTGGAGATACCGCGTATCCAGAACTCAGAGATATTGCTACCCGGCTGTCCGGAAGTCTGGCGGGCGAGTATACCGGCCACATTGCCCGCAAGAGCATTGGTGATGCTTGCCGTCGGAGTACGTAGCTGGGAAACGTCGACTGTGGTAACGGCACCTGTCACAGTTACCTTCTTCTGAGCACCGGTTCCTGTGACAACAACCTCATCGATGACCGTTTCTTTCGTCTCTGCCATAACGATGTTAATGATTTTTTTGTCTTTGATAAAGATTTCCTGCTTTGTAAATCCCACATAGGAAAAAATCAAGTAAGAGTAATTGGGAACCTTGATCTTGTAACGTCCGTTTATGTCTGTTATCGCACCGAAGCCGGGCATATTTCTTGCTGTAACGTTCACGCCTATTAAAGGTTCGTTCTTTGGATCAGTGACGATTCCCGTCACCTCAATCGTCTCTTGTTCATTTTGAGCGTAGACTGTAGTTGTCCAGCCTACTATCAATAAAAATAGTAAGATTACATTTCTCATATTTACTTGTGTTTTAAATAGTATTATTCCGTTGTCATATAACGAATCCCTTTATTATCAATATCTCCAATATAGAACATATCTGTATCAGGGTCGTAAGCAAGACCGGCTGGCTGATTGAAACGTGCCTCATGCAATGGATTGCCGTCTACGTATCCCCATATTTTGCCGTCGGCGTTTTCGTTACTTCGTCCGGCTGCAAGAGACGCTACCCCATGAGGATCCAGTTTCCAGATGCAGTGATTTTCTCTGTCACAAAAATAGAAGTCATATTGGTCGTTGTCAGGACCAATTCCTTCGCCGTATTTCTCATTTTTTACGAATACACCGAACTGTGGTTTGTTAAATCGGGCGCTTCCTCCCGTTCCTTCCTTGAAACTTTTATCGTTCATGTTTCCGGCAATGATGCTAGGATTACCGAATGTTTTTGCCACCGGATCATAATCAGCTCTGAACACTGCGCCAAAATTGTCGGAAAGCATATACATGAATTTATTGGACGGGTGCCTGAATAATATCGTATGTGAACCGCCCACTGCCGATATCTGACTCAGGCTAAAGGCAACTTCCGCATTCTCGTCGATATTGGGAATAGCTCCATTGCGTATCATTTTGTAGACTTTTCCCTCCCACCAGGTGGTATAAAAGATGGTTCCGTCATCCATATACACTAAGCTATATGCTGTCCTGCCATAGTTGTAGGGACGAATTCGTCGAAAGTTTTCACGACGGAGAGAATAATAGATATTTGCCCGGGTGGTGTTGTCCTGACCGTGATCATCGGTAAACAGCAACGTGTCTCCGTCAGCACTGAATGTGAAAGAATACATTGTGCTATATCCCGTTCTTGGGAAGAGACGTTTTACAGTCCGTTCTGTCAGGTCTATTAGATGGAGACCGTCAGAATGGTTTGAAGAAAAAAGTAACCGATTGTCCCCATCCTTGTACTTGGGGTCGAACACCATACAGTCATTGGAAGGAATAGAAGCTCCTTCATCGAACGAACCCTCTTGAAATGCAGAATTATTATCCTCGTCTACCTTACGTAGCAAGGTACCTACAATCGTTGCAGGAGTGTACTTGAATTCCTCTTCAAATGTATGTTCTGCAATAGGTTTGCCATCCGGATCATCTACACGAACATTGATTATTCCATCAAAAGCCTTGGAAGGGACCATGCAATAAATCTTTTTCCATCGGCTCCGATAGTTTTGGTTTTTCTCCACCGATCGTAATGTGAATTTTGGTGGGATCATTCCCGAAATTACTGCCTTCAATGTACAGGCGGGTTCGCATACTTCCCTCTTAGGGCTAAAATCTGTAAATACTACTGGTTGAGATGGGTCATACTGATTAGAGCTGGCTTTATCATCTTTACAACCGATGAAGAATAAACAGCAGACAAGTACTGTTATTAGGTGGTTTTTCATAAATATAAATAATAAAATGGTTAAAGTGCATCCGAACAATAAATATTATTGCTTACAACGTTTGCCTATCTTTCTTATTATAAGCATAATATGTATCTAAATCTTTAGGAGTTTTAGGTATCCTTCACCTTGTTGATGTTGGCATGTTGTGCTCATAATATGTTGTAGATTTAAGTACAAATATCTATATATATCTGATTCTCATCAACGAAGAGTTTGACTGAGAAAAGACATGGCAAAGCTAACTAAATAAGTAATTTCTTATTTAATTTGCATAACTTTATGTAAACGTGATGATGATAATTATAATTAACAATCAATTGATTAATTACAAATAAATATAATAAAAATGTAGAAGAGTTAGAATGCCTTTTTCCTTAAAATGACCAGAATATATTATATATTAGTCAGATTATTATAATTACATTTTTAATTTCATTAAATTAAGCAGGCTTTTGGGGAATATCTGTGCAAATATGCCCTTCAAGGGAGAAATGTACCAAATTTGTCCCTGAATTGGATTATTTGGGACGGTCTATTCTATTTGAAAGTACTACTTTTGCCACCAGATAATTATTAACTTAACAAATAATCCATGTATTATGAAAACAATTCTTAGCGCATTGGGACTTTCGCTTCTGATCTTTACGAGTTGCGGTGGACAAAAAAAGGTTGAAGTCGATTTTATTCAGGACAACATCGACAACGCAGTAGCACAAAACACAATTCAAACAGACATTATCGAGAAATCCGGTAAAATTCTGAATCCAAGAACCATCAATGCAGATGGTAGTATCTCCTATATACCTATTGATGACTGGTGCTCCGGTTTCTTTCCGGGCAGCATGTGGCTGACTTACAATCTGACAGGGGATAAAAAGTGGTTGCCTTTGGCAGAAAAATACACAGAAGCCCTCGATTCTGTGAAATATCTGAAGTGGCATCACGATGTCGGCTTTATGATCGGGTGCAGTTATCTCAACGGTTACCGAATGGCAGACAAGAAAGAATATAAAGATGTCATTGTGGAAGCAGCCAGATCATTGTCTACCCGTTTCCGTCCGGGAGCAGGCGTTATTCAGTCATGGGATGCCGATAAAGGCTGGCAGGGAACACGCGGATGGAAATGTCCGGTGATTATCGATAATATGATGAATCTGGAATTGCTGTTTGAAGCTACGGCTTTTTCCGGTGACTCTACCTTTTACAATATAGCAGTGAAACATGCGGATACAACGATGGCTCACCACTTCCGTCCGGACAACAGCTGCTATCATGTGGTAGACTACGACCCCGAAACAGGAGAAGTACGTAAGAGACAAACAGCACAAGGATATGCGGACGAATCATCATGGGCTCGCGGACAGGCTTGGGCATTATACGGTTATACCGCTTGCTATCGCTATACAAAAGACAAGAAGTATCTCGATCAGGCACAGAAGGTGTATAACTTCATCTTTACCAATAAGAACCTGCCGGAAGACCTCGTTCCTTACTGGGATTACGATGCTCCGAACATTCCGAACGAACCTCGTGACGCTTCTGCAGCCGCATGTACGGCTTCTGCTCTGTACGAACTCGACGGTTATCTGCCGGGCAATCACTATAAGGAAACCGCTGATAAGATCATGGAAAGCCTCGGCTCACCGGCTTATCGCGCCAAAGTGGGTACGAATGGAAACTTTATATTGATGCACTCTGTAGGCAGTATCCCTCACGGCCAGGAAATAGATGTGCCTTTGAACTACGCTGACTATTACTTCCTGGAAGGATTGATGCGCAAAAGAGACCTGGAAAAGAAGTAAGAACTGCCTTGCTTGTACTTTAGCCGGATATGTGCATATATTAGTCTCTTCCGGTGCATTAACTGTTATTCTTTATATCATGATAAACAAATCAGTAAACTTATTGATGGGAGGCTTGACCCTCTTTGCAGCGCAAGGCTGTAAAGCCCCCAAGCAGGTGGCAGAGCAGGCAGAACATCCAAACATCATCTATGTATTTCCTGATCAGTATCGCAATCAGGCAATGGGCTTCTGGAACCAGGAAGGTTTCAGAGATAAAGTAAACTTCCGGGGAGACCCCGTGCATACTCCTAACATAGATACTTTCGCACGTGAATCTATGGTGCTGACTTCCGCTCAAAGCAACTGTCCGCTGAGCAGCCCCCATCGTGGAATGTTGCTGACCGGTATGTATCCGAATCGCAGTGGTGTACCTTTGAACTGTAACTCTACACGTCCTATCAGCTCTTTGCGTGACGATGCGGTGTGCATAGGCGACGTATTCAGCAAGGCCGGTTATGATTGTGCCTATTTCGGTAAACTTCACGCTGACTTCCCGACTCCGAATGATCCGGAGAATCCGGGACAATATGTAGAAACACAGCGTCCGGTGTGGGACGCTTATACGCCGAAAGAGCAGCGCCACGGTTTCAACTATTGGTATTCGTACGGCACGTTTGACGAACATAAGAACCCGCATTATTGGGATACGGACGGCAAGAGGCATGATCCGAAAGAATGGTCACCGCTCCATGAGTCGGGCAAAGTTGTTTCTTATCTCAGAAATGAAGGAAACGTGCGTGATACGAAGAAGCCATTCTTCATCATGGTGGGAATGAACCCGCCGCATAGCCCATACCGTTCGCTGAACGATTGTGAAGAACAGGACTTCAATCTTTACAAAGATCAACCGCTGGACAGTCTGCTGATTCGCCCAAACGTAGATCTGAATATGAAAAAGGCGGAATCCGTCCGTTACTACTTTGCTTCTGTGACCGAGTAGACCGTGCTTCGGACAGATTCTGGAAGCACTGAAACAATTGGGATTGGATAAAAATACAGTAGTCATCTTTGCTTCTGACCATGGCGAAACAATGTGCAGCCAGCGAACGGACGATCCTAAGAACTCTCCCTATTCCGAATCTATGAATATTCCGTTCCTGGTTCGTTTCCCGGTAAGATTCAGCCCGGGTAGATGATTTGTTGCTTTCTGCTCCCGACATTATGCCTACCGTACTCGGCTTGTGCGGTCTGGGGATTCGATTCCTTCCGAGGTGCAGGGACGCAACTTCGCACCTCTTTTCTTCGATGAAAAGGCGGAAATTGTTCGTCCGGCAGGTGCGTTGTATATTCAGAATCTGGATGGAGAGAAAGATAAGGATGGATTGGTGCAATCTTATTTCCCCTCTTCGCGCGGCATTAAGACGGCTCGCTATACATTGGCTCTGTATATCGACCGGGAGACTAAACAGCTAAAGAAAAGTCTGCTGTTTGATGACGTAAACGACCCTTATCAGCTGAATAATCTGCCTTTGGAAGAAAATAAGGAAGTCGTGGAGCAACTTTATCGTGAAATGGGAGCAATGCTGAAAGAAATCGACGATCCGTGGTATACGGAAAAGATTCTTTCGGACCGTATACCTTACTGATACCGTATACTAATACGGTTTGTATGACACCCGGGTCTCATACATACCGACACCCGGATCTCATACATGCTGACACCCGGGTGTCGTGCATCCTGACACCCGGGTGTGGTAAGAACTGCCTTTAAACAATTAATGATCATGAAAGCTGTTTGTTTTATATTTCTGTTCTTGTTTTGTTCTTTGTCCTCTTATGCGCAGGTCATAGGGTTTGAAGAAAAGGTTCCCGAGACGTTCAAAGTTTCGGGGAAAGGTGAAGTGAAACTTTCTTCTCTTTTCTATAAAGAGGGAGAAAGCAGTCTGGAATGGGATTTCCAGCCTGCCTCGGCACTGGACGTTCAGATAGAACCCTTATCGCTGAATGCCAAAAAGGAACAGCAATTTGGTATTACCCTGTGGATATATAACGAGAAACCCCAGCAGGACTCTATCCGTTTTGAGTTTCTAAATAAGGCGGGTGAAGTCTCTTATTGGTTCACGTATCATCTGCAAGCGGCAGGCTGGCGGGCTTGCTGGATATCTTTCGCCTACATGAATGGTGATAAGAAAGATAAAAATATTGTTTCTTATCGTCTGGTCGCTCCCGACCGTAAAGGGCGCATCTTTCTGGATCGCCTGACCTTTCCGGAAAAGAAGATGAACCTGCGCACGACACCGGACCAACAATTGCCAGCTAACAACGGCCTTTCCAATCGTGACCTTTGGCATTGGTGTCTTGTATGGAAGTGGGAACAGCAGTCTTATGATGTCCCCTTGCTTTCTAAACTGACAACTCGGCAAAAGAAGGACTTGAAAACAATCGAACAACGCCTGACTGAATTTCTCGATGTGAAGAAAGCTCCCCAAGGACAGATCAACGCTGCAAAGAAGACTTTGAAAGAGCTGCCATCACTCCTCCGCAGCCGGGACCGGCTTTACGGAACTCCTGTTGTAGCACCGGACGAGCAAGACAAGAAGAAGGGGAGATGTCATGGAATGATATCGAAACGATGCTTGCCGGTTTTGCATACGATGCCTTCTACAATCAGAATGAGACATCGAAGAAGAACTATTTTACCGTATTCGACTATGCAATGGATCAGGGATTCGCTTTTGGCAGCGGCATGGGGACGAACCATCATTACGGCTATCAGGTACGTAAAATATATACTACCGCCTGGCTCATGCGGGACGCGATTTATAAACATCCTCACCGGGATGCCTATCTATCCACTTTACGTTTCTGGGCTGCTTTACAGGAGACCCGTCAACCGTGTCCGCCGGAGCGGGATGAATTACTGGATTCATGGCATACGCTCTTGATGGCAAAGTTTATCTCCGCCATGATGTTCCCCGATGCAAGGGAACAGGAACAGGCTTTGAATGGTTTGTCGCGCTGGTTGTCTTCATCGCTGAATTATACTCCGGGCACTCTCGGCGGTATCAAAGTAGATGGAACGACCTTTCATCACGGAGGTTTCTATCCCGGCTATACAACCGGAGTACTGGCTACCATCGGCCAATTTATCGCTCTCACCAACGGGACTGGATTTGAACTGACGGAAGAGGCACGTCAACATATCAAGTCTGCCTTTCTCGCCATGCGCAATTATTGTAACCTTTACGAATGGGGACAGGCATTAGCGGTCGCCATCCTTTGGCGGAAAGATGGGAAGCGATGATATAGAAGCATTTGCCAATATTGCATTGTCAGGAGACTTGTCCGGTCAGGGAAATACATTCGATCATGGACTGGCCGCCGATTATTTGCGTCTGATACGTGATCGGAATACAAGGAATGCACATTTCTTCAGAAAAGAAGGTATTCAGCCTGCACAGGCTCCCCACGGTTTTTGTTTATAACTATGGATCGGCAGGTATTTTCCGCCGTGCAGACTGGATGGTGACACTGAAAGGATATACCACAGATGTATGGGTGCTGAAATCTATGCGAAAGATAATCGTTACGGACGTTATCAAAGCTACGGATCGGTACAGATTATGGGAAAAGGAAATCCCGTCTCCCGTGCCGGAAGTGGTTTTGTACAGGAAGGATGGGACTGGAACCGTCTGCCCGGTACGACTACCATTCATCTTCCTTTTGAACTCTTGGACAGTCCCCTGAAAGGTACGACGATGGCACGGTCTACGGAAAACTTTTCCGGAAGCAGTTCTTTGGGCGGCATGAACGGAATGTTTGCAATGAAACTGACGGAACGTGATTATGAGAACTTTACTCCCGACTTTGTAGCCCGTAAATCCGTCTTCTGTTTTGATAACCGGATGATCTGTCTCGGAACAGGCATCACGAACAGCAATGCTGACTATCCTACGGAGACCACTCTCTTCCAGACGAAATTTAACGGCAAAGAGCAGAAGACAGGTAAGGATAACTATTGGCTGCACGACGGCTATGATAATTATTATCATGTAGTTGACGGAACCCTTCGTTCACAGATAGCCGAACAGGAGTCGCGTCATGAGAAAACCCGCGAAAAGACTAAAGGAACATTCTCTTCTGCCTGGATTGAACATGGCAACGCCCCGAAGAATGCTACTTATGAATATATGGTACTGATTCAGCCTTCAGCTTCGGATTTGGATGAACTGAAGAAAACGCCTGCATACGAAGTATGGCAACGTGATCAGACTGCGCATATTGTCTATGACAAGAAAACGGGTATAACCGGATATGCTGTTTTTGAAGATTTCCGGTCTGCTGACGATAAGCTGGTGATTGCTTCCATTCCTGCTGAAACGATGGTCATGTATGCGGCAGAGGGAGAAAAAGCGATTCGTCTCAGCGTCTGTGACCCGAACTTGAATATTGCGGAAAAGACGTATACGACAAAAGAACCGAGCCGCCCTGTTCATAAAATAATAGAGCTGAAAGGCCGCTGGAGTTTGTCGGAGACACCGGCGAATGTAATGCTTGAATATAAAGGTGACCATACGATACTGGATGTAACTTGTCAGCATGGACAACCGGTGGAAATAATTCTTGAAAATAAATGAAGAGAGAATTTAAATAGGTATTAATGTTTGTGTTTCATACCTTGAAAGAGGGTCGGTTCAGCGAAGAATCGACCCTCAGTTTTATATGCGATTAATGAGACAGCTTGCTAGGGAGAACTTGAATTATTTGTTTAATCTCCATTCAAAACCATCCTTCGTATCTTTCACCTCAAATCCGAGTGCAGTCAATGTATTACGGATTTCGTCGGAAGTAGCCCAGTCTTTGTTGGCTTTTGCTTTCATGCGTTGTTCAAGAAGCATATCAACTACTTTGCCATAAGCGGCTTCGCGACCGTCCGAAGAACCTTTCTCTTCTTTCAGCCCCATGATGTCGAAGCAGAACAGGTGGAAAGTTTCTTTCAGGTCTTTCAGATCTTCTGCGGAGATCGTTGCATTTCCTGCGTTGATATTATTGATGATGCGGGCACCTTCGAAAAGCTGTGCGATGACAATAGGAGTATTCAAGTCGTCATTCATAGCTTCGTAGCATTTAGCACGCAACTCTTTCACGTTGATACCTTCCGAAGTTGTTGCGGCCGGAGTGATCTTGTCGAGTCCTTCGATTGCTTCTATCAAACGTTGCAGCCCTTTTTCCGAAGCTTGCAATGCTTCGTTACTGAAGTCTACAGTACTGCGATAGTGAGCTTGCAGGATGAAGAAACGGATGGTCATCGGAGTGTAGGCTTGTGCCAGCAACTTATGAGTACCGTTGAAAAATTCATCCAGCGTGATGAAGTTGCCGAGTGATTTACCCATCTTCGTACCGTTGATGGTAATCATGTTGTTGTGCATCCAGTAGTGAACCATGTCATCGCCTTGCGAAGCTACCGACTGTGCGATCTCACATTCATGATGCGGGAAGATCAGGTCCATTCCTCCTCCGTGAATATCGAAGTGCTCGCCCAGATACTTGCGTCCCATGGCGGTACATTCGGCATGCCATCCGGGGAAACCGTCGCTCCATGGAGAAGGCCAGCGCATAATGTGTTCCGGCTGCGCTTTTTTCCAGAGGGCGAAGTCGGCGGGATTACGTTTTTCGCTTTGTCCGTCGAGGTCGCGGGTGGTATTCAGTACGTCGTCGAGGTTGCGGCCGGAGAGTTTGCCGTAATGATAGTCCTTATTATATTTGGCTACGTCAAAGTAGACGGAACCTTCGCTTTCGTAAGCGTATCCGGCGTCCAGAATCTTCTGTACGAGCTGGATTTGTTCGATAATGTGACCCGAAGCGTGCGGCTCGATGCTGGGAGAAAGTACATTCAGTGCTTCCATTGCCTTATGATAGCGGTTCAGGTAATACTGAACGACTTCCATAGGTTCCAATTCTTCGAGACGGGCTTTCTTGGCTATTTTGTCTTCTCCTTCGTCAGCATCATGCTCCAGATGACCGACATCGGTAATATTGCGTACATAGCGTACTTTATATCCTAAATGAGTCAGATAACGGAAGAGTACGTCAAATGTGATGGCGGGACGGGCATGTCCCAAGTGAGCATCACCGTATACTGTCGGTCCGCATACATACATGCCTACATGCGGTGCGTGAAGCGGTACGAACAATTCTTTCTTTCTATCTAACGTGTTGTAAATGGTAAGTTGATGTTCCATAACATTTTATATTTGTTCTATTGGAAGTGCAAAGTTAGAATAAATAATTGATTTCAACTTAACTTGCAAGGGATTTTGTCTGATCTGCTGAAGGAAGAATGCCTTATGGGACGTTGAAGATTCTCTCTATCGCTTCCGCAACCCCATCTTCGTCATTAGTCAGTGTAATGTAGTCGGCAGCCTTCTTCACAGGCTCCTGCGCGTTGCCCATTGCTACGCCCATACCAGCAAATTTGATCATCGACAGGTCATTGTAGCCATCGCCTATAGCTATCACTTCCTCGCGTGTCATTCCTATATTTTCCAACAGGACGCTGAGGGATAAAGCCTTGTCGATACCTTGCGGAACCAACTCCAGGAAATAAGGTTCCGAACGGAAGACATTGATCTTTCCTTGCAGGCGGATACAAAGCTCGGATTCTACAGGAATTAGCTTGCCGGCATCTCCGACGATGAGGCACTTGGCTACTGGGAGGGTGATGTCAGTCAGGAAGTCGTTTGTTTCCCGTATCGCCATTTTATTGAGGAAGGCTTCTTTTTGTACGTATGGATCCAACGAGTTTTCGGTCACTATTTCTGCTCCGTCGTAAGTCAGTATGCTTAGATGATTGGTGCGGGCACATTCGTAGAGTACCGGAACGACTTCGTTGGGCAGTACATTCTCGTACATCATTTCTTTGCTTTCCCAGTTGATGATTTCCCCACCGTTATAGGACAGGATAAATCCGCCGAACTCATTCATGCGTAACTCGTTGGCGAGCGGTACGATGCCATAAGTCGGTCGCCCTGATGCAAGGACCAGACGGATACCTTGTTCTTGTATGCGTATCAGCGTTTCCCGGTTGCGGGAAGAGATTTCTTTTTTAGAATTGGTGAGTGTGCCGTCGAGGTCGAGCACTATGAGTTTGTATTTCATGTCGCATTGTTTTGGGTTGCAAAGATAGGAGAAAATGGATGACTACAAAGTGCGTGGTAATTAAAATATGCTTAGATTATGCACTTTTATGGTGCAATAGTGAGATGTTTGATTGTTATTTCAGCAAATCCGCCCACTGCTCATTGCTCAGTGCAGGCAGTGCCTCACTATCCGTAATAAATGTTTCTGCCAGCCTCCTCTTGTCCTCCTGTAGTTGGAGAATCTTTTCTTCGATACTATTCTGAGTGATAAAACGATAGGCGATAACCTGTTTATCCTGACCGATACGATGTGCACGGGCGATGGCTTGTGACTCGGCAGCAGGATTCCACCAAGGATCGATGATAAATACATAATCGGCTTGTGTAAGGTTAAGGCCGACTCCTCCTGCTTTCAAAGAAATAAGGAATGCCTGCACATCCTTTTGCTCGGTGAAATGGGCGATTTCGGAAGGTCGGTTGTTGGTGGAACCGGTCAGCAGAGCATACTTCCAACCCCGTTGGCGGAATACCTCGGCAAGTATCTCCAAATGCCGGACAAAGGAAGAAAAGATAAGTACCTTATGTCCTTCACTTCTTAGTGTGTCAAAGGTATCGATGATTTGTTCCGTTTTTCCCGATACCCCGTCGAAGTCGGGAAAGATAAGCTGCGGATGGCAAGCCAGTTGACGGAGACGCAGGATACCGTTCAGGATGCTGAACATATGGTATCTGTCTTTGTTTTCGGGTTGCTGGAGTAATATGTTGCGGAGGCTGTTTTTCTCCTGTTCGTAGCTCTCACCCTGCTTTTCGGACATGGCGCAATAGATCGTTTCTTCGGTAAGCGGGGGAAGTTCCGGCGCTACCTCGCTTTTGCTTCTGCGAAGGATAAACGGAGCGATGATCTGTTGCAGCCTTTTCTCCATACGGACGTTTCCTTGCCGGATCGGAATGATAAACTGCTTATGAAAAGTGCTTTCTTCTCCTAACAGGTCCGGTTGCAGAAAACGGAACTGTGCCCACAAATCTTTGAGAGAGTTCTCGATAGGCGTGCCGGTAAGTGCAATCCGGTGCTTGCCTTGCAACTGGATGACCGAACGGAAAGTAAGGGAATCATTGTTCTTGATATTCTGACTCTCATCAAGTACGATGTATTCGAATGTGTAGGAGCGGAGAATATCAATGTTATTCCTCATCATCCCATAAGTCGTGAATATCAGATGGAAATGATTGAAGAACTTCTCCGGATGTCCTTTGGGAAACGCGGTGTTGCTGTTATATTCCGCTATCGCAAGAGTCGTGAAGCGTTTAGCCTCTCTTCGCCAGTTGTGGAGCAGGGAAGTGGGGACAACGATCAAAGTGGCAGGTTTACAGGAGTTCTTTCCGTGTTCCTGTCTATGATCATTTCCTTTCGGTTTATTTTTCTCTCTGATTTCCCGTGTGTCCGGCAGCAGTTCATCTTCGGAGGAGAACGAAAATAAGGAGAACTGTCCTTCGGCATCTGCTATCTGCTCTCTGGCGGGAGGATTGCTGGCAGTACATTCCTTGTCCGGCTGATTGTCGGAAGCTGTACTTTCTGTAAATACGGGCTTTATAGGAGCAGTGACCGCATCGGGAGAAAGCGGTTTGTATATATATTGCAGTAGCGTCAGGGTCTGAAGTGTCTTTCCAAGTCCCATATCATCTGCCAGGCAGCCGCCGAATCCTTGCTTGTTCAGCTGTACCATCCATGAGAATCCTTTCTGCTGATAGGGTCGTAGTTTCGCATTCAGTCCTTGGGGAACAGGAATATTACGTATCTCTCTCTTGAAAAGCAGGTTTTTAGGCCCGTTTTCTTCTAAAGCTGATTGTACGGCACCGACAAAGGTCGGTTTCAGACGAATCCCCGTCTCCGTTTGAGTGCCCAGTTCCAACAGGTTTCCATATTTGCTGAACCATTCTTCCGGTAAAAGAATCATGCGTCCGTCCGGTAACAGAAATTCTCTTTTCTCTTCAAGGATGTGCTTGCGGAAGCGTGAGAAAGGGATTCGCAGATTGCCGATGACTACTGTGATATGTAACTCAAACCAGTCGGGCTCATCATCACAACTCTGTTCGATGTGGATTTCGTCCAGACAGTAAGGGGTATTCCCCATGTTTCCTGTCAGCAGAAAAGACTGTTGGAGCATCTCCCGATATGCACTGATCCATTCGGTAATTGTCTTTTCGGAAGCATCGGGCGACAGCTTGAAATGAACGTCGCTGACTCGTTGCAAGCCGGAATCCGTTAACATCCGGAGCTTCTCTTCTTCGGCATCGCTATCCCGACGGAAGAAGAATATCTCGCCGAAATCGTTTCGGTAAATGATCTTCTTCATTTCGGTCACGGTGTCGGGAGTAAATGACTGGTCTCCATAACGGAAGCTAAGCCGCAACATCTGTTCGTCGTAAATGGTATCTTCAAGAGACAGGACAGCTTCGCAGGCATAGGTCTCTTCAATGATATTCAGTCCCTGAGTCGTAATTTCATGATAGCGTGCTATCGGAATGACGATGTTATCGATGTATTTCTCGATTTGGGAAGCAGGGACGCTGATTTTCTTTTTCTTGGTAAAGGGCAGAATGCGTACGCTCTCAATATGCGGAAAGAAGTACAGCTCCATTCCCAGTAAGAGGGCAGACGGTGAGGAGGTCAGCACGATAACAGGCTTCTGCTCACTTAATGAGAGCGGCTGCCCGTCATAATAGCATTGTAGCTGGTAGCGGAAATTGGTCTCATTGGCAAGAAACGTAAAACGAATTTCCACGTCATGAGGATGCACATGATAGGCATGATGCGCATATAGCAGTTTGCTTCCGACCTGTTTCTGATACAGAGGAAGATTATGATGGCGTATCAATGATAGCATCTCCTGCATTTTTTTCTCGATGAATGGGCGGATATTGTTCTTTACCCGCTCCGGATCTTCGGATAATTTGCGCAGAAAACGGGATACTGTTTTCTCACGCGAATAGATCCCCATCAGATATTTCTCTGTATAATGAGAGGCGATGTCGATAGCTTGTTGCTCGGCCTCGTTCATCCGGCTGATTGCTTCGGGTGAAGCGTGAAAAGCCTGTTCAATGAGTTGGTATGTACCGTCGTCAGATTTCTCTGCCATATAAGGAATCAGTAGTGTGCCGAACGTCAGATGTTCGGTTAAAACGATGATAACTTGTCCGGTATTTGCTTTCTCTTCCATTCTCTTTAGGCTTTAACAAACAAAGATACGGGAAAATCCTTAATTTTGCAGCATGATGGAAGAAAACAAACGAGTATTGTTAGGAATGAGCGGCGGTACGGACAGTTCCGTAGCTGCCATGCGATTGCTGGAAGCCGGATATGAGGTGACCGGAGTTACTTTCCGTTTCTATGAGTTGAACGACTCGACCGAATATCTGGAAGATGCCCGCCATCTGGCAGAGCGTTTGGGAATCCGTCATATCACGTATGATGCCCGCGAGATATTCCGCAAACAGATTATCGAATATTTTGTGCATGAATATATGGTGGGGCATACTCCTGTGCCCTGCACATTGTGCAATAACTATCTGAAATGGCCTCTTCTATCCAAAATTGCCGATGAAATGGGGATTTTTTATATTGCTACGGGGCATTATGTACGGAAAGTAAAGGTGGATGATACCTGTTATATAACTTACGCTGCCGATTCGGACAAGGATCAGACCTTTTTCTTATGGGGACTCAAACAGGATATTCTTCGGAGAATGTTGCTTCCGATGGGAGATATTACCAAAGTGGAAGCACGTGCCTTTGCTGCTGAACGGGGATTTCAGAAAGTGGCGGTGAAAAGGGACAGTTTGGGAGTTTGCTTTTGCCCGATGGATTATCGAAGCTTTCTGAAAATGTGGTTGGTCAGCAATTGTCAGCCGCAGGTCAGCGTAGGTCAGCCCAGGTCAGTGCAGGTCAGACTTGGTCAGCGGAGGTCAGACGTGGACGATTTGTCGATGAAAGGAGATTTTATAGCCTGGCACGAGGGTTATCCTTTTATACCGTCGGACAACGGCGTGGCTTGGGCATTCATTTGAATCGTGCCGTCTTTGTGAAGGAAATTCGCCCGGAAAAGAATGAAGTAGTACTCGCTTCCCTACAGGCTTTGGAGAAAACAGAGATGTTACTTAAAGATTGGAATATTGTTAATCGGGAACGTTTGTTAGGGCATGCGGATATCATTGTGAAGATTCGCTATCGGAAACAGGAAAATCATTGTACCGTGACAGTTACACTAGATAATTTCCTGCATGTACAACTTCACGAACCGTTGACGGCAATCGCATCCGGGCAGGCTGCTGCCTTCTATAAAGATGGTTTGTTGCTAGGCGGTGGAATCATTGTAGAATAATCATTGCTTCAGTCTCCTATAAAGTTTGAAAAAGTAAAATCATCTGCCATCTGCAACAGAATCGACTCATCTTATTCTTTATTTTTGCTTATAGCGTTGTAGATACCAGTTGCAAGCTGGTAATACAAAAGTCCCACAGTGCATATTATGTACACTGTAGGATACTTTCTGTCATATAATGATTTAATTTGTTCGGATAACTTTATTCGTTGTTCAGCACCAGCATTGACTCTATATATTCGCGTGTATTGCTTAATCTGGGCACTTTGTGCTGTCCACCTAATTTTCCCTTCCTTGCCAGCCAGTCATGGAACAATCCCGGACGCGCAACGATGACTTCCAGTGGTTGCAGAGCAATATCTTTCCAACGCTTCGCCTCATAGTCTGAATTTACTTCTTTCAATGTAGCATCAAGTATTGCGGCAAATTTCTCTACGGAATCCGGCATCTTGGCAAATTCTATCAGCCATTGATGACGGCATTTGGCGTGTTCGTCCATAAATACCGGTGCTGCAGAGTATTCGCAAACCTGCGCTCCCGTCTCGGCACAAGCTTTAGCCAGGCCTTTTCGGCATTATCTACAATCAGTTCTTCTCCAAAAGCATTGATGAAATGCTTCGTACGTCCTGTGATGACGAACTTATATGGGTTCTTGTTGGTAAACTTCACCGTATCACCGATCATGTATCGCCACAATCCGCAGGACGTAGAAATCACCATTGCGTAATTCTTGTTAAGTTCCACCTCTTCGAGGCAGTAAGCACGTGGATTTTCCTTATCAACTTCTTCCAGCGGAACGAACTCGTAGAAAATACCGTAGTCGATCATCAGCAACATGGCAGGGTCCGAAAGATCGTTCTGCGTACCAAAGTATCCTTCGGAAGCGTTGTAGGTCTCTACATAATGCATCATCTTTGAGTGAATCACCTGTTTGTACTGCTCACGATAAGGGGTGAAAGCCACTCCGCCGTGGAAGAATACTTCCAGATTCGGCCACACTTCCTCCAGTGTTTGTTTGCCGGTCTTTTCGAGAATACGCTTGATAAGTACCAGCATCCATGAGGGTACACCGGACAAACTGGTCACATTGACCGGAATAGTACTGTTGGCTATTGCTTCTATTTTGGTTTCCCATTCGCTCATCAAAGCGATTTTCTTGCTCGGCACACGAATGAAATTGATTAACGGATTGACGTTCTGAATCAGAATCGCCGACAAGTCTCCCACCAAACTATGGTTGGAGTTGAGGTTCGGACTATGGCTGCCTCCCAGAATCAACCCTTTTCCCGAGAAAAAGTGACTGTCCGGATTGATGCGGAAGTAGAGTGCCGCAGCATCTTTACCGCCTCTATAGTGAATGTCTTCCAGAGCTTCTTTGCTGACAGGCAGGAATTTGCTTTTATCATTGGTCGTTCCGGATGATTTGGCAAACCAGCGTATTTCCGATGGCCAAAGCAGATTCTGTTCCCCCGCCCGCAAGCGTTCTACATAAGGCTTTATTTCCTCATAAGTCTGTATTGGAAGGCGGTTTCTGAAATCCTCATAGCTACGGATGGAGGCGTAGTCGTACTTTTTTCCCCACTCTGTCTGTGCAGCTTGGTTCACTAAGCGACTCAGCACACGGTGCTGTATCTCACTAGCCTGACTAGCATAAAGGTCTATTTGTTTTAAACGGGAATCGAAAGTCTTACTAATAATCTTTGTAATATTCATTTCTGCTTTAACATAATAATGTTTAGTCGTGCAAAAGTAACCTTATTTATCTTTTTTTTCTATCTTTACGACGGAAATAATCGTTAAAATTTGGCGACTTTTCTTGAATCCCGAGTTTCTGACTAAAAAAAACGACAATGAGAATTGGAATCCTGACTTCCGGAGGAGACTGCCCCGGTATAAATGCCACTATCCGTGGCGTGTGCAAAACTGCCATCAATCACTATGGGATGGAAGTAATAGGAATTCATAGTGGTTTTCAAGGTTTGCTGACAAAAGACATCGAATCCTTTACTGATAAATCCTTATCCGGATTGTTGAACCAAGGGGGTACGATGTTGGGTACTTCGCGCGAGAAACCTTTTAAAAAAGGAGGCGTCGTCTCGGATGTCGACAAGCCGGCACTGATTCTTCAGAATATTCAGGAAATGGGACTGGATTGTGTCGTCTGCATCGGAGGAAACGGAACGCAGAAAACTGCCGCTAAATTTGCCGCAATGGGCGTCAACATCGTATCAGTCCCCAAAACCATTGATAATGATATTTGGGGAACGGATATTTCCTTTGGATTTGACTCCGCCGTGAGCATCGCTACGGATGCCATCGACCGCTTGCATTCTACCGCCAGTTCGCACAAAAGAGTGATGGTTATTGAAGTGATGGGGCATAAAGCCGGCTGGATTGCCCTGTATTCGGGCATGGCAGGTGGCGGCGACGTCATTCTTGTCCCCGAAATCCCTTACAACATCAAGAATATAGGAAATACAATCCTCGAAAGACTGAAAAAGGTAAACCCTATTCTATCGTAGTGGTGGCAGAAGGCATCCTGACGGATGGTCGGAAACGTGCTGCGGAATACATCGCACAGGAAATAGAATATGAAACGGGCATCGAAACACGTGAAACCGTATTAGGATATATTCAGCGTGGTGGTTCGCCTACTCCTTTTGACCGTAATCTGTCTACCCGCATGGGAGGACACGCGACAGAATTGATTGCTAACGGGCAATTCGGGCGTATGATTGCTTTAAAAGGAGATGACATTTCATCCATCCCTCTTGAAGAAGTGGCTGGTAAATTGAAGTTGGTAACTGAAGATCACGATTTAGTAATTCAAGGCCGCCGTATGGGGATTTGTTTCGGTTAACTTATAATTTACTCTTTTATCGTTAGGATGGTAGTTGGAGTCATCATGCCTTTTCAGTTTCTGTTGCTTCGACCTCATTAACAGTCGTTTCGACTTCATTTGTAGCCGTTTCCACTTCCGGTGTTTCGGTCTCCAAGGTATCCGGTTCCATGGCTTCCGACTCAGTCAATTCGGGCTCAACCAACTCTGTGTCCACTTCTGACGGCATCGAATGCTGCGACTTCGCTTCATTGACTGTATCCATGAATGTCTGGTCTTTTACCTTCTTGATAGCCATTTGTGCGGCATTCTGCTGGGATTCTTTTTTGGAATAGCCCGTACCGGTTCCGGCAGGAAGCCCTTCGATGCGAACCTCTGTCTGGAAAACGGGATTACTGTCATGGTCGAGGAACTGCTCGATCAACTCAAAGGAAACCTCCATCTTGTTCTTCTGGCTCCATTCGATGAGCTTGGACTTGAAGTTAACCTCTTTGCGGGAGATTTTGTCCAGATCAATATAACGGTTGATGATTCGCTGCTCCATAAACTGCTTGCAACGTTCATACCCCTGATCCAGATAAATGGCTCCGATAAATGCTTCGAAAGCATTCCCGTACATATAACTGTTGTGGGAAGAGGAGCGGGTAGAATATTTGATAAGTTTGTCCAGACCGATCTCCACGGCTAACTTGTTCAAAGTCTCCCGTTGTACGATCTTGGAACGTGTGTTTGTCAGGAAACCTTCCCGTTTTCCTTCGAAACGTTTATAGACAATATCTCCTACGATGGCGTCGAGTATGGCGTCACCCAAAAACTCCAGTCGCTCGTTGTTCAGCGGACGTCCTTCTCGGAGCGGACGGCAGATGACTTATGCAGGAGCGCTTGTTCGTAGATCTGGATATTGTGCGGATAAAATCGAGTATCCGGTAAAAAAAAGATAAGACTCTCTGTCTTTGCGGAACAGGAGTCTTATCTTATCTATTTGGTTACGTAACACGATTTTACTCAGCGTATTTCTTGAAGATAACGCACGCATTGTGACCACCGAATCCAAATGTATTGGACAGGGCAACATTAACCTCACGTTTCTGAGCTTTGTTGAACGTGAAATTAAGGTCGTAGTCAATGTTCTCGTCGTTGTCACCTTCTTCGTGGTTGATAGTCGGAGGAACAATGCCGTTCTTGATGGCAAGGATGCTTGCGATAGATTCTACCGCACCGGCAGCTCCCAGCAAGTGACCAGTCATTGATTTTGTAGAACTGATGTTCAGTTCGTATGCGTGATCACCGAATACTTCCTTAATTGCTTTGCTTCAGAAATATCACCTACCGGAGTAGATGTTCCGTGAACGTTGATGTAATCTACTTCTTTCGGATCCATTTCTGCATCTTCCAGAGCGTTCAGCATTACCAGTTTGGCACCAAGACCTTCCGGATGGGAAGCTGTCAGGTGATGAGCATCTGCAGACATACCTACACCGGCAACTTCTGCATAGATTTTCGCACCACGGGCCTTAGCGTGTTCCAGTTCTTCCAAGATCAGGCAACCGCCACCTTCGCCCATGATGAAGCCGTCACGGCTTGCGCTGAATGGACGTGAAGCCTTGCTCGGCTCATCGTTGCGTGTTGACAGAGCATGCATAGCGTTGAAACCGCCTACGCCTGCAGGGAAGATGGCTGCTTCCGAACCACCGGATACGATTACGTTTGCTTTACCCAGACGAATCAGGTTGAAGGCATCCGCAATGGCATTGGTAGAAGTAGCACATGCTGAACAAGTCGCGTAGTTAGGACCATGGAAGCCATACATGATAGAAATCTGTCCGGCAGCAATATCCGAGATCATCTTCGGGATGAAGAACGGATTGAACTTGGGACCTATTTCCTGATGAGTGTAGTAGTTGCCTACTTCTTCCTCGAATGTATGTATACCACCGATACCGGCGCCAAAAATAACACCGATTCTGTTCAAATCTTCTTTTTCGACGTCAAGACCGGAGTCCGATACCGCTTCTTTGGCAACAGCGACAGCATACTGAGTGTATAAGTCCATCTTTCTTGCCTCTTTACGGTCGATATATTTAGTTACATCGAAGTTTTTCACTTCGCATGCAAACTGGGTCTTGAATTGCGACGCATCAAAATGAGTAATAGGCCCTGCTCCACTAACCCCGTTCACTAGATTTTCCCAGAATTCGGGTACATCATTGCCAACAGGAGTAATGGCGCCAAGGCCTGTTACTACCACTCTTTTTAATTCCATATTGATGAAATCGGATAATTACTTAGCGTGTTCTTCGATATAAGATACAGCATCACCTACAGTACCAATCTTTTCTGCTTGGTCATCAGGAATAGAGATACCGAATTCTTTTTCGAATTCCATGATAAGTTCTACAGTGTCAAGAGAATCTGCTCCCAGGTCGTTAGTGAAGCTTGCTTCGTTAGTAACTTCTGATTCTTCTACGCCTAATTTATCAACGATAATCGCTTTTACTCTTGATGCAATTTCAGACATAACTTTAAGTTTTTAATTAATAATTAGTTTTATTTCTTTAAATTTGCGGTGCAAAGGAATGAATATTTATCGTTTTGCGCAAATATTTGACTAAATAAATGCAGTCTTTTGCACATTTTTCACTGTTTTGTGCATTGAATTCGAGTATAATGAAGAAAAACATCGCCATTTTCGCTTCCGGTTCCGGCTCAAATGCCGAGAATATAATCCGGTATTTCCAAAAGAGTGACTCCGTTGAGGTGTCGTTAGTACTTTCTAATAAAAGTGATGCCTACGTTTTGGAACGTGCGCACCGTTTGAAAGTGCCCTGTAACGTGTTCCCGAAGGAGGACTGGATAGCCGGAGATGAAATTCTGGCTATTTTGCAGGAATATCGCATTGACTTTATCGTGCTGGCAGGTTTCCTTGTCCGCGTGCCGGATTTGCTTTTGCATGCATATCCCGATAAAATCATAAATATACATCCTGCTCTCCTGCCCAAGTTCGGTGGAAAAGGTATGTACGGCGACAAAGTTCACCAAGCCGTAGTAGCTGCAGGCGAAAAAGAAACTGGCATTACTATACATTATATTAATGAGCACTACGACGAAGGAAACATCATCTTCCAAGCCACCTGCCCCGTACTTCCCGATGACTCACCCGAAGAGGTGGCTAAAAAAGTACACGCTCTGGAGTATGAGCATTTCCCGCATGTTGTAGAAGAAACAATAAGTATTAAGTATTAGGTATTAAGTATTAACCATGCGGACTTTTGCCGAATGGAAGTTTAAGCAACTACGGTTAATACCTAATACTTATTACTTAATACCTATTATATTATACGCCTTCTCTTCTCTCCTCAACGGATAATCTCCTCGTAAGGTTTCGAATAGTTCCGGATGGGATTTTAATCGGTTGCTGTCTTCGATGGGATTGTACATTTTCAGCAGAGCTTCTTCGCGGTCTTTTGCTTCGATAAGAGGCGAAGATGGGGCGGGCGGGGTGATTTCATAAGTTGCGCTTAGGTGGAAGAAGCGGCAGATGGAGTCCAGCGACATTCGGGTGGCATTTGCTTTTCCGTCGGCAGAGTATCCGGCGATATGCGGGGTGCCTATCAGTACCTTTTCTAATAATTCACGGTTGATTTCCGGTTCATGTTCCCATACATCGATTACTGCGTCCGAGATTATACCGTTGTTGATGGCTTCCAGCAGGGCGTTTGTTTCGATCACTTCTCCTCTTGAAGTGTTGATGACAACAGGCTTCCGTTGGAGAGACCGGAAGAAATTCCCGTCTGCCAGATGGTACGTTTTATATTTCCCTTCCTTATATAAAGGTACGTGAAAGGTGATGATATCACATTCTTCGGCTATTTTCTCTAGTGAGGTGAAGGTAATGTTTCCTTCTTTCTCTTCTCTTGGCAAGTCGTTCAGTAGTACACGCATACCGAAATCCTGTGCGACTTTGGCCACCTTGCTTCCTACATTACCTACACCGATAATGCCGATCGTCAGTTCGTCCGGCTTTTTATTCCGAAGAGATTTCCAGATCAGAAGAGAAGATTGTATATACTGAGCCACCGAGGCGGAATTGCATCCCGGGGCATTTGCCCACTCGATACCCGCCTGCTTGCAGTATTCGGTGTCGATATGGTCAAATCCGATGGTTGCTGTGGCGATAAATTTTACTTTGCTGCCTTCCAGCAATTCGCGGTTGCAGTGAGTGCGGGTCCGGATGATGAGTGCGTCCGCATCCTGTACCAGTTCCCGTGTAAAATCCTTTCCCGGTGCGTAGATTGCCTCGTCGGCTATTTTCTCTGCTGCCTCTTTTATATAAGGTATCTTATCATCTATAATAATTTTCATATACAATTCCTTTTTTGCTCAGACAAAGGTAAGAAATAAAAAAGTAAGAAACGGTTGCTTGTCTGAAAAATATTACATAGCTTTGTCCCATTATACATCTATTAGCTAGTTAAGATTATGACATTTAGTAACCTTTGCAATGATATTTTTTGGAAATCGACGACAGATTACCATGTGACGGACAGCGTAGATGCGCCGATGAACAATCCTTACGAGTTGAAGTCGATAGAGTATTATTTGTATCTGAAAAACTGGATTGATGCCGTACAATGGCATTTCGAAGATATCATCCGTGACCCGCATATTGATCCGGTGGCAGCCGTAGCTTTAAAGAGAAGAATCGATAAATCCAATCAGGACCGTACGGATCTGGTGGAGTTGATCGATAGCTATTTTCTTGATCGATATAAGGATGTAAAGCTGCTGGCAGATGCTACCATCAATACGGAAAGTCCTGCCTGGGCAGTAGACCGTCTCTCTATTCTTGCTTTGAAAATTTACCACATGCAGCAAGAAGTGGAACGTACGGATACGACGGAAGAACATCGTGCACAATGCCAGGTGAAACTGGATATTCTGCTGGAACAACGGAAAGACCTTTCTTCGGCTATCGATCAGCTGCTGGCTGACATCGAGGCAGGGAAGAAGTATATGAAAGTATATAAACAGATGAAGATGTATAATGACCCGGCGCTGAATCCGGTACTTTATGCGAAAAAATAACGAATGGCGCGTATTCTCATTATCCGTTTCTCGGCTCTTGGCGATGTAGCCATGACGATACCGGTAGTACATTCGCTGGCAGTACAATATCCTCAACTTGAAATTACTGTGTTGAGTCGTGCTGTGTGGCAACCGCTTTTTCAGGGACTTCCTGCAAATGTGAGTTTTATCGGCGCTGACCTGACGGGTAAACATAAAGGATTATGGGGGCTGAACACCCTTTATTCGGAACTGAAAGCAAAGCATTTCGACTATGTGGCAGACTTTCATCATGTGCTTCGTACGAAATACCTGTGTCTGAGGTTCCGGCTGGCTAATATACCTGTGGCATCTATTTATAAAGGTAGAGTGGGAAAAGAAAAATTAGTTCGCCGCCGGCATAAAGTATTGGAGAACCAGAAAGTTCTTTCCGTCGTTATGCCGATGTGCTGGAGAAACTGGGTTTCTGTATTGTTGAACTTTTCTTCGATTTATGGAGATGAAAAAGGGAATTTTGCAGAGATAGAACCTGTCACAGGCGCAAAAGATAATTTGAAATGGATTGGTATAGCTCCATTTGCCAAACACATGGGTAAGATATACCCTATTGAATTGCAGGAGCAGGTAGTAGCCCATTTTGCTGCCGATCCGAAGGTGAAGGTTTTCCTTTTCGGTGGTGGCAAGAGTGAACAGGAAGTATTCGATGGCTGGGTGGCGAAATATCCTACCGTCGTTTCTATGATTGGTAAGCTGAATATGCGTACCGAACTGAATCTTATGAGTCATCTGGATGTGATGCTCTCGATGGATTCGGCGAATATGCATCTGGCTTCGCTGGTCAATATTCCGGTGATCTCTGTCTGGGGAGCTACTCATCCTTATGCCGGATTTATGGGATGGAAACAGTTGCCGGTCAATACGGTACAGTTTGATCTGTCGTGCCGTCCCTGCTCCGTATATGGACAGAAACCATGCTGGCGGGGCGATTATGCCTGCCTGAGAGAAATAAAACCCGAACAGGTGATAGCGAAGATTGAAGGAATAATCAATTAGGAGCCAGGTACTCCTGAGATATGGAACAAGAATGAAGAATAAACTTTTATATAAGTTGCGTAGCGGGAAGAATCCTAAGTTCATTTACTACTCGGTAAATGCTCTCAGACTTATCATTCCGAAAGGCATTTTCCGGCTACGGTTACAAGGAAAGTTGTCTTCACTATCCCGCCGGAAGGACAAGGAGTATATAGAACATCGTGTTGACTATTATAACAAACTTTCCGGAACGGTGCAATTACCTTCTTCTGCTCCGCATCTTTCAGAGCACAAGATGAGCAAACAAAAAGTGTATTTCTTTGATACTTATCAATATACCCGCTGGTTTTCTGATCAGTTTCAGTGGGGTTTTTGTCCCGGTGATGTGACATTTGTTCCCGACTATCCCTCTATTGTGAAAAGTCGTCCGCTGACAGATGATAACGTGAATTCGATTGTGATGAAATTGGATAAGGTTCGTCATTTTATATTTGTGGACGACAAGAAGGCTTTTACAGAGAAGAAAAATATGGTAATCTTTCGTGGAAAGGTAAAAGGAAAACCTTCCAGAAAGCTTTTTATGGAAATGTATTTTCATCATCCGATGTGCGATCTGGGAGATGTCAGCAAAAATACGACTGATCCGGCAGAGTGGCGTACGGAGAAGAAAACGATTAATGAGCATTTGGATTATAAATTCATAATGGCTCTTGAAGGAATCGATGTGGCCAGCAACCTGAAATGGGTGATGTCATCAAATTCAATAGCAGTGATGCCCCGGCCTACCTGTGAGACATGGTTTATGGAAGGCACGCTTATTCCCAATTATCATTATATTGAAATAAAACCGGATTTCTCTGATTTGGAGGAACGGTTGAATTACTATATAGAGCATGTAGACGAATCATTGGAGATCATCAATCATGCCCATGAATATGTGTCCCAGTTTAAAGATAAGAGAAGAGAAAATTTGATATCACTGCTTGTGTTGGATAAATATTTTAAGATGACCGGGCAAAAGAGTTGAGAGATGAAGAGAAGTATGACCATTCTTGTTTTTTCGTAAGATGAAAATAATGATTAACCCCAAATACGAATATCTGAGAGAATATGTAGAACGTATTCCGAAAGATTTTGAGACAATAGGAACGGTAATTCATTCCGGGCGAAATTTGATAAAGATGATCACGGTGGATGGATTGGATATTAACGTGAAACGGTATACGATACCTCCGCTGATAAACCGGATCGCTTATGCTTTCTTTCGCCCTTCGAAAGGGAAACGGGCTTTGTCTATCCGGAGAAACTGTTGGAGAAAGGGTTTGAAACCCCATGTCCTATTGCCTATATAGAAGAGACAAAAATGGGTTTGATTGGTCATTCATATTTTATGAGCATACAATCTCCTATCGATATAATTTTGCCAGTTTGGCAATGCGGATATAAAAAGCTGCGAAGATGTAGTGACCGCTTTTGCGGAATTTACAGCGCGTCTGCATGAAGCCGGAATTCTGCATTTGGACTATTCGCCGGGAAATATCCTGTATGACAAGATAGGAGAGGAATATCATTTCTCACTGGTGGATATTAACAGAATGCATTTTGGTGAAGTGGATATTAAGAAAGGTTGTGCGAATTTTGCCCGTTTATGGGGGCAGACACCCTTCTTCATCTTGTTGGGAAAGAGTATGCCCATTCGAGAGGGATGGATGAAGAAGAATGTGTGCGTTTGGTTCTGCATTACAGAAAGAAATTCTGGAACAGATATCGTCGCAGACATCAGGTCTGGTTTCAGTTGGATATTTAATGGCTAAAGGAGGGTAATTAATGATAGTAGCTTTTGAAAATAATGTTGTTTGTTCGGATGAAAAAGTACGGGACTACTTGCTGGCTCATCATGCTGACTTGAAAAAGATCAGGATGAGGACGCATTATGTCTGGTTCGTTTGCATAAGGAGGAAGACATTGATGGCACTGATCGTGTGGACTTAGCCGGATGGAGGGAGATTTCGAGAGAACTTTATTGGACTGGGGAACAGATGGAGTGCAATTATTCTATTATCCGTTTTAGCCGGAAGACTACTTCTTTGCAGATGTCGGTCGTACTGTCAACCTGCAACCAGCTTGAATGGCTGGAGAAGGTGTTGTGGGGATATGAAGCCCAGGATACTAAGAACTTTGAATTGATTATTGCAGATGATGGTTCGCGGAAAGAAACTTATGATATGTTGCAGAGGATAACTCCGCAATTGTCCTTTCAGGTGAAGCATGTATGGCACGAAGATAAAGGATTCCGTAAATGCGATATTCTGAATAAAGGCATACTGGCTGCACAAGCAGATTACCTGCTTTTCAGTGATGGCGATTGTATTCCACGTAAAGACTTCGTCTCAACTCACCTGTGTCTTCGCCGTAAAGGACGTTTCCTGTCCGGCGGATATCATAAGTTGAGTATGGATTTGTCGAAAGATATTACAAAGGACGATATATTATCCGGCAGATGTTTTGATCTGCAATGGATGAGAGGAAAAGGGATGCCTGCCTCTTTTAAAAATAATAAACTGACTGCTACAGGATTTAAAAGGTGGGCATTAAATACATTTACTCCTACCAAAGCAAGCTGGAACGGGCATAACGCTTCCGGTTGGCTAAGCGATATTCTGGCTGTGAATGGTTTTGATGAGCGTATGCAGTACGGTGGACAAGACCGTGAATTTGGAGAACGTCTGAGAACTATGGAATTCATGGTATGCAGATACGTTACTCTACCGTATGCCTCCATTTGGATCATGCAAGAGGGTATAAGACGAAAGATTCTATCCAGAAGAACCGGAACATACGAAAGCATACTCGTGGAGCAAAGGTGCAATGGGCTTCTTTGGGCATTGTAAAGGATGAATTGAGAGGTCAGTCTGTGAAGGTGAACAGTTATTATGATCGCTATACACGGGAAGAGAAGCTGACTTCCTATAAGGAAAAAGGAGGATTCTACCGACATATCTATTCTTTGCCTTGCAGGTGGAGAAGAGCAAAGTATCATGATAAAGTGGTGCGTGCTTATCAGCAAGACACTGATGCTCCGGCATTATCGAACCATTCGGGAGTCATTGTCTCGTTGACGACATTTCCTCCCCGTATTTCTCAACTTCATCTGATGTTGAAATCGATTCTGTGGCAGACTTGTCCGCCCGAAAGATAATGTATGGTTGTCGGAACAGGAGTTTCCCGGACGGTTGAATGATCTGCCAGAAGAACTTAAAAGATTGATGGCTAAAGGAATAGCATTCAGATTTGTGTCTGAGAATTTCCGTTCACATAAGAAGTATCATTATGTTTTCCGTGAATACCCGGATAGTAAAGTGATAACAGTGGATGATGATCTGATTTATCCCCGGAATACGGTTGAGCGTTTGCTTTCCTTATCGTATCAGTATCCGGATACAGTTTGCGGAAACGTTATCCGGAAGATTCATATGGATGGAAATTCTTTTTCGGTATATAGAAAGTGGACGAAAGTGTTTACGATGCCGGTGAATAGCTCTTTGCAGAATGTGGCAATCGGATGTGGCGGGATTTATTATCCTCCCCATTGGTATGGAGAGGAGTTGTTTGACTGGAAAATAATCAGTGAACATTGTCCGTCTGCGGATGATTTATGGTTGAAAGCGAATGAATTAAAGAGGCGGGTCAAGGTGACAGGAGGGGGTGAATTCTATCCCCGGCCGATAGAGTTGCCTCAAACACAGAATAATAGCTTACAAAAGAAAAATAATGGGAAAACTAACCTGAATGATAAACAGTGGAAATCTTTGAATGAACTTTGGAAACTAGACGAATTATACTGTATAAATGGCAAATAAGAGGTAATTGTTTGATTTGAGAGTGTTTAGATTGTATTATCGAATCACAGACAAGTGTGAAATTTATTTAAAATCGAGGGTAGTTTTGCAGTATTCCTTGTTATATAGCATTCTATATAGAAGGGGCTGCAGTAAAAATAAAAAGTTGACAAGTAGAATAATATGAATACTAATATCTCTGGACCATTGATTAGTCTTATAGTGCCTGTTTATAATGTAAAGGACTATTTGAAGACTTGTCTGCAATCTATACTGGAGCAGACCTATAAGAACCTTGAGATTATCTTAGTTGATGATGGTTCTGACGACGGCTCTTCCGGTATCTGCGATGAGTATGCGCGAATGGATCAGCGCATTAAGACTATTCATTTGCCTCATAGTGGGGTGAGTGCTGCCCGTAATGCCGGTTTGGCTGCAGCTACGGGAGAGCTCTTGGTTTTGTTGACAGTGATGACTGGATTGATCATGATATGTATCAGTATCTTTACACCTTGATGCAAGAGCATGATGCAGATGTTTCTGCTTGTACTTATCTTCTTGAGCAGGAGGAAGACCTTCTAAAATAATCAACAACACGGGTAAGCTGTATGTTTTTTCCAGAAAGGAGATTATACGTGCTTTGGTAAAGAATGACTTGGTAAAGAACTATTTATGGGCGAAGCTCTTTAAACGTAAATTGTTTGACCGCCTTTCATTCCCTGTCGGACGGGTTTATGAGGACGTAGCTGTATTATATAAAGTATTTTATAGCTCTCAGAAAGTGGTATTGAGTTGTGTCTCTAAATACCATTATATGATTCATAAGAATGAAAGCATTACTCGTGGTGGTTATGATCCGGTAAAGGAATATCATTATTTCCTGAGTCTTTATGAACAGGATAAGTTTATTCAGAATGCGGAACTTGGAGGTGAATCTTCCGTTGGCGTACTTAAGAGGGGGATTCATTTGATTAACCATACTTTGTTGTGCCCTCCGTCACCGGCTTTTGAGGATATAATAGATGAAACGATGTTGAAAATGCGTGAATATCGTCATATTACTCCTTGGCAACTAGGCCCGAGTATGTCAATCAAACGATATTTTATGTGTAAACACTTCGGTTTTTATAGGATGCTATATCGTGGTTATCGTGCTATATTTAAGAGAAAGCACAAATTGTTGATTGACTAGAATGACTAAGGAAAAGATAGCTTTTATAGTAGTTCGTTATGGAAAAGATATAAACGGAGGTGCTGAATATCATTGTCGTATGCTGGCCGAAAGGCTGGTTAACGATTATGATGTTGAAGTATTGACTACGTGTGTCAAGAATTATGTTACCGGTGATAATGAATATCCTGAAGGAGAAGAAATCCTGAATGGAGTTTTGGTACGTCGATTCTATTCAGATCCTGTTGAACCGGACTTACATAAAAGTTATGTCAGGCAGGCGGCTCCGGCAAAGAAGTGGAGGCACTTCTTGTACAGATGTCGTCTTTTGAAGCCTTTGTCTTATGTGAAACCGATTTGGCATTATAAAGAACAAGAAGAAATAAAGGCCTTGAATAGTCAGGTTTTTTATTCATCTTCAATGTATGCTTTTATAAGAGAAAATAAAGCTTCTTATAGAGCATTCATTCCGCTTTCCTTTTTCCCTCATACTTATTATACTGCACTATATGCACCGGAGAAGACGATTCTGATTCCTACTATGCATAATAACGGTTCATCCTTTCGTTCTATTATTACTTCTGTTTTCTCTGAGGTTGCCTATATTGGATTTAATATAGAGGCAGAACAGAAATTGGTAGAGAATATAGTTGGAAAGCCTTTGGCTGCTCATGGCATTATTAGTGTAGGTATAGAGAAGACGAAAGCTGCTGATTGGGAGCAAACAAAGGTAAAATATAATTTGCCGGAAGATTATCTATTGTATGTAGGGAGAATTGATGCTATAAAGTTGAATAATATAGTTGATTATTTTTTAAGCTATAAAAAGAAATATGTAGATTCTCGATTAAAGCTAGTTTTAGTCGGAGGTATTTTTGGAAAGACAGTCGAACATCCGGATATAATTTACACAGGTTTTGTTGATGATGCGGAGAAAGTAGCGATTCAGTTGAATGCTAAAGTAATAGTGAATCCTTCCAGATATGAAAGTTTATCACTTATTTTACTTGAAACGATGAGCGAAGGTAAGGCGATGTTGGTCAATGGCAGGTGTAATGTGTTGAGAGAACATTGTGAAAAGAGCAATTATGCAGCTTTGTATTATATGAATCGTAGAGATTTTATGCGAAAATTGCATAACCTTGAGAACTCAGAAACATTACGTCAACAGATGGGAGAGAAAGGGCGTCACTATGTTCAGGAGAATTATAATTGGGAGATGATTATAGGACGGATGAAAAATGTGATTCAGATGCTCTCATAAGTAGAATGTTGTATTAAGGGAAGCTATGAAGAAAGAGAAAGTTGCTTTTGTTGTTGTCAGATATGGCAAAAATATAAATGGCGGGGCTGAATATCATTGTCAGATGTTAGCAGAACGGTTAGTATCTGATTATGATGTGGAAGTACTTACTACCTGTGTCAGAGATGTTGCGACAGGTGAAAATATATATCCGGAAGGTGAGGAAGAATGGAATGGAGTGGTGATTCGTCGTTTTAGGACGAATCCTGTTCAGCGTGAAAAGGAACGCTATTTCGCAAAGAAGGCTAAACCAGCAAGAAAACTACGCCAGTTCCTTTTTAAATTAGGAATCTTGAAATACTTGTCTTATTTGATTCCTGTATGGTCTTACAAACATGATGATGAGGCACAGGCGATGAAGAGTGATAAATTCTATTCGTCCGCATTGAATGATTATATTCGTGATCATATAGATGAATATAAAGCATTTATAGCAATGTCTTCTGATTATGTCACCTTTTATTACACTGCATTGTATGCAGGTAGAAAAACAATAGCTATTCCTACAATGCATAATATGGGTATTTCTTTCCGTTCTGTATTAACATCTGCTTTTCAAAGATAGCTTATGTTGGTTTTAATACCGGAGAGGAACAGAGGCTTGCTGAAAATATTCTGGGTAAGGCTTTGGGGGCTCATGGGATATTGAGTGTAGGAATAGAGGAGTCTTTATCCGCAGATTGGGCGATGACAAAAGAAAAGTTTCAATTACCAGAGAAATATTTGTTATATATTGGTCGTATTACTCCTAAAAAGATTCATCGTTTACTTACATATTTTGTGAACTATAAGAAAAAATATTCAGATTCAATATTAAGATTAGTATTGGTAGGTGGGTTGGCTATGGAGCGATTTGAGCATCCTGATGTTATATACACAGGCTTTGTCAGTGATGAAGAGAAAATGTCAATTCTACAGCATGCCGATATTGTAGTGAATCCTTCTCGTTATGAAAGCCTTTCTTTAATACTTTTAGAGGCTATGAGTCAAAAGAGGCCAATGCTTGTAAACGGACATTGTAAAGTTTTGAAAGAACATTGTTTAAAAAGTGATTTTGCTTCTTTTTATTACATGAATAATCGCGGGTTTAATCAGGCACTTCGACGGATTGAGCAATCGGAAGATTTGAGAGAGGAGATGGGAGAGAAAGGTGTATTTTATGTGAAATCGAACTATAATTGGACTTTGATTATGGGGCGCTTAAAGCAAGCTATCAAGAGTATCTAAATCTTTATATATTTTCGATAACATGCTTTAGTTTATTCATTATTATGTTCCAGTCGTAATTACTGTTAACATAAGAATATCCTTTTTCTCCCATCTCTAATCTAAGATTGGTAGAAGAGTCTAGCATATGAAGCTTATCAATGAAACTTTTTTCATTAGTGTAGTATAAAGCAGCATTATTACTTTTATGGCAATGTTCTTTCAATACATTACAATTGCCATTGACCAGCATCGCTTTTTTTAAAGCCATTGCTTCCAGTAATATAAGTGATAGGCTTTCATACAGTGATGGGTTGATTACAATCTTTGCATGTTGAATGATTGATGTTTTTTCTTGTTCTTCAACAAAATTAGTATATATAATATCCGGATGATTAAAAGGATCACTATATTGTTTGCCTACAAGAACAAACTTTAAATCAGAATTAGGATATACCTTTTTATAGTTGAGGAAATAAGTATACACATTGTTAAGTTTGCCTTGGTCTACTCTCCCTACATAGAGCATATATTCATCAGGAAGATTATACTTTTCTTGGGTCACTGCCCAGTCTGATGGAGCACTTAGCTCTATCCCTACGCTTACAATACTGTGGGGTGCCATGTGCATACCAAATATTTTTCTTGCTAGTTTTTGTTCTGCTGTTGTGTTGAAAGCGATGTAGGCTGCCTTTGTAAAGACTTGTGTCAAGGTTGAGCGAAATGCAGTTTTGTGATAATGCATTGTAGGGATTACAATAGTCTTTTCTGGTGCATATAAAGTTGTGTAATATACATGAGAATAATCTATTGTAATAGGGATGATTGCTTTGTAATTATCTTTATTTTCTTTTACGAAATTGAAGAGAGCCGGAGAATGGAAAACTTGGCTACCGAGTGCTTCTAGTTCTTCTTTTTCTTTGAAATGCCAAACAGGGAAAAAGTAAGAAGCAATAGCTAGAAAGTGGCATTTGTATAAAAAACGTCTTAATTTATAAGCCGGTTTAGCTTTCTTTTTATAAAAGTTTTCAAGTTCAGGATGAGTGGGATTAGTTTTAAAACGGCGAACAATGACTTTATTGATAATCTCTTTTTCCTTAAACTCAAGATTTTCTCCAGTTCTATAATTATCTACACAAGTAGTTAGAACTTCAACGTTATAATCATTGGTGAGTCTTTCGGCTAGCATTCTACAATGATACTCTGCTCCTCCATTGATATTTAATCCGTAACGTACAACAACAAATGCTATATTTTCCTTACTCATATTAATATAATAAGCTTTCCGGCAAAGATACGATTATTAATGATAACCTGGGAACTTAAAATCTGGTTTTTATTTTACTGATAATACTATATTCTCTATCTTTGTGCGTAAGTTTATTAATGGAGAGCATGCATGGAGAATAATTATTTGATAAGTGTGATTGTACCTGTACATAATACAGTTAATTATTTGCGAAAATGTATTGAATCTATACGGAATCAGTCTTTAGAAAATATAGAGATAATTCTGGTAGATAATTTATCAACTGATGGATCTTCTGAGGTATGATGATGAGTATGGATACTCGGGTAAAAGTAATCCATCTTTCGATAGCTAATGCATCTGTAGCTCGTAATGCTGGCATTGATATGGCTTCTGCTCCATATATAGGGTTTATAGACAGTGATGATTATGTTGACGTCAATATGTATGAGGAATTGCTTGCTGCAATTAGTTCATATGGTGTTGATTTGGTATATTCCAATTTTCAGATTGAACATGACGACGGGCATATAGACTCTTTTGAACCTAATAGTGGTATGGTCTGTGAAAGATCTTCGAAGGAGGTGGTGTATGATATGATGTGTGATCGATTGAATAGCTCTTGTTGTACGAAACTCTTTAAGAAGACACTTTTTTCTTCATTAAAATTTCCTATACATAATATGTATGAGGATCGTCTTATCTTGCATCAGTGGATATTAGAGTCTGAAAAAGTAGTGTGGATTGATAAGGCATTTTATCATTATGTAAAAAGAAACTCTAGTATTTGCCATGTTATTTCACCATTACAACGTTATCATTTCTTTTTAGCGCAATTTTGCCGCTTGGAGTTTATTAATAATAATCTATTGTTCGATACGGAAGAACAATATAATATGAAAACATCCCTTGTTAAGAGCTGCTTAAGGACTTTTAAAGAGATGCGTTCTTTTCCTGTTAGCGAAAGTCGTGCCTATGTTGTTGATATGAAGAATAATTTGAAGAAATTAATTCCTCTGTCTAAAAAGGAACTTGATATTAAATGTTATAAACGGCTGAGAAAGATTGTTTATTTTTGGCCTATTTATTATTGGATACATTTTAAACTTAAAAAGATAAATAGTGGAGAATAAGTATTTGGTTAGTATAATAGTGCCTGTTCATAATACCGCTGATTATTTGCATAAATGTATTGAATCATTACGTAGTCAGACATTACAGCAGATTGAAATAATCTTGGTTGATAATTTATCTGTTGATGGTTCTTCTGAGATATGTGATGAATATGCGAAAATTGATAAACGTATTAAAGTGCTACATCTTTCTATAGCTGGACTCTCTATTGCTCGTAATGCTGGCATGCGTATAGCTTCTGCTCCTTACATTGGTTTTGTTGACAGTGACGACTATGTTGAACCTGCAATGTTTGAGAAAATGTTAGATGCAATGGTACAAAGTGATGCGGAAATTGCATATTGTAATTTTCTTCTTGAATATGAATTTAAACCAAACGAGTCTCCTTACCGGAATTCTGGAGATATTGTTATTCGAGATCCAAAGAATGTATTACAAGATATGATGATGGAAAAAGTTAGTTGTTCTGCTTGTACAAAGCTTTATAAGAGTGGCTTTCTGACATCATTACAATTCCCAGAGGGGAAAAATTATGAAGACAGACTTGTAATGTATGAATGGGTTGCTCTATGTAAGAAAGTTGTATGGGTAGATAGCCCTTTTTATCATTATGTAGAGCGACAAACGAGTATCTGTCATACAATGTCTCCTATGAATCTTTATCATTATTTTTTGGCAGAATATGCCCGCATGAGATTCATGGAGAAATACTCTCTATTTGAAGAAGAAGATCTTTTTAAAATTAGGACTAGGTTGATTGGGACTTGTCTTACAATATTTAAGGAGATACTTTTGAAGGTGAATTTGAGAGAATTCAAAGAACCTGTTAAGGATATGAGGCAGAAAATGAAAGAGATAGCTGCATTGCCTGAAGATACATATGAATTGAAATATCGCAGGAGGGTAAGAAAAATAGCTTATCATTGGCATTTGTACTACTTGACTCATTTCCTGTTTAAAAAAGGTGGAGATTCGTGAATAGAAAAAGGGATATTTACTTAATATCTCACTAGATAGTTTTTTTCCCTTTTTACTTCCTTTCTTTTCCTTTTATATCGAACCATTTTGCTAATCTTATCTGAATGAATCTGAGATGGAATCGGCGGACTCTTCTCCGCATACGTGCGGATACATAACTAGGATTAATGAGTTTTGAATAGTGTCTGGCCTTTTTATACATGCCCAGGTACATATATTTATCGTATAAATCATAATAAAAGCAACTTAAGGATCGTAAGTATGGCTCTGTTAATGGAGTCTTAAATTTGTGGATATAAAATGCAGTTATATCAATGGTCGATAATATGAATCTTTCATATTTCTGTATATCATTAGAATGACTTGCTGACTCTTCTAAGACACGGTATACTGTAGTGCTTTCCGGAATAAATTTTATTTTGTGATAATATGATATCCATAGCCACATAGGATAGTCTCCCATTAGCCAGTTTTTGCTCTTGGGTTCCACTTCTTTCAAGTACTCCATTACTAAGGCACTGCGTATGCAAGATGTAAGAGTTGGAATACAATTTCCGGATAATAACTCTATATAACCATTAAATTCCCGTCCAATAATCTCTTCTTCTATTTTGCCTTCCTTTTGGTTATATACCTTGCTGGTAGTATATATCATGCCGTAATCAGGATTGTTCTCTAGAAAATCGATTTGTTTCTGAAGTTTTAATGGGTCAATCCAATAATCGTCTCCTTCACATATTGCAATATACTTTCCTCTGACTCGTGAGCATTGGTATTTGGGATATCTTCTGACTTGGGGGTATGGGTCTTATGACTTGAGGGTGATTATGCTCGTACTCGCGGATGATATCAGGAGTATTATCAGTGGATGCATCATCATGGATTAGAATTTCAAATGGAAAATTGGTCTTTTGCATTAGAAAACCATCTAGACACTGGGATATATATAATCCATGATTATATGTGCTACAAATTATACTTACTAATGGAGTATTTGCTATATCTTTCATTCAATATTAACTTTTGTGTACCTCTTTCTTCATTAAATACTTCTCATCCCTATCCTCAGCCTCATAAAATCCCATTTTATGATATACTTGAAGTGCATTGTTATTGTCTTTTCTAGCTTCGAGCAATATCTCCTGAATGTCCGTAGAAAGATGTTCTATGATATAATTAATTGTTTTTAGAGATCCATGACCTTGATGGTCAGGGTTTACACAGACATAGGGTATATATAAAAATCTCTCTTCTCTATTGTAATAGCCAACAATTAAAGATATAATGTTAGATCCGGAAATAGTATAGTACATAGAGCCGTTATGGTACATTTTAATATCCATTCATCCAGGTTGGGCATCTGTAACAGAGAAGGAACAAACCAGTTTGCAGAGGATATGATAAAATCTGAATTCGGTATATGCTAGAGGTTCTGTATGGATTGTTATCTCATATTTTAATCAATAATAATATGTACAAACTGGTCCATGTTTTCTATAACATTAAACATTTCTTCTTTCGAAGAATATTTGAGGATAAGTGTCCCCAATGCATCGCCAGCATCACGGAAAGCATGAACATTATCTCCACTTTTCAGTTCTGTTACACAATCTACCAGATTGTTTTTTGCAAAGTTTTCATCAAATGATATTTCTTTAAACCGTCCGGTCTGTTTGCTATGTAACATATAATTAGACCAATATCCCCTTGCAGGTGACATCTCTATTTCGGAGCAATCTTCTCCCAAAGCTGCTTTTATCACATATTTAACCATGTTGACTCCTGTTGCCAGTTCTGTAATCTGAGGTATTAAACTGCCACCGCTTCTGGCACCTAACTCCAGTATATACAATTTCCCGTTTTTACCAAGAATAGCCTCGACATTATATGCGGTTGTCCCCATTTTTAGTTCAGAAATCAGACGCTGTATGTCCTTTTCCAGTTCTGTTATAATTTCAGGTTTCATTTGGAAAGGCCAGCATTCACCAAGTGGGGCGAAATCTTTGACAACTGAAGAACTGTAGTATTCGTTTCCAAAACAGTGGAATTTTAAAATTCCGTCTACGGAAAAGGCATCTCCTGATATCTGATATCCGTCCTTCTCTATGAATTCCTCAATAATAATGCGTTTTTCACGGGAATATGAGAGGGCATCTTCTATAAAGTCTTTTAGTTGATCTACGTTAGTCAGTTTATTGATGCCTTTACTTCCTGATGAATCGACAGGCTTTATCATAACAGGAAGGGTTAAATTCTTGATTTGTTCCAAAGCCTCCGTGTATGAAGAACATCCGACGTATTTGGGAACATTGAAATTATGTTCAGCCAGATATCGTCTGAATAAGTCTTTCTGAGAAAGAATTTCTACAGAAGTATAGGGGCTGGTGGGCAATCCTAGTTTCTCACAAACATAAGCAGCTGTAGGAGCTGCAGGATCTGAAGCATATGCAACGACGCCATCTACTTGAAGTCTTTTGGCTAACTCGTAAACAGCTTCCTTATCTGTTGTGCTGACATTATAATATTCGTGGGCATACTGATGTCCTGGGTTATTCGGCAAGTAATCGCAGGTGATTACATAATATCCCATTTTTACAGCTTCTTTAATCGCATAGACCTGATATAAAGAGCCTCCTAGCATTAAAACTTTTTTCATCTTATAAACTTTCGACAAATCGCTTAAGTCTTTGAATTCCTTCTTTAATTTTATATATATCTAATGTAAAAGCAATCCGGATAAAATCCTCGCAACAATCACCGTAAGTTATTCCAGGAACCACTGCCACTTGTTCTTTTCTAAAAGGGCATATGCGAACTCCTCAGATTTTAATCCGGTAGATTTTATATTTAACATTGCATAAAAGGTTCCTTGTGGCGCATCGACTGTTATTGTTTTGATTTTGGCAACTTCTTCCAATAAAACATTTCGGCGGAGAGTGAATTCCTCAATCATACCAGCCGAATATTTCTCCGAATTTCTTAGTGCTTCTATAGCTGCATACTGAGACGGCAATGGAGCACAAGCAGCTATGTTCTCTTGAAACATTGTCATCACTGATATTAACTCTGAAGGTGCAGCTATATAACCCAAACGCCATCCGGTCATACAGAATTCTTTTGATAAACTATTGATAACAACAGTGCGTTCCTTCATCTTGTCGCATGTAACAATACTTTTGAAATGAGCATTATCATAAAGTAGTGTTTTGTATACCTCATCTGTTATTACTATCAAATCATTCTCAATAGCTATCTGTGCTATTTGTTGGATGGAGTCATCAGAAATTATCCGCCCGGAAGGGTTGCTGGGCGTATTTAAAATAATAGCTTTTGTTTTAGGAGTGATTGCCTTCCTTATATTTTCTATAGATATCGATAAGTCATTGGTGCTGACAGGAGCTGTGATAATGGGCTCTCCACTACACATACATACCATCTGTACATAGTTTATCCAATATGGAGCTGGTATAATGACTTCATCCCCTCTGTTTAGAATGGCTAGCAGGGTTAAATATAATCCTTCCATTCCCCCAACTGTAACCATAATCTCATTTGTCGGGTTGTATTCTATATTATATTGTAACTTGTATCTGGAAGATATTATTTCTCTTAATTCTAATAATCCGGCATTAGGGGAGTATCTTGTACGACCTTCCAGTATCGCTTTACAGCCAGCTTCTTTTATTTTATCGTGTGGATGTATATCCGGGTCTCCCAATGTGAAGTCTATAACATTGTCATATTTTTTTGTTTTGGGCCAAATTAAATAGACGCCTTGTTAAGGAAGGGGATATAGAGTTTGTTATTTCTGATAATTGTATCATACTATTTCTTTATAATTTGGAGGATATACTCGACTTCATTTTCACTTAAAGCATGGTGCATTGGCAAGCAGATGACGTTATTGGACATTTGGGTTGCTATTGGCAGATTGTCAGGGTTAGCAGAATCTAATCCGCGATATGTTGAGAATGTACTGATTAGCGGATAGAAATAACGGCGTCCGAATACATTATGTTCTTTCATCTTAAAATAAAGTTCATCACGCGTCATTCCATATTCTTCAGCATTTATGAAAATTGGGAAATAAGAATAATTGTGGCGTACTCCTGGTATATCATTGAAAAAGGTTATCCCTTTAACACCTTGAAGTTCATCTCTATATCTTATGGCTACTTTGCGACGGGAATTGATTGCATGATCTACTTGTTTAAGGTTAAGTAATCCGTATGCAGCGCGTACTTCATCTACTTTACTATTAATACCGGGGGCTACAACTTCAGTTTCACTGGCAAAACCAAAGTTCTTTAGATAGTCGATGCGCTTTTTAGTCTGCTCGTCATGAACGACTAATGCTCCACCTTCCAAAGTATTGTAAACTTTCGTTGCATGAAAACTCAGAGTAGCCATATCTCCAAAGTTTAAAATGCTTTCCCCGTTTATTTCTACTCCAAAAGCATGAGCGGCATCATATATGACTTTTAATCCATATTTATTGGCAATTTCTTGAATCTCTTTCGTTTTACAAGGCTTCCCGTAAACGTGTACAGGCATGATAGCTGTAGTCCTGGGGGTAATGGCCGCTTCTATTTTACTAGGATCCAGATTACAGGTTTCTGGCTCAATGTCTACAAAAACAGGTTTGATTCCATTCCACCAAAGAGAATGTGTTGTTGCTACAAAGCTAAAGGGAGTAGTTATCACTTCACCGGTAATTCTCATTGCTTGTAAAGCGGTTATTAAAGGTAGAGTTCCGTTCGTAAACAAACTGAGATAGGGAACTTTAAGATACTTAGCTAATTCCTCTTCTAGCTTTTGGTGGAAGTTGCCATTATTTGTCAGCATTTTGCTTTCCCATATTTCTTTTAATAAGAAAGTAAAATCTTCCAAAGAGGCAGTAGGGGGGAAGTCACATATATAGGTTTATCTATCATTGTAATTATGGATATTATTGGTCTATATAATAGTTGTTTAGGTTAATGACGTTATTGTCTTTGTCTCCATTAAGAATCGGGTGTCAGCTCCAATTTAATGATTTAAGACTTAAATTTCACAAAGATAGATAGATTCCAATACTTATCAAAATATATGTTTGGAATTTATCTAACTATTGTTGTATTGGAATTCTATCTGTTGTATCTTTGCATGATAATGAACTTATTTAATGATGCAAAGGTAATGAGACATGCTTTTTTAATTCTGGCCCATAATGAATTTCAAATATTGAAGATACTACTTTCTATGCTTGATGATGGGAGGAATGATATATATCTGCATATTGATAAGAAAGTCGTGCTCGGACCTTTAGAGCAAGATTTATTTCGGCTTGCAAAAGCTCGTCTTTTTGTACTTGAGCAACGTCTTGACGTAAGATGGGGTGATATTAGTGTGGTAAAGGCTGAACTGTTGTTACTTGAGACAGCCAGTATGAAAGGTCCTTATGATTATTATCATTTGTTGTCAGGAGTCGATTTGCCGATAAAGTCACAAGACTATATCCATCATTTCTTCGAGAAAAATAAGGGGTATGAGTTTGTGCCTTACTCTTGTGGTGAGGCTAATTTAAAAGATCTCGAAAGAAAGGTTTTTAAATATCATTTGTTCTGTCGTTATTATAAAATTCCACCTCGTATTTTTAAAAAGCAAGTACAATCTCTTCGAATAAGCTTTTTAAAGTTGCAGGATTTCTTCCATTATAACCGACCTAAAGAAATTGAATTTAAAAAGGGTTCCAATTGGGTTAGTATTACGCATGAGTTGCTAACAATTATATTAGCCCAAAAGTCTTTTATTTTAAGGCGTTTTAAAAATGTTTGCTGTGGTGACGAAATATTTCTTCAATCTATATTGTGGAACTCAGAAAGGCGGAGTCATATTTATCCAGGTAGTGAGCAGTTGAATGCCGGACTTCGTGCAATTGATTGGGAACGGGGGAATCCTTATGTTTGGAAAATGGAGGATTTGCAATATTTATTAGAAACAGAGCATTTGTTTGCTCGAAAATTTGATTCGCAGAATATGGATGTTGTGATCAAAATAAGGGAGCTTTTTTCTTGAATGTATAAAGTGATGTGTGGTGGTAACTCATGAAGATGAGTAGAGAAATTGCACCTTAGATATCATTCTATGATTTAATCTAATGGAGAAGTGATATTATTTATTTTTGTATATTTAGTTATACTTTTTTGCTGGTCTTATATATTATTTATAATATTGTACCGTTTTATAAGTCTCCTGTAGGTAGTTGGATCAAAATCAATAAAAGAGTATTGGATGATGTCTGTTTTTAATAAGCGTAGAGAGTTTGTTCGTTTCATATTGGTTGGTGTTCTGGCAACTGCTACTCATTATGGTATTTATTTCTTTTTATGTGTATTGATGTTACCAGCTATTGCATATACTATTGGTTATGCTATTAGCTTTATTCTGAATTTTTACTTGTCTAATATATTCACCTTTAATACTAAGCCTACTGTTAGGAAAGGAATAGGATTTGGCATCAGTCATTTTATCAATTATTTGTTGCATATCGGGCTGTTGTCGCTATTTATATGGATCGGAGTTCCCGAGAGATGGGCACCTCTTCCTGTGTTTGCATTAGTAGTACCGGTTAATTTCCTTCTTGTTCGTTTTGTTCTAAAATCTAAAAAAATATGAGTAAAGTTAGTGTTTTAATACCTGCATACAGCGAGGAACTCTCTCTTCCGGAGCTCTATTCGAAGCTAAAAGAAATGATGGATTCTTATGCAGAATATGAGTGGGAGATTTTGTTTGTTAATGATGGCAGCCATGATAAAACATTGGAAGTTATTAAATTTTTGAGATTACAAGACGAGAGAATTAATTTTGTCGACCTGTCGCGCAATTTTGGAAAAGAAGTAGCAATGTTAGCTGGTTTCGATTATGCTACGGGCGATTGTCTGGTGATTATGGATGCTGACTTGCAACATCCTCCTCACTTAATCCCTGAAATGTTGAAATATTGGGAAGAAGGGTATGATGATGTATACGCAAAGCGAATAACCAGAGGCAAGGAGAGTTTGATGCGTAAATATCTGTCCTTGTTATTCTATAAGTTATTGCAGAAAACGACCCGTGTGGAGATTCTCCCGAATGTCAGGTGATTTCAGACTGTTAGATCGTTGTTGTGTAAACGCTTTGAAACAGATGCGTGAGAGCCAAAGATATACTAAAGGTATGTATTGCTGGATTGGTTCGTAAAAAGAGATCAAATTCGAGCAGGAGAGATCGTGTTGCCGGTACATCTTCGTTTAACTTTTCAGCCTTCTGAGCTTGGCTGTGGAAGGGTGACCTCCTTTACTGTAGCTCCTTTACGCATTTCTACTTTTGCTGGAATTATAGTTTCCCTGGTTGCTTTCATATACATGTGCTTCATCATGTTTAAAACATTGATATGGGGCGAAGTAGTACAGGGTTTCCCTACTCTGATGGTCGTGATTCTTTTCTTAGGTGGTATACAATTGCTGTCCTTGGGGTCATAGGGGAGTATATAGGACGTATTTTCAATGAAACAAAGAATCGTCCTACCTACATTGCAAGAGAATATAATGGTGTGAAACAATAACTAAGATTATGAGTAAAAAAACGGTTCGGATTGGTATTGGCGCATTTCTGTTGATAATAGGAAGTTTATTTTACCTGATGAATATGTACACTCCGATATGTGGAGATGATTATCTTTATTCATTCTATTTGACTCCTGTGGCAGCTAAGTCTTTCTTTGAAGGCGCATCGATAGGATTTGAGCAGAAGATATCATCATTTACCGATGTTATTTTTTCGCAATATAATCATTATTTTTATGTGAATGGCCGTACCATTCCTCATATTCTGGAGCAGTCGTTTGCCGGACTTTGGGGGGAGAATTGTTTTAATTTAATCAATGTATTCGCTTTTCTGTTACTTAATATGTTGGTTATATGGATTTCCGGAAAAAGAAATCTGACAAAATTCGGTTACTGGGTTGCTGCAGTTTTCTTTATATGGTTCTTATTGCCTTGCCCGGTTGATCTCTTTTACTGATGAGTGGTGCTCTCAATTATACTTGGAGCGCCGTTCTTTGTTTGCTTTTCTGCTTGTTTATACTAAAGTGCGGCAAATGGAAAGGGTGAATTGGGGAGTTGCTTTTCTTCTTTTTTTGCTGGGCGTCATTTCTGGTTGGACACATGAATCTTTGGTTATTGGCATTTCCGGGGCTTTGTTTATTATTTATTGTGTACAATATAATAAGAGGAAGCCCAAATCACCTGAAGTAGCTTTGGTTGCCGGCTTTTGGCTTGGGACCTTGTTGTTGTGTTTATCGCCTGCTGCCCGCGGGCGCGCGTCGTTTGATCATCCTTCCATCTGGGAAACCTTCTTATTGATAATCGGTGAGCTTCGGGCATTTTATGTTCTTCTGTTTTTGCTGGTATATACTTTTTTTCGTGAAAAGAGAAACAACAATAATCATACCCTGAGAAAGTTTTTCTATGATAATCAACTTTATTTTTATGTAATCTTAATTGAACTTGTTTTTAGCTTGGTTATAGGATTTCGAAATGTCCGGCAATTGTTTGGAATAGAGTTGTTTTCTGTTGTGATTTTAATCAAGCTGATCAGTGAACAGACTTCATTTAATGCGGTTTGGTGTAGAAGTGTATCAATTGTGGCAGCAAGTGCGATCGTTTTGCATATGGCATTTGTCATTCCATGCGCAAAACGTTCTCATGCGCAATTTCAGGATATAGTGACCACTTATCTCCACTCAGAAGACGGTGTTGTTTCTTTCAGATACGAAGAGTTTCCCTGTTGGGTCGATTCTTATGTCTGGCGATTCGGAGGGTATGCGGATTGGGAAGCTTTTTGTATTTCCGTCTATTATATGGGAGACAAAAAGCCGATGAAAGCTTTGCTGATTGATTAGTATTCATTTGTGATAATAGATGATTGTCAGTTAAGATGTTTTTCGGTAGTAATATTTTTTGCTGTGTATAAAAATTGTAAAAAGAAGTAGGATTTTGCATGTGTTCATATTAATAGCTCTATATTTGTATAATTAAACCTAAACCCTTTTACAGTTTACTTATGGAGCTATTGAAAAGTCATTTTTTTTAAATGAGAAAGGCTTATATTGAGTCGTTTATTATTCTTTTGTTTCTGTCCTGCTGTCCTTTCATTGTTTCTTCCTGTCACGAGGAAGAGAAAGAGGAGATACCTGAATCTCCTTTTGACGAAGAAGATATTCAACACGAACAAGATCTGAATGCTTATTTGGGAAAAAGCTATTCATGTAAAATTTCTCAGGTCTCAGTAATGGAATCTTCCGTTTGCGTTACTGGTGAATATACCGGTGAAGGCAACTTCTTTTTAGGTGAGATTCCTCCTTATTTGGATATCATAGATGTGAAGAAGGCTCCTTATAAGTTGAAGTTAGAAGATTCATCTTTTGAAATTAAGTTAGAGCGCTATGTAGAAAGGGATGGAGCGTTATATGACCGTCTTTTGTCAAAGTGGGCTATTTATTTATAAAGAGGGAGTAGAAAGAGACCAGCTGGTTTCTCATGCGCATCAAGCGGATGAAATTCATGCGTTTCAGAATCTTCCGGCTATCAAACTGACTTCAAAGAAAGGGTTGGGTGGAATTATTCCTAACCAATATATATCGGATTTTACTTCGTTGGGGATAAGCAGTGCTACGATTAATGTTTGTATCACTCAGTTTATGCATCTGACGCCAAGAGCGGGAGATATTGCGCATACTTATGGGGGAAGAACCTATTATATGGATGAAGGTTACCTCAAGACTGTGCTTGACGTTCCTCTTTTAGAAGCAGCCAAACGGAATATTGCTGTTGCTGCCATCATTCTTGTCGAACCGGCAGCTAAATGCGTAGACCCTGACCTGGGGGTATTGCTGCAACATCCGGATTATGAAAGAGGGGTTTATACAATGCCTAATATGACTACTCTGGAATCGGTAAAATTGTTATGCGGCAGCATTTGATTTTCTGGCGAAAAGATATTGTACGGCGGACAATCGCTACGGGCGTATAGCTCATTGGATTATGCATAATGAGGTAGACGGCTGTATAGACTGGACAAATATGGGAGTAAAACCTCTTACTGTATTTACGGATACCTATATAAAATCAATGCGTATATGTTATAATATAGTACGCCAATATGATAAACAGGCAGAGGTTTTGGGCTCCTTTACACATTCCTGGACACAGATAGCGAATGTGGGATGGTGGCTCTATACAAGCAAGGAAATCATTGATTTGTTGAATGTTTATAGTCGGGTAGAAGGAGACTTTCAGTGGGGATTAGCTTATCATAGCTATTCTCAGGATTTGACGAATCCATGTGTTTGGATTGATCCGAACGCAACGTTTTCCATGGATACCCAATTTATTACGTTTAAGAATCTAGAAGTTCTGAGTAAGTGGGCGCTTACCAAAGAAAATAAATATAAAGGGACTATTAAGCGCTCTGTCTGGCTTTCTGAGGCTGGAGTAAATTCTCCTACTTATTCGGATGAAGATTTTCAGAAGCAAGCGGCTAGTTTGGCTTTCGCCTGGAAGAAAATCAATGCATTGGAAGGGATTGATGGGCTACAATGGCATAATTGGTTTGATCATCCGGGAGACGGAGCTTGCTTCGGATTGCGTAAATACTTGGATGAATCTTACAGAGGGGAAGCCAAACCTGTGTGGGAAGTTTATCGGAAAGCAGGCACAAATGAAGAAGATGAATATTTCGAACAATTCTTACCTTTAATTGGAATTCCTGATTGGAATATTATTGAGAATTTTTAATCAACGACATTATTAACTAAAACTGAAATTATGGAAAATTTGAAAGCTTTCTTTACGAGAAGGCCTGAACGCCTGCTAGGGCGATGTGGCATGTTGTTTTTAATGGCATTTTTTGTGATGAACTTGTCTTCCTGTAATGATGATTTTATTGAAGACGATGGAGGAGAAGTTATTCCTCCTGAGGAAATTGTTATCCCGCCTGTTTATATGTTATTGGATGGGCCCTATAAGTCGGGAGTAACGTTAACTCAAAATGAAGACAGTAGTTATACGATAGAAACTACTAATGGTGATCCTTGGGCGACTGCCGGTTTGTTTAAAGAAGATGTTCCCGAAGAATGTAATGTTCTTGAATTTGAATATCAGACGGAAATGGGGATGAGTAACCTTGAACTCTTTTTTGCTGATGCAAAAAATGGGATTGATGCTACTCATAGCATGAGTGCGGGAACCGTTCCTGCTTCTACGGAATGGGCTTCATTCAGCGTTCGTCTAAAGAAATATAGACAGGAGTTTGATTGGGGAAAAGTGAAAGATTTTCTGCGTCTGGATTTTGGAGACCAGCCTAATAATATCATACAAATGCGTAATATACGCCTACGTATGATGAATGATGAGGAAAAACAGGCGGAAGAGGACGAGAATAATGAAGCACTTAATAAAGAGAAGTACGAACAAGGAATTAAAGATTATCTGAATAAAGAATATGATTGCCATGTAACTGATGTGGTGGTAGGAGAGAGTACGATCAGTATTCAAGGTAACTATACGGGAGAAGGTACTTTCTTCTTGGGAGAGATTCCTCCATTTGTAGATATGTTCAAAGTAGAAAAGGTGGAAAATAAAACACCTTTATCAAACGGCTCTTTTAACGTTCAGTTGGATAGATATGTTACTATAGGTGACTATGAGTATGATCGTTTATTGTCTAAGTGGGCTATATACAAAGAAGGAGCTTCCAAGGATGAGATTGTTTCTCATGCCCGCTATGCGAACGTGGATAAAATACACGTGAAACAAAGTGTTGAGGCTATTCCTTTAAAATCTAAGAAGGGGTTGGGAGGATTGATAAATCATGGATTCCTTGCATCTGATTTGGATGATTTGGGTATTGCCAGTGCCACCATCAACATTCCTATTTCTCATTTCATGCATCTTTCTCAGCAGGAAGGAGATATTCCGCATACTTACGGTGGAAGGACATATTATTTTAATGAGGGATATATGAAGAGTTCATTTGATGCTGTGTTGGAGCAAACGAGTAAACGTGGAATCTCTGTAGCAGGTATTTTGCTGGTTCCTCCTACCGGAGATGCCGGTACTCTTTTGAAACATCCGGATTTTAATGGTATAGCTCCTTATACAATGCCTAATATGACCACAATAGAGTCTACAAATTGTTATGCTGCCGCACTTGACTTCCTGGCAGAAAGATATAGTGACCCTAATATGCGCATAGCGCACTGGATTATACATAACGAAGTGGATGGAGGAAGTCATTGGACCAATATGGGTGACAAACCGATTGCCACGTTTATGGACACTTATCTCCGTTCGATGCGTATGTGCTATAATATTGCGCATCAATATGACCAGCACTCGGAAGTCTTTATCTCTTTCTCGCATGGATGGAATATCGCTGCCGGTGGCGGTTGGTATAAAGTAAGAGATATGCTCGACTTTATGAATCAGTTCAGTGAAAGCGAAGGTGATTTCTTCTGGTCATTGGCGTGTCATAGTTACCCGGCTCAGTTAGGTAACCCGTGCACTTGGGATGATGAACAGGCAACTTATTCTATGGACACGGAATATGTGACCTTGAAAAATTTGGAGGTTTTGGATAAGTGGGTAAGTCTCTCCTCCAATAAATATAAAGGAACAGTGAAACGTTCTGTCTGGCTTTCTGAGGCAGGAACATGTTCTCCAAGTTATAGTGATAATGATTTGCAGGATCAGGCTGCCGGCTTTGCTTATGGCTGGAAGAAGATTAATAATCTGGACGGCATTGATGGAATACAATGGCATAGCTGGTTTGATCATTTGGGAGATGGTGCCTGTTTGGGTTTGCGTAAGTATACCGAAGCGCCTCATAATGGTGAAGCCAAGCCTGTATGGACAACCTATCAAAAAGCGGATACAGATGAAGAAGATGATTATTTTGAACAGTATTTATCTCGAATAGGGATTGATAGTTGGGAAGGAATTATTCAAGATATTCCATAAGCGATATTAGGTAAAAGAGGAAACTCATTTGGGCTTCCTCTTTGGGTGTTGTGATTATATCTAAGTCCGCTATAAAAGAATTTTTTTAGTCTCACGGTCTCACTACTTTTGCATAATCGCCAAATAATTAAGATATTATAGAATGAGAGATACTTTTTACAAGGTATCTCTCATTTCTCACTGGAATTACTCTATTTTACCCTATCTCTCATTCTATTTTACAACTATTTCCCGTAATGTCCTGGACACGGCACATAAATTGGTTGCGTACGAATTCCGATATTCTGCAAAGAGCCTTCTTCTTTCAACCTGCGAATATGGCGTGCCGCCATACTGTGTGTGAATTGGCAAAGTGACTGCATATCAGAGCGGGTCAAAACCGTATGCGTAGAGAAGTACCCGGTTAATTTTTGTCTATTTCTTCTTGGGAGAGGGTAGCCGAGTGGGGTTTATACTTTGAGCGTTGTGCATGCATACCTATAAGCTCACCTTTTAAATCTCTGTCCGCCAGGAAACTGACCGATTTAAACTTCACTTTGTCAGCGTGTGCGGCCATGGAATGTATCGGCTCTGTTGCTTGTAATGTGATCTGAAAATAGCCGACCCCGTCAAGATGTACTCTTTGCCCTTCGCGTAAGTGATTTCCCATGCACCGACTGAGTTCCATTAACATTGCTTCCACTTCGGCCTTGCCAAAGGTAGTTGCCGAGTGAATTTCGGCTGCCAGTCTTCGGGTAGTCACGTGTTGAAAATTCACGACTCTGGGATGATAACTTGTTTCCCCCTCTTCTTCTCCCTGAACGGGATTCTTATAAAATTCGAATTGTACTGCCATCTTAATTGTTGTTTATATATGGTGTTACTTATCTCTTCGGCATTTAAAGCCTTTATCTGTGTGTCATCTTACTGACATCTTCATCGTTCTACCCGGGTGAACCGATCATTGCACCTTCGAGAACATATCTGTGTACCTGAGTGAACAGGTCGGTTCACCCGGGTAGTATGATGAATAACGTCCTTCAAAGATACGACAATAATAGTTGTAAAACAAGCAATTATAGGATTGTTTGCATGATAATGAATGGTAAAATATATGCGCCTTAAAGTACTTCTAAAAGGAGAAATGTATAGGTCTGAAATTAAATAATGGAAGTTGGAAAGCAGAATGAGAGATAATCAAAAGAAGGTGAGAGACAGGTTAGAATAGAGTAATTTCAGTGAGGAAATGATGAGAGATACCTCTGTAAAAAGTATCTCTCATCCTATAATATATTAATTATTTGGTGATTATGTAAAAGTAGTGAGACTAAAATATATTTTTTCTTTTCTAGTAGAGGGAGAGGAGATGGGAATGAAACTTATGATCAGAAACTTGTTTACATAGAATGTTTACAGTACTTTTGTGCAAAATATATATTGCCCTACACACGCAAGCAGGACAAACAGCGAAAGAAAAAATGAGAATAACACAAGTGAGAGACGATGGCAAAGTAAATACGATGCGTACGTTGAAGATTGAACAGCTCGTAGAGCAGATGAAAAAGGAAACTAAAGCACAACTGGTCTCTAATATGAGAGAAGTCCTGCCTTATATACTTCCCGGTGATAAAAATGATTATATAGAGAGGGTCCCGAAGATACTTCCGGCGGCAGCTTTTGTCAGAAAAAACGGGGTGATGGCGATGGCCGAATATAATGGAATCGTTATGCTTCAGGTCAACGGGTTGTCCGGACGTATGGAAGCTGATGAGGTGAAGGAGTGTGTGAAGGAACTGCCTCAGACGTATCTTGCTTTTATCGGTTCTTCAGGAAAGTCTGTAAAGATATGGGTTCGTTTTACGTATCCCGACAACCGTCTGCCTGATAATCGCGAACAGGCGGAAGTCTTTCATGCGCATGCTTATCGTCTGGCTGTGAAATATTACCAGCCCCAACTTCCGTTTGATATCGAATTAAGAGAGCCTTCGCTGGAACAGTATTGCCGGCTGACTTTCGACCCGGAGCTGTATTTTAATCCCGAAGCCATGCCTGTTTATCTGAAACAGCCAGCATCTTTGCCGGGGGAAACCACCTATCGAGAGCAGGTACAGGCGCAGGCTTCTCCTTTACAGCGGCTTGTTCCCGGATATGATAGTTACGAAGCACTTTCTGTTCTTTTTGAAGCAGCATTTGCCCGAGCATTTGCCGAGCAAAAAGGATACCGCCCAGGCGATGATATACACTCATTGCTTGTTTGTCTGGCTGAGCAGTGTTTTCGTGCCGGTATTCCACAGGAAGACACCGTGCGATGGGCACGTGCTCATTATCGTTTACCGAAAGATGAATTCCTGATTCGCGAGACGGTGAAGAACGTGTATGGTACGTGCGAGGGTTTTGCCGATAAAAGTAGTTTGCTGCCGGAGCAATTGTTTGTCATGCAGACAGATGAGTTTATGAAACGCCGCTATGAGTTTCGTTTCAATATGCTGACTTCGAGCGTGGAATACCGTGAGCGGAACAGTTTCAACTTTTATTTTCGCCCCATAGACAAACGGGTGATGGCAAGTATTACGATGAATGCGATGTATGAGGGCATCAAACTTTGGGATAAGGATGTGGTCCGATATCTGAATTCCGATCATGTTCCCGTTTATCACCCTGTCGAGGAATTTCTTTATGATCTTCCCCATTGGGACGGTAAAGACCACATCCGTGACCTGGCTGAAAGAGTTCCTTGTGATAATCCTCATTGGGGACAACTTTTTCGTCGTTGGTTTCTCAGTACAGTGGCGCACTGGCGTGGAGTTGACAAAAATCATGCGAACAGTACTTCACCTATTTTAATCGGTCCGCAGGCTTATCGTAAGTCCACCTTTTGCCGTCTGATTCTGCCTCCTTGTTTGCAGGCGTATTATACGGACAGCATTGACTTTAGCCGTAAAAGGGACGCCGAGTTGTATCTGAATCGTTTTCTTCTCATCAATATGGATGAGTTTGATCAGATAGGTGTCAATCAGCAGTCATTCCTTAAACATATTTTGCAAAAACCGGTTGTTAATACCCGTCGCCCGAATGCGTCAGCTGTAGAATCACTTCGGCGGTATGCTTCTTTTATCGGGACGAGTAATCATAAAGACTTACTGACAGACACTTCCGGTAGTCGCCGTTTTATCGGCGTCGAAGTGACGGGAGTGATTGATGTGGTGCGTCCCATTGATTATGAGCAGCTTTATGCACAAGCAATGACGGCGCTTTATAAAAATGAACGGTATTGGTTTGATGAAGAAGAGGAAGCTATTATGACGGAGTCTAATCAGGAGTTTGAGCAATCTCCCGCGATCGAGCAATTGTTTCAGGTATATTATCGGGCGGCGACCGACGATGAGGCAGGAGAATGGTTGCTTGCTGCGGATTTGCTACAACGAATACAGAAGGCTAGTAAGATGAAGTTTTCACCTCGGCAAGTATCTTATTTGGGGCGTATTCTGCAAAAGCTGGGAGTGAAATCGTACCGGAGATCTCATGGGGTTTATTATCATGTGGTGCCCATATCTTTTGATAATGAGTAGTGTTGGAGTGAAATAGACGAATAAATGGTCAAGAAGGTGGCTATTATATAATTCGTATTAATTATTGAAAGAAACCTTCAACTGTTAGACAGTTTTATTGTATCTTTGCAGCCTTAACTTATTTTATTTCAAATAATGAAGGAATTTTTGCAACTGATGCGACGTTTTGTGTCGCCATATAAGAAGTATATCGGATGGGCTATTTTGCTGAATATCTTGTCAGCTGTATTCAATGTGTTTTCATTTACTTTGTTAATTCCGATTCTGGACATTTTGTTTAAAACAGGAGAGAATAATAAGGTATATGAGTATATGGAATGGGGAACTGCCGGTTTTAAAGATGTTGCGATAAATAATTTCTATTATTATGTTTCCCAAATGATTCAGGATAATGGTCCTACTACTGCTTTGATTTTTCTGGGACTGTTTCTGGCTTTGATGACTTTATTTAAAACTTCCTGTTATTTTGCATCTTCAGCTGTGATGATTCCATTACGTACAGGAGTTGTCAGGGATATCCGTATCATGGTATATGCGAAGGTAATGCGTTTGCCGATGGGCTTTTTCTCAGAGGAGAGAAAAGGAGATATTATAGCTCGTATGAGTGGTGATGTGGGAGAGGTGGAAAACTCTATTACCAGCTCATTGGACATGCTGATAAAGAGCCCTATCATGATTATATTGTATTTTATAACATTGATTGCTACCAGCTGGAAGTTAACTCTTTTCACCGTTTTGGTATTACCGGCTATGGGCTGGCTGATGGGTAAGGTCGGAAGAAAACTAAAGCGTCAATCACTGGAGGCACAAGGTAAGTGGAGTGATACAATGTCTCAGTTGGAAGAAACATTGGGTGGTTTGCGTATTATCAAAGCGTTTATTGCAGAGGACAGAATGATAAATCGTTTTACGAGGTGCAGTAATGAGCTTCGTGATGCAGTCAACAAAGTTGCTATGCGGCAAGCTTTGGCTCATCCGATGAGTGAGTTCTTGGGAACAATTCTGATTGTATCTGTATTATGGTTTGGTGGTGCTTTGATTTTAGGGCATAATTCGTCATTGACTGCACCGACGTTTATATTTTATATGGTTATTTTGTATAGCGTGATAAATCCGTTGAAAGACTTTGCCAAGGCTGGTTACAATATCCCCAAGGGGCTTGCTTCTATGGAACGCGTGGACAAAATATTGAAGGCTGAGAATAATATTAAAGAAATTCCTAATCCGAAACCATTGACTGGAATGAATGATCGGATTGAGTTTAAAGATATAAGCTTTAGCTATGATGGTAAAAGAGAAGTGTTGAAACATGTGAACTTAACAGTGCCAAAGGGAAAGACAGTTGCTTTGGTAGGACAGTCAGGCTCAGGAAAATCAACGCTTGTAGATTTATTGCCACGTTATCATGATGTGCAAGAAGGAGATATCACCATCGATGGTACAAGTATTAAAGATGTACGTATTGCCGATTTGCGCAGTTTGATTGGCAATGTAAATCAAGAAGCCATTCTTTTTAATGATACATTTTTCAATAATATTGCTTTTGGCGTAGAAAATGCAACTATGGAACAAGTCATAGAGGCTGCTAAGATTGCCAATGCCCATGATTTTATTATGGAAAAGCCGGAAGGATATAATACAAATATCGGTGACCGTGGCGGCAAACTTTCCGGTGGACAGAGACAGCGTGTCAGCATCGCCCGTGCTATTCTGAAGAATCCTCCCATCCTGATTCTGGATGAGGCTACTTCAGCACTGGATACTGAATCGGAACGTTTGGTACAGGAAGCATTGGAGAGATTGATGAAGACGCGTACCACGATTGCAATTGCTCACCGTCTTTCTACTATCAAAAATGCAGATGAGATTTGTGTGCTCTATGAAGGGGAAATTGTAGAGCGTGGGCGCCACGAAGAATTATTGGAATTAGACGGTTATTATAAAAGACTAAACGATATGCAAGCATTATAGGCTGTGGCTGCATATTTGCAGCAACTCACAGCAACAAACGTAAACTAGACTAATATTGGAATGATTTTATTAAGTTTTGACATTGAGGAATTTGATGTGCCCAAAGAACATCAGGTGGACATATCAATGGAAGAGCAAATTAAAGTTTCTGTAGAGGGGACTACCCGAATTTTGGATTGCTTGGAACGGAATCAGGTAAAAGCGACCTTTTTCTGTACGGCAAATTTTGCTCTTCATGCTCCTGATATAATAAAGCGCATTCAGGAGGGAGGTCACGAGATTGCTTCTCATGGCTTCTATCATTGGACCTTTAAAGTGGAAGATCTGAAAAGGTCGAAAGATCAGTTGGAGGAAATCACCGGAACCAAAGTTTATGGCTATCGGCAGGCACGCATGATGCCTGTGTCGGAAAAAGCTGTATATGAGGCGGGGTATATATATAATTCTTCCTTGAATCCGACATTTATCCCGGGAAGATATATGCGGCTCTCTACTCCTCGTACTCCTTTTATAAAAGACCGTGTGATGCAAATGCCGGCATCAGTAACTCCGTTGTTACGCTTTCCTTTATTTTGGCTTTCATGTCATAATTTGCCTGCTTCACTTTATCGTTGGCTGTGTAAATACACTCATCGGCATGATGGATATTTTGTGACATACTTTCATCCGTGGGAATTTTATCCGTTAAATGAACACCCGGAATGGAAACTGCCATTTATTATAAGGAATCATGCAGGAGAAGGAATGGAAAAAAGGCTGGATGCCTTCATCCTATATTTTAGGAAAAAGAATGTTAGTTTTGGTCGTTTTATAGATTATATAAAACTAAACAAGGATATAATGAAATGAAAGATATAATAAGATTTATACTAAAGTTAGTGCAAAATCCTATTGTATTAGCAATTTTGTGGTTTGGGGTGGCTATCAGGGGATTTTGGGTAAGCTGGACAGAAGGACTTGCAAATAACTACTTGATATTTTCCCGTTCATTTTTTCATGCTTTGGAGCAAACGCCTTTATATGTAGAATATCCTAAAGAATATTTTGATTTATTTCTATATGGCATTCCTTTCACTTTATTGATTGCTCCCTTTCAATCATGCCAACACAATGGTGGGTTCTGCTTTGTGGAGTTTGTGTAATGCTCTTTTATTGTACTTTGCTATAAAAAGTTAGAGTTTGAAAATGGAAAACAGCCATTATTATTTGGTTGTCATATAATGGCTTATATTTATCTGTTGTGACTCAGCAGTATAATGCAGCAGTAGCCCTTTCATTCTTTACTTTTATTCTTGTCGAGAGAAAAAAGATTTTTGGGCTGCATTGATGATTGTGTTAGGCACATTAACCAAAATTTATGGGATTGTGGGGTTAGCTTTTTCCTTTTCTCTAAAAGAAAACATTATATTTTCTGTGGGAATTCTATTTTGGGCATTCGTTCTATTTGTAGTTCCAATGTTTTATACTTCTCCACAATATGTATTTGATTCTTATAAAGAATGGGTTAGTATTCTTGTAGTTAAGAATGATGTTAATGAGTTGAGCTTTTATCAGAATATCTCTTTATTAGGAATGGTTCGAAAGATTACTCATGCTGTTGAATATAGCGATATGTGGCTGATAATTCCTGGAATTGTTTTATTCTTATTGCCTTATTTGCGTATTGGACAATATGAGAATAGAAATTTTCGGCTTTCGTTTTTGGCATCAGTTCTGTTATTTATGGTCTTGTTTAGTACGGGGACGGAAGAATGTGGATATGTGGGTGCTCTAATTGGTGTGGGTATATGGTATGTAAGTACGCCAACGTATAAAAAATCATTTGTGCTGAATACATGCTTATTGCTATTCTGTTTTGTGTTGACGGCAGCGTCTTCAAGCAGTATTCTTTTTTCAAAACATTTCAGGACTGAATACATAACTTCATTTGCACTTAAAGCTCTCCCATGTGCTATTATCTGGTTTAAAATCATCTGGGAACAATTAACTCAGGACTATACATCAAGAACCCCAACTCCTTTTCTACATAAAAAAGATGATGAACGGATTGACGTCATATTGCCCTGTTATAATCCTCATGAAGGATGGGAGCAGCAACTGATTGAGAAACATAAAGAGTTGGAAGGGATGCTGAACGGGTACAATATTCGCTTTATCGTAGTAAATGATGGTTCCAAACGCGGATTTACGGAAGAAGCTGTACTTCGTTTGACAAATAACTTACCCAACACTATCATTGTAGACAATAAGATAAATCAAGGGAAAGGAGCTGCTGTTCGTGATGGTATAGCACATTCTGATTCAGAGCTGGCTCTTTATACAGATTATGATTTTCCATATAAGATTGAGTCTGTTTGTCAGGTGATTAAATATCTTGAGGAAGGGTATGATGTAGTTGTAGCAAATCGTAATCATACGTATTATTCACAACTTTCTACCCGCAGAAAGTTGGCGAGTCATGCTTCACGTTTCTTGAACTTTATGCTGTTAGGGCTGACTCACACAGATACACAGGGGGGATTAAAAGGTTTTAACTGTAAGGGAAAAGCTTTTCTTGCGTCCACTCGTATTAAACAGTTCTTGTTTGATACGGAGTTTATATATAAGGCCTCTCTTGATGATACCACCTTCATCAAAGAGGTTCCTGTAGACTTAAGAGGCGAAGTGATGTTGCCTGATATGAAAAAGGGGGTATTTGTAAATGAACTAAAAAACTTATTGATGATATGTTGGAGAGGTTGAAAGGATATGTGCAGAATCCCGTCTTTCTATTCATCTTGTGGATGGGAGTAGGATTAGCTTGCAGTTTATCATTGATGATGAAGGGGACATATAGCAATTATGTTATATTTAGCCAGTCTTTTTGGCATGCGATATCTTCTTCTCCTTTATATGTAGAATATCTTCAGGAACAGAAGGATTTCTTTCTGTATGGTATTTCTTTCACTGCGTTGATTTCTCCTTTTGCGGTTCTTCCCAGACCGTTGGGGATGATCCTTTGGTGCCTGGTGAATTGTGGTTTCCTTTATTATGCTATCAGCAAGTTAGATTTGAAAAAGTGGCAATTTGCTGTTGTTATATTAGTTTCTGTAAATGACGTTTTTACAGCTGTTTTGTCTCAGCAATATAGCATAGGTATTACGGCTATGATTATTTTTGCCTATGTACTGATCGAGAAAGAAAAGGATTTTTGGGCTGCTTTGATGATTGTATTAGGGACTATGACCAAACTTTATGGGATAGTCGGACTGGCTTTCTTTTTATTCTCGAAACACAAAATGAAACTCGCCGGCGGATTAGTCTTTTGGGCAGTGATCGTTTTTCTGCTTCCGATGCTCTATGCTTCTCCGGAATATGTCGTTCATTCGTATAAGGAATGGTTCGATGTGCTTGTCTATAAGAATGGGCTGAATCAGTTTAGCATCAATCAAAACATATCTTTGCTGGGTATGTTACATCGGATAACGGGAGCTTCATTCAGCAATTTATGGATAATCGTGCCCGGAATGATTTTGTTTGCCCTTCCTTATTTACGCATCCGGCAATATCAATATGAATCTTTCAGATTCTTATTTTTGTCTTCTGCGCTTTTGTTTATGGTACTGTTCAGTACCGGAACGGAAACTTATGGCTATCTGACTGCTATGGTTGCTGTTGGAGTCTGGTATGTAAAGACACCGACAAAAGCTGCCACACCGATATTGAATCTGTCATTGCTTATATTCTGTATTCTACTGACTTCTTTGTCTACTACCGATCTTTTTCCAAGATTTATAAGAGCGGAATATGTGAAACCTTATGCTCTGAAGGCTCTGCCTTGTACCTTGATATGGCTGAAAATAGTGTGGGAACAACTGACTCAGGACTTTGCGCGTCCATCTGACTGAATGAAAATGAAACATCTGAACTGAACTATAAAACTACTTACTAATGGAAATTGTAAAATCAGTATTTCAATCGAAGAGTAAACGCTACCAGTTTATTCGTTATTGCACGGTGGGAACGTTGGCCGCCGGAATACATTATGGGGTTTATTATCTGTTGCAGGAATACGAAATGACCAACTTGAATATTGCCTACACGATAGGCTATGTGACGAGTTTTATCTGTAATTTCTTTCTGACTTCTTATTTCACGTTCCGTAGCAACCCTTCTTTGAAAAGGGCTTTGGGATTTGGAGGCAGCCATTTGGTGAACTATCTGATACATATGGGATTGTTCAATTTGTTCCTCTATTTGAATGTAGATCAGGAGATAGCTCCCTTGTGTGTACTCGCTGTGGCTGTTCCCGCTAATTTTCTGATGCTCCGCTTTGTGTTTAAACATAAAAAGGAACAGGCTGCTGATCAAGTCGCAGAATAGACTTTCCGGCTATTATTTTCTGCCGAAGTCTGCCGGAATCTCTCCCCACACTTTGGTTTCCCATTTAAGAATACGGGTGGTGTAAGTGTTCTCCCTGAGCCACTTCTCTGCCCGTTCTATCACTGTGAAGAGTTCTTCAGTCTCTTCATTCCGCGGAAGTTTGGTTTTGCATTTTTTCTGTCGCACCCAGCTGATGGCATTCACGCTGTCGCTATAAATGGGTATATCAAATCCTTTCTGTTTCAGCAACGCCAGTCCGTGCACGATGGCCAGAAACTCTCCGATATTGTTTGTACCTTTCATCGGGCCGAAATGAAAATTTCCTGGCGGCTTGCCACGTGTACTCCCCGATACTCCATCGGACCGGGATTGCCACTGCACGCAGCATCGACTGCCAGACTATTGTCAATGACGGAAGCAGGCAGTGTATCGGAACCGGTTCGGGCAGCTTCCGTTTTTTTCTTCGCATTCTTGCCGATGTAGGCGTAAGGTGACGAGGCCAGTGCACGTTCCGCCTCTTCGCGGGTGTCGAACGATTTGTACTTTGCACCTTCATAACCCTTGATCTGGAGCTGGCAATCCGTCCAGGAAGCATATACTCCCGGCGTCACTCCTTCCCATACTACGTAGAACTTTTCTTTAGCCATTTTCTGATAATGAATGATTATGTCAACAGCATTGACGGTGCGAAGGTACAAATATATTCCGGAATCGAACAAGTTGGCAGAGAAGCTTGTTCTAATTTATAAGGAGTTTAAGAAAATAAAATTAAGAAAGGAGCCATTATGGAAAGAACTTTTAGTGAAGCTTTGAAGAATCGTCGGACTTATTATTCGATTACCGACCAGTCACCTATTCCGGATCAGGAGATAGAATGCATTATCAATCTGGCAGTGAGACACGTGCCGTCGGCATTCAATTCTCAATCTACCCGTGTGGTGCTTCTTTTGGGCAAATCTCATAAAAAGTTATGGAACATTGTAAAAGATGCGTTGAGGAAGATTGTGCCGGGAGAAGCGTTTGCGAAAACCGAAGAAAAGATTGACAATTCCTTTGCCTGTGGATATGGTACGGTGTTGTTCTTTGAAGATCAGAAGGTGGTGAAGGGGCTTCAGGAAGCTTTCCCGTCTTATCAGGAGAATTTCCCCGGATGGTCATTACAAACCTCAGCGATGCATCAGCTGGCTGTTTGGGTCATGCTTGAAGATGTGGGCTTCGGTGCTTCCTTGCAACATTATAATCCGTTGATTGATGATGAGGTGCGTCGGGCATGGAATTTGCCTGCACATTGGCATCTGATTGCGGAAATGCCGTTTGGAGTGCCCGTCAATAAGCCGGGAGAAAAAGAGTTCCAGCCACTGGAAGAACGGATAAAAGTTTTTAAATAATAGAGAATCATTCTTCATTATTCATTAAATGATTAATTTTGTGAGCAAAATTAATCATTTATGGTTCGTATCTTCCTTACCGGCTATATGGGTGCCGGAAAAACTACTTTGGGCAAGGCTTTTGCCCGCAAACTGAATGTCCCGTTCATTGATCTGGACTGGTATATCGAAGAACGTTTTCATAAAACTGTCGGAGAACTATTCACGGAACGGGGGGAAGCCGGATTTCGTGAGTTGGAAAGAAATATGCTTCATGAGGTAGCTGAGTTTGAGAACGTCGTTATCTCTACAGGCGGGGGAGCACCCTGCTTTTATGACAATATGGAGTTTATGAACCGGACGGGGAAAACCGTTTTCTTGAATGTACATCCCGATGTGCTGTTCAGACGCTTGCGTATTGCCAAGCAGCAACGTCCCATTCTTCAGGGAAAGGAAGATGATGAATTAATGGATTTCATCATTCAGGCGCTTGAAAAGCGTGCACCTTTTTATACGCAGGCGCAATATATCTTTAATGCGGACGAACTGGAAGACCGCTGGCAGATTGAATCGTCTGTGCAACGCCTGCAGGAACTGCTGGAAATATAAATTAAGACCGGTTATATAGACCAATTGAAAGAAATAATATCCAATTAATTGGCAGCCTGTAGATAAATCTGTATTTTTGCCATCCAATTATTTACTAAAAACACTGAATAACAGAAAATGAGAAAGTGGCGTATTGAAGATTCTGAAGAACTCTACAACATTACGGGTTGGGGTACTTCGTACTTTAGTATTAATGACGCAGGTCATGTTGTTGTTACACCGCGGAGAGATGGAGTGACCGTCGACCTGAAGGAACTGGTTGACGAGTTACAATTGCGGGATGTGGCATCTCCCATGCTGTTGCGTTTCCCGGATATTTTGGACAACCGTATTGAAAAGATGTCTTCCTGTTTTAAGCAGGCTGCCGAAGAGTACGGGTATAAAGCCGAGAATTTTATCATCTATCCCATTAAGGTCAACCAGATGCGTCCTGTGGTAGAAGAGATTATCAGCCACGGAAAGAAATTCAATCTCGGACTGGAAGCCGGTTCCAAACCGGAACTTCATGCGGTGATTGCCGTCAATACGGATTCTGACTCATTGATTGTTTGTAACGGCTATAAAGACGAAAGTTATATCGAACTGGCACTCCTTGCCCAAAAGATGGGCAAACGTATCTTCCTCGTAGTAGAGAAGATGAACGAACTGAAACTGATAGCCAAAATGGCGAAGCAGTTGAATGTGCAGCCCAATATCGGTATTCGTATTAAACTGGCTTCTTCCGGCAGTGGAAAATGGGAAGAATCGGGCGGTGATGCCAGCAAGTTCGGTCTGACTTCCAGCGAACTGCTCGAAGCGCTTGACTTTATGGAAAGCAAGGGCTTGAAAGATTGCCTGAAACTGATTCATTTCCATATTGGCAGCCAGGTGACGAAGATTCGTCGCATTAAGACGGCTTTGCGCGAAGCTTCTCAATTTTACGTGCAGCTTCACTCTATGGGATTCAATGTGGAGTTTGTGGACATCGGCGGCGGACTGGGCGTTGATTATGACGGAACCCGTTCTTCCAATAGTGAAGGTAGTGTAAACTATTCTATTCAGGAATATGTGAATGACTCCATTTCTACATTGGTAGATGTCAGCGATAAAAACGGCATCCCGCATCCGAACATCATTACCGAGAGCGGACGGGCATTGACGGCTCATCACTCTGTCTTGATCTTCGAGGTGCTCGAAACAGCTACTCTTCCGGAATGGGATGATGAAGAGGAAATCGCTCCGGATGCACATGAGCTTGTGCAGGAACTGTACAGTATCTGGGATTCGTTGAACCAGAATAAGATGCTGGAAGCATGGCATGATGCACAACAGATTCGGGAAGAAGCGCTCGACTTGTTCAGTCATGGTATTGTGGATTTGAAGACCCGTGCTCAGATCGAGCGTTTGTATTGGTCCATTACGCGGGAAATTAATCAGATCGCCGGAGGCTTGAAACATGCGCCGGATGAATTCCGGGGATTGTCCAAGTTGCTGGCGGATAAATATTTTTGTAATTTCTCATTGTTCCAGTCCTTGCCCGACTCTTGGGCGATTGATCAGATATTTCCGATTATGCCTATTCAGCGGTTGGATGAGAAGCCGGAGCGTTCGGCTACCCTGCAGGATATCACCTGTGATTCGGACGGAAAGATTGCAAATTTCATTTCTACCCGGAATGTGGCTCATTATCTGCCTGTGCATAGTCTGAAGAAAACAGAACCTTACTATCTGGCTGTTTTCCTGGTCGGAGCTTATCAGGAGATTCTGGGAGATATGCATAATCTGTTTGGAGATACGAATGCTGTTCACGTTTCTGTGAATGAAAAGGGATATAATATCGAACAGATTATTGATGGTGAGACAGTAGCGGAAGTGTTGGATTACGTACAATATAATCCTAAAAAACTGGTACGTACCCTTGAAACATGGGTGACCAAGTCTGTAAAAGAAGGAAAGATATCATTGGAAGAGGGTAAAGAGTTTCTGTCCAACTATCGTTCGGGACTTTACGGCTATACTTACTTAGAATAACCGACAAGGTGCCGGAGCTGAGTTCTCCATTCGGCAAACTTATTAGAATTGAATAAAAAATGAGGGAAAAACTAACTGTAATTAAGGTGGGTGGAAAAATCGTAGAAGAGGAAGCCACCCTTCTTCAGTTGTTGAATGACTTTGCCGCCATCAGCGGACATAAAGTGCTGGTTCACGGCGGCGGTCGCTCGGCAACAAAGATTGCCGCACAACTAGGTATTGAAAGCAAAATGGTAAATGGTCGTCGTATTACCGATGCGGAAACGTTGAAAGTGGTAACGATGGTGTATGGTGGTCTGGTAAACAAGAATATTGTTGCCGGGTTGCAGGCCCGTGGAGTGAACGCTCTTGGACTGACTGGGGCGGATATGAATGTGATCCGATCGGTAAAGCGTCCGGTGAAAGAGGTTGATTATGGTTTCGTGGGCGATGTGGAGAAGGTAGATGCTTCTTTGCTGGCTGATCTGATTCATAAAGGAGTGGTGCCCGTGATGGCACCGTTGACACACGATGGTCAAGGTAATATGCTGAATACAAATGCGGATACCATTGCCGGAGAGACGGCAAAGGCTTTGTCGGCGCTGTTTGACGTGACGCTGGTGTACTGCTTCGAAAAGAAAGGTGTGCTGCGTGACGAGAATGATGACGATAGTGTGATCCCTGAGATTACCCGTGCCGAATTCGAACAATACGTTGCTGACGGCGTTATTCAAGGTGGCATGATTCCTAAGTTGGAGAATTCTTTTGAAGCAATTAATGCAGGAGTTACAGAAGTTGTAATTACCTTAGCATCAGCGATTAAAGACAACGAAGGAACGCGGATAAAAAAATAATTCAAAAAAAAGTAATGGGCGTCTGTAACTTTTCGTATCCCAGCCCGTCATTATTATAGAGATGCAAGAGATCAGCTTCCGAAACGATATTTTGCCGTTGAAGGATAAACTCTTTCGACTGGCGCTCAGAATAACCCTGGATAGGGCAGAAGCCGAGGATGTCGTTCAGGACACCATGATAAGGGTGTGGAACAAGCGTGATGAGTGGTCGCAATTTGAATCGGTTGAAGCCTATTGCCTGATAGTGGCAAAGAATCTGGCTATAGACCGGAGCCAGAAGAAAGAAGCTCAGAATGTGGAAATCACCCCCGAAATGGAGGAAGAACCTGATGCAAACAGTCCGTATGACCAGTTGGTTCATGATGAGAAAATGAACATTATCAATAGACTGGTGAACGAACTTCCCGAAAAACAGCGGCTTATCATGCAACTGAGGGACATTGAAGGTGAAAGCTATAAGAAAATTGCAACCCTTCTGAATCTGACAGAGGAACAAGTGAAAGTGAACCTTTTCAGAGCCAGACAAAAGGTAAAACAAAGGTATTTAGAAATTGACGAATATGGATTATAAGGATATAGAACAGCTCCTGGAGCGATATTGGCAATGCGAAACTTCCGTGGAGGAGGAATCTGTGTTGCGCGACTTCTTCACAAAGGAGGAAGTACCCGCTCATTTGCTCCGCTATAAAAACTTGTTTGTTTATCAGCAGGTTCAGCAGGAGGTAGGACTGGGCGAAGACTTTGACGCACGTATTCTGGCACAGGTGGAAACTCCGGTAGTGAAGGCAAAGCGTCTGACACTGACAGGAAGATTCATCCCCCTGTTCAAGGCCGCTGCTGTGATTGCAATCATCCTTTCATTAGGAAATGTAGCGCAACATTCTTTTTCCGGAGATGATGGAAGAGTATTGGCAACGGATACCATTGGTAAACAGCTGACCGCACCGTCGGTAGCTCTGTCAAATGAGCTGAAAGCAGATCAGGCATTGGCTGACAGCCTTGCGAAGATCAACAAGGTGCAGGTTATGAAAGAATAGACATTTTCATTTGCTTTAAACATATAATATAGTTAGTGTGCTTTAATTAAAACAACATCGAAAGCGAAACTGTGAAGTTTTCAATTCTCTCAAATTTTTTATAATGAAACTAACTAAATAAATGGGCTACCGCGAGATGCAGTAGCCCTTTTATGTTTTTGGGATGTTTATGGATTTAGTCTAGTTTGCGGAGCTTCTTGTGAGGGAAATCAATAGCCTGAGGATTTCCTTTGTAAGCGACGTTGCCGCTTCCGCTGACGTGCCCGCCTAGTTTGCCGTTGACGAAGCAGCTGATGTTACCCGAACCCGAGATACCTGCATATACGTCCGTAGCTTCCAGGTCGGCAGCTTTGATATTGCCGGAACCTGATATGTTGTACTTTGCTGCGCCTGTCATGCCGTCAAGGGTGATGTTGCCCGATCCGGAAATGCTTGCAGAGCAGGTTTTGCTGTCGATTTGTTTGAGTCTGACATCACCCGAACCATGAATTGAGATGGCCAGATGTCCGGTATCGAATGTGCTTCCTCCTAAATTGCCCGAACCGTTAATCGTTACTTTAAGATCTCCCTCGGTGTGAATGCCGTTCGCAAAGAGAATGCCACCCGATCCGTTGAGTGTCAGTCCGTTCAGGTCCGGTGAGAAAACTTTGATCTCTAGTTTGCCCTTGTCGATGATATTGACATTCTTTTTAAATTTTATATTCAATGTTTTTCCGTTTACTTTTGTTTCCAGGAGTTCTACGATATTGTCCGAACCGTAAATCTCGATGCGGGAGGAGGAGTCTTGCTGGTAGATGATGTTGGCACTTCCGGACATGCTGATGTCATTGAAATGTTCCAGATTCTCTTTTTTGGTGATGTAGTTTTTACTGCCTTTCACAATAGGGCCATTAAAACAGGAGGTGGCGGAGAATATCAGAATTATTCCGAGCAGCCATGCAGTCAATGTGTTTCTTTTCATAATTGATAGTTGATTTTAATATGAGTTTATATGGATTAGACGTTGCGAGTTACTATAAAGTTGCATTGAATATCACTTTTTTCGCCACCGGCTTCTTTTTTTATTATTTTTGCAGCATCGGTTAAGGAGGAGAAAATGGATACAGTGATAGAAGATGATGAATTGGGAAGTTTGATAGTACGTGTCAATCCACGTGCCCGCAGTTTGGTGTTCCGTACCAAAAGCGATGCGGTCTACGTTTCTGTACCTCCCGGCACCACGACGAAAGAGGTGAAGCGTGCTATTGAGAATCTTCGTAGTAAGTTGCTGCTTTCCCGTCAGAAGGTTGCCCGTCCGTTGATTGACTTGGACTATAAGATTGATGCCGAGCATTTCAAACTATCTCTCATCTTAGGTGAAAAGGAGCAGTTTTTGGCTAATTCGCGATTGGGTGTCATGCAGATCGTTTGTCCGCCTCAAGCGGATTTTACTGATGAAAATTTACAGAACTGGTTGCGTAAAGTGATTGAAGAATCTTTGAGGCGGAATGCGAAAAGTATTCTTCCTCCTCGTTTGGAGCATCTTTCGGCGCAATGTGGATTGTCTTATGCCAGCGTGAAGATAAACTCCAGCCAGGGACGCTGGGGGAGTTGCTCGGCGAGAAAAAATATAAATCTGTCCTATTATCTTGTCCTGTTGCCCTCCCACCTGATCGACTATGTGCTTCTGCACGAGTTGTGCCATACTCGTGAGATGAATCACGGTGAGCGTTTCTGGGACTTGCTGAACCGGTTCACAGATGGCAAGGCCCTTGCTTTGCGTAAAGAATTGAAGAAGTATCGCACAGAGATATAAGATGCTTGGGATAAGGAACTCCTGATATTAAGCAGACTCTTATTTAGCAAGCTGTTTGATTCCGTCCGTTTCTTTTTCAAACTGATAAGTTCCTCCCTTCTCGCTGAGATCGAAAACGGATGCTATTTCCGTTTTATTGTCTACAATCATCAGTGCGCTTTGTTCTGCAAACCGACCGACCTCTACCGTAAAGGCTTCTTCCTGCATGACTTGATTGGCGATAAGGCTGTCATTGACGAACAGCGAAATGGAATCTCCGGCAAATCCTTTTACCAGGCTGATCGTATAAGTTTCAATATAATGTCGTTCTGCCTGGTTTTCCCGTTGCAGGCGTAAGCTCATATAAATGAAAATAACTACGACAAAAATGACGGCAAAAGCCAGAATGCCATTGCCGACCATAAACTGTTTGTTGGTGTTGAGATGATGTGCCATAGCCGTTGTATTTTTAATTATTGCGGTGTAAAGATACAATTATTTTTTGTATTACTAAGAATTTCATTATCTTAGCAACCAACATCCGTCTGAATTCAGGATTGTATCGGTGTCGTGGAGTGTGTAAACCTAAGTTGAATATATACAATAAAGATTATGGATCATGAAGTGTTTATTAGCTATTCAAGTGCCAATATACAGACGGCACAGGCAATATGTCATGCATTAGAAAGTAACAGGATCAAGTGTTGGATGGCTCCGCGTGACATAAGACCCGGAGCGGAGTATGGTGATATTATTGAAGAAGCTATTGTGACCTGTAAAGTGTTCCTGATTGTCTTTTCTGAAACGTCTCAAATATCCCGCTGGGTGCGTAGTGAACTGAATATTGGCTTTAGCAGCAATAAGCCTATTATACCTTTCCGCATAGATCCTACTGATCTGAAAGGGTCTATGAAACTGATGCTGAATGATAAACACTGGCTGAATGCTTATCCTAATCCGGAAGAGAAGTTTAGTGAGCTGGCTGCGGTCATACTTGATCTGTTGCAACATCCGGCTGTGGATACAATTTCACCTCCCGGCTTTCAACCGGCTTCGAATGTCGCTTCTGCAGACGGTAGTAATGCCGGTGCGCAGGGGTTATTCGGAAAACTGCTCAATCAGCTGTTCGTTAAGCGGAGAGTGAAAGTAACTTCTGATCATGCTGCCGAAATATTCCTGAATGGTGAGAGAAAAGGAAAACTGGATGCTTATGAAACTGGTAACTATTCTGTCAGTGAGGATTTCTATCAGCTGGAAGTTTATAGCTGTGAGTACGGGAAAAAAGTGAAATGTGAATATAGCGGATCTTTTTCCAATTCTTCGACAGTTATTATTTCTGTGGATATGGCTACGGCTGAAAAGCAATATCTGATGAAAGCTAAAAATATAACTTCCGGGCAGATCAATGATTTGGGAATTATCTTCCTGGATGAAGGAAAATTTGAAGATGCCCAGGAGTGTTTCCTGAAAGCTGCAAGTATGGGAGAAGCTGCCGCTGCTTATAATTTAGGAATGATGTACCATTTTGGCAAAGGGGTGGAAATAGATTACGATGTCGCGCGTGAATATTATGAAGAGGCGGTAAAGAGTGACTATCCGTTGGCGCTGAATAATTTGGGCTCAATTTATTATAACGGACATGGAGTGAGAAAAGACATTGCGAAATCGTTCCCATATTTTTGTCGTGCGGCAGAGAGAGGGGTGGAATCCGCTCAGTTTACGGTTGCTACCATGTTGTTTTACGGTCAGGGAGTGGCAGTAGATAAAGCCAAGGCTAAAAAGTGGTTCCAAAAAGCCGCAGCTCAAGGCTGTAAGGATTCTCAAAACTATCTGAATTCCTGGGTTGATGATTAGATATTGGTGTTTGTGCCTGATATACGACTATTAATTCATACTTTTTTTCTTTAATGTTTTGTAGTCGAATAGATTATTTATATCTTTGCAACCGAAATGGATGAAAGGTGGAGGGGCGATTAAGCTCCTTTTTTTGTTCTTATATAGTTAATAAATGATAGAAAAGAAAACTGTTTGTCAGATTGTTGAAGAGTGGCTGGAAGGAAAAGACTACTTTTTGGTAGAGGTGACCGTGAGCCCGGATGACAAGATCGTGGTCGAAATAGACCACGCAGAAGGAGTTTGGATTGAAGACTGCGTAGAGCTTAGCCGCTTTATCGAGTCGAAACTGAACCGTGAAGAGGAAGATTATGAACTGGAAGTGGGCTCTGCCGGTATCGGACAACCCTTTAAAGTTCTGCAACAGTATTATATCCACATCGGACAAGAGGTGGAAGTGCTGACCGGAGACGGACGGAAGCTGGCCGGTATACTGAAAGATGCCGATGAAGAGAAGTTTACAGTAGGCGTACAGAAGAAGGTAAAACTCGAAGGTTCCAAGCGTCCGAAGTTGATCGAAGAGGACGAAACCTTCACTTATGAGCAAATAAAATATACTAAATACTTAATTAGCTTTAAATAGTTATGGCCAAAAAAGAAGAAACAATCAGCTTGATTGATACATTTTCGGAATTTAAGGAACTGAAGAATATCGATAGAACGACGATGGTTAGCGTACTTGAAGAGTCGTTCCGTAGCGTAATCGCGAAAATGTTTGGCACCGATGAAAATTACGACGTAATCGTGAACCCGGACAAGGGTGACTTCGAGATATGGCGTAACCGTGAAGTTGTGGCCGATGAAGATTTGACAAACCCCAATATGCAGATTTCGCTGACGGAAGCACAGAAAATCGATGCTTCATACGAAGAAGGCGAAGAAGTGACTGATGAGGTGATCTTTGCCAAGTTCGGACGTCGTGCTATCCTGAATCTCCGTCAGACACTGGCTTCAAAGATTCTGGAACTTGAAAAGGACAGTATTTATAATAAATATATTGATAAAGTAGGTACAATCATCAACGCGGAAGTATACCAGATCTGGAAAAAGGAAATGTTGCTTCTGGACGATGAAGGAAACGAACTGCTGTTGCCTAAGACTGAACAGATCCCGAGCGACTTTTATCGTAAAGGTGAAACAGCCCGTGCAGTGGTTGCCCGCGTAGACAACAAGAACAATAATCCGAAGATTATTTTGTCACGTACTTCTCCCGTTTTCCTGCAACGTCTGTTCGAAATGGAAGTACCTGAAATCAATGATGGTTTGATTACCATTAAAAAGATTGCCCGTATCCCTGGCGAACGTGCCAAGATCGCAGTGGAATCTTATGATGACAGAATCGATCCCGTAGGCGCCTGCGTAGGTGTAAAGGGAGTCGAATTCATGATTATCGATAATTAATATCGAACATTTCATTGTTTTATGCGAGCCCGGCTAAGATTTCTTCTATCCGTCTGAATGAAAAGGCGAATTTCTGCTATTGGTAAAGGCGGTTTGAATATCAATCTGGCCAGTATGTTGACTGAGTACACTATCGACGTGTTCCGTGAATTGGATGAGAATGTGGCTGACGAGGATATCTATCTCGACGAGTTCAGAGATGAAATCGACGGATGGGTGATCGATGCAATCAAGGCTATCGGTATCGATACTGCGAAGGCTGTGTTGAATGCGCCTCGCGAGATGTTGATTGAAAAGACGGACCTGGAAGAAGAGACAGTGGACGAGGTAATACGTATTTTGAAATCGGAGTTTGAAGAAGAACCGGCAGCAGAGATGGAGCCTGAGACAGAGGCGGAACCTGAAGCTGAACCAACAACACAAGAGTAATATGCATTACGATTGAATTTTCTTCGCTCCATTTATTCATTAAATTTTAAATATGACGATAAGGTTAAACAAAGTTACAAGAGATTTGAATGTAGGAATCGCGACGGTAGTTGAGTTCCTGCAAAGAAAGGTATACCGTTGAGGCTAATCCTAATACCAAAATTAGTGAGGAGCAGTACGCTGTGCTCGTTAAAGAGTTTAGTACAGACAAGAACCTTAGACTTGAATCGGAGCGTTTCATCCAGGAACGTCAGAATAAGGAACGTAATAAGGCATCGGTATCTATCGAGGGCTTCGAGAAGCAGCAGGAGAAACCGAAGTCGGAAGATGTGATTAAGACAGTCGTACCGGAGGATGCACGTCCTAAGTTTAAACCTGTCGGAAAATAGATTTGGATAAATTCAGCGGTCGGAGAACAGATAAAGTAGAAAAGCGCCGAAAAGAAAGTAGAACCTGTAGTAGAACAACCTGTGGTAGAGCAACCCGTTGCTGAAAAACAGTCGTTGAGAAACCAGTGGTTGAACCAGAAAAGGAAGAGCCGAAAGTGGAAAGGTGGAAGTAATTGCACGAAACCTGCACCGGTAGAACAGCCAGTAGTAGCGCCGAAACTTGCAGTGGAGACAAAACCGGTAGAAGTTGAGAAAGTAGTAGTGGAAGAAGTAAAGAAAGAAGAGCCGAAGGTGGTAGAAACTGCACCTGTGAAGGCAGAAGAACGTAAAGTAGAAAGAACGGCAGAAGTAACTGCAACAGTGACAACCCGACTGAAGAAAATGCGTCGAAAGAAAATGAGGTGTTTAAAATCCGTCAACGGAACTGGGTGCGAAGATCAATGTCATTGGTCAGATTGACCTGGCTGCATTGAATCAGTCTACCCGTCCTAAGAAGAAATCGAAGGAAGAAAAACGCCGTGAACGCGAAAAAAAAGAAAAAGTTCGTCAGGATCAGAAGAAACTGATGAAGGAAGCTATCATCAAGGAAATCCGTAAAGAGGACAGTAAACAGGCAAAACCGGGCGTAAAGATAATAATAATGCCGATGCTGCCAGAAAGAAACGGAATCGTATCAACAAAGAGAAGGTGGATGTCAACAATGGCAACTTCCAACTTTGCTGCTCCGAGACCCAATACTCAGACCGGTAAAGGTGGTGGCAACCATCCCCGTCCTCAGGGTCAAGGCCAGGGACAGGGCAATAATAATAACAACAACAAGAAGAATAATAATAAGGATCGCTTCAAGAAGCCGGTTATCAAGCAGGAGGTTAGCGAAGAAGATGTAGCAAAGCAGGTAAAGAAACTTTGGCACGTCTGACAACCAAGGGTAAGAACAAGACTTTAAGTACCGCAAGGAAAACGTGAAATGGCTTCCAACCGTATGCAGGAACTGGAAGATCAGAAATGGCAGAAAGCAAGGTACTGAAGCTGACTGAGTTCGTAACGGCTAACGAGTTGGCAACGATGATGGACGTATCAGTCAATCAGGTTATTGCAACTTGTATGAGGTATGTTTCCATCAACCAGCGTCTGGATGCGGAAACAATCAATATGGTAGCCGAAGAGTTTGGTTTCAAGACCGAATATGTAAGTGCGGAAGTGGCACAGGCTATCGTGGAAGAAGAAGATGCTCCGGAAGATTTGCAGCCACGTGCTCCAATTGTAACGGTGATGGGACACGTTGACCACGGTAAGACATCCTTGCTTGACTACATCCGTAAGGCGAATGTAATTGCCGGTGAAGCCGGAGGTATTACACAGCACATCGGTGCTTACAACGTACAGTTGGAAGACGGACGCCGTATTACGTTCCTGGATACCCGGGTCATGAGGCGTTTACCGCTATTCGCCCGTGGTGCGAAAGTAACGGATATCGCGATCATTATTGTGGCAGCCGATGATAACGTGATGCCGCAGACGAAGGAAGCGATCAATCATGCGATGGCAGCAGGTGTACCTATTGTATTTGCAATCAATAAGGTAGATAAGCCGACTGCTAATCCGGACAAGATTAAAGAAGAACTGGCTGCAATGAACTATCTCGTGGAAGAAATGGGGTGGTAAA
>SCPN01000307.1_pt1 | contig 169039 bp, 180 predicted proteins | sample 6106831 | NCBI WGS metagenome assembly SCPN01 (sample SAMN10720447, study PRJNA508395) | human gut metagenome | isolation source: Participant 1, 0 month | reverse complement strand
GAGCCGAGCATCAAGATTAACGGCATCACAGGTAAAATGGCGTAATAGAGCGGCGGGACATTATCGAGAGCTTTTAGCTCTGCCTGTTCGTGATTGATATTTTTATCTTTTTTGTCGCGCGTTGCACGAAAAAGTGGGAGATCGCCACCGAGATAATGACGCAAGAGGCGACCGGAAGCTGGTAGTGGAAGAAGTAAGTGGCAATTTTCATTCCCGCGACCTGGGCTGCAAAAATGGAGTTCGTTTCCAGAATCCCCCACTCAATGGACATCGTGGTTGCGATAACCGCCACCGCAGAGAGGCGACTTACTCCCAGACTCACCAGCGTCGGAAATAAGGTGACCATCAGCAACATACCCAGGCCGGAGGCGCTGGTAATAAACTGCGCCATGATTTGGCCGATGACGTAAGTTGCCGACAGAATAATATACGGCGAGCGAATGAGTTTTAACGGGCGGCTTAGCAAGCTCACCATCGCGCGACTGGCTCCTGTGCGCTCCATGTAGCGGGCATAACCGCCCACCGCCATAATCGACAGCCCCAATCCGGCAATGCGGTTGGACAGCATGCGCAGGATTTCATTATAAATATCGACGATCAAGTAGCCGCTGCTTTTGGCGGGATCGAGTACACCACCGAACCCTAACCAGACACCGCACATCATCAGGAAGATACCTGCGGCAGCCAGCACCACCTGAGGTTTGTAGTTTTTCAGGATCAAATAGCCCATCGTAATTAATACGATGACAGATATAATTATGCCGAACATTGTTGAACTCCGTGTCAAAAGAAAACGGTCAATCCCATAAACGGCAGATTGAAAACAATGATGTTATATTTTTTGCAAGTCTATTTATGGTGCGGATGTCGTGTTTTTAATTGTAGGTGAGGTGGTTTTTCATTAAAAAATATGCGCTTATGATTATTTTGTAAGAACACATTCATAATATTCATAATGCTCGTGAATAGTCTTATGAATAATTCAAACGGGATGTTTTTATCTGCGTTACATTAATTTTTCGCAATAGTTAATTATTCCGTTAATTATGGTAATGATGAGGCACAAAGAGAAAAACCTGCCATTTTCCCCTACTTTCAATCCTGTGATAGGATGTCACTGATGATGTTAATCACACTGACCTTACAGAATGGGCCTTATGAACGCATTTGATTCGCAAACCGAAGATTCTTCACCTGCAATTGGTCGCAACTTGCGTAGCCGCCCGCTGGCGCGTAAAAAACTCTCCGAAATGGTGGAAGAAGAGCTGGAACAGATGATCCGCCGTCGTGAATTTGGCGAAGGTGAACAATTACCGTCTGAACGCGAACTGATGGCGTTCTTTAACGTCGGGCGTCCTTCTGTGCGCGAAGCGCTGGCAGCGTTAAAACGCAAAGGTCTGGTGCAAATAAACAACGGCGAACGCGCTCGCGTCTCGCGTCCTTCTGCGGACACTATCATCGGTGAGCTTTCCGGCATGGCGAAAGATTTCCTTTCTCATCCTGGTGGGATTGCCCATTTCGAACAATTACGTCTGTTCTTTGAATCCAGCCTGGTGCGCTATGCGGCTGAACACGCCACCGATGAGCAAATCGATTTGCTGGCAAAAGCACTGGAAATCAACAGTCAGTCGCTGGATAACAACGCGGCATTCATTCGTTCAGACGTTGATTTCCACCGCGTGCTGGCGGAGATCCCAGGTAACCCAATCTTCATGGCGATCCACGTTGCCCTGCTCGACTGGCTAATCGCCGCACGTCCAACCGTGGCTGATCAGGCTCTGCACGAGCATAACAACGTTAGCTATCAACAGCATATTGCGATCGTTGACGCGATCCGCCGCCACGATCCTGACGAAGCCGATCGTGCGTTGCAATCGCATCTCAACAGCGTCTCTGCTACCTGGCACGCCTTCGGTCAGACCACCAACAAAAAGAAATAATGCCACTTTAGTGAAGCAGATCGCATTATAAGCTTTCTGTATGGGGTGTTGCTTAATTGATCTGGTATAACAGGTATAAAGGTATATCGTTTATCAGACAAGCATCACTTCAGAGGTATTTATGGCAACGAATTTACGTGGCGTAATGGCTGCACTCCTGACTCCTTTTGACCAACAACAAGCACTGGATAAAGCGAGTCTGCGTCGCCTGGTTCAGTTCAATATTCAGCAGGGCATCGACGGTTTATACGTGGGTGGTTCGACCGGCGAGGCCTTTGTACAAAGCCTTTCCGAGCGTGAACAGGTACTGGAAATCGTCGCCGAAGAGGCGAAAGGTCAGATTAAACTCATCGCCCACGTCGGTTGCGTCAGCACCGCCGAAAGCCAACAACTTGCGGCATCGGCTAAACGTTATGGCTTCGATGCCGTCTCCGCCGTCACGCCGTTCTACTATCCTTTCAGCTTTGAAGAACACTGCGATCACTATCGGGCAATTATTGATTCTGGCGGATGGTTTTGCCGATGGTGGTGTACAACATTCCAGCCTGAGTGGGGTAAAACTGACCCTGGATCAGATCAACACACTTGTTACGTTGCCTGGCGTAGGTGCGCTGAAACAGACCTCTGGCGATCTCTATCAGATGGAGCAGATCCGTCGTGAACATCCTGATCTGGTGCTCTATAACGGTTACGACGAAATCTTCGCCTCTGGTCTTCTGGCGGGCGCTGATGGTGGTATCGGTAGTACCTACAACATCATGGGCTGGCGTTATCAGGGGATTGTGAAGGCGCTGAAAGAAGGCGATATCCAGACCGCGCAGAAGCTGCAAACCGAATGTAATAAAGTCATTGATTTACTGATCAAAACGGGCGTATTCCGCGGCCTGAAAACTGTCCTGCATTATATGGATGTCGTTTCTGTGCCGCTGTGCCGCAAACCGTTTGGTCCGGTAGATGAAAAATATCTGCCAGAACTGAAGGCGCTGGCCCAGCAGTTGATGCAAGAGCGCGGGTGAGTTGTTTCCCCTCGCTCGCCCCTACCGGGTGAGGGGAAATAAACGCATCTGTACCCTACAATTTTCATACCAAAGCGTGGGCATCGCCCACCGGGAGACTCACAATGAGTACTACAACCCAGAATATCCCGTGGTATCGCCATCTCAATCGTGCACAATGGCGGGCATTTTCCGCTGCCTGTTGGGATATCTGCTTGACGGTTTTGATTTCGTTTTAATCGCCCGGTACTCACCGAAGTACAGGGTGAATTCGGGCTGACGACGGTGCAGGCGGCAAGTCTGATCTCCGCAGCCTTTATCTCTCGCTGGTTCGGCGGCCTGATGCTCGGCGCTATGGGTGACCGCTACGGGCGTCGTCTGGCAATGGTCACCAGCATCGTTCTCTTCTCGGCCGGGACGCTGGCCTGCGGCTTTGCGCCAGGCTACATCACCATGTTTATCGCGCGTCTGGTCATCGGCATGGGGATGGCGGGTGAATACGGTTCCAGCGCCACCTATGTCATTGAAAGCTGGCCAAAACATCTGCGTAACAAAGCCAGTGGTTTTCTGATTTCAGGCTTCTCTGTGGGGGCCGTCGTTGCCGCTCAGGTCTATAGCCTGGTGGTTCCGGTCTGGGGCTGGCGTGCGCTGTTCTTTATCGGCATTTTGCCTATCATCTTTGCTCTCTGGCTGCGTAAAAACATCCCGGAAGCGGAAGACTGGAAAGAGAAACATGCAGGTAAAGCACCAGTACGCACGATGGTAGATATTCTCTACCGTGGTGAACATCGCATTGCCAATATCGTAATGACACTGGCGGCGGCTACTGCGCTGTGGTTTTGCTTCGCCGGTAACCTGCAAAATGCCGCGATCGTCGCTGTTCTTGGGCTGTTATGCGCCGCAATCTTTATCAGCTTTATGGTGCAAAGTACGGGTAAACGCTGGCCAACGGGCGTAATGCTGATGGTGGTCGTGTTGTTTGCTTTCCTCTACTCATGGCCGATTCAGGCGCTGCTGCCAACGTATCTGAAAACCGATCTGGCTTATAACCCGCATACTGTCGCCAATGTGCTGTTCTTTAGCGGCTTTGGGGCTGCGGTGGGGTGCTGTGTCGGCGGCTTCCTCGGTGACTGGCTGGGAACCCGCAAAGCGTACGTTTGTAGCCTGCTGGCCTCGCAGCTGCTGATTATTCCGGTATTTGCGATTGGCGGCGCAAACGTCTGGGTGCTCGGTCTGTTACTGTTCTTCCAGCAAATGCTTGGACAAGGGATCGCCGGGATCTTACCGAAACTGATTGGCGGTTATTTCGATACCGACCAGCGTGCAGCGGGCCTGGGCTTTACCTACAACGTTGGCGCATTGGGCGGCGCACTGGCCCCAATCATCGGCGCGTTGATCGCTCAACGTCTGGATCTGGGTACTGCGCTGGCATCGCTATCGTTCAGTCTGACATTTGTGGTGATCCTGCTGATTGGTCTGGATATGCCTTCCCGCGTTCAGCGTTGGCTGCGCCCGGAAGCATTGCGTACTCATGACGCTATCGACGGCAAACCATTTAGCGGTGCCGTGCCATTTGGCAGCGCCAAAAACGATTTAGTCAAAACCAAAAGTTAATCCTGTTGCCCGGTCTATGTACCGGGCCTTTCGCTAAGGGAAGATGTATGTCGTTACTTGCACAACTGGATCAAAAAATCGCTGCTAACGGTGGCCTGATTGTCTCCTGCCAGCCGGTTCCGGACAGCCCGCTCGATAAACCCGAAATCGTCGCCGCCATGGCATTAGCGGCAGAACAGGCGGGCGCGGTTGCCATTCGCATTGAAGGTGTGGCAAATCTGCAAGCCACGCGTGCGGTGGTGAGCGTGCCGATTATTGGAATTGTGAAACGCGATCTGGAGGATTCTCCGGTACGCATCACGGCCTATATTGAAGATGTTGATGGCTGGCGCAGGCGGGCGCGGACATTATCGCCATTGACGGCACCGACCGCCCGCGTCCGGTGCCTGTTGAAACGCTGCTGGCACGTATTCACCATCACGGTTTACTGGCGATGACCGACTGCTCAACGCCGGAAGACGGCCGGCATGCCAAAAGCTGGGAGCCGAAATTATTGGCACTACGCTTTCTGGCTATACCACGCCTGAAACGCCAGAAGAGCCGGATCTGGCGCTGGTGAAAACGTTGAGCGACGCCGGATGTAGGGTGATTGCCGAAGGGCGTTACAACACGCCTGCTCAGGCGGCAGATGCGATGCGCCACGGCGCGTGGGCGGTGACGGTCGGTTCTGCCATTACGCGTCTTGAACACATTTGTCAGTGGTACAACACAGCGATGAAAAAGGCGGTGCTATGACCACGCTGGCGATTGATATCGGCGGTACTAAACTTGCCGCCGCGCTGATTGGCGCTGACGGGCAGATCCGCGATCGTCGTGAACTCCTACGCCAGCCAGCCAGACACCAGAAGCCTTGCGTGATGCCTTATCCGCATTAGTCTCTCCGTTGCAAGCTCATGCGCAGCGGGTTGCCATCGCTTCAACCGGGATTATTCGCGACGGCAGCTTGCTGGCGCTGAATCCGCATAATCTTGGTGGATTGCTACACTTTCCGTTAGTCAAAACGCTGGAACAACTTACCGATTTGCCGACCATTGCCATTAACGACGCGCAGGCTGCAGCATGGCGGAGTATCAGGCGCTGGAAGGCGATGTAACCGAGATGGTGTTTATCACCGTTTCCACTGGCGTCGGCGGCGGTGTAGTGAGCGGCGGCAAACTGCTTACCGGCCCTGGCGGTCTGGCGGGCATATCGGGCATACGCTTGCCGATCCGCATGGTCCAGTCTGCGGCTGTGGACGCACAGGTTGCGTGGAAGCGATTGCTTCTGGTCGCGGCATTGCGGCGGCAGCGCAGGGTGAACTGGCGGGCGCGGATGCGAGAACTATTTTTACACGCGCCGGGCAGGGCGACGAACAAGCGCAATGGCTGATTCATCGCTCCGCACGTACGCTTGCAAGGCTGATCGCTGATATTAAAGCCACAACTGATTGCCAGTGCGTGGTGGTCGGTGGCAGCGTTGGTCTGGCAGAAGGGTATCTGGCGCTGGTGGAAACGTATCTGGCGCAGGAGCCAGCGGCATTTCATGTTGATTTACTGGCGGCGCACTACCGCCATGATGCAGGTTTACTTGGGGCTGCGCTGTTGGCCCAGGGAGAAAAATTATGATGATGGGTGAAGTACAGTCATTACCGTCTGCTGGGTTACATCCTGCGTTACAGGACGCGTTAACGCTGGCATTAGCTGCCAGACCGCAAGAAAAAGCGCCGGGTCGTTACGAATTACAGGGCGACAATATCTTTATGAATGTCATGACGTTTAACACTCAATCGCCCGTCGAGAAAAAAGCGGAATTGCACGAGCAATACATTGATATCCAGCTGTTATTAAACGGTGAGGAACGGATTCTGTTTGGCATGGCAGGCACTGCGCGTCAGTGTGAAGAGTTCCACCATGAAGATGATTACCAGCTTTGCAGCACCATTGATAACGAGCAAGCCATCATCTTAAAACCGGGAATGTTCGCCGTGTTTATGCCAGGTGAACCGCATAAACCAGGATGCGTTGTTGGCGAACCTGGTGAGATTAAAAAGGTGGTGGTGAAGGTTAAGGCTGATTTAATGGCTTAAAACTTAGTTCGTTTTAAAGATTCTGCAGACACCGTCTGCAGAATTCGAAACCGCTGAAATTAACGGCGTCTATAGCCTTCCTCTAACACCGCCTGTGTTCGAACGAGTTCATCCGCGAGTCGTTTCTCATCAGGTAGTTGCATCTTATATTCGCTTGCCAGAACGGTGTTAGGCAAACCTGCCAGAGCATAATGTGCTTCTCCGGCTCCTTTCTCTGCACAGAGAACCAGACCGATGGGCGGATTTTCATCCGGTAGCGTCCAGTGCTCTTTGGCGTAGTTGAGATACATATTCATCTGTCCGGCATCGCTATAGCTGAATTTGCCCACTTTTAGATCGACGATTAGTAGGCAGCGTAAACGGCGGTGGAAAAACAGCAGATCGACACGAAACCAGTTGTCATCAATGCGTAACCTTCGCTGTCGACCAACAAAGGCAAAATCATCCCCAAGTTCCAGCATGAAATCCATCAGGTGGTTGATCAGCGCCTCCTCAAAATCGGATTCTGAGTATTCATCTTTCAATTCCAGAAATTCGAGCACAAAGGGATCGCGTATCGCCTGCTGCGGAAGAATATGCGTCTCGGTAGGAGCGTGTTGTTGCAGCATGGCTGATTTGTCATGTGACAGTAGTGTTCGCTCATAAAATTGGGTCGCAATTTGCCGTTCTAGCTGACGAGCAGACCAGCCACAGCGGAGTGTCTCTTTCTCATAAAAGCTACGAGCGTCAGCGTTTTTAACAGAAAGCAAACGGACGTAAGTGGACCAGGGCAGGGGGAAGGATTTGGCAAGTTGCGCTAAATGGCAAGATTCGCCAGATAGTGTCTGGCGAATTGTGGGGGTGAATTGTGCAGACAGTGTCTGCACAATTTCAATTCGTTGAAAACAAATATAAAAATTCTTAAACTGCCATAAATTTCTGGTGGAAAACCCACGCTTATACCTTAGACTTAAATCCTTTGATAGTCGCTTGATTAGCTGCGCACCATACGCAGCCCTGGCCTCGCCACCTTGTTCAAATTCGACAATTCGTCGGCCAATTTCCCAGTATGTCGCGGTCATCAGCGCGTTAACGCTACGTACCGTTTCCGTCCGGGCGCTATCGACCAGGTGAATAATACCGTCGTGGATTTGCTGGTAGCCTGTTGAGGTTCTCTGAGAGCGATTCCATTATCTGTCCCTTTATATGGCGCTGTGTTGAATAATGGAATCAGCTATACGCCGGGCATCTACCGGTAACAATCCGTGGGCGTATTACATTGGTTTTCTTCAGATTATGCGAGGCGCTTTCCAGAAAGAGAATTTCAGCGCCGACTCTTTCTGAGGAGGCGGCGCTGGACAGAGCTTAAACTTCCAGCCAGTTCATAATACCGTCTGCCGCCTTACGACCTTCGGCAATAGCGGTCACCACCAGATCGGAACCACGGACGATATCGCCGCCAGCAAAGATTTTCGGGTTGCTGGTCTGGAAGGCGTTGTCGCTGCCTTCCGGGGCGATGATGCGGCCTTTGGGAATCCAGCCTCGACGCTGTGTTTTGCCACCATTCCATGTTGTGTGGACGGAAACCAAACGCCATGATCACTGCATCTGCCGGAACGATATGTTCGGAACCTGCAACGATCTCCGCGCGGCGACGGCCTTTGGCATCCGGTTCGCCCATTTCGGTACGTACCATTTTTACGCCGCTGACTTTACCGTTACCGTTCACTTCAATCCCCAGTGGCTGGACGTTGAATTTGAACTCTACGCCTTCTTCCCGCGCGTTTTCACTTCGCGGCGGGAACCCGGCATGTTCTTCATCACGACGATAGGCACAGGTAACGTGCTTCGCTCCCTGGCGCACGGACGTACGCACGCAGTCCATCGCAGTGTCGCCACCGCCAAGGACCACCACGCGTTTGCCTTCCATGCTGACGAACGGTTCGTCGCGGGTTTCACCAAAGCCCATTAACTGTTTGGTGTTGGCGATAAGGAACGGCAGCGCTGCGTACACGCCATCGGCGTCTTCGTTTTCCAGCCCGCCGCGCATTGACTGATAAGTCCGACGCCAAGGAAGACGGCATCGTAATCACTCAGCAGATCGTCCAGCTGCACGTCGCGGCCCACTTCGGTATTGAGTTTGAATTCAATACCCATGCCGGTGAAGATTTCACGGCGACGCGTCATTACCTCTTTTCCAGCTTGAAGGCCGGAATACCGAAGGTCAGCAGCCCGCCAATTTCTGGATGACGGTCGAAGACAACGGCTTTACGCCGTTACGCGTCAGGACATCCGCACACGCCAGACCTGCCGGGCCTGCGCCGATAATCGCCACTTTTTTACCGGTTTGCTTCACGCCGGACATATCCGGACGCCAGCCCATTTCGAACGCTTTATCATTGATATAACGCTCAATGTTGCCGATGGTCACCGCGCCAAACTCATCGTTCAGAGTGCAGGAACCTTCGCACAGACGGTCTTGCGGGCAGACTCGTCCGCAAACTTCCGGCAGGGTGTTGGTCTGGTGCGACAGTTCCGCCGCTTCAAAAATACGCCCCTCGTTGGCGAGCTTCAGCCAGTTCGGGATGTAGTTGTGTACCGGACATTTCCACTCGCAGTATGGGTTGCCGCACGACAGGCAGCGGTCAGCCTGCGCTTTGGCCTGGCCTTCGGAAAACGGCTCGTAAATTTCAACAAACTCAATTTTGCGGATCTTCAGCGGTTTCTTTGGCGGATCAACGCGCTGCAGGTCGATAAATTGATAAACATTCTGACTCATTGTTGCTACCCCTTACTGCGCCTGCACGCGCAACTCTGCTGCGCTACGACTACGATGACCCAGCAGTGCTTTTACATCACTGGACTTCGGTTTAACCAGCGCAAATTTAGTGGCGAAGGTTGACCAGTTCGCCAGAATCTCTTCACCGCGCTGAGAGCCAGTATGCTGAACATGCTCGGTGATAAGACCGCGCAGATGCTCTTCATGGATCGCCAGATCGTCAACGCTTAAGACCTCGACCAGTTCCGGGTTAACGCGTTTGCGGAAATCACCGCTTTCATCGAGAACGTAAGCGAAGCCGCCGGTCATGCCCGCACCGAAGTTAACGCCGGTTTTACCCAGAATACAGACAATACCGCCCGTCATATATTCACAGCCGTTGTCGCCAATGCCTTCTACCACGGTGATAGCACCGGAGTTCCGCACGCCGAAACGTTCACCCGCGCGGCCTGCGGCATACAGACGACCACCGGTCGCGCCATACAGGCAGGTGTTGCCGATAATACTTGCTTCATGGCTGCGGAAGGCGGAACCAACCGGAGGACGAATGGCGATTAAGCCGCCCGCCATGCCTTTACCGACATAGTCGTTGGCATCCCCGGTCAGGTACAGTTCCACGCCGCCCGCGTTCCACACACCGAAACTCTGGCCTGCGGTGCCGTTGAAGTACGCTTTGATAGGATCGGCTGCCAGCCCCTGATCGCCGTGCGTCTGGGCGATATAGCCTGAAAGCGACGCGCCGACAGAACGGTCGGTGTTGCGAATATCGAACCAGAAGGTTTTGCTCTGGCGTTCATCGACAAACGGTTTCGCCTGTTGCAGCAACTGCGCGTTCAGCAGGCCGTTATCAAACGGTGGGTTGTTTTCGGTGCAGTAGAGTGCCTTACCTGGATGCGGTTCGGCGGTCTCCAGCAGCTTCGACAGCGCCAGTTTTTGCTGTTTGGCGGTGAAACCGTCCAGTTCTTTCAGCAGGTCGGTGCGACCAATCAGATCCACCAGACGCGTTACGCCCAGCTGTGCCATCAGCTCGCGGGTTTCACGGGCAATAAATTCAAAGTAATTGGTAACCTTGAACGGCAGGCCGTGATAGTGGTTCTTACGCAGTTTGTCATCCTGAGTTGCTACACCCGTTGCGCAGTTGTTCAGATGGCAAATACGTAGATATTTACAGCCGAGCGCCACCATCGGGCCAGTGCCGAAGCCGAAGCTTTCTGCGCCGAGAATCGCCGCTTTGATGATATCAACACCGGTTTTCAGGCCGCCATCGACCTGCAAACGGATCTTATGACGCAGACCATTGGCAACCAGCGCCTGCTGGGTTTCAACAAGCCCCAGCTCCCACGGGCAACCTGCGTATTTCACTGACGACAGCGGGCTTGCGCCGGTGCCACCGTCATAGCCTGCGATGGTGATTAAATCGGCATAAGCTTTTGCCACGCCAGTCGCGATGGTGCCTACGCCCGGTTCGGAAACCAGCTTCACGGAGATCATCGCTTTCGGGTTAACCTGCTTGAGGTCGAAAATGAGCTGCGCTAAGTCCTCGATAGAGTAGATATCGTGGTGCGGCGGCGGGGAGATCAGCGTCACTCCGGGCACCGAATAGCGCAGTTTGGCGATGTAAGGAGTGACTTTGTCGCCCGGCAACTGACCGCCTTCGCCCGGCTTCGCGCCCTGGGCGACTTTAATCTGAATGACGTCGGCATTGACCAGATACGCCGGAGTAACGCCGAAGCGACCAGAAGCCACCTGCTTGATGCGCGACACTTTGTTAGTGCCATAGCGCGCCGGGTCTTCGCCGCCTTCACCGGAGTTCGAGTTACCGCCGATGCTATTCATCGCTTCCGCCAGCGCCTCGTGGGCTTCCGGGCTTAACGCGCCGATAGACATCGCGGCGGTATCAAAGCGTTTAAACAGTTCGCTTGCCGGTTCAACATCAGCAATGTTGACCGCGTTTTCACCCGGCGTAATTGCCAGCAGATCGCGCAGCGTGGTTGCCGGACGCTCATTAACCAGCTTCGCGTATTCCTGATAGTCGCTGTACTCGCCGCTTTGTACCGCCTGTTGCAGCGTGCGCACCACGTCCGGGTTGTAAGCGTGGTATTCGCCGCCGTGGACGTATTTCAGCAGGCCGCCCTGGCTGATGGGCTTACGCGCCAGCCAGGCACGTTTCGACAGGTTCAGCAGATCCTGCTGGAAGTCTTCAAAGCTCGCCCCACCAATGCGGCTGACCGCCCCCTGGAAGCACAGGCCCACTACATCATCGTGCAGACCGACCGCTTCAAACAGTTTCGAGCAGCGGTAAGAGGCGATGGTGGAGATGCCCATTTTGGACATGATTTTGTACAAGCCTTTGTTGATGCCGTTACGGTAGTTGAGCATCACGGTACGATAATCTTTGGCAATCGCATGGGTGTCTACCAGGCGGCCCAGCGTTTCATAGGCAAGGTATGGATAAATAGCCGTCGCGCCGAAGCCCAGCAACACGGCGAAGTGGTGCGGATCGCGGGCGCTGGCGGTTTCGACGATGATGTTGGCATCGCAACGCAGGCTTTGATCGACCAGACGGGTCTGGATCGCGCCAACCGCCATCGGGGCTGGAACCGGCAGGCGATCTTTAGCGATATTCCGGTCGGAGAGCACCAGCAGCACGGTGCCGCTACGTACCATTTTTTCGGCTTTGTCGCACAGCTCTTTGACTGTCGCTTCGAGCGTGGTTTTAGTGACGTCAAAGGTGATATCCAGCGTATCTGCGCGGTAGTGCTCCTCTTTCATCGTCGTGAGCTGTTTGAAATCGGAGTAGAGCAGAATCGGCGATTTAAAGCTTAAACGGTGCGCCTGGCCCTCTGCTTCGCAAAAGACGTTCATTTCACGACCGATACTGGTGGCGAGCGACATAACATGCGCTTCACGCAGCGGGTCGATTGGCGGGTTAGTCACCTGGGCAAACTGCTGGCGGAAGTAGTCGTAAATAATGCGCGGCTGACTGGAGAGCACGGCGAATGGGGTATCATCGCCCATCGAACCGACCGCTTCCTGACCGTTTTCGCCCAGTACGCGAATTACGGAGTCCAGCCTCTTCCGCGCTGTAGTTAAACTGTTTCTGGTAGCTGGCAAGCGTGTCGTCGTCCAGTTCGCGGCTACCCACTTCTTCATCGGGCAGATCTTCAAACGGTACCAGTCGGCGGACGTTTTCTCCATCCACTCTTTATATGGATGGCGGCTTTCAGATCGTCATCGGTTTCTGCCGAGTGCAGAATACACGCCCACTGCGGGTGTCGATCACCATCAGTTCGCCTGGCCCGACGCGGCCTTTTTCGACCACTTCGTCAGGCTGATAATCCCAGATACCGACTTCAGAGGCGCAGGTGATGAGCTTGTCTTTGGTAATGACGTAGCGTGCCGGACGCAGACCGTTACGGTCGAGGTTACAGGCAGCGAAGCGACCATCGGACATCACGATGCCCGCCGGGCCATCCCACGGCTCCATATGCATGGAGTTAAAGTCAAAGAAGGCACGCAGTTCCGGGTCCATATCCGGGTTGTTCTGCCAGGCGGGTGGTACTAATAGACGCATGGCGCGGATGATATCCATCCCGCCTGCCAGCAGCAGTTCCAGCATGTTATCCATCGAACTGGAGTCAGAACCGGTTTCGTTGACGAACGGTGCGGCGTCGTGCAGATCAGGGATCAGCGGCGTCTGGAATTTATAGGTACGCGCACGCGCCATTGGCGGTTACCGGTGATGGTGTTGATTTCACCGTTATGCGCCGGTAGCGGAACGGCTGCGCCAGCGGCCAGCGCGGTACGGTGTTAGTGGAGAAGCGCTGGTGGAACAGGCAGATGGCCGATTCCAGACGCAGGTCCGCAAGATCCAGATAAAAGCGCGGCAGATCCGCCGGCATACACAGACCTTTATAGATGTTCACCAGATTCGACAGGCTACAGACGTAGAAGTCTTTGTCGGCTTCGAGACGCTTTTCAATGCGGCGGCGGGCGATAAACAGACGGCGCTCCATATCGCGCGGACGCCAGCCTGCCGGAGCGTTAACGAAAATTTGCTCAATGTGGGGCAGAGAGGAGAGGGCGATTTCACCCAGCACGCCTTCGTTAGTGGGGACATCACGCCAGCCCACAATCGACAAGGTTTCGCGTTGCAGCTCTTCTTCAACGATGCGGCGTGCGGCAGCGGCGAGTTCAGGATCTTTATTCAGGAAGAGCATCCCGACAGCGTAGTTTTTTGCTAAACGCCAGCCGCGCTCCTGCGCAACGATGCGAAAAAAGCGATCCGGTTTTTGTAACAGCAAGCCGCAACCGTCGCCGGTTTTACCATCGGCGAGAATCGCGCCACGGTGCTGCATGCGGGCCAGTGCGTGTATTGCAGTACGCACTACCTTGTGGCTAGGTTCGCCTTCTATGTGGGCGATCAGGCCGAAACCACAGTTATCCCTCTCAAGGGATTTATCGTACAACATATCGTGAACCTCCCCCAGGCTCTGCGGGAACCCCACTTCCGAACCGCTGCGCACGGGCACAGAAAGAGCGTGGCGACGGGGTTTGCGTGTCATACGCGCGCCTCGCATTCGCCCCCTTGTTGTCCTTTTCGCATCGGTTAATACGGTGAAGAGGGGATCTCAATTACTGCATAAATATGATGAGCAGGCTGCTCATCCAGAAAGCTTCCAGCGGATTTCCAACTTATCGGGAAAGCTGATACAGGTCAAATGGCAAGCTTATTGGTACAGAAATGTGCTTTAGCGCAAAATTCTTTATTAAATTACTGAAATTAAAATGGATTTTATCTTTAAGGCTAAAAGGGAAGTCGTTAGAGAAACAGTCAATTCCTGACTGTCATAAAGGCGTGTTAACCCTTATCCTGCCTTGAACTGACGAGAAAACCAGCATTTTATACTGCCTTAATTGGTAATGACGTTTCATGCTACTGTTTTTGCCTAAAATCCATAAGGAGATAAAAAAATCTGACACAAGATAAGCAAAAGTGATTTATGTGATTATGCATGAAATTTCGGTAATTTTGATTGATTATGCAGTTGATAAAAGCAGGCCGGGACGATTGATCCAGGTCATCGCCGAATTGAGCTAAAAATGGCAGGCTTTGGCCTCTTTTCAAGGCGCGGTCTATCAGATTATGCAGTTACAGAAATTAGTCAATATGTTTGGTGGTGATCTCACCCGTCGTTATGGGCAAAAGGTGCATAAGCTGACGCTACACGGCGGTTTTAGCTGCCCTAACCGTGACGGTACCATCGGGCGTGGTGGCTGCACATTCTGTAATGTTGCCTCGTTTGCCGATGAAGCGCAGCAGCATCGTTCCATTGCCGAGCAACTGGCGCACCAGGCGAATTTAGTTAACCGCGCTAAACGCTATCTGGCCTACTTTCAGGCGTATACCAGCACCTTTGCGGAAGTTCAGGTGCTGCGTTCTATGTATCAGCAGGCGGTGAGCCAGGCCAATATTGTCGGTTTGTGTGTTGGTACCCGCCCGGACTGCGTGCCGGATGCGGTGCTGGATCTGCTTTGCGAATATAAGGACCAGGGTTACGAAGTGTGGCTGGAGCTGGGGCTACAAACCGCCCACGACAAAACACTGCATCGCATCAACCGCGGCCATGATTTTGCCTGTTATCAGCGTACAACCCAGCTGGCACGTCAGCGCGGGCTGAAGGTGTGTTCCCACTTAATTGTCGGCCTGCCTGGCGAAGGGCAGGCTGAATGTTTGCAAACGCTGGAGCGAGTGGTTGAAACCGGCGTGGACGGCATAAAGCTGCATCCGCTGCATATTGTGAAAGGCAGCATTATGGCGAAAGCCTGGGAAGCGGGGCGTTTGAACGGTATTGAACTGGAGGATTACACGCTCACTGCCGGAGAAATGATTCGCCATACGCCACCGGAAGTGATCTACCACCGCATTTCCGCCAGCGCCCGTCGCCCGACGCTGCTTGCTCCGCTGTGGTGCGAAAATCGATGGACGGGAATGGTCGAGCTGGATCGCTATCTGAATGAACATGGCGTACAGGGATCGGCGCTGGGACGTCCGTGGCTACCTCCAACGGAGTAGGTCGTTGAGGGGAATTCCGCATTTCTCACACAATTTATAACGTAACTGTCAGAATTGGGTATTATTGGGGCAGGTTGTCGTGAAGGAATTCCCTAATGAAGCAAATTCGTCTGCTGGCGCAGTATTATGTTGACCTGATGATGAAGTTAGGTCTGGTGCGCTTCTCAATGTTGCTGGCGCTGGCCCTCGTCGTTCTTGCCATTGTGGTACAAATGGCGGTAACCATGGTGCTGCATGGTCAGGTCGAAAGCATTGATGTTATTCGTTCTATCTTCTTTGGTTTGCTGATTACGCCGTGGGCGGTCTACTTTCTATCGGTGGTCGTCGAGCAACTGGAGGAGTCACGACAACGTCTGTCACGGCTGGTGCAAAAACTGGAGGAGATGCGCGAGCGCGATTTGAGCCTCAACGTTCAGTTAAAAGATAATATTGCCCAGCTAAATCAGGAAATTGCCGTTCGTGAAAAAGCGGAAGCAGAACTGCAGGAAACCTTCGGCCAACTGAAAATTGAAATCAAAGAGCGCGAAGAGACACAAATTCAGCTCGAGCAGCAATCCTCATTCTTACGTTCCTTCCTTGATGCTTCACCCGACCTGGTTTTTTATCGTAACGAAGATAAAGAGTTTTCCGGCTGTAACCGCGCGATGGAGCTGCTGACCGGAAAAAGCGAAAAACAACTGGTTCACCTGAAACCTGCTGATGTTTACTCACCGGAAGCCGCCGCAAAAGTCATTGAAACCGATGAAAAAGTGTTCCGTCATAATGTGTCACTGACCTATGAACAGTGGCTGGATTACCCGGACGGGCGCAAAGCCTGCTTTGAAATCCGTAAAGTGCCGTACTACGACCGCGTGGGTAAACGTCACGGTTTGATGGGCTTTGGTCGCGACATTACCGAGCGTAAGCGGTATCAGGATGCGCTTGAACGGGCCAGCCGCGACAAAACGACGTTTATCTCCACCATCAGTCACGAATTGCGTACACCGCTGAACGGTATCGTCGGCCTGAGCCGTATTCTGCTGGATACCGAACTCACCGCCGAGCAGGAAAAATATCTCAAGACCATCCATGTTTCGGCCGTCACGCTGGGGAATATCTTTAACGATATTATCGACATGGATAAGATGGAACGGCGCAAGGTCCAGCTTGATAATCAACCGGTTGATTTCACCAGCTTCCTTGCCGATCTGGAAAATCTCTCCGCATTGCAGGCGCAACAAAAAGGATTGCGCTTTAACCTGGAGCCGACGCTGCCATTACCGCATCAGGTCATTACCGACGGGACGCGTTTACGGCAGATCCTGTGGAACCTCATCAGTAACGCCGTCAAATTCACCCAGCAAGGCCAGGTTACCGTGCGCGTGCGCTACGATGAAGGCGATATGCTGCATTTTGAAGTGGAAGACTCTGGTATCGGCATTCCGCAGGATGAGCTGGATAAAATTTTCGCCATGTATTACCAGGTGAAAGACAGTCATGGCGGTAAACCTGCCACCGGCACCGGTATTGGTCTGGCCGTTTCTCGTCGTCTGGCGAAAAATATGGGCGGCGATATTACGGTTACCAGCGAACAGGGCAAAGGTTCAACCTTTACGTTGACGATCCACGCACCGTCGGTAGCAGAAGAGGTCGATGATGCGTTTGATGAAGACGATATGCCTTTACCGGCGCTGAATGTGCTGCTGGTGGAAGACATTGAACTGAACGTGATTGTTGCGCGTTCTGTGCTGGAAAAATTAGGTAACAGCGTTGATGTCGCCATGACCGGCAAGGCGGCGCTGGAGATGTTTAAACCGGGCGAATACGACCTGGTGTTGCTGGATATTCAGTTGCCAGATATGACCGGGCTGGATATCTCTCGTGAACTGACGAAGCGTTATCCGCGCGAGGATTTACCGCCGCTGGTGGCCTTAACCGCTAACGTGCTGAAAGACAAACAAGAGTACCTCAATGCTGGAATGGATGATGTGCTGAGTAAGCCGCTTTCGGTTCCGGCGCTAACCGCGATGATCAAGAAATTCTGGGATACCCAGGATGATGAGGAGAGTACGGTGACGACAGAAGAGAACAGTAAATCAGAAGCATTGCTCGATATTCCCATGCTGGAACAGTATCTCGAACTTGTAGGACCGAAGCTGATCACCGACGGGTTAGCGGTGTTTGAGAAGATGATGCCGGGCTATGTCAGCGTGCTGGAGTCGAATCTGACGGCGCAGGATAAAAAAGGCATTGTAGAGGAAGGACATAAAATTAAAGGTGCGGCGGGGTCAGTGGGGTTACGCCATCTGCAACAGCTGGGTCAGCAAATTCAGTCTCCGGACCTTCCTGCCTGGGAAGATAACGTCGGTGAATGGATTGAAGAGATGAAAGAAGAGTGGCGTCACGACGTAGAAGTGCTGAAAGCGTGGGTGGCAAAAGCCACTAAAAAATGACCCCGGCTAGACCGGGGTGCGCGAATACTGCGCCAACACCAGGGAAATCTTGGCTGCGCCGTAAATTATTATGATGAGTTACAAGGGCACAGCACTGTTTTTCAGGCCGCACGCAGTTAAGATAGCAAAACTTAAATGATTTGTTACATGAATCAGTTAAATGTGTGATGCGTACCATTTTTATTAAAAAAATTAATGTGTTTCAGTCAATTGCGAAAGGATGATCACAATGAAGAAAATTGGCGTAATTCTGAGCGGATGCGGCGTCTATGACGGTTCTGAAATTCATGAAGCGGTGTTGACGTTGTTAGCTATTTCACGCAGCGGTGCGCAGGCGGTCTGCTTTGCACCGGATAAGCAGCAGGTTGATGTTATCAACCATTTAACTGGCGAAGCGATGACGGAAACGCGCAACGTGCTGATTGAAGCGGCACGAATAACGCGCGGTGAAATCCGTCCTCTGGCCCAGGCCGATGCCGCTGAACTGGATGCGTTGATTGTGCCGGGGGGGTTTGGCGCGGCGAAGAATTTAAGCAATTTTGCCACTCTTGGTAGCGAATGCACCGTTGACCGTGAATTAAAGGCGCTGGCACAAGCGATGCATCAGGCCGGAAAACCGCTTGGTTTTATGTGTATTGCCCCAGCGATGCTGCCGAAAATTTTCGATTTCCCGCTGCGTTTGACCATCGGTACTGATATCGATACCGCAGAAGTGCTGGAAGAGATGGGCGCGGAGCATGTGCCCTGTCCTGTCGATGATATCGTGGTTGATGAAGACAATAAGATTGTCACCACCCCAGCATATATGCTGGCGCAGAACATTGCAGAAGCGGCGAGCGGCATTGATAAGCTGGTTTCCCGCGTGCTGGTTCTGGCTGAATGAGTAAAAGCCGCTTAACGGTGTTTAGTTTCGTTCGCCGTTTTCTTTTGCGGTTAATGGTTGTCCTCGCCGTTTTCTGGGGCGGGGGCATCGCGTTGTTTAGTGTTGCGCCTGTTCCCTTCTCAGCGGTAATGGTCGAGCGACAGGTCAGCGCCTGGCTGCATGGCAATTTTCGTTACGTGGCACATTCTGACTGGGTCAGTATGGATCAAATCTCGCCGTGGATGGGACTGGCGGTGATTGCCGCAGAAGATCAGAAATTTCCTGAGCACTGGGGCTTTGATGTCGCTTCCATTGAGAAAGCCCTGGCGCACAACGAGCGCAATGAAAACCGTATTCGCGGTGCTTCAACGATTTCTCAGCAGACGGCCAAAAATCTCTTTTTATGGGATGGGCGTAGCTGGGTACGAAAAGGGCTGGAAGCTGGATTAACGCTGGGGATAGAAACAGTCTGGAGCAAAAAGCGTATCCTGACGGTTTACCTGAATATCGCCGAATTTGGCGACGGTGTGTTTGGCGTCGAAGCTGCGGCACAACGTTATTTCCACAAACCCGCGAGCAAACTTACCCGGTCGGAAGCTGCATTACTGGCAGCTGTATTACCTAATCCACTTCGTTTCAAAGTCTCCTCGCCATCGGGCTACGTGCGTAGCCGTCAGGCGTGGATTTTACGGCAGATGTATCAGTTAGGCGGTGAGCCGTTTATGCAACAACACCAGCTGGATTAAGCTTCGCGCGAAGTGAGGGCCAGCGTTTTGCTCTCACGAGGTTGCAGATCTTTCTGCAGGGCAATAGCCAGCGCCGGTTGGGCGATAAATCGTTTCCATAACCGCTCTTGCTTACGCAGACAACACCACTTCGACCAGGTCGCCAGTGGAATCAATGTGCTTTCACCAATGTTGTCGCAGACGACCGGGATAACCTCTGACTCACTGATGCGGTGACAGAGGATATTCTGCGGCTTCAGCGACATCGTCACGATACGGTTATCCTGCAAATAACGCTTCAGCTGTTTCAGTAGCTGGCGCAGTTGTGCAATGTCTTCTTCGTAACGGCATTGCTCAGCAAATTCGGTCAGCGTAATGGAGGGTTTGCCGTCAAAATCTGCAATCACATCGTAGACATAACCGGTTCCGCAATCCGTCTCAACGGTACCGTGATAGCGCGGTATTCCACTCCAGTCTTTTAACCGGCGACCAAGATGCGCGTAGTACTTTAACTCACGGCGGATCTCTTTATCGCCACCATCGCCACGATGGTAGACAATCTTGATACAGCGTTGGGCATCTTCCGGATGCGCATAACATTTCCGATGTCTTCCGGTGCCCAGGGGATTTTGTTCAGATAAGCGAATCATGCCATCTCCTGGAAATATTTTCTGACGATCTCCAGTATGGTCGATTAACAAACAAAAACCCTAAACAATGCCTCTTAAGGTTTCTTAAGGTTCTTCTGAAAGTGAAAAGCGCACAAAATGTACAAATGACGTTGATTGAGAACGATTTCAGTACGTGATTTTCTTATTGTCGGGGAGTTTGAGGGAGTTGTATAGAAGTGATGAAGATTAATCTTCATCAAAACCAAGTTAAAGAGGGCGATAACGGCTGCCAGTGCTTCCTCTTCCTGTGGGCCGGTCGCTTCAACTTCAATCTGCCGTCCTTTGGCAGAATCTAACATCAGCAGCGCAATAACGCTGTTGGCTTCGGCCTCGGTGCCTTCGTCATTACGTAACAGCACTTCAGCGTCAAAACCCTGCATTAATTCAAACAGCTTCATTGCAGGCCGGGCATGCATGCCCAGCTTGTTTGTGATTTCAACAGTTTGCTTGACGGTCATGGTTTACGTTTTTCCAGCGTACGATGGCGTGACTGGACGTTTTTACCGCGCGAGCGGAAGTAGTCTGCCAGTTGCTCTGCAATATACACCGAACGGTGCTTCCCGCCGGTACAACCAATGGCGACCGTCAGGTAGCTACGGTTGTTGGTTTCCAGCATAGGTAACCATAGCTCAAGATAGCTTCGCGTCTGGTAGATAAAATTGTGTACTTCTGTGTGGCGGTCGAGGAACGCGGCGACGGGCTTATCAAGACCTGTCATTGGACGCAGTTTCGGATCCCAGTGCGGGTTCGGCAAGAAGCGCACGTCAAAGACGTAATCTGCATCGATAGGGATACCGTGTTTGAAGCCGAAAGACTCAAAGACCATTGTCAGTTCGCGTTCACGTTTACCCAGCAGACGGGTACGCAGCATTTCAGCCAGCTCGTGAACGGACATTTCTGAGGTATCGACAATCAGATCCGCTCGCGAACGCAGAGGCTCCAGCAAATCGCTTTCTTTGTCGATAGCACTTTCCAGCGACAGGTTTTTGCTGGAAAGCGGATGCAGTCGGCGCGTGTCACTGTAACGACGAATTAAGGTATTACGGTCGGCATCCAGGAACAGTAGTTGCGGTGAGAAAGCGTCAGGCAGGTTACTCATCGCCTGTTCGAATATTTCTGGTGACTCCGGCATATTACGAACATCAATGCTGACGGCGGCAGAAATCTCGCGATCGGCCAGGGTTCGAGCCAGATCGGGTAACAACACTACGGGAAGGTTATCCACGCAGTAAAAACCCATATCTTCCAGCGCACGCAGGGCGACAGATTTACCTGAACCTGAACGTCCGCTGACGATCATCAGTACCATGTACTGTTTCTCCTCACAACGTCTAAAAGAGACATTACCGAATAACTACGCTTCATCCGGAGTACCTTCGGTATCCGTAATGATTTGATACAGCTCTTCATCGCTCTGGGCTGCGCGTAAACGGCGGCAGATGGTTTTGTCCGCCAGACGTTTCGCCACCAGCGACAGAGTATGCAGGTGCGTTTTAGTTTGGTCTGCCGGCACCAGCAGGGCAAAAAGTAAGTCCACCGGTTGGTTGTCGATGGCATCGAAAGCTATAGGCGTTTCGAGCTGAACGAAAACGCCAACGGCACGCAGAGTATCTTCTTCCAGTTTGCCATGCGGAATTGCAATACCATTGCCGATACCGGTACTGCCCATTTTTTCCCGCGTCAGGATAGCTTCAAAAACCACCTGAGGCGGCAGGCTAAGTTGTTTCGCCGCCAGCTCGCTGATGATTTCCAGGGCGCGTTTTTTGCTCTGACAGTGGACGCGGCTTCGCGTACATTCCCTGTTAAGAACACTGCTAAGCTGTAGAGTTGTATCATTATTTGTCATAATTTCACCTAAGAACCTGCCCACTCAAACAGTGGAACAGGCTCGGAGCATTAACCGTACAAATGGCCCGTTGTGCCGCACAACAGGCCGCCATGCACATGCTAATTGCCCGGACAATTAGTGTTGTTTCAGTTTATCTTTATGTTTGGTCAACTGGCGTGCCAGCTTATCAATTAAGCCATCAATGGCAGCGTACATGTCCTGACCTTCCGCGCTGGCATGAATTTCACCACCGTTTACATGCAGTGTTGCATCTGAGGTGTGGGTGACTTTCTCCACTTTCAGAACAACATAGACCTGGTTGATTCGGTCAAAATATTGCTCAAGTTTGGCAAATTTGGCTGTAACAAATTCGCGCAGTGCCTCGGTGATCTCGACGTTATTTCCGGTAATGTTGAGCTGCATAGTGTCTTCCTTATCGGTTGGGTCAAACGAGCTGTTTACGCTGGTTTGACGGCGGAATGGATAAAGACTCTCGGTACTTCGCAACAGTGCGGCGTGCCACCATGATACCTTGTTCCGACAGCAAAGAGGTTAACTTGCTGTCGCTCAACGGTTTCGCTGGGTTTTCCGCCGCGATTAATTTCTTCACCAGCGCACGAATCGCCGTGGAGGAAGCTTCGCCGCCGCCCTCGGTATTGACGTGACTGGAAAAGAAATACTTCAGTTCAAAATGCCTCGTGGACTATGCAGGTATTTTTGCGTGGTCACCGAGATATCGTCGATTCATGCATTTCGACAGCCTGGCGATATCGGCCAGTACCATCGGTTTCATATATTCTTCACCTTGCTCAAAGAAGGCTTGCTGCTGTTCAACGATACAGCGACTCACGCGCAGTAGCGTATCGTTACGGCTTTCCAGACTCTTGATCAACCATTTGGCATCCTGCAGATTGCTGCGGATAAACTGGCTGTCACCATCGTTGCGCGCGTTATTGCACATCGAGGCGTAGTGCTGGTTGATTTGCAGACGCGGAATGCTGTCACTGTTGAGTTCTACCGTCCAGTGACCGTTATGCTTACGCACCAGCACATCTGGAATGACATACTCAGGTTCGCCAGTCTGGATCGACTGCCCGGGGCGCGGATCGAGCGACTGGATCAGATTGACGGCTTCTTTCAGCACATCTTCTTTCAGACGCGTGACGCGCATTAAAGTGCGGAAGTCGTGATTGGCTAACAGATCGAGATGATCGCTAATGATCAGTCTGGCCTCTTCCAGCCACGGCGTGGTTTTATCGAATTGGGAGAGTTGGATTAGCAGGCAGTCACGCAGATCTTTTGCCGCTACACCGACCGGATCAAACCGTTGGATCCGCTTAAGGACGGCTTCAACCTCGTCGATGTCGATCTCTTCATCACCCATACTTTCGAGAATATCTTCCAGCGGGACAGTCAGATAACCGGTGTCATCAACGGCATCGACGATAGAGGTAATAGCGCGGTCAGTGTCGGAAAACGGTGTCAGCTCGACCTGCCACATCAGGTAATCCTGCAAGGTCTGCGTCGTTTCGCCCTGATAGACCGGCAGCTCATCGTCAATGTAGTCACCGCTGGTGCCGGATGGTGTACCAGCGGTGTAAATGGTGTCCCAACTGGCATCGAGCGGCAGCTCTTCCGGCATCTCTTTGTTCGAGCGCGTCGGCGGTGTCCAGCGTTTCACCTGTCTTGCGCTTTCGCGGGTGTCGATTTCTTCATGAGTGTCGATTTGCTCAAGCAGCGGATTACTCTCCAGCGCCTGCTGTAGCTCCTGCTGAAGTTCCAGCGTCGACAACTGCAACAGACGAATTGCCTGTTGGAGCTGTGGCGTCATCGCCAGTTGTTGGCTAAGCCTGAGTTGCAAACCTTGCTTCATGTTCAGAATCGTACTCTCCTGCTAAAACGTCGCAAACTTCTACCCTATCAGAGTCTGAAGTCTTCCCCAAGGTATACACGCTTAACGTGTTCGTCTTGTAAGATTTCTGTAGGCGTGCCGTGGGCGATCAAATGCCCCTGACTGACGATATAAGCGCGTTCACAAACCGCCAGTGTTTCACGCACGTTGTGGTCAGTGATCAGCACGCCCAGGCCGCTGTCGCGCAGGTGCTCAATGATGCGTTTAATGTCGATAACCGAGATCGGGTCAACCCCGGCAAACGGTTCGTCGAGCAGAATAAATTTCGGATTCGCAGCCAGTGCGCGGGCAATTTCTACACGGCGACGTTCACCCCCGGAGAGTGACTGCCCCATGCTGTCACGCAGGTGCTCAATGTGAAACTCTTCCATCAGCTCGTTCGCGCGGTCTTCACGTTGTTCAGCAGACAAGTCGTCACGAATTTGCAGTACCGCCATCAGGTTATCGTAAACGCTGAGGCGACGGAAAATGGAGGCTTCCTGTGGCAGATAGCCGATACCGCGGCGCGCGCGTGCATGCAGAGGCAGCAGACTGATATCGTCATCATCAATAATGATGTTGCCCGCATCGCGCGGCACAATGCCTACAACCATGTAGAAAGTGGTGGTCTTACCGGCACCGTTTGGCCCCAGCAGACCGACAATTTCCCCGGAGTTGACGGTCAGGCTGACGTCTTCTACCACGCGACGGCCTTTATAGGCTTTTGCAAGGTTCTTTGCAGTTAATGTTGCCATAACGAATTAATTACCCTTCTTCTGTGCCGGGGTCTGGCCTTTGTTGTTTTTGTCCTGCAGCTGCGACGGCACCAGAACGGTGGTTACGCGCTTGCCTTTGTCGCTGAAAGCCTGCATTTTCTGCTCTTTACCAGGTAAGTGATCTTATCGCCCTTAATGTTGCTATCAACCTGCTGCAGATAAGCATTACCCGTCAGAACGACAAAATCTTTTGCCAGTTCGTAGTGCATCTGGGAAGCGTGACCTTCAACCGGTTTACCGTTATCCTGCATCTGGTAGAACGTTGCCGGTTTACCGTAGCCGTCAATCACTTCTTTACCTTGTTCGCCGCCCGGACGGGTAACAACCACTTTGTCGGCATTAATTTTGATGGTGCCCTGGGTGACGATGACATTACCGGTAAAGGTAACCACGTTGCCTTGCATATCAAGAGATTGCTGGTCCGATTCAATGTGGATCGGCTGATCAGTGTCTCCGGTTACGGCAAATGCCGGAATGCTGGCGGCCAGAAGTGAGCTGGCAGCACAAGATTAAGGCTGAGTTTGTTTGTTTTGAATTTCATAGGATGTTCTAACCTTTTCAATCAGCTCGGCGTTCTTGCTGCGTAAGTTGCCGCGCATTTTCAGACCGCTGGAGTTAAATGTTGTTCCGTATAACGTGACGAGGTCTTCAGAGGTAACATCCTGCGTCACCAGATTGATCTGCGCGTTATCCGTCGTGATTCTGCGAAGTTGAGAGTCCGGCACGAGTGCGTTGACTTCAACGTGTCCATATAAATAGAGCATCCGGTCATTGGTCAGCTTGGCTTTATCTGCTTTTACGGACCATGTCGGGATTTTATCCTTATCAAACGTGGTAAGTACCGGCTGCGTAAACCACGAAACGGCCTGATCGGAATAATATTCAACGTGTTGAGCAATCAATCGATAGCTTAGTGCCCCTTCTGGGTTATAGACGAGCGTGTCCGTATGCTCGCTTTTATAGGTGGGATCATTGTTGTTGACGACCACCTGGGCGGTATCGTCTTTTTCAGCCATATTAATGCCGATCATCACCAGAACCGCCAGTGATAGCACAATGATAACCCAACGTCTGGCTTTACTCATATCGATTGCCCTTTGGCTTCATCCAGTTTGCCCTGCGCCAGGAGTAATAAGTCGCAAACTTCGCGCACTGCGCCACGACCGCCAGCAATGCGCGTCACGTAATCGGCGCGCGGGATCAACAGTGGATGCGCATCGGCCACGGCGACGCTTAAACCCACTTTTTCCATTACCGGCCAGTCGATGAGATCATCGCCGACATAAGCCACATTTTCCGGGGCAATCGCCAGTTTTTCCAGCAAATCGCTAAAGGCGATCAGTTTGTTTGACTGCCCCTGATACAAGTGAGTGATCCCCAATGTGGCACAACGATCTTCTACCAGTTTAGCCTTTCGCCCGGTAATGATAGCGACTTCAATATCAGAGGTGAGCGCACAACGAATGCCATAACCGTCACGAACATTGAACGCTTTCAGCTCTTCGCCGTTATTGCCCATATAAATCAGGCCATCTGACAGTACGCCATCAACGTCGAGGATCAGCAGACGAATGTTCTCTGCTTTTGCCATAACGTCGGCGCTGACAGGGCCGTAACAGGTCGCAAGCGACGCACCTGCTTTGCTCATTGTTGTTTATCCTTGAATCTTTACACTACGCCTGCACGCAGTAAATCATGCATATGTAACACACCGAGTAAATGGTCGCCATCGGCAACCATCACGGAGGTGATATGGCGGGACTGCATTAAGTTCAGTGCCCTCAACTTGAGAAATGCCGGCGCACACGTATTCCCCCCGGCGTCATCACATCGGCAATACTTAACTGACGAACATCCACGCCCATATCGAAGACACGGCGTAAATCACCGTCGGTAAAGATGCCTTCAATCATCATATTGTCATCGCAAATGACAGTCATACCAAGATTTTTGCGGGTAACTTCCAGCAACGCGTCACGCAGACTGGCCGTTTTCTTAACATGCGGGATCTCATCGCCCGTATGCATAATATCGTTTACGCGCAGCAGAAGTTTACGACCCAGTGCGCCGCCTGGGTGTGAGAGCGCAAAATCTTCAGCAGTAAAGCCGCGTGCTTTTAACAGCGCGACAGCGAGGGCATCGCCCATAACCAGCGTGGCGGTGGTGCTGCTGGTCGGTGCCAGCCCTAACGGACAGGCTTCTTTCGCTACTTTAACACACAGATGCACATCTGCGGCGCGCGCCATGCTGCTCTCCGGGCGACCGGTGATGCAGATTAACGGTACGTGAAGACGCTTAAGCACTGGAATTAAGGCCGTGATTTCGCTGGATTCACCTGAGTTAGAGATAGCAATCACCACATCCTGTGGGGTGACCATGCCTAAATCACCATGCGCGGCTTCACCAGGATGGACGAAAAATGAAGGTGTACCGGTGCTGGCAAACGTTGCGGCCATTTTGCGCCCGATGTGCCCCGATTTCCCCATCCCCATGACGACAACTTTCCCTTTACACCAGAACATCTTTTCACAGGCAAGCGTGAAATTCTGATTGATGTATTGATCAAGCTCCGCCAGGCATTCACGTTCAATCGCCAGGACTTCTTTACCTGCTTGCTGAAAGTCAAAACCCGGTTGTAACTCTACGTGCGACATAATGCGTTTCCAGTTATTCAACGAGTATTGGCGATAACCAGTACAACATCGCCAGCCATACGATAAATCCGCCAGTTAATAATACCCCTACACCACGGCCCGGTTGTGGGGAGCGCCGCCAGCACAGCAACGCAAAAATAATGCTCACCAGCAACATCACGCTGTAGTCACGACTGTACGCCAGTGGATCAATCTCTCCTGGCGTTATCAGCGCGGGTAAACCCAACACGATGACAATATTAAAAATGTTTGCGCCAATGATATTTCCGACAGCAATGTCGTTTTCACCTTTGCGAACCCCCGCTATTGCGGTTGCCAGTTCCGGCAGGCTGGTTCCGATAGCAATTGCCGTCAGACCCATCGTCAACTCGCTGATGGCAAAGTAATTCGCCAGCACCGTGGCGTTATCAACCACCATCCGCGTGGCCACTGGCATGATGATAAGCGCAATGCCGAGCCATAAAAACGCGACGGGCAATCCGCCGTCACGCGGCAGCTCTGCAAGCTGCTCTCTGGTCAGGCTGTCAGTCCCCTGACGTTCAGCCTGACGTGCAAGTTTAACAATGAACAGCAGCCATAGCACAGCCAGAAAGAGGAGAAAGATACCATCGCTGCGACTAAGTTGTCCGTCATAGAGTACCGGAACCGGCCACCACGCTGACCAACAACATTAAGGGTAATTCACGGCGTAGAACATCAGAATGGACGGTAAAAGGACGAACCAGCGCAGCCAGACCGAGGATCAGCAATATATTGATAATGTTTGAGCCGAGGGCTGTACCAACGGCTAAATCGCGTTGTTCGTGCAGAGACGCGGCAAGCGAGACGATGATTTCTGGTAACGATGTACCAATACTGACCACCGTCATGCCGATGATCAGCGGCGGGATGCCAAAGGTTCGGCAAAGAATAGACGCGGCAAAAACCAGGCGGTGGCACTGTAAACGACCAAAGTAAACCAACAATTAACAGTGCCGTAGCTAAAAGCATCTAACGTCCTTTCTTCAGGTATACTCGCCGGTCCGCTGAAGATTTTCAGAAAAGCCGTAACGGATCTTAATTTTGACTTTATGCGTAAAAAGTAAAACAAATGCCAGCTTTGCTAGCCACGGCGGAACATTCTTTAAAATATGGGGGAACAGGGTTGGTGGGCGCCGTGGCTTAGAAAATCAACGCAAGACGAAGGGGAATTATGGAGCAGTCTGTGGCGGAATTTAGTCGATACGCGATGTCAGTTTACGCGTGGCAATGCTGCATCTTCGATAATATTTCCCATGACCGTGCCGCGAGGAGGAAGATCACGGCAATCAGGGGCCATCGAAAATGGGCATCGGTAAAACGACGCTACTCCGTCTGATTGGCGGGCAAATCGCACCAGATCATGGGTGAGATCCTTTTTCGATGGTGAGAATATTCCGGCGATGTCTCGTTCGCGCCTGTATACAGTGCGCAAACGGATGAGCATGTTATTTCAGTCCGGGGCGTTTGTTCACTGATATGAACGTATTTGACAAACGTCGCCTATCCACTGCGAACATACCCAACTTCCGCGCCATTTGTTGCATAGACACGGTGATGATGAAGCTGGAGGCCGTGGGCTGCGTGGAGCGGCTAAGCTAATGCCTTCTGAACTTTCCGGTGGGATGGCGCGGCGTGCAGCGCTGGCGCGATGCGATTGCGCTGGAGCCAGGATCTCATCATGTTTGATGAACCTTTTGTTGGGCAAGATCCCATCACCATGGGCGTACTGGTGAAGCTGATTTCTGAGCTGAACAGCGCGCTGGGCGTGACTTGTGTGTGGTTTCTCACGATGTGCCGGAAGTGTTAAGTATTGCGGATCACGCGGATCCTGGCGGACAAAAATTGTCGCTCATGGCAGTGCCCAGGCGTTGCAGGCGAATCCTGATCCCGCGCGTCAGTTTCTGGACGGGATAGCTGACGGGCCTGTTCCGTTCCGCTATCCCCGGCGATTATCGCTGATCTTACCAGTTAAGCCACCATGCTGTTAAATGCGCCATGTCGCTCGGACATAAAGCGGGATTAAAACCCTGAGAACGTTCGGGCGGGCCGGGTTAATGTTATTCAATGCGCTGGTCGGCAAACCGGAATTTCGCAAACATGCGCCGCTGCTGGTGCGCCAGCTCTATAATGTCGGCGTCCTGTCGATGCTGATTATTGTGGTTTCTGGCGTGTTCATCGGAATGGTGTTGGGGCTGCAAGGTTATCTGGTTCTGACCACTTATAGTGCGGAAACCAGTCTGGGTATGCTGGTGGCGTTATCGCTACTGCGTGAACTGGGGCCGGTGGTTGCCGCGTTGTTGTTTGCCGGGCGTGCTGGTTCGGCGCTAACCGCAGAAATCGGCCTGATGCGCGCTACAGAGCAACTCTCCAGTATGGAGATGATGGCGGTGGATCCGCTGCGTCGGGTTATTTCTCCCCGTTTCTGGGCTGGGGTTATTTCATTACCACTGTTGACGGTTATTTTCGTCGCCGTGGGGATCTGGGGCGGATCTCTGGTCGGCGTCAGTTGGAAAGGCATTGATAGCGGGTTCTTCTGGTCGGCAATGCAAAATGCCGTCGACTGGCGTATGGATCTGGTCAACTGTCTGATTAAGAGCGTGGTGTTCGCCATCACGGTGACGTGGATTTCGTTGTTTAACGGCTACGACGCCATCCCGACGTCTGCCGGGATTAGCCGGGCAACCACTCGCACCGTTGTCCACTCGTCTCTGGCTGTTCTGGGGCTGGATTTTGTGCTGACCGCATTGATGTTTGGGAATTGAGTTCATGCAAACGAAAAAAAATGAAATTTGGGTGGGTATCTTTTTATTAGCAGCACTGCTGGCGGCGCTGTTTGTTTGCCTGAAGGCGGCGAACGTGACGTCCATACGTACTGAACCGACCTACACGCTTTATGCGACGTTCGATAACATTGGCGGCCTGAAAGCGCGCTCTCCGGTCAGTATTGGTGGCGTTGTTGTGGGTCGGGTGGCGGATATTACGCTGGACCCGAAAACCTATCTGCCGCGCGTAACGCTGGAAATTGAACAACGTTATAACCACATTCCAGATACCAGTTCGCTGAGCATTCGTACTTCCGGCCTGCTGGGGGAACAATATCTGGCATTAAACGTCGGTTTTGAAGACCCGGAACTGGGGACTGCTATCCTGAAGGATGGCGATACAATTCAGGACACTAAGTCTGCGATGGTGCTGGAAGATCTCATTGGTCAGTTCCTTTACGGTAGTAAAGGCGATGACAATAAGAATAGTGGCGATGCGCCAGCTGCTGCGCCAGGTAATAATGAAACCACTGAACCTGTGGGTACAACGAAATAATTTCAGGAGAACCGACGCATGTTTAAACGTTTAATGATGGTCGCTTTGCTGGTGATTGCACCTCTGAGTGCGGCAACCGCGGCAGACCAGACCAATCCTTATAAGCTGATGGACGAGGCGGCGCAGAAAACGTTCGATCGCCTGAAGAATGAGCAACCGCAAATTCGGGCCAACCCGGATTATCTGCGTACCATTGTTGATCAGGAACTGCTGCCATACGTACAGGTGAAATACGCCGGTGCGCTGGTGCTGGGCCAGTATTACAAGAGTGCGACCCCTGCTCAACGTGAAGCCTACTTTGCCGCTTTCCGTGAGTACCTGAAGCAGGCTTACGGTCAGGCGCTGGCGATGTATCACGGTCAAACCTATCAGATTGCGCCAGAACAGCCGCTGGGCGATAAAACCATTGTGCCTATTCGCGTTACCATTATTGACCCGAATGGCCGTCCGCCGGTGCGTCTGGACTTCCAGTGGCGTAAAAACTCCCAGACGGGCAACTGGCAGGCTTACGACATGATTGCTGAAGGCGTCAGTATGATCACCACCAAACAAAACGAGTGGGGAACGCTGCTGCGTACCAAAGGTATCGACGGCCTGACTGCGCAACTGAAATCGATTTCTCAACAGAAAATCACTCTGGAAGAGAAAAAATAATGAGCGAGTCACTGAGCTGGATGCAGACGGGTGACACGCTGGCGTTATCCGGAGAGCTGGATCAGGACGTTCTGCTACCGCTTTGGGAAATGCGTGAGGAAGCGGTGAAGGGGATTACCTGCATCGATCTTAGCCGTGTGTCCCGCGTGGATACGGGTGGACTGGCACTGCTGCTCCATCTTATCGATCTGGCGAAAAAGCAGGGCAACAACGTGACGCTTCAGGGGGTAAACGACAAAGTGTATACCCTCGCGAAATTGTATAATTTGCCTGCTGATGTTCTGCCTCGTTAAATTTTTTCAGGCCGGATATGGCGTTAACCGCCTGTCCGGCAAACCTGCCTGCAAGTCGAGCCTTGTCTGATTTATCAGCGAGGCTTTTTGCTTATTTATGCCAGCGCAACTTTGCTCTAAGATGTTTCGCTGGTTTATTAACTGATGATTGAAGATCCCATGGAAAATAATGAAATTCAGAGCGTGTTGATGAACGCTCTCTCCCTCCAGGAAGTCCACGTTTCCGGCGATGGCAGCCACTTTCAGGTTATTGCCGTGGGTGAGTTGTTTGACGGCATGAGTCGGGTTAAAAAACAGCAGACGGTCTATGGCCCGCTGATGGAATATATTGCGGATAACCGCATTCATGCTGTGTCGATCAAAGCGTATACCCCTGCGGAGTGGGCGCGCGATCGCAAACTGAACGGCTTTTGAGCTATGGGCGATTCGCCGGTAGCGGATATGAATTGTTAACTGAGAACAAACTAAATGGATAAATTTCGTGTTCAGGGGCCAACGAAGCTCCAGGGCGAAGTCACAATTTCCGGCGCTAAAAATGCTGCTCTGCCTATCCTTTTTGCCGCTCTACTGGCGGAAGAACCGGTAGAGATCCAGAACGTCCCAAAACTGAAAGACGTCGATACATCAATGAAGCTGCTAAGCCAGCTGGGTGCGAAAGTAGAACGTAATGGTTCTGTGCATATTGATGCCCGCGACGTTAATGTATTCTGCGCACCTTACGATCTGGTTAAAACCATGCGTGCTTCTATCTGGGCACTGGGGCCGCTGGTAGCGCGCTTTGGTCAGGGGCAAGTTTCACTGCCTGGCGGTTGTACGATCGGTGCGCGTCCGGTTGATCTACACATTTCTGGCCTCGAACAATTAGGCGCGACCATCAAACTGGAAGAAGGTTACGTTAAAGCTTCCGTCGATGGTCGTCTGAAAGGCGCACATATCGTGATGGATAAAGTCAGCGTTGGCGCAACGGTGACCATCATGTGTGCTGCAACCCTGGCGGAAGGTACCACGATTATTGAAAACGCAGCGCGTGAACCGGAAATCGTCGATACCGCGAACTTCCTGATTACGCTGGGTGCGAAAATTAGCGGTCAGGGCACCGATCGTATCGTCATCGAAGGTGTGGAACGTTTAGGCGGCGGTGTCTATCGCGTGCTACCGGATCGTATCGAAACCGGTACTTTCCTGGTGGCGGCGGCGATTTCTCGCGGCAAAATTATCTGCCGTAACGCGCAGCCAGATACTCTCGACGCCGTGCTGGCGAAACTGCGTGACGCTGGAGCGGACATCGAAGTCGGCGAAGACTGGATTAGCCTGGATATGCATGGCAAACGTCCGAAGGCTGTTAACGTACGTACCGCGCCGCATCCGGCATTCCCGACCGATATGCAGGCCCAGTTCACGCTGTTGAACCTGGTGGCAGAAGGGACCGGATTCATCACCGAAACGGTCTTTGAAAACCGCTTTATGCATGTGCCAGAGCTTAGCCGTATGGGCGCGCATGCCGAAATCGAAAGCAATACCGTTATTTGTCACGGTGTTGAAAAACTTTCTGGCGCACAGGTTATGGCAACCGATCTGCGTGCATCAGCAAGCCTGGTGCTGGCTGGCTGTATTGCGGAAGGGACGACGGTGGTTGATCGTATTTATCACATCGATCGTGGCTACGAACGCATTGAAGACAAACTGCGCGCTTTAGGTGCAAATATTGAGCGTGTGAAAGGCGAGTAATCGTCTGAGAGCTGGCAGCCCCGTTCGCGGGGCTACCGCCAGACCACTCATTTTTTCGGTTTAGTGTAGCTACGCATCAACTGCGTTCTGTCGATAAACTCATGGGTCTGCGGATCATGGTAGCGTGATGGCCAGATAACCCAGGGGTCAGTTCCCAGGGCTTTCGCAATAATCATCTCTCCTTTCGGCCATGGGCGCGATAATGCGTTTGCCAGCGTTGAGGAACTCAAACCATTTCTGCGAGACTCCGCCGCCATTGACGTTCCCTTCTTGCGCAAACCCGCAATGATGTCAGCGGGATGCCAGTCAATGAAATTACTTTCCATCTTTCCTCACTCCTTAAGTTAGTCGCTTTCATTCAGAACACTTCTTCTGTCGGGCATCACTATACTCCTGATGGCCTATTGCTCTAAAAAGTTCCTGTAAAAAGTGTGAATATTCAGAATATATAAAGATGCACAGCCCTTTTTTTCAGGTGTTATAGCGCTGAATTAGTGTTTTTATGGAATTTACTGGAATCATCCCGCGCACTGCGCGGGATGAAGGGAGGGGATTAACGATCGCGTTGAACAGCGATGTGCGCGAGGCCGATGAGTGCTTCTCGCCAAGGGGTGTCCGGGAGCACCTGTAATGCTGCGATGGCTTTGTCTGCTTCTTCCTCGGCACGCTGACGCGTCCATTCAAGAGATCCACAAGCGTTCATTGCTTCCAGAACCGGTTCCAGAAGATGGCGACCGTTACCCTGTTCGATGGCGGTACGGATCATCTGTGCCTGTTCTGGTGTGCCATGATGCATCGCATGCAGCAGCGGCAGCGTCGGTTTACCTTCGTTCAGATCGTCGCCGACATTTTTACCTAACTGTTCGCCATCGGCATTGTAATCGAGTAAATCGTCGATCAACTGGAAAGCAGTGCCGAGATAGCGCCCATAATCCTGCAGGCCTTTCTCCTCTTCCGGCGTACAGCCAGCCAGAATCCCGGAACACTGCGCGGCAGCCTCAAACAGACGCGCGGTTTTGCTATAGATAACGCGCATGTAGTTTTCTTCAGTGATGTCCGGATCGTTAACGTTCATCAGTTGCAGAACTTCACCTTCTGCGATGACGTTTACGGCTTCTGACATGACTTCCAGCACTTTGAGCGAACCGAGGCTGGTCATCATCTGGAACGCGCGGGTATAAATAAAATCGCCTACCAGCACGCTGGCGGCATTGCCAAATGCAGCGTTGGCGGTAGCTTTACCCCTGCGCATATCTGATTCATCCACAACGTCGTCGTGCAGCAGAGTCGCCGTGTGGATAAACTCGATCAGGGCAGCAATGGTGACATGCGCATTTCCCTCATAGCCAACAGCTCGTGCAGCCAGTACAGCAATCATCGGACGAATACGTTTACCGCCGCCGCTGACGATGTAATAGCCTAACTGATTGATCAGCTGGACGTCGGAATTAAGCTGCTCAAGGATTGCCGCATTAACACCCGCCATATCTTGCGCGGTTAACTCATTGATTTTTTCTAAATTCATCGCAAAAGCCGGGCTTTTCGCCCCGATTACCTTACTGTGAACAAAGGCAACTTAGGGTTTATGGTTAGGAATATAGAGTGATTGTACTGAAAAAATGGCACAGATAAACGTTACCGTACAAGTTGTGTTTTTTTTCTTCGTGTATTGACTGTAGCACTTGTCAAAGGCGTGCGTTTTGCGTAATATTCGCGCCCTATTGTGAATATTTATAGCGCACTCTGAATCATTGAAAAGGTGTGCGCGGAAGCGGAGTTTTATATGTACGCGGTTTTCCAAAGTGGTGGTAAACAACACCGAGTAAGCGAAGGTCAGACCGTTCGCCTGGAAAAGCTGGACATCGCAACTGGCGAAACTGTTGAGTTCGCTGAAGTGCTGATGATCGCAAACGGTGAAGAAGTCAAAATCGGCGTTCCTTTCGTTGATGGCGGCGTAATCAAAGCTGAAGTTGTTGCTCACGGTCGTGGCGAGAAAGTTAAAATCGTTAAGTTTCGTCGTCGTAAACACTATCGTAAGCAGCAGGGCCATCGTCAGTGGTTCACTGATGTGAAAATTACTGGCATCAGCGCCTAAGACCTGAGGAGAGATTTCAAATGGCACATAAAAAGGCTGGCGGCTCCACACGTAACGGTCGCGATTCAGAAGCTAAACGCCTGGGCGTTAAGCGTTTCGGTGGCGAATCCGTTCTGGCGGGTAGCATCATCGTTCGTCAACGTGGTACCAAATTCCACGCTGGCGCTAACGTAGGTTGCGGTCGTGACCACACTCTGTTTGCTAAAGCAGACGGTAAAGTGAAATTCGAAGTTAAAGGCCCGAAAAACCGTAAATTTATCAGCATCGAAGCTGAATAAGTTTTTCGCGTCCCGGTAACGGATGAAAGCCCCGCAACACGTTGCGGGGCTTTTTACATTCGATAACCGGTAAAAATGCGCATGGTGCGACGTTAATCCGCAAATGCGCTTTGCAGGGAATACGGTATGAAGCAGCAGGCAGGCATTGGCATTCTTTTGGCGCTCACCACAGCAATTTGCTGGGGGGCGTTGCCAATCGCAATGAAGCAGGTGCTGGAGGTGATGGAACCTCCGACAATCGTGTTTTACCGTTTCTTGATGGCGAGTATTGGCCTTGGTGCCATTCTTGCGGTGAAGAAGAGGTTGCCGCCATTACGCGTGTTTCGTAAGCCACGCTGGTTGATTTTGTTGGCAGTGGCGACCGCCGGGCTGTTTGGGAACTTCATCCTGTTCAGCTCATCCTTGCAATACCTGAGTCCGACCGCTTCGCAGGTGATTGGGCAACTCTCGCCAGTTGGCATGATGGTTGCCAGCGTATTTATCCTGAAAGAGAAAATGCGCAGCACTCAGGTTGTAGGGGCATTGATGCTCCTGAGCGGCCTGGTGATGTTTTTTAACACCAGTCTGGTCGAGATATTTACAAAGCTCACCGATTACACCTGGGGAGTTATCTTTGGGGTCGGTGCGGCGACGGTTTGGGTGAGTTATGGCGTGGCGCAAAAGGTTTTATTGCGTCGGCTGGCCTCACCGCAGATCCTGTTTTTACTGTACACTTTATGTACAATTGCGCTCTTCCCTCTGGCAAAGCCTGGAGTGATAGCGCAGCTTAGCCACTGGCAGCTCGCATGTTTAATTTTTTGCGGACTGAATACCTTGGTAGGATATGGCGCCCTGGCGGAAGCGATGGCTCGCTGGCAGGCAGCGCAGGTGAGCGCGATCATCACGCTCACCCCACTGTTTACGCTGTTTTTTTCAGATCTTTTATCACTGGCCTGGCCCGATTTCTTCGCCAGACCGATGTTAAACCTTTTAGGTTATCTCGGTGCGTTTGTCGTGGTTGCGGGCGCGATGTATTCCGCCATTGGTCATCGTATTTGGGGCGGATTACGTAAGCATACAACGGTGGTATCGCAACCCCGCGCAGGCGAATGATTTACGGAGAATAAAATGAAGTTTGTTGATGAAGCATCGATTCTGGTCGTTGCAGGTGATGGCGGTAATGGTTGCGTGAGCTTCCGCCGCGAAAAGTATATTCCGAAAGGCGGCCCGGATGGCGGCGACGGCGGTGATGGTGGTGACGTATGGATGGAAGCCGACGAGAACCTGAACACGCTTATCGATTATCGTTTTGAAAAATCTTTCCGTGCAGAGCGCGGTCAGAATGGCGCAAGCCGCGACTGTACCGGTAAGCGCGGTAAAGACGTCACAATTAAAGTGCCGGTAGGTACGCGTGTAATCGACCAGGGTACTGGTGAAACCATGGGCGATATGACCAAACACGGTCAGCGTCTGCTGGTTGCTAAGGGCGGCTGGCACGGTCTGCAGGCAATACCCGTTTCAAATCGTCAGTTAACCGTACACCACGGCAGAAAACTAACGGTACGCCGGGCGATAAGCGTGAGCTGCTGCTGGAGCTGATGCTGCTGGCTGACGTCGGTATGTTGGGGATGCCAAACGCGGGTAAATCGACCTTTATTCGTGCGGTATCGGCGGCTAAACCGAAAGTGGCGGATTATCCGTTTACCACTCTGGTGCCAAGTCTGGGTGTGGTACGAATGGACAACGAAAAGAGCTTCGTTGTTGCCGATATTCCAGGACTGATTGAAGGCGCTGCGGAAGGCGCAGGTCTGGGGCATTCGCTTCCTGAAGCACCGGAACGTTGCCGCGTCCTGTTGCACCTCATCGATATCGATCCGATTGACGGCACCGATCCGGTTGAAAACGCGCGTATTATTATCAGCGAGCTGGAAAAATACAGCCAGGATCTGGCGGCGAAACCACGTTGGTTAGTGTTCAATAAGATCGATCTGCTGGATAAGGCAGAAGCTGAAGAAGCGAAAGCGATTGCTGAAGCGCTGGGCTGGAAGATAAATATTATCTGATCTCTGCGGCGAGTGGACTGGGCGTGAAAGATCTCTGCTGGGATGTGATGACCTTTATCATTGAAAACCCGGTCGCAGGCTGAAGAAGGAAACAGCCAGAGAAAGTCGAATTCATGTGGGATGATTATCATCGCCAGCAGCTTGAAGAGATTGCTGAAGAGGATGATGAGGACTGGATGATGACTGGGACGAAGACGACGAAGAAGGCGTTGAGTTCATTTACAAGCGTTAATCAGCAAAACCCGGCCATGTGCCGGGGTTTTTGACTAATTGTTCTGATAAATATCTTTATACAAACGGCTTTCAAAACGCACTAACGGAATACGGCGATTACGCTGATCCGCCGGTTCTACCTGCATAGCCAGAAAGATATTGTACAAACGCCATTCGTTGCCCGCTCGCTGTGGTAATGAATCCCGCCAGAGTTATATACCCCTGCAACGAACCGGTTTTCGCTGAGACTTTTCCATCCACGCCCGCCTGATGCAGACCTGCACGGTACTGCAAAGAGCCGTCAGCCCGCCAGCGGCATGGAGATAAAGTTAAGTTCATTGTCGTGTTGGGCAATGTATTGCAACACCTGCATCATGGTGGCGGGGGCAATCAGGTTATGCCGCGAAAGCCCTGAACCATCGGCAATAATGGTGTTTCCAATATCGACACCGGCTTGCTGGCGCAGGATCTGACGCACGGCGTCCGACCCGGCCCGCCATGTTCCAGGCACATTGAAGCGCGCATGGCCTATCATGCGGAAAACCGTATCGGCGATCATGTTGTCCGACTTTTTCAGCATAATCTTAAGCAGATCGTGCAACGGGGCCGACTGTTTACTGGCAACTACCGTTCCAGGTTCGTTAACCTGAGTCTGGCGCAGCAGTGTTCCGCTCCAGGTGATACCTGCCTGTTTTAACTCATCTTTCAGAATTGCCCCGGCATAGCTGGCTCCATCCTGCACGGCAAAAGCCAACGGGAGCGGCTCAGAACGTTGTGGCAGGCATCCCGTCAGCGTAAAGCGGTTCAGGTCGCCTGGTACGACATCCAGTTCGCAGTATTGCGCTTCGGCAGAACCTCGGGGGAGGGTGCGTACCTGGCTGAACATCGTAACGGGGTAATAAGATGCCACGCGTATAAAAGCCATATCACCAGGTTTTGGGGCACTGTAGAGCGAGACGGAGAAACAGTTGCGGTCAACTATGGCAGCGGCAGGCGGAGCGCTAAAGCATTGTGTCATGTCATTCCATGGCCAGCCGGGGGCTTTATCGTGGCTGGCGAAAATGGAGGTATCTATCAACACATTGCCATCGATTTGGTTGACGCCAGATTTTTTCAAAGTCGCGACCATATTGCGAATATCCTGACGTTTTAACGTCGGATCGGCACCAAATCGCGCCACTAAGTCACCCTTAAGTACGCCGTTTTCCACATTGCCTTTGGTTTCAAGCGTCGTGGTGAAACGAAAATCGGGGCCGAGTTGAATCAACGCCGCCAGCGCAGTAATCACTTTCTGCGTACTGGCGGGCAGCGCCATCTGCTGACTGTGGTAATCAATAGCGGGGGCCGACGCGCCGACTTTTTGCACCATCAGGGCAAGGTTGGCACCAGCGGGGAGTTGAGTAACGTACTCATCAACATTCGCGGCCTGAACACTGAACGCTATACAGCTGGTCAATCCGATGATAAATCTGGAAAATCGCATAATCTCGCGCTAACAACCTGGAATCGAGCCGTCATACTACGGCGCAACGCCCTATAAAGTAAACGATGACCCTTCGGGAACTTCAGGGTAAAATGACTATCAAAATGTGAATTGTAGCTGACCTGGGACTTGTACCCGGGTCGGTATTTTTTTGCTTCTGGTCCCGGTGAGGAGTTATGCCGGGCAGGCCGAACAGCCGGGGTGGGTGAAGACTTGCCCCATCAGGAATATTCAAGAGGTATAACAAATGCAAGCTATTCCGATGACCTTACGCGGCGCTGAAAAATTACGCGAAGAGCTGGATTTTCTGAAATCTGTGCGCCGTCCTGAAATCATTGCTGCTATCGCGGAAGCGCGTGAGCATGGCGACCTGAAAGAAAACGCCGAATACCACGCAGCTCGTGAACAGCAGGGTTTCTGCGAAGGCCGTATTAAAGACATCGAAGCCAAGCTGTCGAACGCGCAGGTGATTGATGTCACCAAAATGCCCAACAATGGGCGCGTTATTTTTGGTGCTACCGTAACGGTGCTGAATCTGGATTCTGACGAAGAACAGACTTATCGCATCGTTGGCGATGACGAAGCTGACTTTAAACAAAACCTGATTTCTGTAAACTCGCCTATTGCTCGTGGCCTGATCGGCAAAGAAGAAGATGATGTTGTGGTCATCAAAACGCCGGGCGGCGAAGTAGAATTTGAAGTAATTAAGGTGGAATACCTGTAAGAATTACCCAATACTCAAGATGTTGATGTATTGTAAAGAAAGGAAAAAGGCCGCTATGCGGCCTTTTATCAACGAACAGAGCGTGGCATTTTGCTCTCCTGCCTGCGGAAAACCCCTCGTTTTACACAGCAAATGTGTGTAACTTTAGGATAATCTTAGCGTGGCAGCGAGATTTTACGTTCTTTAGTTGGGCGATAAAGCACCAGCGTTTTACCGATGACCTGTACATTACAGGCGCCGGTTTCGCGCACGATAGCTTCCACGATCAAGGTTTTAGTTTCGCGATCTTCGGTGGCGATTTTCACCTTGATGAGTTCATGGTGCTCTAACGCTTGTTCAATCTCGGCCAGCACCCCTTCGGTCAAACCATTACTGCCAAGCAGAACAACTGGCTTGAGCGGATGTGCCAGACCTTTCAGGTGCTGTTTTTGTTTAGTACTCAGATTCATCGTATTTTTTGCTTACGTTGGGATTGAAAACGGGTCATTCTACCGCCATCTCCCATATATCACCAAATAGGCGCGTAAAAATTTACGCAATTGGTTACGATGAGTTATCCCCATGGGAAAGTTAAATGACAGGTAAGAAGCGTTCTGCCAGCTCCAGCCGCTGGCTTCAGGAACACTTTAGCGATAAATATGTTCAACAGGCACAGAAAAAGGGGTTACGTTCCCGTGCCTGGTTTAAACTTGATGAAATACAGCAAAGTGACAAACTCTTTAAACCGGGAATGACGGTTGTCGACCTTGGTGCTGCTCCGGGTGGTTGGTCACAATATGTGGTCACCCAAATTGGCGGCAAAGGCCGCATCATCGCTTGCGATCTTTTACCTATGGATCCTATCGTTGGTGTGGACTTTCTTCAGGGCGATTTTCGTGATGAACTGGTGATGAAAGCACTGCTGGAGCGCGTTGGCGACAGCAAAGTCCAGGTTGTCATGTCCGATATGGCACCAAACATGAGCGGAACACCGGCGGTGGATATCCCCCGTGCCATGTATCTGGTGGAACTGGCGTTAGAAATGTGTCGTGATGTATTAGCGCCAGGTGGCAGTTTTGTAGTGAAGGTGTTCCAGGGCGAAGGTTTCGATGAGTATCTAAGGGAAATTCGCTCCCTGTTTACGAAGGTCAAAGTTCGTAAGCCGGACTCTTCTCGTGCACGTTCGCGGGAAGTGTATATTGTAGCGACCGGGCGTAAACCCTAACCGGGAGATTTCAGACGAAAGTTTGAAAGATGCTGGATATAGAGTATCCTGACGCTGTTTTTAACACAGTTGTAATAAGAGGTTAATCCCTTGAGTGACATGGCGAAAAACCTAATACTCTGGCTGGTCATTGCCGTTGTGCTGATGTCAGTATTCCAGAGCTTTGGGCCCAGCGAGTCTAATGGCCGTAAGGTGGATTACTCTACCTTCCTACAAGAGGTCAATAACGACCAGGTTCGTGAAGCGCGTATCAACGGACGTGAAATCAACGTTACCAAGAAAGATAGTAACCGTTATACCACTTACATTCCGGTTCAGGATCCGAAATTACTGGATAACCTGTTGACCAAGAACGTCAAGGTTGTCGGTGAACCGCCTGAAGAACCAAGCCTGCTGGCTTCTATCTTCATCTCCTGGTTCCCGATGCTGTTGCTAATTGGTGTCTGGATCTTCTTCATGCGTCAAATGCAGGGCGGCGGTGGCAAAGGTGCCATGTCGTTTGGTAAGAGCAAAGCGCGCATGCTGACGGAAGATCAGATCAAAACGACCTTTGCTGACGTTGCGGGCTGCGACGAAGCAAAAGAAGAAGTTGCTGAACTGGTAGAGTATCTGCGCGAGCCGAGCCGCTTCCAGAAACTCGGCGGTAAGATCCCGAAAGGCGTCCTGATGGTCGGTCCTCCGGGTACCGGTAAAACGTTGCTGGCGAAAGCGATTGCAGGCGAAGCGAAAGTTCCGTTCTTTACTATCTCCGGTTCTGACTTCGTAGAAATGTTCGTCGGTGTGGGTGCATCCCGTGTTCGTGACATGTTCGAACAGGCGAAGAAAGCGGCACCGTGCATCATCTTTATCGATGAAATCGACGCCGTAGGCCGCCAGCGTGGCGCTGGTCTGGGCGGTGGTCACGATGAACGTGAACAGACTCTGAACCAGATGCTGGTTGAGATGGATGGCTTCGAAGGTAACGAAGGTATCATCGTTATCGCCGCGACTAACCGTCCGGACGTTCTCGACCCGGCCCTGCTGCGTCCTGGCCGTTTCGACCGTCAGGTTGTGGTCGGCTTGCCAGATGTTCGCGGTCGTGAGCAGATCCTGAAAGTTCACATGCGTCGCGTACCATTGGCCCCCGATATCGACGCGGCAATCATTGCCCGTGGTACTCCTGGTTTCTCCGGTGCTGACCTGGCGAACCTGGTGAACGAAGCGGCACTGTTCGCTGCTCGTGGCAACAAACGCGTTGTGTCGATGGTTGAGTTCGAGAAAGCGAAAGACAAAATCATGATGGGTGCGGAACGTCGCTCCATGGTGATGACGGAAGCGCAGAAAGAATCAACGGCTTACCACGAAGCGGGTCATGCGATTATCGGTCGCCTGGTGCCGGAACACGATCCGGTGCACAAAGTGACGATTATCCCACGCGGTCGTGCGCTGGGTGTGACTTTCTTCTTGCCTGAGGGCGACGCAATCAGCGCCAGCCGTCAGAAACTGGAAAGCCAGATTTCTACGCTGTACGGTGGTCGTCTGGCAGAAGAGATCATCTATGGGCCGGAACATGTTTCTACCGGTGCGTCCAACGATATTAAAGTTGCGACCAATCTGGCACGTAACATGGTGACCCAGTGGGGCTTCTCTGAGAAATTGGGTCCACTGCTGTACGCGGAAGAAGAAGGTGAAGTATTCCTCGGCCGTAGCGTAGCGAAAGCGAAACATATGTCCGATGAAACTGCACGTATCATCGACCAGGAAGTGAAAGCACTGATTGAGCGTAACTATAATCGTGCGCGTCAGCTTCTGACCGACAATATGGATATTCTGCATGCGATGAAAGATGCTCTCATGAATATGAGGACTATCGACGCACCGCAGATTGATGACCTGATGGCACGTCGCGATGTACGTCCGCCAGCGGGCTGGAAGAACCAGGCGCTTCTTAACAATTCTGGCGACAATGGTAGTCCAAAGGCTCCTCGTCCGGTTGATGAACCGCGTACGCCGAACCCGGGTAACACCATGTCAGAGCAGTTAGGCGACAAGTAAGTTCCCGCATCAGATGACTGTATTTGTACCGAAAACCCCGGGGCGTGCTCCGGGGTTTTTTCTTATCAATTCATACCAGGGATAACATCATGAAACTCTTTGCCCAGGGTACTTCACTGGACCTTAGCCATCCTCACGTAATGGGGATCCTCAACGTCACGCCTGATTCCTTTTCGGATGGTGGCACGCATAACTCGCTGATAGATGCGGTGAAACATGCGAATCTGATGATCAATGCTGGCGCGACGATCATTGACGTTGGTGGCGAGTCCACGCGCCCAGGGGCGGCGGAAGTTAGCGTTGAAGAAGAGTTGCAACGTGTTATTCCTGTGGTTGAGGCAATTGCTCAACGCTTCGAAGTCTGGATCTCGGTCGATACATCCAAACCAGAAGTCATCCGTGAGTCAGCGAAAGTTGGCGCTCACATTATTAATGATATCCGCTCCCTTTCCGAACCTGGCGCTCTGGAGGCGGCTGCAGAAACCGGTTTACCGGTTTGTCTGATGCATATGCAGGGAAATCCAAAAACCATGCAGGAAGCTCCGAAGTATGACGATGTCTTTGCAGAAGTGAATCGCTACTTTATTGAGCAAATAGCACGTTGCGAGCAGGCGGGTATCGCAAAAGAGAAATTGTTGCTCGACCCCGGATTCGGTTTCGGTAAAAATCTCTCCCATAACTATTCATTACTGGCGCGCCTGGCTGAATTTCACCATTTCAACCTGCCGCTGTTGGTGGGTATGTCACGAAAATCGATGATTGGGCAGCTGCTGAACGTGGGGCCGTCCGAGCGCCTGAGCGGTAGTCTGGCCTGTGCGGTCATTGCCGCAATGCAAGGCGCGCACATCATTCGTGTTCATGACGTCAAAGAAACCGTAGAAGCGATGCGGGTGGTGGAAGCCACTCTGTCTGCAAAGGAAAACAAACGCTATGAGTAATCGTAAATATTTCGGTACCGATGGGATTCGTGGTCGTGTAGGGGATGCGCCGATCACACCTGATTTTGTGCTTAAGCTTCAGCAGGGTTGGGCCGCGGGTAAAGTGCTGGCGCGCCACGGCTCCCGTAAGATTATTATTGGTAAAGACACGCGTATTTCTGGCTATATGCTGGAGTCAGCACTGGAAGCGGGTCTGGCGGCAGCGGGCCTTTCCGCACTCTTCACTGGCCCGATGCCAACACCGGCCGTGGCTTATCTGACGCGTACCTTCCGCGCAGAGGCCGGAATTGTGATATCTGCATCGCATAACCCGTTCTACGATAATGGGATTAAATTCTTCTCTATCGACGGCACCAAACTGCCGGATGCGGTAGAAGAGGCCATCGAAGCGGAAATGGAAAAGGAGATCAGCTGCGTTGATTCGGCAGAACTGGGTAAAGCCAGCCGTATCGTTGATGCCGCGGGTCGCTATATCGAGTTTTGCAAAGCCACGTTCCCGAACGAACTTAGCCTCAGTGAACTGAAGATTGTGGTGGATTGTGCAAACGGTGCGACTTATCACATCGCGCCGAACGTGCTGCGCGAACTGGGGGCGAACGTTATCGCTATCGGTTGTGAGCCAAACGGTGTAAACATCAATGCCGAAGTGGGGGCTACCGACGTTCGCGCGCTCCAGGCTCGTGTGCTGGCTGAAAAAGCGGATCTCGGTATTGCCTTCGACGGCGATGGCGATCGCGTGATTATGGTTGACCATGAAGGCAATAAAGTCGATGGCGATCAGATCATGTATATCATCGCGCGTGAAGGTCTTCGTCAGGGCCAGCTGCGTGGTGGCGCTGTGGGTACATTGATGAGCAACATGGGGCTTGAACTGGCGCTGAAACAGTTAGGAATTCCATTTGCGCGCGCGAAAGTGGGTGACCGCTACGTACTGGAAAAAATGCAGGAGAAAGGCTGGCGTATCGGTGCAGAGAATTCCGGTCATGTGATCCTGCTGGATAAAACTACTACCGGTGACGGCATCGTTGCTGGCTTGCAGGTGCTGGCGGCGATGGCACGTAACCATATGAGCCTGCACGACCTTTGCAGCGGCATGAAAATGTTCCCGCAGATTCTGGTTAACGTACGTTACACCGCAGGTAGCGGCGATCCACTTGAGCATGAGTCAGTTAAAGCCGTGACCGCAGAGGTTGAAGCTGCGCTGGGCAACCGTGGACGCGTGTTGCTGCGTAAATCCGGCACCGAACCGTTAATTCGCGTGATGGTGGAAGGCGAAGACGAAGCGCAGGTGACTGAATTTGCACACCGCATCGCCGATGCAGTAAAAGCCGTTTAAAGCGTTAGATAACTGGCTAAAAAGGCGGCGATTGTCGCCTTTTTTCTCAGCGAACACATCGGTTTTGCTGTTTTTTTCCGCAGTTGATACAATGCGATAAAATTGCCCTTGCGAAGGTCATTCGCTTTGGTTAGTATTCACACCCGCTTCAGTGGGAAAGATTAAAAACTCCCGCTTTATTGGTTGAAGCATTGGTACGCGGCAACTCCGCAAGGAACAGGTTGATTATGTACGAAGCTCTTTTAGTAGTTTTCCTTATTGTGGCAATTGGCCTTGTTGGTCTGATCATGCTGCAGCAAGGTAAAGGCGCTGATATGGGAGCCTCCTTCGGAGCAGGCGCTTCCGCTACGCTGTTTGGTTCAAGTGGTTCTGGTAACTTCATGACCCGCATGACGGCGCTGCTGGCAACGTTATTCTTCATCATCAGTCTGGTGCTGGGTAACATCAATAGCAACAAAACCAATAAAGGTAGCGAATGGGAAAATCTGAGTGCACCGGTGAAAACCGAACAAACTCAACCAGCTGCTCCGGCTAAGCCGACCAGCGATATCCCGAACTAAAAAGTAGTATCCGTGCCGAGGTGGTGGAATTGGTAGACACGCTACCTTGAGGTGGTAGTGCCCAATAGGGCTTACGGGTTCAAGTCCCGTCCTCGGTACCAAATTCCAGAAAAGAGACGCTGAAAAGCGTCTTTTTTCGTTTTATAAGCCAGGCTAAGTATTCTTAATTTGATAACTATTTACCCAGGCATAAATCTGTTTCATCTAGTTTGAAATCTGTAATTTCTAACTTTTGCATTATTACCGGAAGCACTTGGTGAATTATTCTCATGCCAGTAAGGATCTCGTTCATGTATATATCTGGATGAATGCGAGATTTATTGAAATCGAAACGTTCGGCTTCTGCTGCAACGCTAAGTTGGTCAGCGGTGTTATAAACCATTTCCAGAAGTTCGGCTCTTAACGGAATTCCCGCCCTGAATGCCATCATCTTGAGTTGATTCAACCAATTTTCGTAGTCTTTTTTAACTCTATAACGAAATTCTTTAAAGTTTGACGCAACAGGAGTATCAATTTCAATTTTGCATGCAGCAAGTGATATCAATGAACTCTGAATATTGATGGCTTCGCTTGAATAGACATCTAAATCGTCGTCCTGAATCAACTCATCAACATATGCTATGTAGAAACCATAAACATCATTCAGAGCATGATAAATATCATTAATTACAGAACAATGAGCATTGCTCTCTAATATCTCCCAAAAAGCCTCTTCTTCATCAGCATTATCGTCGTCAATATTAAGTCCTTCAGGAAAGGAAAGAGGTGTAGGAAAACCTATTCGCTTTAATACATCAATTGTTTCTTCAACCAAAAAACCATCTTCGTCAGTAAGAAGTTGTGTTATATAACCCGTTTCAGCATCGTCCATAGCTCGTCGAGCAAGAAAATGGATAAGTCGATCCCATTTCTCAGCATTCGCGACTGAGCCCGTCCATTCAACTAGTTGAGGAGAATAATCTCCTATTTGTGTAATATTTCTGAACTTTTTTTCCATATCAGCGGACATGTGTTCCCCTTTTTTCCACTTGCTAATTTGTGTTGAGGAAACACCTAAGTGGCTTGCTAAATCTTTTTGAGTGCATTTCAGAGTATGTAATGCGAGGCGTACAAAATATTCACCATTCATCGGTCATTCCTTTTACTGAGCATAAAAACATAAAGTAAAAATAGAATGCGCTGAAATTTACTTTATTTCATTTAACTTTTACTTTAATTCCGAATTCGGACATGGTGGCCCCTAAACGCAGTCACTTTCTCTTAGCCGTAAAAAAAGGCCGCATTTGCGGCCTTTAGCACGAAAGCTATGATATTACTTAACTTTGTTTTCCAGATTCTCCACCTGCGGCACGCCTGAAGTGGCAGAGGAGGAGAGCAGGCCAGTTTTGGCATAACCAAAAAGTTTCTCTCGGGTATCAGTGATATCCAGATTACGCATGGTCAATTGACCAATACGATCATCTGGCGAGAACACCGAGTCGCCTTTTTCCATCGTCAGACGCTCTGGCTTGTAGGTCAGGTTCTCTGAGACGGTATTCAGGATTGAATAATCGTTCCCACGGCGCAGCTCCAGGGTAACTTCACCAGTGATCTGGCTGGCAACCCAGCGTTGCAGAGAGTCACGCAGCATCAGCGCCTGGGAGTCAAACCAACGCCCCTGGTACAGCAGACGGCCCAACTGACGACCATGTGCATGATACTGCTCAATGGTGTCTTCGTTGTGAATACCGGTCAACAGACGTTCATAAGCGATATGTAGCAGTGCCATCCCCGGAGCCTCGTAAATACCACGGCTTTTCGCTTCGATGATACGGTTTTCAATCTGGTCGCTCATGCCCGCCGTGACGACCGCCGAGTTAGCTTCCAGCATCATTTCTACGTCGTCGCTAAAGGTTTTACCGTTCAGCGCTACCGGATGACCTTGCTCAAAGCGTACTGCTGACTTCTTCTGCCGATCTTCACGCTCATCCCAGAATTTCACGCCCATAATTGGGTTGACGATTTTGACGCTGGAGTTGAGGTATTCCAGGATCCTTCGCTTCGTGCGTTGCACCAAGCATGTTGAGTCTGTGGAGTAGGCTTTTTCGACAGACATTTTGTAGTCGAAACCGCAGGCAATCATAAATTCAGACATCTCATGACGGCCGCCCAGTTCATCAATAAAGTCAGTATCAAGCCACGGTTTGTAAATCTGCAGTTCAGCATTGGTCAGCAGACCATAACGATAGAAACGTTCGATATCGTTTCCCTTTATAGGTGCTACCGTCACCCCAGATATTCACGCCATCTTCTTCATCGCAGCAACCAGCATGGTACCAGTCACGGCGCGGCCCAGCGGCGTCGTGTTGAAATAGCCGCCGGTGGTGTTATGAAATGCGCCACACTGAATAGCGGCAATACCTTCGGCCACCAGTTGTTTGCGGCAGTCGATCAGACGTGCGTTCTCCGCGCCGTATTCCATGGCACGACGAGGGATCGCATCATAATCCTTCGTCTGCTGGCCCAGTTTGCAGTATATGCATAAGGAACCGCTCCTTTGTCGCATCCACAGCAGTGCGGCACTGTGTCCAGACCGCCGAAAAGCGATACCAATACGTTGACCACCGGAGATGCTTGAGAATCGTCGTCATAAAATAACACCCTGCTTAATTAACTGATGATGAGCTGGATTTCCGCTCTCACTGAATTTTATGCAAAATAAATGAGTTTTCATTTAATCATCTTTATCGGAGACAGGAAGAGTTTAGTGTGTTTTTGTAAAATAATGCGCTTAAGGGCAGGAGAAGGCAAAAGTATTCAACAAATGAAAGTGAACTGGATATTCATTCACATGATTAGCAATAAACGTTGACAAAATGTGGCGTGGATCACTATAATGCCTGCAGATTTTACGTCCCGTCTCGGTACACTTCAAATCCAGCAGTATTTGCATTTTACCCAAAACGAGTAGAATTTGCCACGTTTCAGGCGCGGGGTGGAGCAGCCTGGTAGCTCGTCGGGCTCCATAACCCGAAGGTCGTCGGTTCAAATCCGGCCCGCAACCACTTTCCCTTAGAGTCCTTTTTCAAATATACTGTGAAGACTTCGGCCTTCGTAGTGGGATTTGAAAAATCCTTCTGAAAGGCTCCAGACCGCAGTTGCGGTTATAGGGTTCAGTTATATAAAGCCCCGATTTATCGGGGTTTTTGTTATCTGACTACAGAATAACTGGGCTTTAGGCCCTTTTATGTCTTGGGGTGGGCTTGTCCACATTAGAGCAAAAATTAACAGAGATGATTACTGCGCCAGTTGAGGCCCGGTTTTGAACTGGTTGGCATCGAATTTATTCGCGGTCGCACATCCACACTGCGCATCTATATTGATAGTGAAGATGGCATCAATGTTGATGATTGTGCTGATGTGAGCCACCAGGTGTAAGTGCTGTGCTGGATGTTGAAGATCCCATCACCGTTGCTTATAACCTGGAAGTCTCCTCACCGGGTCTCGATCGCCCACTGTTCACGGCTGGAACACTACGCCCGTTTTGTCGGAGAAGAGGTGACTCTGGTTCTCCGTATGGCGGTACAAAACCGTCGTAAATGGCAGGGCGTTATCAAAGCGGTAGACGGTGAAATGATCACAGTTACCGTCGAAGGTAAAGATGAAGTGTTCGCGCTGAGTAATATCCAGAAGGCGAACCTGGTTCCCCACTTTTAATAGTCTGGATGAGGTGAAAAGCCCGCGATGAACAAAGAAATTTTGGCTGTAGTTGAAGCCGTATCCAATGAAAAGGCGCTACCTCGCGAGAAGATTTTCGAAGCATTGGAAAGCGCGCTGGCGACAGCAACAAAGAAAAAATATGAACAAGAGATCGACGTCCGCGTACAGATCGATCGCAAAAGCGGTGATTTTGACACCTTCCGTCGCTGGTTAGTTGTTGATGAAGTCACCCAGCCGACCAAGGAAATCACCCTTGAAGCCGCACGTTATGAAGATGAAAGCCTGAACCTGGGCGATTACGTTGAAGATCAGATTGAGTCTGTTACCTTTGACCGTATCACTACCCAGACGGCAAAACAGGTTATCGTGCAGAAAGTGCGTGAAGCCGAACGTGCGATGGTGGTTGATCAGTTCCGTGAACACGAAGGTGAAATCATCACCGGCGTGGTGAAAAAAGTAAACCGCGACAACATCTCTCTGGATCTGGGCAACAATGCTGAAGCCGTGATCCTGCGCGAAGATATGCTGCCGCGTGAAAACTTCCGCCCTGGCGACCGCGTTCGTGGCGTGCTCTATTCCGTTCGCCCGGAAGCGCGTGGCGCGCAACTGTTCGTCACTCGTTCCAAGCCGGAAATGCTGATCGAACTGTTCCGTATTGAAGTGCCAGAAATCGGCGAAGAAGTGATTGAAATTAAAGCAGCGGCTCGCGATCCGGGTTCTCGTGCGAAAATCGCGGTGAAAACCAACGATAAACGTATCGATCCGGTAGGTGCCTGTGTAGGTATGCGTGGCGCGCGTGTTCAGGCGGTTTCTACTGAACTGGGCGGCGAGCGTATCGATATCGTCCTGTGGGATGATAACCCGGCGCAGTTTGTGATTAACGCAATGGCACCGGCAGACGTTGCTTCTATCGTGGTGGATGAAGATAAACACACCATGGATATCGCCGTTGAAGCCGGTAACCTGGCGCAGGCGATTGGCCGTAACGGTCAGAACGTGCGTCTGGCTTCGCAGCTGAGCGGTTGGGAACTCAACGTGATGACCGTTGACGACCTGCAGGCTAAGCATCAGGCGGAAGCGCACGCAGCGATCGACACCTTCACCAAATATCTCGACATCGACGAAGACTTCGCGACTGTTCTGGTAGAAGAAGGCTTCTCGACGCTGGAAGAACTGGCCTATGTGCCGATGAAAGAGCTGTTGGAAATCGAAGGCCTTGATGAGCCGACCGTTGAAGCACTGCGCGAGCGTGCTAAAAATGCACTGGCCACCATTGCACAGGCCCAGGAAGAAAGCCTCGGTGATAACAAACCGGCTGACGATCTGCTGAACCTTGAAGGGGTAGATCGTGATTTGGCATTCAAACTGGCCGCCCGTGGCGTTTGTACGCTGGAAGATCTCGCCGAACAGGGCATTGATGATCTGGCTGATATCGAAGGGTTGACCGACGAAAAAGCCGGAGCACTGATTATGGCTGCCCGTAATATTTGCTGGTTCGGTGACGAAGCGTAATAAACTGTAGCAGGAAGGAACAGCATGACAGATGTAACGATTAAAACGCTGGCCGCAGAGCGACAGACCTCCGTGGAACGCCTGGTACAGCAATTTGCTGATGCAGGTATCCGGAAGTCTGCTGACGACTCTGTGTCTGCACAAGAGAAACAGACTTTGATTGACCACCTGAATCAGAAAAATTCAGGCCCGGACAAATTGACGCTGCAACGTAAAACACGCAGCACCCTTAACATTCCTGGTACCGGTGGAAAAAGCAAATCGGTACAAATCGAAGTCCGCAAGAAACGCACCTTTGTGAAACGCGATCCGCAAGAGGCTGAACGCCTTGCAGCGGAAGAGCAAGCGCAGCGTGAAGCGGAAGAGCAAGCCCGTCGTGAGGCAGAAGAATCGGCTAAACGCGAGGCGCAACAAAAAGCTGAACGTGAGGCCGCAGAACAAGCTAAGCGTGAAGCTGCTGAACAAGCGAAACGTGAAGCTGCGGAAAAAGACAAAGTGAGCAATCAACAAGACGATATGACTAAAAACGCCCAGGCTGAAAAAGCCCGCCGTGAGCAGGAAGCTGCAGAGCTCAAGCGTAAAGCTGAAGAAGAAGCGCGTCGTAAACTCGAAGAAGAAGCACGTCGCGTTGCTGAAGAAGCACGTCGTATGGCGGAAGAAAACAAATGGACTGATAACGCGGAACCGACTGAAGATTCCAGCGATTATCATGTCACAACTTCTCAACATGCTCGCCAGGCAGAAGACGAAAGCGATCGTGAAGTCGAAGGCGGCCGTGGCCGTGGTCGTAACGCGAAAGCAGCGCGTCCGAAGAAAGGCAACAAACACGCTGAATCAAAAGCTGATCGTGAAGAAGCACGCGCAGCAGTACGTGGCGGTAAAGGCGGAAAACGTAAAGGTTCTTCCCTGCAGCAAGGCTTCCAGAAGCCAGCTCAGGCCGTTAACCGTGACGTTGTGATCGGCGAAACCATCACCGTTGGCGAACTGGCGAACAAGATGGCGGTTAAAGGCTCTCAGGTCATCAAAGCGATGATGAAACTGGGCGCAATGGCAACCATCAACCAGGTTATCGATCAGGAAACCGCACAGCTGGTTGCTGAAGAGATGGGCCACAAAGTTATCCTGCGTCGTGAAAACGAGCTGGAAGAGGCGGTAATGAGCGACCGTGACACGGGGGCTGCGGCTGAACCGCGCGCGCCGGTTGTGACCATCATGGGTCACGTTGACCACGGTAAAACCTCTCTGCTGGACTACATTCGTTCAACGAAAGTGGCCTCTGGCGAAGCGGGCGGCATTACCCAGCACATTGGTGCATACCACGTTGAAACTGAAAACGGCATGATCACCTTCCTGGACACCCCGGGGCACGCCGCGTTTACTTCAATGCGTGCACGTGGTGCGCAGGCAACGGACATCGTAGTCCTGGTTGTTGCTGCCGACGACGGCGTGATGCCGCAGACCATCGAAGCAATCCAGCACGCGAAAGCGGCGCAGGTACCGGTGGTGGTTGCAGTGAACAAGATCGATAAACCAGAAGCCGATCCGGATCGTGTTAAGAACGAACTCTCCCAGTATGGCATCCTGCCGGAAGAGTGGGGCGGTGAAAGCCAGTTCGTACACGTATCTGCGAAAGCGGGTACCGGTATCGATGAACTGCTGGACGCTATCCTGCTGCAGGCGGAAGTTCTGGAGCTAAAAGCGGTACGTAAAGGTATGGCGAGCGGTGCGGTTATCGAATCCTTCCTCGATAAAGGTCGTGGTCCGGTTGCTACCGTTCTGGTACGTGAAGGTACTCTGCACAAGGGCGATATCGTTCTGTGTGGCTTCGAATACGGTCGTGTTCGTGCGATGCGTAACGAACTGGGTCAGGAAGTGCTGGAAGCGGGTCCGTCCATTCCGGTGGAAATCCTCGGCCTGTCCGGCGTTCCGGCTGCGGGTGATGAAGTTACCGTTGTACGTGACGAGAAGAAAGCGCGTGAAGTTGCACTCTATCGTCAGGGTAAATTCCGCGAAGTTAAACTGGCGCGTCAGCAAAATCTAAACTCGAGAACATGTTTGCCAACATGACCGAAGGCGAAGTTCACGAAGTGAATATCGTCCCTGAAGGCAGACGTACAGGGTTCTGTGGAAGCGATCTCCGACTCCTTGCTGAAACTGTCTACTGACGAAGTTAAAGTGAAGATCATCGGTTCTGGCGTAGGGGTATCACCGAAACCGACGCCACCCTGCGGCGTCCAACGCCATCCGGTTGCTTCAACGTACGTGCTGATGCCTCTGCACGTAAAGTGATTGAAGCGGAAAGCCGGATCTGCGTTACTACTCCGTCATCTATAACCTGATTGACGAAGTGAAAGCGGCGATGAGCGGTATGCTGTCTCCGGAACTGAAACAGCAGATTATCGGTCTGGCGGAAGTTCGTGACGTGTTCAAATCACCGAAATTTGGTGCCATCGCAGGCTGTATGGTTACCGAAGGTGTGGTTAAACGTCACAACCCGATCCGCGTTCTGCGTGACAACGTGGTTATCTACGAAGGCGAGCTGGAGTCCCTGCGCCGCTTCAAAGATGACGTTAACGAAGTCCGTAACGGTATGGAATGTGGTATCGGCGTTAAGAACTACAACGACGTCCGCACTGGCGATGTGATCGAAGTATTCGAAATCATCGAGATCCAACGTACCATCGCTTAAGGTTTTTAGGGTTCCATGCGGGATAAGGCGTTTACGCCGCATCCTGCATGGACTGCCTGATGCGACGCTGGCGCGTCTTATCAGGCCAACGTGAACAGCCCTTCCACCTGAAATTAATTTTAAAAAGGGGCTAACAGCCCCTTTTTTGTCAGGAGAATTTATTATGGCGAAAGAATTTGGTCGCCCGCAGCGCGTAGCGCAGGAAATGCAAAAAGAGATCGCTCTCATCCTGCAGCGTGAAATTAAAGATCCTCGCCTGGGCATGATGACCACCGTTTCCGGTGTCGAAATGTCTCGCGACCTGGCGTATGCCAAAGTATATGTGACGTTCCTCAACGACAAAGATGAAGACGCGGTTAAAGCGGGCATCAAAGCGTTGCAAGAAGCTTCTGGTTTCATCCGCAGCCTGCTGGGGAAAGCGATGCGCCTGCGTATCGTGCCGGAACTGACCTTCTTCTACGACAACTCTCTGGTTGAAGGGATGCGCATGTCAAACCTGGTGACCAGCGTGGTCAAACATGACGAAGAACGTCGTGTTAACCCGGACGACAGCAAGGAGGACTAATGAGTCGTCCTCGTCGTCGCGGTCGCGACATTAACGGCGTTTTGTTGCTGGATAAACCGCAGGGTATGTCCAGCAATGATGCGCTGCAAAAAGTGAAACGGATTTATAACGCCAACCGTGCCGGGCATACCGGTGCGCTGGACCCGCTGGCAACTGGCATGTTGCCAATTTGCCTCGGGGAAGCGACGAAGTTTTCCCAGTATCTGCTGGACTCCGACAAACGCTATCGGGTCATTGCGCGTCTTGGACAGCGTACCGATACTTCTGATGCCGACGGACAAATCGTTGAAGAACGTCCGGTAACCTTTAGCGCAGAGCAACTGGCGGCGGCGCTGGATACTTTCCGTGGCGATATCGAACAGATCCCTTCGATGTATTCAGCACTGAAATATCAGGGTAAAAAACTGTACGAATATGCGCGTCAGGGCATTGAAGTACCGCGTGAAGCGCGCCCGATTACCGTTTATGAATTGCTGTTTATTCGCCACGAAGGCAATGAGCTGGAGCTGGAAATTCACTGCTCAAAAGGCACTTATATCCGCACCATCATTGATGACCTGGGTGAAAAACTCGGTTGTGGCGCGCATGTTATTTACCTGCGTCGTCTGGCGGTAAGTAAATATCCGGTTGAACGGATGGTGACCCTGGAACATCTGCGTGAACTGGTCGAACAAGCCGAACAGCAGGATATTCCGGCTGCGGAGTTACTTGATCCATTACTGATGCCAATGGACAGTCCAGCTTCGGACTACCCGGTGGTGAATCTTCCGTTAACGTCTTCTGTTTACTTCAAAAATGGTAACCCAGTTCGTACATCCGGTGCGCCGCTGGAAGGACTGGTTCGCGTTACAGAAGGTGAGAACGGCAAATTTATCGGTATGGGCGAAATTGACGATGAAGGCCGCGTTGCGCCTCGTCGCCTGGTGGTTGAATACCCGGCGTAATGTTAACCGTCTTGCGATAACAGGTCGCTACGAGTAGAATACTGCCGCTTAACGTCGCGTAAATTGTTTAACACTTTGCGTAACGTACACTGGGATCGCTGAATTAGAGATCGGCGTCCTTTCATTCTATATACTTTGGAGTTTTAAAATGTCTCTAAGTACTGAAGCAACAGCTAAAATCGTTTCTGAGTTTGGTCGTGACGCAAACGACACCGGTTCTACCGAAGTTCAGGTAGCACTGCTGACTGCACAGATCAACCACCTGCAGGGCCACTTTGCAGAGCACAAAAAAGATCACCACAGCCGTCGTGGTCTGCTGCGCATGGTTTCTCAGCGTCGTAAACTGCTCGACTACCTGAAACGTAAAGACGTAGCACGTTACACCCAGCTCATCGAGCGCCTGGGTCTGCGTCGCTAATTCTTGCGAGTTTCAGAAAAGGGGGCCTGAGTGGCCCCTTTTTTCAAGCTGACGGCAGCAATTCACTGGAAACTAATGTATTGTTGCTATGAATGATCTTCCGTTGCAGAGGTTCGCGCGGCTAATGAGAGGCTTTACCCACATAGAGCTGGGTTAGGGTTGTCATTAGTCGCGAGGATGCGCAGAAGATCGGGTATTAACACCAGTGCCGTAAGGTACTGTCTAAGAAAGAGAAAGGATATTACATTGCTTAATCCGATCGTTCGTAAATTCCAGTACGGCCAACACACCGTGACTCTGGAAACCGGCATGATGGCTCGTCAGGCTACTGCCGCTGTTATGGTTAGCATGGATGACACCGCGGTATTCGTTACCGTTGTTGGCCAGAAAAAAGCCAAACCAGGTCAGGACTTCTTCCCACTGACCGTTAACTATCAGGAGCGTACTTACGCTGCTGGTCGTATCCCGGGTAGCTTCTTCCGTCGTGAAGGCCGCCCAAGCGAAGGCGAAACCCTGATCGCGCGTCTGATTGACCGCCCGATTCGCCCGCTGTTCCCGGAAGGCTTCGTCAACGAAGTTCAGGTTATCGCCACCGTGGTTTCTGTTAACCCGCAAGTTAATCCGGATATCGTCGCGATGATTGGTGCTTCCGCAGCACTGTCTCTGTCTGGTATTCCGTTCAATGGTCCGATTGGTGCTGCCCGCGTAGGTTACATCAATGACCAGTACGTACTGAACCCGACTCAGGACGAGCTGAAAGAGAGCAAACTGGATCTGGTTGTTGCTGGTACTGAAGCCGCTGTACTGATGGTTGAATCTGAAGCTGAATTGCTGAGCGAAGACCAGATGCTGGGCGCAGTAGTGTTCGGTCATGAACAACAGCAGGTTGTTATTCAGAACATCAATGAACTGGTGAAAGAAGCCGGTAAACCACGTTGGGACTGGCAGCCGGAGCCGGTAAACGAAGCGCTGAACGCGCGCGTTGCTGCACTGGCTGAAGCTCGTCTGAGTGATGCTTACCGCATCACCGACAAACAAGAGCGTTATGCGCAGGTTGATGTCATCAAATCTGAAACCATCGCGACGCTGCTTGCTGAAGACGAAACCCTGGACGAAAACGAACTGGGTGAAATTCTGCACGCTATCGAGAAAAACGTTGTTCGTAGCCGCGTACTGGCAGGCGAACCGCGTATCGACGGTCGTGAAAAAGATATGATTCGTGGTCTGGATGTGCGTACTGGCGTGCTGCCGCGTACTCACGGTTCTGCGCTGTTCACCCGTGGTGAAACGCAGGCGCTGGTTACCGCAACGCTGGGTACTGCTCGTGACGCGCAGGTTCTTGATGAACTGATGGGCGAACGTACCGACACCTTCCTGTTCCACTACAACTTCCCTCCGTACTCCGTAGGCGAAACCGGCATGGTCGGTTCTCCGAAGCGTCGTGAAATTGGTCATGGTCGTCTGGCGAAGCGCGGCGTGCTGGCAGTCATGCCGGATATGGACAAATTCCCGTACACCGTACGTGTTGTGTCTGAAATCACCGAATCCAACGGTTCCTCTTCTATGGCTTCCGTGTGCGGCGCGTCTCTGGCGCTGATGGACGCAGGTGTGCCGATCAAAGCTGCCGTTGCGGGTATCGCAATGGGTCTGGTGAAAGAAGGCGACAACTACGTTGTACTGTCTGACATTTTGGGCGACGAAGATCACCTGGGCGATATGGACTTCAAAGTTGCGGGTTCCCGCGACGGTATCTCTGCATTGCAGATGGATATCAAAATTGAAGGTATCACCAAAGAGATCATGCAGGTTGCGCTGAACCAGGCTAAAGGTGCGCGTCTGCATATCCTGGGCGTAATGGAACAGGCGATCAACGCGCCGCGTGGCGATATCTCTGAGTTCGCACCGCGTATCCATACCATCAAGATCAACCCGGACAAGATCAAAGACGTTATCGGTAAAGGCGGTTCTGTTATCCGTGCCCTGACCGAAGAAACTGGCACCACCATCGAAATCGAAGATGACGGTACTGTGAAGATCGCAGCGACCGACGGCGAGAAAGCGAAACACGCTATTCGTCGTATCGAAGAGATCACTGCAGAAATCGAAGTGGGCCGCGTCTACACTGGTAAAGTGACCCGTATCGTTGACTTTGGCGCATTTGTTGCCATCGGCGGCGGTAAAGAAGGTCTGGTACACATCTCTCAAATCGCTGACAAACGCGTTGAGAAAGTGACCGATTACCTGCAGATGGGTCAGGAAGTACCGGTGAAAGTTCTGGAAGTTGATCGCCAGGGCCGTATCCGTCTGAGCATTAAAGAAGCGACTGAGCAGTCTCAACCTGCTGCAGCACCGGAAGCTCCGGCTGCTGAACAGGGCGAGTAAGGTTGCCATTTGCCCTCCGCTGCGGCGGGGGGCTTTTAACCGGGCAGGACGCCTTGTTAGCAACCGGGAACAGGACGTTCATTCAACCGTGGTCTTCGGGAGTGGGAAATGAAGCCTTTTTTGCGCTGGTGTTTCTTTTTTTCGTTGCGACAGCACTTACGCTTGCAGGATGCAGTAATACTTCCTGGCGTAAAAGTGAAGTCCTCGCGGTACCATTGCAACCGACTTTACAGCAGGAAGTGATTCTGGCACGTATGGAACAAATCCTTGCCAGTCGGGCTTTAACCGATGACGAACGCGCACAGCTTTTATATGAGCGCGGAGTGTTGTATGATAGTCTCGGTCTGAGGGCATTAGCGCGTAACGATTTTTCGCAAGCGCTGGCAATCCGACCGGATATGCCTGAAGTATTCAATTACTTAGGCATATATTTAACGCAGGCAGGCAATTTTGATGCTGCCTATGAAGCGTTTGATTCTGTACTTGAGCTTGATCCAACTTACAACTACGCGCACTTGAATCGCGGGATCGCATTATATTACGGCGGTCGTGACAAGTTAGCGCAAGATGATCTGCTGGCGTTTTATCAAGACGATCCCAATGATCCTTTCCGTAGTCTGTGGCTTTATCTCGCCGAGCAGAAGCTCGATGAGAAGCAGGCTAAAGAAGTGTTGAAACAGCACTTCGAAAAATCGGATAAGGAACAGTGGGGATGGAACATTGTCGAGTTCTACCTGGGCAACATTAGCGAACAAACGTTAATGGAAAGGCTCAAGGCGGACGCAACGGATAACACCTCGCTCGCTGAGCATCTCAGTGAAACCAACTTCTATTTAGGTAAGTACTACCTAAGTCTGGGGGATTTGGACAGCGCCACGGCACTGTTCAAACTGGCGGTTGCCAACAACGTTCATAACTTTGTTGAGCACCGATACGCATTGTTGGAATTATCGCTCCTGGGCCAGGACCAAGATGACCTGGCAGAATCGGACCAGCAATAGCTGACGTACACATCAGCCCGTAATCTTTTTTGATTGCCATCACCTTAACGGGTGAGGGCGTTGTTGTTCGTTAATACACCTACTTTGAGCCGGTTCACACTTTTCAATGAAAATTGCTGATCAATTTCATGATGAGTTATGTAGACTGGCCGCCATTAATTTTGAGGCACACGTACTACATGGCTGAATTCGAAACCACTTTTGCAGATCTGGGCCTGAAGGCTCCTATCCTTGAAGCCCTTAACGATCTGGGTTACGAAAAACCATCTCCAATTCAGGCAGAGTGTATTCCACATCTGCTGAATGGCCGCGACGTTCTGGGTATGGCCCAGACGGGGAGCGGAAAAACTGCAGCATTCTCTTTACCTCTGTTGCAGAATCTTGATCCTGAGCTGAAAGCACCACAGATTCTGGTGCTGGCACCGACCCGCGAACTGGCGGTACAGGTTGCTGAAGCAATGACGGATTTCTCTAAACACATGCGCGGCGTAAATGTGGTTGCTCTGTACGGCGGCCAGCGTTATGACGTGCAATTACGCGCCCTGCGTCAGGGGCCGCAGATCGTTGTCGGTACTCCGGGCCGTCTGCTGGACCACCTGAAACGTGGCACTCTGGACCTCTCTAAACTGAGCGGTCTGGTTCTGGATGAAGCTGACGAAATGCTGCGCATGGGCTTCATCGAAGACGTTGAAACCATTATGGCGCAGATCCCGGAAGGTCATCAGACCGCTCTGTTCTCTGCAACCATGCCGGAAGCGATTCGTCGCATTACCCGCCGCTTTATGAAAGAGCCGCAGGAAGTGCGCATTCAGTCCAGCGTGACTACCCGTCCTGACATCAGCCAGAGCTACTGGACTGTCTGGGGTATGCGTAAAAACGAAGCACTGGTACGTTTCCTGGAAGCGGAAGATTTTGATGCGGCGATTATCTTCGTTCGTACCAAAAATGCGACTCTGGAAGTGGCTGAAGCTCTTGAGCGTAACGGCTACAACAGTGCCGCGCTGAACGGTGACATGAACCAGGCGCTGCGTGAGCAGACACTGGAACGCCTGAAAGATGGTCGTCTGGACATCCTGATTGCGACCGACGTTGCAGCCCGTGGCCTGGACGTTGAGCGTATCAGCCTGGTGGTTAACTACGATATCCCGATGGATTCTGAGTCTTACGTTCACCGTATCGGTCGTACCGGTCGTGCGGGTCGTGCTGGCCGCGCGCTGCTGTTCGTTGAGAACCGCGAGCGTCGTCTGCTGCGCAACATTGAACGTACTATGAAGCTGACTATTCCGGAAGTAGAACTGCCGAACGCAGAACTGCTGGGCAAACGCCGTCTGGAAAAATTCGCCGCTAAAGTACAGCAGCAGCTGGAAAGCAGCGATCTGGATCAATACCGCGCACTGCTGAGCAAAATTCAGCCGACTGCAGAAGGTGAAGAGCAGGATCTCGAAACTCTGGCTGCGGCACTGCTGAAAATGGCACAGGGTGAACGTACTCTGATTGTTCCGCCAGATGCGCCGATGCGTCCGAAACGTGAATTCCGTGACCGTGATGACCGTGGTCCGCGCGATCGTAACGACCGTGGCCCACGTGGCGACCGTGAAGATCGTCCGCGTCGTGAACGTCGTGATGTTGGTGACATGCAGCTTTACCGCATTGAAGTGGGCCGCGATGATGGTGTTGAAGTTCGTCATATCGTTGGCGCGATTGCTAACGAAGGCGACATCAGCAGCCGTTACATCGGTAACATTAAGCTGTTTGCTTCTCACCCACTATCGAACTGCCGAAAGGTATGCCGGGTGAAGTACTGCAACACTTTACGCGTACTCGCATTCTGAACAAGCCGATGAATATGCAGTTGCTGGGCGATGCGCAGCCGCATACTGGCGGTGAGCGTCGTGGCGGTGGTCGTGGTTTCGGTGGCGAGCGTCGTGAAGGCGGTCGTAACTTCAGCGGTGAACGCCGTGAAGGTGGTCGTGGTGATGGTCGTCGTTTTAGCGGCGAACGTCGTGAAGGCCGCGCACCGCGTCGTGATGACTCTACCGGTCGTCGTCGTTTCGGTGGCGATGCGTAATCATCGCTGAACAGCGAACACAGTCTGTAAAATAATATATACAGCCCCGATTTGAACCATCGGGGCTTTTTTTCTGTCTTTTGTACTCGTGTACTGGTACAGTGCAATACATAACAACGCAGTCGCACTATTTTTCACTGGAGAGAAGCCCTCATGGCAACACTAACCACCACCCAAACGTCACCGTCGCTGCTTGGCGGCGTGGTGATTATCGGCGGCACCATTATTGGCGCAGGGATGTTTTCTCTGCCAGTGGTCATGTCCGGGGCGTGGTTCTTCTGGTCAATGGCGGCGCTGATCTTCACCTGGTTCTGTATGCTGCATTCCGGCTTGATGATTCTGGAAGCTAACCTGAATTACCGAATCGGTTCGAGTTTTGACACTATCACCAAAGATTTGCTGGGCAAAGGCTGGAACGTGGTCAACGGCATTTCCATTGCCTTTGTGCTCTATATCCTGACCTATGCCTATATTTCTGCCAGTGGTTCAATTCTGCATCACACCTTCGCAGAGATGTCGCTAAACGTCCCGGCACGGGCGGCGGGTTTTGGTTTTGCACTGCTGGTAGCGTTTGTGGTGTGGTTGAGTACTAAGGCCGTCAGCCGCATGACGGCGATTGTGCTGGGGGCGAAAGTCATTACCTTCTTCCTCACCTTTGGCAGCCTGTTGGGGCATGTGCAGCCTGCGACATTGTTCAACGTTGCAGAAAGCAATGCATCTTATGCGCCGTATCTGCTGATGACATTGCCGTTCTGCCTGGCGTCGTTTGGTTATCACGGTAACGTGCCAAGCCTGATGAAGTATTACGGCAAAGATCCGAAAACCATCGTGAAATGCCTGGTGTACGGTACGCTGATGGCACTGGCGCTGTATACCATCTGGTTGCTGGCGACGATGGGTAACATCCCGCGTCCGGAGTTTATCGGTATTGCAGAGAAGGGCGGTAATATTGATGTGCTGGTACAGGCATTAAGCGGCGTGCTGAACAGCCGTAGCCTGGACCTTCTGCTGGTCGTGTTCTCAAACTTTGCGGTAGCGAGTTCGTTCCTTGGCGTAACGCTGGGTTTGTTTGACTATCTGGCAGATCTGTTTGGTTTCGATGACTCAGCCCTGGGGCGCTTGAAAACGGCATTGCTGACCTTTGCCCCGCCTGTTGTGGGTGGTCTACTGTTCCCGAACGGATTCCTGTACGCCATTGGTTATGCTGGTTTAGCAGCTACCATCTGGGCGGCAATTGTTCCGGCGCTGTTAGCCCGCGCATCGCGTAAACGCTTTGGCAGCCCGAAATTCCGCGTCTGGGGCGGCAAGCCGATGATTACGCTGATTCTGGTGTTTGGCGTTGGCAACGCACTGGTCCATATTTTATCGAGCTTTAATTTACTGCCGGTGTATCAGTAATCAGCGGTGCCTTATCCGACATTTCTGCTGCCTACACAATGCCTGATGCGCTTCGCTTATCAGGTCTACGTAGGACAGCGTTGCCAGCTCGGATAAGGCTTCCCGCGTTAAGACACACTATCCCAACAACTCTTCCTTAACATCCATCGCCAGCTCAAACGAATGCAGCCGCGCGGTGGTCGAAAATCTGCCCGTTGACCATAATCTCATCGGCGTCGGTTTCGCGCAGGATCGACTGCAAGCCATGACGCACTTTCGCTTTATCACCTACCAACGACATACTCAGCGCCTGCTGCACACCATACTGTTCGGACGGCGACCAGAACTGATCCATATTTTGAATCGGTGGCGGCAGTTGCCCGGTTTCGCCACGGCGCAACTTCACAAAGGCTTGCTGCATTGAGGTAAACAGAAACTCAGCGTCGCGGTTGCTATCGGCGGCGATAATATTGATGCACACCATCGCGTATGGTTTTTCCAGTCGTGCCGACGGTTTGAAGTTGCTGCGATAAAGATGCAGCGCCTGGAACAACATATCCGGCGCGAAGTGTGAGGCAAACGCGAACGGCAGACCAAGCTGCGCCGCCAGTTGCGCGCTGTAAAGGCTGGAGCCTAACAACCACACGGGGATTTTCTCGCCATAGCCTGGTACCGGGCGCACATGCGGATTGGGATCGCGGGCGTCAAACCAGTCCACCAGCTCCGCGACATCGCGGGGGAAATTATCAATATCGCCGCTCATATGGCGACGCAGCGCCATCATTGTCCGTTGGTCACTACCTGGCGCACGACCCAGCCCCAAATCGATTCGCCCCGGATAGAGTGTATTGAGCGTGCCGAACTGTTCGGCAATGACCAACGGTGAGTGGTTAGGCAACATCACGCCGCCAGACCCCAGATGCAGCGTGGTGGTATTCGCCGCCAGATAGCCAATCAATACCGACGTGGCAGCACTGGCAATGCCAGTCATATTGTGGTGTTCTGCCAGCCAGTAGCGATGATAGCCGCGCTTTTCAGCCAGACGGGCGAGATCGAGAGAGTGGGAGAATGCTTCCCGCGCTGAAGAACCTTCGGGAATGGGGGCCAGATCGAGTAGCGAAAACGCAATGGTTTTATCAGTCATAACAGCTCACTTTGTTACCGATTAATCTTTAATACTGCATTAAAGAGTAGTTAAAGTTGTTAACAAAGTGAGCTGTGCTCTAAATAATTCGAGTTGCAGGAAGGCGACAAGAGAGTGAATCCCCAGGAGCTTACATAGAGTGGTGACTGGGGGGTGAAATCTGATGCAGCACATGCAACTTGAAGTATGACGAGCATATTTACTTAGGCTTGCAGCTCCAGCCCGGCCAGCCGCCGCCAGTAGCCGTTACAGTCGCTGTTTGCCGTCAACGGTAGTGGCGCAGCGCCATTTTCATTAGCGCGGAAGGCGTCGAGCATCGCGAAAGTGTCAGTACCCTGCGGTGACAGGCGGACCACATCAACCAGCCCCTGCATGGATGCCAGCTCGTTACCGAGGTTGTAAACGTAGCCGCTCATGGTCTGAATGCCATTGAGTACAAACACTTGTTGGTTTTCCTGCGACAGCACGTTGCGCCCGTTCGGATACTTAATGCAGCAGGTTTCACACTCATCTTTCGGGCGGTCTTCCGAACGCGCGGTAAAGCAGCGGGCGGAGTAGGCCAGCGGTAGATGACCGTAGCTCAGGACTTCCACTTCAAACTGGTTGCGAATGCCCAGCTCATCGCACTGATTAAGCAGATTCACCAGCCAGTCGCGGGAAAGCTCCACCGGCATACACCAGCGCATCATGCCCTGTTTGAGCAATATTTTCAGCGTCACCGCGTTGTAGCAGTTCAGCGCGTGCCCGGCGACGAACGGCAGTTTGCGTTCAGCGCACATATTCACCACGCCGAGATCGTGGCTTCAATCAGAAACTCACCGTTCTCAACATAGCGTTTCCAGTTCGCCCAGTTCAGAGGATGCCTGCACCAGCGCCAGCGTGGAGAGCACAATCTGCTTGCCACTTCCGGCGAGCGATTTTGCCATCTCCAGCCAGTTGCCAACTTTGGTTGCCCGGCGCTTGCTGCATATCGCTTCACCAAGATAAATCACGTCGGCGCTGCTGGTGGCGGCCTGCTGATAAAAATCTTCCAGCGTCTCTTTTGGCCAGTACCACAGCACTGGCCCTAAGGAATATTTCATTGCTCTTCTCACTGCCATTTACGGTGATACGCGCCAAGGGTGGTCTGCGTGCCTTCGGACATCGACCCGAGCGTCTCCATCCACGCGCTTTGCGGTATGAAGTTTTGCGGATCGGCCTTACAACGGTCGATAGCCTGACGCCAGACTTTCGCCACCTGGCTGACATACGCCGGGCTACGCTGGCGGCCTTCAATTTTCACCGAAGCAATATTCGCCGCCATTAACTCCGGCAGCAGTTCCAGGGTATTGAGACTGGTTGGTTCTTCCAGCGCGTGATAGCGCTCGCCGTCCACCAGATAACGCCCTTTACACAGCGTCGGATAACCTGCGTTTTCGCCGTCCTGATAACGGTCGATCAGCACTTCGTTCAGGCGGGATTCCAGCCCCTGCGGCGTTTGTTGCCAGCGCACGAAACGGGCCGGAGAACACGCGCCCACGGTGTTAGGCGACTCACCCGTCAGATACGACGACAGATAGCAACGGCCTTCCGACATAATGCACAGGCTGCCGAAAGCAAACACTTCCAGTGGTACAGGTGTGACCCGTGCCAGCTGTTTCACCTGATGAATCGACAACACGCGCGGCAGCACCACGCGGGCAACGTCAAAATGGCGATGATAAAAGTTAATCGCCTCTTCATTGGTCGCCGAAGCCTGCACCGATACGTGGCGCTCAATATGCGGATAACGCTCGGCGGCGTATTCCAGCATGGCGAGGTCGGCGAGGATCAGCGCGTCGGCACCCAGCTGCGCCGCCATATCCACGGCGCGCTGCCAACGGGCGTAACCGTCCGGATGCGCAAAAGTGTTAATCGCGATGTGAAGTTTGCGGCGATGTTGATGGACAAAACTCACCGCTTCCTGCAATTTTTTCTCGGTAAAGTTAAGGCCGGCGAAGTGACGGGCATTGGTATCATCTTTTAGCCCGATATAAACAGCATCTGCGCCGTTTTCGATGGCCGCCTTAAGCGCCGGGAGATTTCCGGCAGGGCAGAGCAGCTCCATAATTTTTCCTGAAGGTTGCGCTATCAAAACGCAAAAATGTTAACGAACTGGGATTTTAGTTAACCTTGCTGCGACAATTTTTGATTTAAGGCAGTTAAAGTTGTATTGGTGGTAGCAGCAATTTCATATGGAATTGTTGATTTATACCGCTATGTTATTTTTCTGATATGGCAAAATAGGATGATTGTTGAAACAGGGAGTAAAACTCGTGTTGGATAAACTGCGTTCCCGTATTGTGCATTTGGGGCCATCTCTGTTGAGTGTACCGGTAAAACTGACGCCATTTGCGCTAAAACGCCAGGTTCTTGAGCAGGTCTTAAGCTGGCAATTCCGTCAGGCGCTGGATGATGGCGAGCTGGAGTTTCTTGAAGGCCGCTGGTTAAGTATTCATGTGCGTGATATTGACCTGCAATGGTTTACCTCGGTGGTGAATGGCAAACTGGTGGTCAGCCAGAACGCGCAAGCTGATGTGAGTTTTAGTGCCGACGCCAGCGATCTGCTGATGATTGCGGCGCGTAAACAAGATCCGGATACGCTCTTCTTCCAGCGTCGGCTGGTGATTGAAGGCGATACGGAGCTGGGGCTGTATGTGAAAAACCTGATGGACGCCATTGAACTGGAGCAAATGCCGAAAGCCTTACGCATGATGCTGCTGCAACTGGCGGATTTTGTTGAGGCGGGAATGAAAACCGCGCCTGAAACCAAACAGACATCGGTAGGTGAACCATGCTAATTCGAGTAGAAATTCCCATTGATGCGCCGGGTATTGATGCCCTGCTACGTCGCTCATTCGAAAGTGATGCGGAAGCGAAGCTGGTTCACGATCTGCGTGAAGATGGCTTTCTGACGCTGGGGCTGGTGGCGACAGATGACGAAGGTCAGGTCATTGGCTATGTGGCATTTAGTCCGGTTGATGTGCAGGGCGAAGACCTGCAATGGGTCGGCATGGCACCGTTGGCGGTTGATGAAAAATACCGTGGACAGGGGCTGGCACGCCAACTGGTCTATGAAGGACTCGATTCGCTTAATGAGTTCGGCTATGCCGCAGTGGTGACGCTGGGCGATCCGGCGCTGTACAGCCGTTTTGGCTTTGAACTGGCGGCACATCACGACCTGCGTTGCCGCTGGCCAGGCACTGAAAGCGCCTTCCAGGTACATCGTTTAGCGGATGACGCGTTGAATGGCGTAACTGAGATCACCAGTTGAATTATCACGAGCATTTCAATCGCTTTTAATCTCCGGGGTTTACGGACTGTAGCAATCACCGCAGGCCACCACTACCAGACGCTCTTTTTGCCGTTTGGTCAGTTGCTTAACGCGATATTCCGCCCGTAACGCCAGCGAACGATCGCCCACTGGCGCAGAAAACGCCAGCGTCAGTTCTCCTTTCCCGCGCAGTGCTTTCGCCCCTTTGCCGCTTTGGTGCTGCTGATAGCGGCGTTCGACATCCGTGGTGATCCCGGTATAAAGCTTATTGTCGGCGGTACGGATCAAGTAAAGAAACCAGGGTGTCATCGTCTGCGTCGCATGTTAAGGTCAGGCCCACAGTATAAAAGAGAACAGCAATGGAAACACTCATCACCATCAGCCGTTGGTTGGCAAAACAACATGTTGTCACCTGGTGTGTGCAGCAGGAAGGGGAACTCTGGTGCGCTAATGCTTTTTATCTGTTTGATGCGCAGAAAGTCGCCTTCTACATTTTGACGGAAGAAAAAACGCGCCACGCGCAGATGAGTGGGCCGCAGGCTGCGGTTGCCGGAACGGTAAACGGTCAGCCGAAAACGGTAGCGTTAATTCGCGGCGTGCAGTTTAAAGGTGAGATCCGCAGGCTGGAAGGTGAGGAAAGCGACCTCGCGCGCAAGGCGTACAATCGTCGCTTTCCGGTTGCCAGAATGCTGTCGGCCCCGGTGTGGGAAATCCGGCTCGATGAAATCAAATTCACCGACAACACGCTGGGCTTTGGTAAAAAAATGATTTGGCTACGCGGCTCAGGCACCGAGCAGGCGTAACGCCTCGCGGTTAAACGCTGGCAGATCGTCCGGTGTCCGGCTGGTAACCAGCTGATCTTTATCGACCACGACTTCCTGATCGTAAAATTCCGCGCCCGCGTTTTTAACATCAATAATGATCGGTTTAACCGCGGTCAGTTTGCGCCCCCGAATCACATCGGCGCTGATCAGCAGCTGCGGACCGTGACAGATGGCGAAAACAGGTTTGCCGCTATTCACAAAATCACGGGTAAAGGTGACAAAACGGTTGTCGCCACGCAGATAATCCGGTGAATGGCCGCCCGGTAGCAGCAGGGCATCAAACTCCGCTGGCGTCACTTCATCGATGGATTTATCGATGGTCACGCTGGCTTCTCCTTTTTTGCCTTTCACCGTTTTACCCGCTTGTTTTTCAATGGTAATCACTTCGTGTCCGGCTTTACGGAACTCGTCTGCGGGTGAAGTAAATTCTGAATCTTCAAATTCATCAGTGATTAAAACGGCAATTTTCTTACTCATGCTTCCTCCGCGTTGTTGCATTGGATGAGGCGAATTTCCCACAATCGGGGATAATTACCTCATGGTCTATTAAGCCTGGTGCATGAGCCGTGGAGCGCAAGGCAGACAATTCTGTAAAGGAGCGAAGATGAGTCAGGTACTGATTACAGGCGCAACGGGGCTGGTGGGCGGTCACCTGCTGCGGATGTTGATTAACGAACCGAAAGTTAACGCCATAGCCGCGCCGACGCGACGTCCGTTGGGCGATATGCCCGGGGTGTTTAATCCCCATGATCCGCAACTGACTGACGCGCTGGCGCAGGTCACCGATCCCATCGACATTGTGTTTTGTTGTCTCGGCACCACGCGGCGAGAAGCGGGGAGCAAAGAGGCGTTTATTCATGCCGATTACACGCTGGTAGTGGATACCGCATTAACCGGGCGGCGACTGGGCGCGCAGCATATGCTGGTGGTCAGTGCTATGGGTGCCAATGCCCACTCGCCGTTTTTCTATAACCGCGTCAAAGGGGAGATGGAAGAAGCATTAATCGCCCAGAACTGGCCGAAATTGACCATTGCTCGCCCGTCGATGTTACTGGGCGATCGTAGCAAACAGCGGATGAACGAAACGCTTTTTGCGCCGCTGTTCCGTTTATTACCCGGTAACTGGAAATCCATTGATGCGAGAGACGTGGCGCGGGTCATGCTGGCAGAGGCGATGCGGCCCGGGCATGAAGGTGCTTGACGATTTTAAGCTCTTCAGAATTACGCAAAGAGCTGAATAATTATTCCAAAGAATTGATAGTGAGGCGTAATATTCACGCGCTCAATTATCATAACTATTCACGGGAATGCTATGACTGGTCAGTCTTCATCTCAGGCGGCAACGCCCATTCAGTGGTGGAAACCCGCGCTTTTCTTTCTCGTTGTCATTGCCGGTCTCTGGTGGTGAAATAGCCTTACTGCGAACAAAGCGTTTACTGCTGCCGAAACCCACAGTATCGGTAAATCTATCCTTGCGCAGGCGGATGCTAATCCGTGGCAAGCGGCGTTGGATTACGCGATGATCTATTTCCTCGCAGTATGGAAAGCGGCGGTGCTGGGGGTGATCCTCGGTTCGTTGATTCAGGTGCTGATCCCGCGTGACTGGTTGTTGCGTACGCTTGGGCAATCGCGCTTTCGCGTGCTGCTGGGAACGCTGTTTTCGCTGCCGGGCATGATGTGTACCTGCGTGCGGCTCGGTCGCGGCGGGAATGCGTCGCCAACAGGTATCGATGGGCGGTGCGCTGGCATTCTGGATGGGCAATCCGGTGTTAAACCCCGACGCTGGTGTTGTTGGGGTTATCCTCGGCTGGGGTTTTGCGGCGATTCGTCTGGTGGCCGGGCTGGTGATGGTGTTGCTGATTGCGACGCTGGTGCAAAAATGGGTGCGTGAAACACCGCAAACGCAGGCACCGGTCGAAATTGACATACCGGCACAGAGCGGTTTTATGCGGGGCAGGAGCGCTATGGACGCTTTTCTGAGTTACGATCAGTTTACATCCTTCCAGTACTGGTGTTGGGTGCCGCACGCGTCTGGTTATTCCCCCATGCCGATGGTGCTGTCGATAACAGCCTGATGTGGGTGGTGGCGATGGCGGTAGCAGGATGCTTGTTTGTCATTCCACGGCAGCAGAATTCCGATTGGCAAACGATGATGCTGGCAGGTATGGAACCACGCTCCGGCGCTGCATTTATTGATGACTCCGGCAGTGAGTTTGCCGTCACTGATTATGCTGCGCAAAGCGTTCCCGGCGAAAGCCTTATGGCTGACAGGGGCGATGGTGGCAGTGTCTGGTGTGATTGTCGGCGGGCTGGCGCTGTTGTTCTGAGGTTTGGAAAACATGTCGGGATGCTGCGTAAACATCCTAGACCTACGGTTTACGCCGTTGTGGGCCCGATAAGACGCGGCAAGCGTCGCATCGAACGCTACCCTGAGGCTGCTATTTAATAAACGTAAACGCTGTGGTTACCCGCTTTACGCCGCTCACCCGGCTGGCAATATCTGCCGCCGCTTTCGCTTCACGTTCAGTCACCAGCCCCATCAGGAACACTTCACCGTTTTCGGTGGTCACTTTCACGTTGGACGATTTCCCGGTCGCTGGTTAAGGCTGCGAACGCACTTTGGGTGATCCACGTATCGTTAGATGCTTCGCCTGAGACCAATCAGCTGGCCCTGACGGATCTCGTTATACACTTCGTTGGCACCGTCTACGCCCATAGCAATCTGTTTGGCGCGAGCCGAAAGTTCAGCGTTTGGTGACTGCCCAACCAGCAGCACTTTGCCCTGATAGGCCGTTACATTAATGCGCGCTTCTTTCTTAATCTGTTCGTCTTTCGACAATGCGCTGTTCACGCGCACTTCCAGGGTACCATCGTCCACCTGGGTGCCGACACTGCGTGGGTCAGTTGCGGCTTTGGTACCCACAGCAGCGGTACCCACTACGGCAGCGGCAACACAACCTTGCAACAGCAGCGCGGAAATAAGGACTGCGATTGGCGATAATGCCTTCATGTATTCTCCTTAAACATCCTGGTGAGGGAAAAGCGTGTTATCGATCAGATCGCACAGGCAATTTACCGTCAGCATATGCATTTCCTGAATGCGAGCACTACGATGCGAAGGAATGCGGATCTCCACATCTTGTGGCCCTAACAAACCTGCAAGTTCGCCGCCGTCATAGCCGGTCAATGCCACAATAGTCATATCACGCGTAACGGCAGCTTCTACCGCTTTTACAATATCGCGGCTGTTGCCACGGGTGGAAATGGCTAACAATACATCTCCCGCATGACCCAGCGCCCGCACCTGTTTTGCATACACTTCATCATGTAAGCGATCGTTGGCAATCGCCGTTAAGACAACATTATCAGTATTTAGTGCAATGGCAGGTAAGCTGGGCCGCTCCGTTTCGAAACGGTTGATCATGCTGGCAGCAAAATGCTGTGCATTGGCAGCGGAAGTTCCATTACCACAACAGAGGATTTTGTTGCCATTGAGCAGAGACTGAACCAGCGTCATGGCTGCACGGGAGATGGCATCCGGAAGCGCCTCTGCCGCCGCAATTTGAGTTTGAATGCTTTCAGTGAAGCAAGCTTTAATTCTTTCTTGCACGCTAATCCTTAAACCTTAATTATGAGTGGTCATTAAAGGCATCCTTAATCCACTCAACCTCATTCCCGGTGAAGGCTACCACATCGAACCGGCAATCCACAGTATCAAAACTCCCATTATGACGCGCGAGCCACAAGCGGGCAGTCTGTAATAATTTGTGTTGTTTGCTGCGGGTCACACTGGCTGCCGCGCCGCCATAAAGCGCAGAGCGGCGATAGCGTACCTCGACAAAAACGGTGGTCCGGCCTTCACGCATTATCAGATCGATCTCGCCGCCACGCTCGTTCACGTTAGCGGCGATAAACCGCAGTCCTTTGCCTTCCAGCCAGCGACGCGCTTGTGCTTCCCACGCATCGCCGGTCTGTTTGGTGGTTAACTGGCGGGGACTACCTGACCTTGTTGGTACTGTAGCCATGATAACTTCCTGTTAATCACGCAATCCGGGTTAGCCGTCAGACTTCCGGTATTACCGTTGATTTCAAAACCCTGAACCTGGCGCATTTGTGAGAAATGATTTGCCAACGACCAGGCATCAACGCCCATCGCATACATGCGAGCCAGCGAATAATCGTTGTTCACCGCGCTGAGTGCCTGCTGCATTAACGGCAGATTACCGCCCGCCAGCATCGGGATTTCGCTGTACTGCAAACCTTCCATCTCCAGACGGAAATCCGGGCCTGCGGTGCCTTGTGCGCTGCGGGAGCTGGCGTACAGCATTGCACCGCTCTGGCTACCGTTACGCATGGCGATCATCGGTTTGATAAAAGCGATTTCACCCGGCGTTGCCACAATGTACACCGCATCGACACGACCGCCATTATTGGTGAACTGGTCATCGGTTGGCGTGGTTTGCAGCGTTGGATTGTTGGTCGTCATGCCGGAGTCGGTTGTCGCTCTGGGAGTAATCGGGGTACCCGTTAAAGCGATACCAGAACCGCCGTTAACACCCGCGCGTAATTCGCTGGTGGAACCAAATTTTTGTTGCAGAGACGGTGCCGCCGCCAGTTTCTGCCACTCCTGCGCAAACGCATTGGCTACGCGATCGCCCAATGAACTGCGTGGGATCAGCACCAGCGGCGCTTGTTTACCCGGTCACGAATATGACGCTGCATCGCGCGCTTCGTCTTCCGTGAAAGCGCGAAGTAACAAATATTGACGCGGTTTTCGATATTCTCCGGCTGGTTCAGTGCCAGCACGTTCAGCGGGGTGTTGCTCTTAAGCAACTCTTCAACGTTATTTTCAGCAACGGACCAACCACAATACTCGCGCCATCCTGCTGAACTGGCTTAATCTGGCTAAGTGGTTTGTGATGAGGTATCGTAGATTTTCAGTTCTGCGGATGGATTCGCTGGCGCTTACCGCTGTGGTGGTTTGCTGCCGGGGTGCTTACAGGCGCTGGCTGTGCCCAGGCTGTTCACCGGTCAGATCGCTAACCGAGGGCTTGTGCCGGGCTGGCAACGCCATCCACGGTTTGCGGCTGAGGTTGTTCAGCTACGTCTGCGGCAGGTGCGGCAGCTACCTGAGCCGCCACTGGCTGAGTGCCGATATTTTCGCCGCTTCAAAGTTGCTGGAATAGTGCGACCAAATACCGCTGCGGCCATTCAGCGAGCAACAGCAGGGCGATTTTGTTGGTCGAGGCTGGTTTAAACGCTTTTACGTTAACAACTGCGTTGGCAGCATTTTCGCGCCGGATTGTTCGGATAACGTTTTTGCCAGTCGGCGATCCGCTTTCATCATGTCGGGATCGTTACGGTTATCAAACCAGACGCGCTGCAGAATCCAGCCAGTTGCAGAATATTTTCGTCGGCGTTGATCCCAGCGTATTCGCCTGTTCCTGAGTCATGGAGGAGCGCCTGCCGTGGCATCAATATTCTGCTGTTTTCTTTCGCGCCGAGCAGCGGTTCCTGGCAATTAACGCGCGCAGTGTAAATCAATGGAAGGACGCCCGGCTGGCTCTATCGATTTTTGCCTGCCAGGTAACGCGCTTTGCTGGTTTTGTTCCTAAATCGGCAGGTGTGATTTTCGCCAGCAAGTTTGCGCGCCAGCACAAATCTTTCTGCGCCAGTTTAATCTCTACCGCCAGCAGTGTTTTCTCGCGACGCTGAGAATCGTTCAGTTCTTGCGGTAGTTGGTTAAACAACTCAACCGCCTGCCCGGTTTTACCTTCTTTCACCAGTGCACGAATGGCGAGTAATTGCCAGTTGATCCTGGTATCATCAGAGCTTTGCTGCATCTGCTGAAGATAAAAGGCAGAATCAGCCTGCGCCGTGCCCTGCATATAAGCAGTGGACTGATCGGGAGTATTATGGAACAACCGGCGTCGGAACGCCGGAACAACAGGCAGACAACGCGCGGCTTTCAAACGAGAAAATGTTGAGGGTACCATAATGTATCCAGTGATATTTTTTTACGCAATGCTCAATATTAAATCGGCAATACGGACGACACAATGAAACAACACCAATCGGCGGATAATTCTCAGGGCCAGCTTTACATTGTACCGACGCCAATCGGCAATCTGGCGGATATCACCCAGCGTGCGTTAGAGGTATTACAGGCCGTTGATCTGATTGCCGCCGAGGATACTCGTCACACCGGTTTATTGCTGCAACATTTTGGGATTAATGCCCGGTTGTTTGCGCTGCACGACCATAACGAACAACAAAAAGCCGAAACGCTGCTGGCGAAGCTGCAAGAAGGGCAGAACATTGCGCTGGTTTCCGATGCCGGAACGCCGCTAATTAACGATCCTGGCTACCATCTGGTGCGTACCTGCCGTGAAGCGGGGATTTGCGTGGTGCCGCTACCCGGGCCGTGTGCTGCTATCACTGCGTTAAGCGCCGCGGGTTTACCCTCTGACCGTTTCTGTTACGAAGGCTTTTTACCTGCCAAATCAAAAGGCCGCCGTGATGCGCTAAAAGCCATTGAAGCGGAGCCGCGCACGCTGATTTTTTATGAATCCACCCACCGTCTGTTAGATAGCCTGGAAGATATCGTTGCGGTATTAGGCGAATCCCGCTACGTGGTTCTGGCGCGTGAGCTGACCAAAACCTGGGAAACCATTCACGGCGCGCCCGTTGGCGAGCTGCTGGCGTGGGTAAAGGAAGATGAAAACCGTCGCAAAGGCGAAATGGTGCTGATTGTCGAAGGTCATAAAGCACAGGAAGAAGACTTACCCGCCGATGCCCTGCGCACGCTGGCGCTGCTACAGGCAGAACTGCCGCTGAAAAAAGCGGCGGCGCTGGCCGCAGAAATTCACGGCGTGAAGAAAAATGCGCTGTATAAGTATGCGCTGGAGCAGCAGGGGTAACAGTGCCGAAGCGTTGCGTTAATCAAAACGCAACGTCTTCTTTTACCGCACGATGACGGTAATGGTGGCTGTGCCCTGAAATTTTCCTGTTTCCAGCTCACCACCGACCAGATTAACTGGCCAGGCGCGCATATTGACGGTGCCATGCCCGGAAGGATCAACGGGAAGGATACCGTTCTGAAAAGGAATATTTGCAACTCCGCCGCCGAGATTTTCAATACGAATACCGACATCGGGCACATTGTCTGAACTTCTTCGCCTGGCGACCAGGTTGTACTGGTCTACTACCCCAGTTGTACCGTCGATGCGCATTTGCAACGAGTTTTTAATCTTTGAAGTATCACCACAGTCATAAGTGATATCAAAGTCTACTGGAGTAAAACCGTCTGGCATGGCATTGCGGGTGGTAAACTTCTGACCATTGATGAATCCAAAATTAACCTTAATAACATCGCCCTGATTAATTTTGCACGACTGTGGGGCGGTGAGATTTCCCTGAATCGATAACTTGACTAAATCATGGAAGTCACCTGTAGACGGGCTTCCCATTCCATCGACCCACGCGCCTTTAATGACGGCAATATCCGTTTTCGGAATGGTCATCAGCCGAAATGGCAGTGACATACAGAATTAAAAGGTGAATTAGTTTCGCACCAATATTAACAAGGTCCATTGTGCAAGAGACGTAATGTACAGTAGAAGCACCGTTTAAGGTTGCAGTCAGAATATACCGTGTTAGATTTTTACCCGCAGAGCACCGTATTGAGTTAGTGCAGGGTCATTCCGTACGTTATCTGACTATCAAAGGTCAGGAATGCTATCGACTCCACCCTCCTGAGGAGGCATAAGCGCAGGATGTGGATATCAACAAAAGTCCTGTTATAAGAGGCGCTCTTTTCATTTTTTTATCTTTAATGGCACTGCGCCGTGCCTTGTAATACAGAGGTTGTTGGTTCTGAATCCGGTGTACTAAAAGCAAACTGACATTGTTGACCTTTTCCGTTTTCAGCGTACAGTCCAGCTTTGTGATTTACTCGATATCCCAGAGAGATATAGTATGCCGCCCTCATCGACGATACTTTGTTGCCCCGTCTCATCGTTGCTGGCAAGAGCGCCAAAGGGCAACGGTTTACCGTTGCGATCGCTGACTGTAACAAGTACGCGATAACCGATATTGGCGTTGAAACGCGCCGCTACCATTGCACCTCTGTTGGGCACCACAAACTGTGTTGTTTGTTCAAGATCGACGTTATCGGGCAGCTGCGTAGTATCTACCGAAGACGGTTTTCCTGGTAAGTCGTATTGGGGTAAAGAACCACTGCATAGCGGATCAGTAGCAATCCCCGGATAGTTTTGTATCCTCACGCCAGAAGCCCCATTAGCATCGATAAGCGCAAAAGCGTTGCCCAGATATTGCGAGAGCGTCACGCCATGAGGATGGATAACCACGCCGCCGGTAACGCCGTAATTGTATTGGCTGCTGTCATTACCGTAGCTGTATCCGGCACTGAAGGTGCCATAAGGTGAACGGTAACTGGCGTTCAGGCTACTGTTATGGTTGTTATCGTCATCCAGACTTTGTTCCAGGCTATAGCTCAGGCGACCATCATCCAGCAGTGAGCCATCAAGACGCATTTCATGTTGGGTTGGGCGATCTTTCTGGCTGGTCATCTGATAGGAAACCCGGCTACGCGGTAACCAGCGTTCTAACGGAATACTGAGATTCAAAGAGAGTGCACGGTCATTATTTTCATCAGTGTAGCGGCTGTATTGATAATTCAGGCTGTAACCAATTCCCCATTGCTGGCCGGAAACCCCAACAGAGATATTCCTGTTTTTCTCGTTATTGCCCCAATAGTCTTGCTGCGAACCGGAGGCATACAGACTTACCCCATCAAATATTGTCTGGCTGATGTTGAATTGGAATTTCTTTTTGGCGATGTTATGAGTCCCAATTGCGGGTATTGGCTTCATCAAAACTAAAATAGCCATCGTTGGTATAGCGATAGTAGCTAACAGCGATATTGGTGTTGGTTTCCGGGATATCTTTGATGTACTGCGTACGCCATTGATAGCCATGAAAAGAGTGCTGGTTATCGAATTGGGTGTCAGCTCTGTTGATATCCATCGACAACGCGCCCAGTGCATAAGTGTATTGCTCGATACCGATCCCCAGCTTGCCGCAAATAATCTTCAGAACCGAGCAGGCCGCCATACAGCGTAAAAGTATTATTCAAACCATATATTGCCGTGGCTTCAGCAAATTCTGGTTCCGCATCACTTTGTTTGCATCAATGGCGTCCAGCGGTCCTTGCTTATATTTTAGTACTTTAGTCCATGCATCATGGGTAATGAAGAATAAGGCTGGATAAAGCGACGTTGTGTACCGTCACTTTCTTCAATCGTGACTTCTAAATCGCCGCTGTTGGAAGAGGGGTAGAGATCGTTAATTTCAAAGGCACCCGCTGGCACGTTGCTTTGATAGATCACATAACCATTTTGCCTGATAGTCACGATTGCACTACTGTTTGCGATACCGCGTACCGTTGGGGCAAATCCGCGCTGGCTGTTTGGCAACATATTATCGTCGGAAGCGAGTTGCACGCCAGTAAAGGTGTAGCTGGAAAAATGCAATTTGGCGCTCAGAAGCAACTGAGACTTCAACGCCTTGATATCACGTTGTAAATAACTACTGATAGTGTTTCCGGCGGCACAGGTCGTTGCGTGTCACGGAATAGTTACGTAATCGCCAGGGGCCAAAATTAGCACCATTTTGCATATTCAGGTACTGTCGTTGGCTACGATTGCCCTGGCGGTAACGGTTATCAGAACCTGTAAACGAGTAGTTGGTAAACAGCGTTGGTATACGCACCATCGATGCAACGAGAGACGTAACCTCTTGCATCACGGTACAGTGCAATTTGGGGAATGCTCAAATTAAGTCGCTGATGATTGAAATCAAATTCAGCAGCTGTACCGGGAATGATTTGTTCAAGCGAGTTGATCACGCTATCGTCATCTTTTTCAGCCAGCGCCGGGATTTCATCCACCTTAATACCCAGCTCACGTAGTTGTTCTACCATGGCTACAGCTGGCTGCAGGGGTTATACTGCGGTGGCGTGAAATGTGTTTTTTATTGCAGAACCCTTCTTTTTATTCAGCCAGATATCAACCTGATAAGTTCCTGGTAGTTGTGCGTATTTTTGAAAAGAAAACGGCGACGGATCAGTTGTTTGTACCGCGGCGGTTTCCAGCATAATGGGGTCGAAATAATACTCTTCGGCGTTAGCGGTAGTGCAAAGCATGCCGCTGCCAGTGAGCACCATCGGCAAACAGCGTTTGATGATGAGCGCCAACTGTTTCGGTGTGCATGTCCCCTGAGTGGTGCTCGTTTGGCGTTTCCCGATGACAATACGGCATGTTTTTATATTTGTTATTGCAGTGGACGAGTTTCTGTCCCGGAACTGCCGCCATAATCATTGATTGCAGCCCATTTCACGTTCTTTCCGCCAGATGCAGGAAGTGGTAACTGTTTATGTTCTCCGGGCGCGATATATTCAATTTTGCTTGTGAGATCGGTTTTATCGACTGCCAGTCCGGCAAATACGACGTAATATTCAGTTGGGTTATATATATTGAGTGAATGGTCACTACGTTTAAATTCCAGTGATGTCCACGCATCGTTTACCCGTCCCTTCAGGTGTGCGGGGCGATAAAACATTTTGATCCGTGTTTTAAATACCAGCGTCAACTCGTTAGCATTAACATCATCTGATTTTTTCTTTGCTGGAATGGCACGAACATTAATGTAGAACAGCGACTCTTTATTTTCAGGCAGGTTATCAGCTGTTTTAATAATTCGCAGTGATGAGTCATCGCCAGCTTCAAGACGAAATAGCGGTGGGGTTATAATAAATGGGGCACGGCTTGTACCATCTATATTATCTACCCATGATTGCAGTAAATAAGGCGTTTCTGCGCCTTTGTTTGCGACAGGTAACGCAGCCTCTTTGCGGCTGGCATCATAGATCACTCGCGTTCGCTGTAAAACGATACCCCCTGCAAGCGCCTGGCCGATACAGAAGCTACACAACAAGGTTATTATCACCGCGAATGTTCGTTTTGACATAGTTATTTTTCAACCTGATACAACGAGAAAGAGGAAGGAAAAGGGCGTTATCTGAAAGGTCAGATAACGCCGTAACGTATTAACGGTAATCCAGCGTTACGTTAACGACAGCGTCTGCTTCCCCTGGGGTGATTTCTGATGCTTCAACGGTTGATACGTAGTAAGCGATGAGGTCAACATTGACAATACCATTGGAGTCCGCTGGGATCTGATAAACCGTGTTATCATTCCCCATAGCATTCAGTGGCATAAGGTTTCCGCTTTCCGCATCGTCAATACGGATACCCACACCTGTTGCCGCTGTGCCAGCAAAAGAGCCCACTTTTGCCAGATTAGGGAAGTTAGGGACGGTGCCATTATCCCGCGTTTCCAGCCATAAACGGAAAGACGCTTCAACGTTGCCGTTATCGTGCTCCCACCCAGTCACTGGGCAGTTAACTAAAGGAATAGTGAATGGAATTTTTGGGCTACGATCGCCAACAGAACGAAACTGTTCGGCATTATAGTGACCAAGAGCAACTTCAATTTTCTTATCAGAGTCATTGATTTCACAAAGCGGATTTTAAAATCTCGCCATCAAAAACTATTTCACCATCGGTTGGCAGCGGCATTACCTGCGAAAGCGCAAGTAAGCACAATAGCTGTTTTTGTAACTTTATTCATTTATAACCTTATCCTTGTAACAAGTTACATAATCATATTTAATGTGAATATATATGTTCAACATCTTTAAAGATTATACAGGTAGAAATATTTCATTGAACATTAAATAGACTAAACTTTAAGATTATATTTATATGCAAAATTTTATGTTTTATTATATTGATATGAATTTTCTATGTGTTAAAAGAGTATAAATGCCTGACTTTGCTTGCGCCAGGGCCGAGTCAGAATACGAGGAATGATTTATTAATAGAACAAGTTATGTATATCTAAAATTAAATTGTTGAACATAACTCCTTTGCTATTGGCGTTATGTTCAACCCAGTCAAATGTTATTTAATATAATGCGTTGACTGTTGAATAAGTTAATTTAAAAATTTTGAGCAAATTTTCATCTGGTTAGGTATTAATTAAACAAATAAAGTTACTGTGCAGCCATAAAAACGAAGCCGGGATAGCGGTGGAGACTTTAGCCGTGAGAAAACGTTCTGTCGCATCCTGCTTTCCTTCGCCAGTCACCAATAACAAAACCTCGCGGGCATTGAGAATATCAACCCCTAAGGTCATATGTTGATCGAGTCGCAGGGCGACCCGTGGTTTTTAACATCTCATGTTGCTGTGTTCTGGCATCAAGTTGACTGATATGGCAGGCCGGTTGTAGGCTTTCTCCCGGTTCGTTCAGCCCAAGATGACCGTTTTTCCCCAATCCTAGAACGCATAAATCCAGACCGCCTTTGCGCGCAATCAGGTTCGTTACCCGTTCGCACTCTGTCTCATTTATCTCTTCGGAGCGAAAGCTGATGAGCTGGTCTTCACGCAGCCCCAGCGGCTGCACGATATGCTGTTGTAGGAAAGTTTCGCAGGTGCCAGGCATCGTTAATGGCAGATCCACCCATTCGTCGAGCTTCACGAAGGTGAGCTGGCTGATATCAACCTGCTGCTGGTGGATTTTTTCTACCAGATAATGATACGTCAGTAATGGCGTGGCTCCGGTCGCCAGGCAAATCACGGCATCCGGTTTGCTACGGATCACAGCCAATAAATATTCGCTGGCTCGTTCACTTAACGCCGTATAGTTTTCAACTTGCTGAAGGGTTTGCACAGGATGAAATTCCTTAAGTAAAGAGGCACCGCCAGAAGCAGTGCCTCGTTCCATTTACAAAATGCCGAATGCGGAACAAACAATAGAGAGCACAAAAGTCACGCCGATTAACAGCACCGGATGCGCTTTTTTCACCCGCAGGAAGTAATACATCAGCAGGGTGTAGGCCATCGGTAAAATGTTCGGGAAGACTTTATCGAAGAAATCCTGTTGCAGCGCGACGCTGTGGGTACTGTCGATGGCAAACGATGTCACCACGTTAATATGCACATACGAAGCGATCAGCCCGCCGATTACCGTGATCCCGAGGATGGTTGCCGAGCGAGCAATCATCTGCGAGTTCTCTCGCACTTTATCGATCGCCTTCACGCCGACTGAATAACCGACGTGGGTCCAGCCGACGCGCAGGAAAAAGATAAGCAGGTAAACGGCGAAAAATAGAATCGGCCCCAGCAGGTTTCCCTGGCTGGCAAATGATGAGCAAATTCCCGCCATAATCGGCAACAAAGTAAACCAGAAAATCGCATCGCCAATCCCGGCGATTGGGCCAAACAGTGCCACTTTGAGGCCTTTAATGGTGTCGCGGTTTTCTCCTTTTTCTTCCATCGAAATTAATAACCCCATCAGGAATCCGACCAGATTCGGGTGGGTATTAATAAATTCGAGGTTATCTTTCATCGCCGCGCTTAAGCCCGGTTTGTCGTCCTTATAAATCTTTTTCAGGATCGGCAACATCGCCCAGGTAAAACCGCCCGCCTGCATCCTTTCATAGTTAAAGCTCGCTTGCAGCAGCGACGAACGAAAGCCCAGACGGGTGATATCTTTTTTACTGATTTCAGATCCCATTGCTGTAGTCCTCTTCTTCATTTTTACTGGCAACGGGCTGCGGTTGCGCTTGCTGCCGGGATTTCGCATTGAAAAACTCATACACCGCAAAGCCTGCGCCCAGTACGGCAACCGGCAACAGGTTGCTGACCTGGATGTAGCAAACAAACAGGAAACCGGCGATCAGGTAAGGGATATATTGCGCTTTGAACATTACGCGCAGCAGCAAGCCAAAACCAACGGCAGGCAGAATACCGCCAGCCACTTCAAAGCCGTGGGTCAACCAGGCGGGCATCGCTTTCACCAGCGCCTGCATCGCCCCTTGTGCCAGGTAAGTACAGAGGAAAGCAATCACCGCATACGCTGAAGCGACGATGAGCATCGTTGTCCAGTTAAGCCGGGAAAACGCTGCCGTATCCGCCTCTTTCGCGCATTTATCGGCTTTGGTCATAAATAATGAGAAAGCGGAATAGAAGAACAGAATGACGTACTGCATTAACAAACTAAACGGCAGGCCAAGACCAATTGCTGTTTTGGCATCAACGCCCGTAGACCATGCAATGACGGTGGTCATCAGACCCGCCATAATCGGGTTGGGCGGCTGAACACCACCTGCAGGGGTTAATCCGGCGAAAGCCAACTCTGTCAGACCACCGGTAATTAAGCCAGTCTGAATATCACCGAGAATAGCGCCAGTTAGGGTACAAACGATTATCGGGCGGAATAAAAATAAGGCTTCCAGCCAAAAATCAATCCCCAGAACGAAAACTAACGCCGCCAGGGATAATCCCTGAAGTAGGGTTATTTCATGCATTTTTATTACCTCAAACCAATATTAAGGCGATTTTAGATTTAGTCAGGGATTTGTTCTTTTTGATCGCCAGGGACGTCCTGAATGAAAACATTCACGCCACGTTGTTTAATAAAACGTAAGTCCGCGAGATCCTGGTCATCGACATAAACTTTACTGCTGATTTGCTTTTTCCCTTCCGAGAAATGCATATTGCCGACGTTGATATCTTTCAGGTCAATGCCACCTTCTACCAATTTACGTACCGTTTGTGGCGTACGGCAAATCAGGAAGATCTTCTGATGCGGTGCAGCTTTGCCGATGACGTTAATGGTTTTTTCGATAGTAAAGAAACGAATGCCAAAGCCGTAGGTTTCTGCGGTAATACCCATTAATTTCTGTTGAATATCATCGTTAGCGACAACATCATCCACGACTACCAGCAGATTCGCACCGATGGTGGATGTCCAGGTCACGCCAACCTGACCGTGAACCAGACGGTTATCAATACGGGTTAAGAGAATATTTGGACTGCTCATTGTGTAATCCTCACCATAAAGTTGAATAATATAATTTTTTTTAATATATTATTGTTGCGATATTGTACTGATGTATTTATTAAGGTTTAGTCATCTCCTTTTCCATTAAGGCACTCCCCGATATTAATCGGGAAGTACATTGGGATAAATCATAAAAAACTAATGATTATGCTGAAATTCGATTCGCTGAACCACAGACATTAATTTTATTTCTGACAACTTCTTTCATCGCATCCATTCCGACGCGCATATAATAACGAGGATCATTACCCTGCGGATTTTCCGCAAACCAGGCTTTAACCGCGCCAGCGAAGGCTATTTTTAATTCTGTGGCAACGTTCACTTTTGTGACGCCAAGTTCAATAGTGCGACGGACAAATTCATCCGGAACATCGCTGGCACCATGTAGCACCAGAGGAACATCCACCACTTCACGAATTTCCGCCAGCCGCTGGAAATCAATCTTCGGCGTTTTGCTGTATAAGCCGTGCGCCGTACCAATCGCTACCGCCAGGCTGTCGACGCCAGTCAGTTCGACAAAGCGTTTAGCTTCTTGTGGATCGGTCAGGAATGCACTTTCGGCGTCAACGCTCATGTCATCTTCAACACCGCCCAGGCGGCCCAGTTCTGCTTCCACGCTGCAATCCTGTGAGTGGCAGAAGTCAACAACCGATTTCACCAGCTTCACGTTCTCGGCAAACGGGAAGTGGCTGCCGTCGATCATTGCACTGCGCACACCTGCGTGGACTTTACGGCGAATATCATCCAGCGATTCGTGGTGGTCGAGATGCAGCGCCAGTGGCATGTTGTAGGTTGTGGAATAGGCGCTGCACAGGGCGTAGATCTCTTCCAGCGCGATATGTTTAAAGGTCCCCGGCGTTCCGGCGAGGATCACCGGCGATCGCATTTCACTGCACACTTCGAGGATCGCCTGGATCGTCTCGGCGTTATGAATGTTAAAAGCAGGCACCGCGTAGCCATTGGCCTGGGCGTCCTGTAACAGATATTTAGTGGAGATAATGCTCATAATGCGATCCTCTTATGCCTGCCACGGATGAATGATTACGCCTTGCACCACGCGGTTAACGGTGCCGCTGGCTGATGGGGTATCCGGCGTATTGCCCATGTGCAGCGACTGCATCAGTGCAAACGTCTGGGCGTACATCAGGAAGCAAAATGCCTGCTCAACGTCGATAAAGTGACGTGACGGCGGCAGGATAATATGTGGACCGGCAGCGACGATGTCGGTGCTTTCCGCGGCGATGGCGATTACGCGCATTGCCTGGTTGTCACGGCGGAGTTCAGCCAGCAGATCAAGATCATACTGACGGGTGTAAGGGTGGCTTGAGACAAATACCACCACCAGCGTTTCGTTATCGACCAGTGATTTCGGGCCATGACGGAATCCGGTCGGGGAATCATAGAAGGCCGCCAGTTTACCCGCAGTCAGTTCCAGCACTTTCAGCGCCGACTCGCGTGCTGCGCCCTGTAAGCCACCGCTGCCGAGGATAAACGATCCGTTTCCACGGTGCGTAACCAAACACACCTTCGCTGAAATCGCCCAGTGAGGTCAGGATCGCCGCAGGCACGATCCGCCACGTCGCGGAAGGTTTGGCTGTTGATCGTCTCAGGTGCGAAAACCGCGAGGCAGCTGGCCATCATGGTGGTAATGCTGCTGGTCATCGCAAAGCCGCGATCGTGCGTTTCTGCGGGCATCAGCAGGGCAAACGCGTTATCGCTGTTGATCGCGTTTTGGTAAAGAGCGCCCGCTTCGTTGCAGGTGATCGGCAGGTGATAGCATTCTGGGTACAAATTGATTTGCCAGTTCCACGGCAGCGACGCTTTCCGGGCTGTTCGGATCGACCGAAGGATCAACAGCAGCGGATGGGCTGGGTTCAGGTAGTCCATCGGATTAGTGACCAGATCGGTGGTCGGTACGGCGCTGAAGTTTTTACCGGTATGGCTGGCGAGCCACGGCGCGATGATGTCACCGATAAATGCCGAGGTTCCGGCTCCGGTCAGGATGATCCGCAGATTCTCTTTGCGCAGTAACGGTTCAAGGAAGTTATTGAGCGCAGAACGTAGCGCGTCGATGTTGGTGAGTGAACGGATCCATGCGCGAGGCTGATGGCGGATCTCTTCTTCAGTCCATGTACCGGTTGCGGCGGCAGCAGGGGTGTAATTTTCTGGCATAACTCAATCCTTAGTCTGATGAACTTGACGTCGGGCGTTGTCGCTTTCACTTGCCTTTCGTTTCATTTCACTTGGTGATGTCTTTCGTTGATTAAAATCTATAGAAAAGAAACCGAAAGTTCAATGGAGAAAAAGGAAATAAAACGAAATCTGTGATCATTGAAAGAAAAGACAAGGGAAGATTAAAGAATTGCGTAATGACGTCGCTATGTTCACCGATTGCTGGATGCGGCGTACCGTAGGTCGCATAAGACGCGTTAGCGTCGCATCCGACACCGCTGCACAGATCAAAACGAAAGAAAAAGAAAGGCCTTACGGGGGAAGTGAAGGCCCAATAAAGGAGCAAAATATCAAAACGAAGCTAATTGACTCTGAATCCAGATTTGTTGCACATGCAGCCCGCTATCCAGCGCAACGATGCTGGCGCGTTTGCCCGGTTTAAGCGATCCCAGAACACCATCAACACCCAGCATTCGCGCCGGATGCAGCGATGCCATATGAATGGCTTCCGCAGGCGTTACGCCCGTCAACTCGACCATGTTGCGCACTGCCGCATCAACAGACAGCGTACTGCCCGCCAGCCCACCGGACGCGGTACGGACAACGCCACCGTGCATCTGCACTTCTTCGCCACATAACGTATAGCGACCATCCGGCATCCCGGCTGCCTGCATCGCGTCGGTGATCAGCACGATTCTCTCTTTTGCACAGCAACAACACAGCGACATCGCCGCCGGATGCACATGATGACCATCGGCTATCAGTTCCAGCCAGGCGCGCTTGTCCGTTAATCCCGCGCCAACCATTCCCGGTTCGCGGTGATGTAAACCTGTCATCCCGTTATAGCAATGCACCAGGGCCGTCGGCACCAGCATCAAACGCGGCGCGAGTTTGTTGCCAGTCGCCGCGCTATGCCAGCATCACTCGTTACATTTTGCTGTTTAAGATGGCGGATGGCCTGCGAATGCCCCTCTTTTCCGGTGCCAGCGCTACCACGCGTAAGGTGTGCTGAGAAACGGCAATCAATTGATCCAGCTCGGCAATTTCAAGCTCGCGAACAATTCCGGCGGATGCGCGGCTATTCTGCGGCGTGAAGTACGGTCCTTCGAGATAACTCCCCAGCACTTGCGCACCAGGTCCGCCGCGTTGGCAACGTTAGCAATACGTTTCAGCGCCGCATGAATGCTGTTAAGCGGCGCGGTTACGGTAGTCGGCAACCAACTGCCGACACCTTCGCGTGCCTTGTGCATTGCCAGCTTGTCGAGTACATCCGGCGCGTCATCCATTACATCAACGCCCGCACCACCGTGTACATGGGTGTCGATGTAAGCGGGGCAGAGCAGTTCCGCATCGCGTTCAGTCACGCCCACTGGAATCGGTTCGATTGCTGCGATGACACCGTCAGCAATACGCAACTGATGGTCATCGAGCCATCCCTCTTCAGTCAGCAGCCTTCTGGCGCGCAGAACGTGTGTCATATTCCTTCCTCGACCGGACATTCTTCATGGCAGCGGCCTAACTCGTCCACCAGACTGGTCAGCCCTCGGTGTCCACACTCCAGCGCCTGTACACGGAATTCTTCACCGCTTAACCCTTCGCGCTCCAGCACCATCTCCAGTAGCAGTTGCAAATTGGTGCCGGTGATCACTTCACAGCCCGGTTTTTGCATCGCCAGCGTTGAAGCTACGCGAAACGGCGTGCCGCCCAGCAAATCCGTCAGAAAAACAATGCCGTCTTCACAATCCAGTTGGGCGATGGCCTCTTCAAGCTGCGATGTAAGCAGCGCGGTGCTTGAGGTTTCCGGAAAATCGATGGCGATAAACTGCGATTGCTCACCGAGAATTTGCTTCATTGCTTTTTCCATGCCGCTGGCAAACCCGCCATGCCCTGTCAAAATAATACTTAACATCTAATACCTCATTGTATTTAAAGGAAATGGCAGAATTTACCGACGATGCCGAGAACCACGGTAACTGCAATCAGACGCAGCGGACTCCAGCCGCGGCGTACCAGCCAGAACATGGTCAAGGTGTAGACCAGCGGTAAGAAGGCAGGCATCAGTTTGTCAATAACATCAGTCTGTAACTTAACCACTGCGTCGCCCGCAGTGATTTCCAGCGTGGTGCTTAAACGAACATAGGTTGCCACCAGCGCGCCGATTACCGTCATCCCAACGATAGACGCAGCATGGCCGACTTTTTTGGTATTCGCTTTAATGAGTGGAATCGCCGCCACGCCCATGCGGTAAGCATAATGCGCCAGACCAAAACGCAGCCCCAGGTGTACCACGTTGAACAGCACAATAAATACGACTGCGCCAAGAATAGAGCCTTGTAGCGCAAGGCTTGCGCCTATCCCGCCACAAATCGGCAGTAGCGTCAGCCAGAACATCGCATCACCAATCCCGCCGAGCGTAACGAATTTGAAAGTTGCTCCTGATACCTGTTAACGTCCTGCTTAGAACGCTCCATCGCAAGGATAATGCCGATAACAAATGTCACCAGAAACGGATGGGTATTGAAGAAACCCATATGCCCCTTCATGGCGCGCGCCAGGTCGCGTTTATTAGTGTGGATCTTTTTCAGAGCAGGCAGCAGACCGTACAACCAGCCAGAAGCCTGCATACGTTCGTAGTTAAAAGACGCTTGTAACAGCATGGAACGCCAGGCGACGCGGTTGATATCTTTTTTCGTCAGCTCCGCGCCAATGCTCTGATCTTCATACACGTTTTCATTGACGCCAGTCAGCAATGTTTCTTCGTTTTCACTGACGTTCGGCAGGGTGGTTTGATTAGATGCCATCTTCAAATTCCTCTTTCTGTGCCGCAGGTTGAGTCGGTTCAGGAGATTTACGCAGCAGGTCGATCAGCGCCATCGCCAGCGCAGCGGCAGCAATAGCCAGCACCGGTAACTTGAGCCAGGCTGCGGCAACAAAGCCCAGGATGAAGTAGGGGATGTAGACGTTTTTCATCATGATTTTCAGCAGCACGGCAAAACCGATTGCTGGCATGATGCCGCCCGCGACGCCGAGGCCGTCGATTAATCGTTGCGGCAGGACATCAATGATGGTTTTTGCATGTTCCGCGCCGAAGTAGATAGGCAGGAAAGCGCAGAGAAAATAGAAAGTGCCGAGTGCCAGCAGTGCCAGATAGTTCACGCGTTCAATGCCGCGAGTATCGGCGTTCTCCGCCATCCGGTCGCAGCGACTAGACATCACGCCAGACATCACCGAGAACAGGAAGGTAATCCCCATCTGTACTGCGACAGCGAAAGGTACGGCGACACCGACCGCGACATCGGGTTTCACGCCAGTAGTAATGGCAAACGCCGTGCCGACGATAGTACCGATAATCACGTTAGGCGGCTGCGGGGCCCAGCATCCACCCAGTTCCACGTATTACGCCGCCGAGTTAAAATTCCGGTATGCAGATCGCCAAGTACCAGCCCGACCAACGGGCCGAGGACCACCGGGCGGTGCATATGGGTTAAGCCGTTAAACATATCCAGGCCAGCGATAAAGGCGATAATGCCCAACGCAAATGCCTGCAACAGGCTGATTTCCATGATGAATCCCTCAAAGTAATTTAAAGAGGTCCACAGCAGGCTCTGTCGGGACGCCCTGAACGAAGCATTCCACCCCAGCGGCTTTCAGGTCGTTAAATGCTGCGATATCGCCCGCATCCACAGAAACCGTTTTGGCGATTTGTTGTTTGCCATTGGCGTAGTGCATATTGCCAACGTTAATGCGATTCACCGGAACGCCACCTTTCACCAGCGTCAGGAAATCGGCGGGTGTTTTACAAACCAGCAGGATTTTCTGTCGATCGGCGGCGCGATGAATGTTGTCGATAACTTTTTGCAGCGTCCAGAAACGTACGGCGATCCCTTCTGCCAGTACCATTTCCATCAGGTTTTGTTGTACCGGATCTTCGGCAACCTCATCGTTGGCTACCAGCACCAGATTTGCCCCCGCAAATCCGACCCACTGAACGCCGACCTGACCGTGAATCAAGCGTTCATCAATCCGGCTTAAAACAATATTTGGCATAGCGTGTTCCTCTTTGTTTTGCTTATTGGCCTTCACAGGCTGTGTAGTACTGCGCCAGGATGTCCTGAATATGGTTGATAATGAGTTCCCGTGGCGTCGGTTGCAGCTCGCCGGAGCGAACTTTCACGTATTGCAGCGGCAGATACTGGCTGATGAGCGGTAGCGGAATTGGTGAATCCGCCAGATTACGAACCAGATGAGCGAAAGCGTCATCAATCTGGCTGTCCGGCCAGTAATAGCGCACGCGATCCGAGTAGCTATAACCACGCGCCAGACGACGCGCGTTGCCGTCACCGTGGTAGTGGCTTTGCCAGTATTCCGGGCGGTCGAGCATCACGTCTTCCAGCACCTGACGCAGACCAGAACAGGCTTTCGCTGGCACCAGTTCTTCTTCAATCGCCGCCAGAGAGAACAGAGCTTCACGCAGGGCGAAGGTCAGCGCTGGGCCAACTTTCAGAATGGCAAAGTGGTCAATCACCAGCTGGCGCAGCGATTGCGGCGTTTGATAATCGGTAGAGTGCGCTTCGAAAATCAGCGTTTCGTAGTTTTCGACCATCTGGCTTAAGGCGCTCGCTTTGGCGGGCTGATAATCAATAACGTTGGTGTGATCGAATTCGACGCCGGGTTGAACCACCAGGGCAATGATGCGTGGCCAGATGGCATTCAAACCTTGCTTTTCAAAGGCGTGACGATGGGCTTCCAGCGTGGCGCGGGCGGCATCCGGCGTGGTGACCGCCAGCTCGCTTAAGGTTTCATGCGCGCCGCCAGGTACCGGCACTTCGGTACCAACTCTATGAATCGGCTTCGCCAAAGTGTTCAAGACAGGTTTCTTCCGCCACTTTCGCCAGACGGGCGGCGCGTTCAGCCACGATGTCATCAGTTAAGGGAATCGGATCGTCCTGACAGGACTGCTGCAATCAAGGTGGATTTTTTTGAATCCTGCCGCAACGTAGCTTTTAATCAAATCATCGGCATTGGCCATTGCCTGAGCGGCAATGGCGGGGTTTTGCCAGCGGTTTGGCCCCAGATGGTCACCACCCAGAATCAACGCATCCTGCGGGAAATTCAACGAGTCGGCGAGCTGACAAACAAAGCCGCGAAAATCGGCGGGCGTCATTCCGGTATAACCGCCGAACTGGTCTACCTGATTGGAGGTTGCTTCAATCAGTAACGGCGTTTGGTTTGCACTGGCGTAGCGGATTGCAGCCTCCAGCACCAGCGGATGTGCGGAACAAACGGCATAAATTCCATTTGTTTTGCCCGCTTTGTGCTGTCTCACCATTTCTGTCAGATGTTTCACTTTCCTCTCCAGTTCAGATTACTGCGATATTAATCTTTCGTTTTGTTTCAGTTGATACTGCGTCATGGTGAGATAAAAATAAAACGAAAGATAATAGTTTTCTGATCTGATTCACAAAAGAAACATAATGAAAGTCACTGAAACGAGGTAGCTTGCGCCAATGGGCAAGGTGGGCTTGCATTGCTTAATAGAAAGGCGTTAATAGGCAAAACGAAAGATGAAACGAAAGTTTTACGAAGGACTTACTATGAGTAATACCACCGACGCTTCAGGTGAGAAGCGAGTGACTGGCACCAGCGAGCGACGAGAACAGATCATTCAGCGTCTGCGACAGCAAGGGAGTGTGCAGGTTAACGATCTGTCGGCATTGTATGGCGTATCTACTGTGACGATCCGCAATGATCTGGCGTTTCTGGAAAAGCAGGGGATCGCTGTGCGTGCCTATGGTGGCGCGTTGATCTGCGATAGCACGACGCCGTCAGTCGAGCCATCAGTGGAAGATAAAAGCGCGCTGAACACCGCGATGAAACGCAGCGTTGCGAAAGCTGCCGTTGAGTTGATTCAGCCTGGTCATCGGGTGATCCTCGATTCCGGGACTACCACTTTTGAGATTGCTCGTCTGATGCGTAAGCACACTGACGTAATTGCGATGACCAACGGTATGAACGTGGCTAATGCGTTGCTGGAAGCGGAAGGCGTTGAGCTGCTGATGACCGGCGGGCATTTGCGCCGTCAGTCGCAATCTTTTTACGGCGATCAGGCTGAGCAATCGCTGCAAAATTACCACTTCGATATGCTGTTTCTTGGTGTAGATGCGATCGATCTGGAGCGCGGCGTCAGCACACATAATGAAGATGAAGCCCGTTTAAACCGTCGGATGTGCGAAGTTGCGGAACGGATCATCGTGGTCACCGATTCCAGTAAATTCAATCGTTCCAGTTTACATAAGATCATTGATACTCAACGTATCGACATGATCATTGTTGATGAAGGCATTCCTGCGGATAGTCTGGAAGGACTGCGAAAGGCTGGGGTTGAAGTGATTCTGGTCGGGGAGTGAGAAAGGGTGCCCGCTGGTCAACACGAATACGTTCGGCGGGCATTGTGAACACTATCAATGGTTTTCTTCTGTCTCTTGGGTGAGGCTTTCCCAGTCGGCAGGAGGATGTCCTCTTTTTAACATTTTGCTGAATACGGTATAGGCATCTGTTTTTTTACCGTAGGTGCGCAGAGTGTTTTCATCGTTCATCCATCCCAGAATGATGACTTTCTCTTTTTCACTATAACGAAAGAAGAAACGATAACGACCAGCACCAAATTTTACCCGTGACCAGTCTTTATTTTTCCCAGAGCCTAACGACTTGCCATGACGGAATGCCGGTGATGATGGATTGACCGTGATATGCTCCTCAATCACTTTATGGACTACCGCCAATAACTTTGTGGCGGCTTTTCTCTGATAATTTTCAGGATCTTTTCCCTTTAATGTCTCGACTTCGGCAACTAAAGCGTCGTAGGTTTCCTGAAAACAGGGATGAGCATATAGCGCCCAACCATTAACCCTTTGTGGAAAATCCATTATTCGTCGTCGCCAATCTCATCATCAATGTTGACGTCCATGCCAGCGACAAGTTTCTTTCCTTGTTGAATGTTGAATGGACGAGTTTTTTGCGGGTTGTTCTGGATATCTGCATCCAGAAAACGCAAAAATGCATTCATAGTATGATCCTCCTGTTCATCTCCCAGTCGGCACATAAAGACTTGCCCACCAGGCAGAATTTCGTAATGAATGCTGTCCTGGCCTGGCTTCAGTTTTAAGGCCTCACGCACTGGCGCGGGGATAGTTGTTTGTCCGCGTATCGTGACCTTTGATTCAGTGGTCAGTACAGCGTGAGAGCGAGCATTAGCGGGCATGATTCACTGTCCTTTTACAGCCTGTTTTCTGCTCAAATTATAAGCTTGAACTAAGGTAATGCAAATGCATTATTAATGGACGTGGGGGCTTTAAACAATAAAAACATGGCACTAAGGCCATGTTTTGCGAGGGACGTTCCAAAAGAAATCAGGTCACCGGTGCCGGGTTAAACACTGCCAGCTGGTTATGCAGCCCCCATTGATCCGAGAAGGTTTTCTTCTTCCCGCTGGCGACGTCGAGAATAAAGTGGAACAACTTCCAGCCCACCTCTTCAATGGTTTCTTCGCCGGTGGCGATAGTGCCCGCGTTAATATCCATTAAATCAAACCAGCGGTTCGCCAGCTCGGTGCGGGTCGCCATTTTAATGACGGGTTTTACCGCCATCAGGCCGTACGGCGTACCACGACCGGTCGTAAACGCACGGTGATACAGAGCCACCTGTTGCGTGCCACAGACAAAATCGCTGGCTGGCGTCGCGGCGTAAATTAATCCGCGTTTAGTCGGGCGTTGACCGGGCGACAGCACTTCAACAATTGCGCTTTTACCCGATTTAGCAATGGAGCCGAGTGCCTTCTCTACCACGTTTGCCAGACCGCCTTTCTTGTTGCCCGGCGAAGGGTTGGCGCTGCGGTCGGTTTTTCCCATATTGAGATAGTTATCGTACCACTCCATCTCCTCCAGCAGCCGTTTGCCGACCTCTTCGTTCACTGCGCGTGGTGTCAGCAGATGGATCGCGTCACGCACTTCCGTGACTTCTGAGAACATCACCGTTGCGCCGCAGCGCACCAGTAGATCAGACGCATAGCCAACCGCCGGGTTTGCCGTTACGCCAGAAAAGGCATCGCTGCCACCGCACTGCATGCCGACAACCAGTTCTGAAGCCGGACAGGTTTCTCGCTGACGTTGATTCAGTTTTTGTAGATGGCGTTCGGCGACCTGCAAAATATCCTCGACCATGGACTGAAAACCGACATGCTTTTCATCCTGCAAACTGACAATGCTGGCGCTTTCTACTGGAATAGCTTGCACATCATCCGTGCCGACCAGCAGGCGCTCAGGCTGCAACTTTTCACAACCCAGACCAATCACCATTACTTCGCCGCCAAAGTTAGGGTTCAGCGAAATATTGTGGATGGTACGAATAGGCACAACTGCCGCCGGTGCGTTAATCGCCACGCCACAGCCGTACAAATGATTCAGCCCCACCACGCCATCGACGTTCGGGTATTTCGGTAGCAGATCGCGTTCAATGATTTTTACTACATAGTCCACCACGCCTGCCACACAGTGGACGCTGGTGGTGATGCCGAGCAGGTTTTTGGTGCCCACGCTGCCATCGGCATTGCGATAGCCCTCAAAGGTGTATCCTTCCAGCGGCGGTAAGGGGGCCGGGACTTTGGTTGCCAGTGGCAGCGTGTGTAACGGCGGCGCTTCCGGTAGTACAACCATTGATTCGTCGATCCAGCTTCCGCGTGGGATTGCACGCACGGCGTAACCAATCACTTCACCATAACGAATAATTTCACCATTAGCCGGAATGTCCAGCAATGCGACTTTATGCCCCTGGGGAATATGTTCAATTAATTCCAGTCCATCCGGAAAACGCGTTCCTGCTTTCAGGCCATTATCATTAACAATAATTGCCACATTATCTGTGTCGTGAACTTTTATATAAAACGCAGTTGGCGTTTCTTGTCTGATTTCGATGTTGGCCATTGTACTATATTCTCCAGCCAGGGGTTATTAAAATGAGGACCTGGTCTCATTTAAAAATAAATGACTTCATTGGGTGAAATAAGAATGTCAGGAGTTTAAACGCAGAAATGTGATCAATGTCAATCATTTCAGGGATTGCAGTGCCGCCCGGCAAGGTAAAGCGCAAATCTGTGCTTTGAAGCAGCTTATATTACATATGCTCAAAATAATATTTAAATAGCATTAATTAAATTAGCATTTGCACAATGATTATTATTCTCGCGCTGCTTATACTAATTCCCGAGTTCATTGCCGTTACGGCATAAATGAAACTCATAAATAACACCTTCCCCATAATAATAAAAATCAGCATAAGTACCCGAGGTAAATAAAATGATTCTGGACACCGTTGACGAAAAAAAGAAAGGCGTGCATACCCGCTATTTAATATTACTGATTATTTTTATTGTTACCGCCGTTAACTACGCCGATCGTGCAACGCTGTCTATTGCTGGTACCGAAGTGGCAAAAGAGTTGCAGTTAAGTGCGGTTTCGATGGGTTACATCTTTTCTGCTTTTGGCTGGGCCTACTTGCTGATGCAAATCCCCGGCGGCTGGCTGCTTGATAAGTTTGGCTCGAAAAAAGTTTATACCTATAGCCTCTTTTTCTGGTCGCTATTCACTTTCCTGCAAGGCTTTGTTGATATGTTCCCGCTGGCCTGGGCAGGGATCTCCATGTTCTTTATGCGCTTTATGCTCGGCTTCTCGGAAGCGCCATCATTCCCGGCGAACGCCCGTATTGTCGCCGCCTGGTTCCCGACGAAAGAACGTGGTACTGCCTCCGCCATCTTTAACTCGGCGCAATATTTCTCGCTGGCGCTCTTTTCGCCTCTGCTTGGCTGGCTGACTTTCGCCTGGGGCTGGGAGCACGTCTTTACCGTTATGGGGGTGATTGGTTTTGTGCTGACGGCGCTGTGGATCAAATTGATTCATAACCCGACAGATCACCCACGTATGTCTGCGGAAGAGCTGAAGTTTATCTCTGAAAATGGCGCGGTGGTCGATATGGACCACAAAAAGCCGGGCAGCGCGGCAGCAAGCGGTCCCAAACTGCATTACATCAAGCAATTGCTCTCTAACCGCATGATGTTGGGCGTATTTTTCGGACAATATTTTATCAACACCATCACCTGGTTCTTCCTCACCTGGTTCCCGATTTATCTGGTGCAGGAAAAAGGCATGTCGATTCTGAAAGTGGGTCTGGTCGCCTCGATTCCGGCACTGTGTGGTTTTGCGGGCGGCGTGCTGGGAGGTGTCTTCTCGGATTATCTGATCAAACGCGGTTTATCCCTGACCCTGGCACGTAAGCTACCGATTGTGCTGGGAATGTTGCTGGCTTCCACCATCATCTTATGTAACTACACCAACAACACCACGCTGGTGGTCATGCTAATGGCGCTGGCTTTTTTTGGCAAAGGATTTGGTGCTCTGGGCTGGCCGGTGATTTCTGACACCGCGCCGAAAGAGATTGTTGGCCTCTGTGGCGGCGTCTTTAACGTCTTTGGCAATGTTGCCTCCATTGTCACTCCACTGGTGATTGGCTACCTGGTAAGTGAACTGCACTCCTTCAATGCAGCACTGGTTTTCGTGGGATGTTCAGCGCTGATGGCGATGGTCTGCTACCTCTTCGTAGTTGGCGACATTAAACGTATGGAATTGCAGAAATAAGCAAAGGTATAAGCGATGAATAACGATGTTTTCCCGAATAAATTCAAAGCCGCACTGGCTGCGAAACAGGTACAAATTGGTTGCTGGTCAGCACTCTCTAACCCGATTAGCACTGAAGTTCTTGGTTTGGCTGGGTTTGACTGGCTGGTGCTGGATGGCGAACATGCGCCAAACGATATCTCCACGTTTATTCCGCAGTTAATGGCCCTGAAAGGCAGCGCCAGCGCGCCAGTAGTGCGAGTGCCGACCAACGAGCCGGTAATTATTAAGCGTCTTCTGGATATCGGTTTCTATAACTTCCTGATTCCTTTTGTAGAAACAAAAGAGGAAGCAGAGCAGGCGGTGGCATCAACCCGTTACCCACCGGAAGGCATTCGCGGCGTCTCCGTTTCTCACCGCGCCAATATGTTTGGCACCGTGGCGGATTATTTCGCTCAGTCGAACAAGAACATCACCATTCTGGTCCAGATAGAAAGTCAGCAGGGCGTAGATAACGTCGATGCCATTGCCGCTACCGAAGGTGTAGACGGTATCTTCGTCGGCCCCAGCGATCTGGCTGCGGCATTAGGCCATCTCGGCAATGCCTCGCACCCGGATGTACAAAAAGCAATTCAGCACATTTTTAACCGTGCCAGTGCGCACGGCAAACCCAGCGGTATTCTCGCGCCGGTCGAAGCCGATGCGCGTCGTTATCTGGAATGGGGCGCGACGTTTGTGGCTGTCGGCAGCGATCTTGGCGTCTTCCGCTCTGCCACTCAGAAACTGGCTGATACCTTTAAAAAATAACCACCACCGCAACAAGAGAGATGATTGATATGACTATGAAAGTTGGTTTTATTGGCCTGGGGATTATGGGTAAACCAATGAGTAAAAACCTTCTGAAAGCAGGTTACTCGCTGGTGGTTGCTGACCGTAACCCAGAAGCTATTGCTGACGTGATTGCTGCAGGTGCAGAAACAGCGTCTACGGCTAAAGCGATCGCTGAACAGTGCGACGTCATCATAACCATGCTGCCAAACTCCCCTCATGTGAAAGAGGTGGCGCTGGGTGAGAATGGCATCATTGAAGGCGCGAAGCCAGGTACGGTATTGATCGATATGAGTTCTATCGCACCGCTGGCAAGCCGTGAAATCAGCGAAGCGCTGAAAGCGAAAGGCATTGATATGCTGGATGCTCCGGTGAGCGGCGGTGAACCGAAAGCCATCGACGGTACGCTGTCAGTGATGGTGGGCGGCGACAAGGCTATTTTCGACAAATACTATGATTTGATGAAAGCGATGGCGGGTTCCGTGGTGCATACCGGGGAAATCGGTGCAGGTAACGTCACCAAACTGGCAAATCAGGTCATTGTGGCGCTGAATATTGCCGCGATGTCAGAAGCGCTAACGCTGGCAACCAAAGCGGGCGTTAACCCGGACCTGGTGTATCAGGCAATTCGCGGTGGACTGGCGGGCAGTACCGTGCTGGATGCCAAAGCGCCGATGGTGATGGACCGCAACTTCAAGCCGGGCTTCCGTATTGATCTGCATATTAAGGATCTGGCAAATGCGCTGGATACTTCCCACGGCGTCGGCGCGCAACTGCCGCTCACAGCTGCGGTTATGGAGATGATGCAGGCACTGCGAGCAGATGGTTTAGGAACGGCGGATCATAGCGCCCTGGCGTGCTACTACGAAAAACTGGCGAAAGTCGAAGTTACTCGTTAATGACGTCGTGCCCGGATGGCGTATTGCAATCCGGGCCTGGAATCCAGGCCGAATAAGAGAAACGCCCTCCGGCGTCATGTGGTAACAGGCATAGGTATGAAAATCGTAATCGCCCCAGACTCTTATAAAGAAAGTTTATCTGCCAGCGAGGTTGCGCAGGCGATAGAAAAAGGATTTCGGGAAATTTTTCCTGATGCACAGTACGTTTCTATTCCGGTTGCCGACGGTGGCGAAGGAACGGTGGAAGCGATGATTGCAGCCACCCAGGGTTCTGAACGTCACGCCTGGGTTACAGGGCCGCTGGGCGAGAAAGTGAATGCCAGTTGGGGGATCTCCGGCGATGGCAAAACCGCGTTTATTGAAATGGCGGCGGCCAGTGGGCTGGAGCTGGTACCTGCGGAAAAACGCGATCCACTCGTGACCACTTCACGCGGTACAGGCGAGTTAATCCTGCAGGCGCTGGAGAGCGGCGCGACAAACATTATTATCGGCATTGGCGGTAGCGCTACAAATGATGGCGGCGCAGGCATGGTACAGGCGCTGGGGGCGAAATTATGCGACGCCAACGGCAATGAAATTGGTTTTGGCGGCGGTAGTCTTAATACTCTGAATGATATTGATATTTCCGGCCTCGATCCGCGCTTAAAAGATTGCGTCATTCGCGTCGCTTGTGATGTCACCAATCCGCTGGTGGGCGATAACGGCGCATCGCGCATCTTTATTATTACAAAAGGGAGGTGGAAGCGATGATTGTTGAGCTGGACAATAACCTCTCTCACTATGCCGATGTCATTAAAAAAGCGCTGCATGTTGATGTGAAAGATGTCCCCGGCGCAGGAGCTGCGGGCGGTATGGGTGCGGCGCTGATGGCGTTTCTTGGTGCGGAACTGAAAAGTGGTATTGAAATCGTCACTACGGCGCTGAATCTGGAGGAACATATTCACGATTGTACGCTGGTGATCACCGGTGAAGGGCGTATTGACAGCCAGAGTATTCACGGCAAGGTACCGATTGGCGTTGCAAACGTGGCGAAGAAGTACCATAAACCGGTGATTGGCATTGCGGGTAGCCTGACCGATGATGTTGGCGTTGTACATCAGCATGGCATCGATGCGGTCTTCAGCGTATTGACCAGCATAGGTACGTTGGACGAAGCATTCCGCGGGGCTTATGACAATATCTGCCGTGCTTCACGTAATATCGCCGCGACACTGGCGATTGGAATGCGCAACGCGGGGTGACAAGGGCGCGCAAACCCTCTATACTGCGCGCCGAAGCTGACCAGACAGTCGCCGCTTCGTCGTCGTCCTCTTCGGGGGAGACGGGCGGAGGGGAGGAAAGTCCGGGCTCCATAGGGCAGGGTGCCAGGTAACGCCTGGGGGGGAAACCCACGACCAGTGCAACAGAGAGCAAACCGCCGATGGCCCGCGCAAGCGGGATCAGGTAAGGGTGAAAGGGTGCGGTAAGAGCGCACCGCGCGGCTGGTAACAGTCCGTGGCACGGTAAACTCCACCCGGAGCAAGGCCAAATAGGGGTTCATAAGGTACGGCCCGTACTGAACCCGGGTAGGCTGCTTGAGCCAGTGAGCGATTGCTGGCCTAGATGAATGACTGTCCACGACAGAACCCGGCTTATCGGTCAGTTTCACCTGATTTAACGAAAACCCGCCAGCGTAAACCGGCGGGTTTTTGCTTTTGGAGGGGCAGAAAGATGAATGACTGTCCACGACGCTATACCCAAAAGAAAGCGGCTTATCGGTCAGTTTCACCTGATGTACGTAATAAACCGTTCCGGCGGGTTTCAGATTGTTGAGTGCGCTTTATTCATGCCGGATGCGGCGTGAACGCCTTATCCTGCCTACAAAAGCACGCAAATTCAATATATTGCAGAGATGGCGTAGATACTGTTATGGCCTGCAAGTTTTTTCCTGGTCCGGTTTCCCGGATTGCAGGCATGCCAGACACAGCGCCGTCAGGCGCTGTTTTTTTCATCCCTTCCGCGATTTTTACGCCGCTACCGGATTATGCCGTGACGCATCGAACGGCACGCCTGACTTCAGCACTCCATACGCCACCTGTGCCAGCTTGCGCATCATCGCGCCGAGAATCACCTTTCCTTTCTTGCCATTAGCCGCCAGACGGTCGCGGAACGCCCGTCCCCACTCAGTCTTACTGGTGGCTACCATTGCGGGCATATACAACGCCCTGCGAAGCGACACATGTCCGGCCTTACTCATCCGGCTCGCCCCTCTCACACTGCTACCTGATTCATAACGCCGTGGTGTCAGACCCGCAAAAGCGGCGAACTGTCTGGCATGGGCGAAGCGGTCCTTCAGACCGATATAAGCCAGCAATACCGCAGATGTTTTCTCTCCGATACCCGGGATGCTTTCCAGCAGTTTCCTGCGGTGTTTCATATCCGGATCATCGTCTGTCAGGTCTTTTATCTGCTTCTCAAGACGCTTCAGCTCTGCTTCAAGCCACAGAAGGTGAGCATCAATGCTCGGTCTCTGGACTTCCCGCGCCGTTTCAGTGCGATTCAGTTCCTGCGTGTGCATATCTGTCAGCGCCTGGTGGCGGACTACCAGGGCACGCAACGCGCGTTCAAGCGGGTGAGGCGCTTCCCAGGCTGCAGGGCGCTTCTGACGACAGAACTCTGCCAGCATGCGCGCATCCACGGTATCAGTCTTGTTACGCAGTCCTTCACTCTGAGCGAAAGCTTTACCCAGCGCAGGATTAATGACTGACACTATGTAGCCAGCATCGTAAAGGCACTCAGCGACAGGTTCCATATAGGTGCCGGTCGCTTCGATGCAGATATGCGCATGGTCAATCTTGTGACCTTTCAGCCAGCTCACCAGCTCATCGTGCCCTTTAGTGGTGTTAGCGAATTTTTTGGTGCGATGACGACCATCAGGACGCAACACATCGACATCCAGTTTCTCTTTAGCGGTGTCGATACCGATATAATGAAGTTCATGTTCCATAGTGAAACCAACCTTGCAAATACGGATTACCGGGAAAACCGGTCCATGATACTGTCCGGTTTATCACTTTGGGAGAAAGGCAGTCCGCTGCATAAATCTACGCAACAGGTTAGAACCCAAGGCCCGATACGGCATGCGGACTGCAGGCAGAGAAAACTGGCCGATTTTCTCTGCACTGGAGGGATAATACAAGGCCTGATAAGCGTAGCGCATCAGGCATTTTTGCGGTTGCCATCAGTTTCAAACCCGCGTCAGTGAGTTTTTGCTTTTGGTGCACAGGGTAAGATGAATAAATATCTACGGTATTAATAATAGACTTTGTAAGAAGTTATTAAGTCTATATTGCATTTAAAAGGTCGTAATTATACGTATAGTCCTCTCTGGTAAAATATTGATTCTCTGAGTTATATGCTTCATATGTGTTATATTCCCCGACCTCAAAACCATTGTCCGGAGAATTTTCGTCTTTCTCGAGGGTGTTATCTGAAAGTAACTCTTCTGAGCTAGAGTCTTCTATGTTTAAATCCATAGTATAATTAATTTGGGGAATTACCAGATAAGCATTTTCTTTTATATTTTCATAATCTTCAATGATTATGTCGATATAATCATGTATTTTTTCTGATGAGAAATCTATCATCTCTGGTAATTTAATTCTGTTCAAGCAATTATTGATTTTCGATGAGCTTTTATATATTTCTTTTGTTAATTCATTTTCTAATTTATCTGTAAGAGTTGCTCTTGGTATAGATTTTATAATTGCAAATCTCATAATTTTTAATTGTTCTTCGGTAATATCTCCAAGCTCATTTAAACAACTTTCGACAAACTTAATTTTTTCTTCAGAATACATATCGCTAATGCTTGTTAAAACAGGCGTTATTTTTAGTAAATAATCCCAGGAGATTGTGGCGTTTTGTGTTGAACTAACAAAATTAACCTGAAACATGTTGGCATTAGTAAAATTTGTTGAGTTCAATTTAAAAGGATTTAAAATAGTATTAGCCATATGTTTATCTGTGAAATCATAATAATCTAAATCGACATTACGTAAGTCCAGAGAGGATAGATCAACGATATCTCCAGTTCCACAACTAAAGATTACGTTCAACCTCCTGATTTCATTGTAAATATATTTCAATGGACAATTAACATTGATACTGCCTGTGGATATTTTCTGGTTCTTTAATGGTTCATTAATGGTAAGTTCGCAGGTATTGTCCGATCGTTGAATAATTTGGGCGTTATAACCTAAAAAATCCAGACGAAGAGACGAGTCATTATAAAGAATTACATTTTGTAAGTACGCTAATTCTTTTTGAAAATCACCAGTGATAATGCATTTTCCACCAGGTTGTAACGTGTTAAGTAAAGTGACCATTTCAATAGAGGTCTGTTTTAGTTTTTCTATACCTGGTGCTAGTGCTTCGAGGTTATTTCCTGTTGGGCTTTCAGGAATGTCATTCATTTTTCGACGGACTAAATCACTACTAATATCATTACCAATTGATGAAACAGGGAACATTATTTTATCCTTTATAAATAATCAATAAAAATCATTATTAAAATGATCGGGTGAAAAAAAGAGAATTTGCCAACAATCTGAAGTAATGCTGGTTTTATTAAAGTGCACAAGGGGTGTTAAGATGGCTTCTTTTCGGGTGAATTTTGCACAATACTTAGAAATCGTCTCCTTAATACATTCCAGCTCTTTTTTATTGACGGCTGAGCAAGTACATTGTTCGCCAAAAGGTGCAAAAGTGCCTACATCTAATGTTTGTATGATATAATCATCATGTTCCCCTGTAGAAATATCTATGATGAATGGACTCATATTTTCCGGTTGGATTCGGATCATTACAGAAGGAACATCGCCTTGATAGAAATTCAATGCAGTAATTGCAGATAATACTCTCCGCAGTTCATTACTTATACTGTAAATTTTATTAACGTCATTGGTGGAGACAATTTCTGCAAACTTTCTTTTTACCGTCCAATAATCAATATTTCTATTGTGATTGTTAACCACTGCGTGCATTGGCGGGATTGAAGGGTGAAAAATATGTGCAATTGGGAAGCCTTTCATTGATGCCTGCCTTGTCGTCATGACAAACAATAATAGATGCTTATTTTCCTCGCAGGGTTCTTTCGCACTATCAAAAAACGCTCATTTACCCGGCGTTACAGTAAACGAAGCAACATTCTGTGGCCTACGACGATCAAAAGCTCTGTGAAAATTTCCCTTGTTGTCTTTGTCTGACCTTATCGCGGCGATCAGCAATTATTCGTTTTGTGATCCTCAACACAAAATGCTATTCGTCGCCTATGAGGGGAGAAGAATTTATGGAAAACGATTGCATTCACAAAATGACGTCCTGTCAGAAGAGAAAAAGTTGACGTTAATCAATTGTTCGAGATGATCAATACCTGTATTCGAAATTTTAAAATATTGATAAAATAAATGTTTGTTCTCCAACAAATAGCGTGAAAAAATGTGACGCGCAGTATTTATCGCTGAAAATGGTTTATTTATAATAAAATTTGAGAACTTGCTCATTAAATTTAACTCAAATTTTGCCTGTAATTATCCGGTAATTGCTTGAAATATGGTCTCAGCCCCTTTTATATTAACCACATAACGAATGATGTTATCGCCATAAAATATGGTTATCCCGTCATTTTTTGACAAAATCAGGGTTTATGCTGATTTTTATACTTTAACTTGTTGATATTTAAAGGCATTTAATTTGCGTAACGATACCATGGAAAGTATTGAAAGTTAATTTGTGAGTGGTCGCACATATCCTGTTCATTTCATTTTGATACACTTCATGCCGTCAATGAGGTAATTAACGTAGGTCGTTATGAGCACTATTCTTCTTCCGAAAACGCAGCACCTGGTAGTCTTTCAGGAAGTCATTAGAAGTGGCTCTATCGGCTCGGCTGCAAAAGAATTAGGGTTAACTCAACCGGCCGTCAGTAAAATCATTAACGATATTGAAGATTATTTTGGTGTGGAATTAGTGGTGCGGAAAAATACCGGTGTAACATTAACACCTGCCGGTCAATTGTTACTCTCCCGTTCCGAATCCATTACCCGTGAAATGAAAAATATGGTTAATGAGATAAGCGGTATGTCTTCTGAGGCGGTGGTGGAAGTCTCATTTGGTTTTCCTTCATTGATTGGTTTTACTTTTATGTCAGGGATGATCAACAAGTTCAAAGAGGTGTTCCCGAAAGCGCAGGTTTCTATGTATGAAGCGCAACTGTCTTCGTTCTTACCGGCAATCCGCGACGGTCGACTGGATTTTGCGATTGGTACGTTAAGTGCAGAAATGAAGCTTCAGGATTTACATGTTGAGCCGCTGTTCGAGTCCGAGTTTGTGCTGGTAGCCAGTAAGTCCCGAACATGCACCGGCACCACCACGCTGGAGTCGTTGAAGAACGAACAGTGGGTGTTGCCACAAACCAATATGGGGTACTACAGCGAGCTTCTTACTACGTTACAAAGAAATGGCATCAGTATTGAAAACATCGTTAAAACCGACTCAGTCGTGACAATTTATAATCTTGTTCTCAATGCTGATTTCTTAACTGTAATTCCTTGTGATATGACGTCACCTTTTGGTTCAAATCAATTTATTACTATTCCGGTTGAAGAAACATTACCTGTGGCACAATATGCCGCGGTATGGTCGAAAAATTATCGTATTAAAAAAGCAGCATCGGTTTTGGTGGAATTAGCCAAAGAGTATTCATCTTATAATGGGTGTAGACGAAGGCAATTAATAGAAGTTGGTTAGTTATTTGTTTTTATTTAAACATAAATAATCCACCTGTCTGTTTTGCAGGTGTCGGTTACGGTTACCTACATATTTAATTCAGGCGAAGAGGTTTTATAATGCATATTACATACGATCTGCCGGTTGCTATTGATGACATTATTGAAGCGAAACAACGACTGGCTGGGCGAATTTATAAAACAGGCATGCCTCGCTCAAACTATTTTAGTGAACGTTGCAAAGGTGAAATATTCCTGAAGTTTGAAAATATGCAGCGTACGGGTTCATTTAAAATTCGTGGCGCATTTAATAAATTAAGTTCACTGACTGATGCGGAAAAACGTAAAGGTGTAGTGGCCTGTTCTGCGGGCAACCATGCGCAAGGGGTCTCGCTCTCCTGCGCGATGCTGGGTATCGACGGTAAAGTGGTGATGCCAAAAGGTGCGCCAAAATCCAAAGTAGCGGCAACGTGCGACTACTCCGCAGAAGTCGTTCTGCATGGTGATAATTTCAACGACACTATCGCTAAAGTGAGCGAAATTGTCGAAATGGAAGGCCGTATTTTTATCCCACCTTACGATGATCCGAAAGTGATTGCTGGCCAGGGAACGATTGGTCTGGAAATTATGGAAGATCTCTATGATGTCGATAACGTGATTGTGCCAATTGGTGGTGGCGGTTTAATTGCTGGTATTGCGGTGGCAATTAAATCTATTAACCCGACCATTCGTGTTATTGGCGTACAGTCTGAAAACGTTCACGGCATGGCGGCTTCTTTCCACTCCGGAGAAATAACCACGCACCGAACTACCGGCACCCTGGCGGATGGTTGTGATGTCTCCCGCCCGGGTAATTTAACTTACGAAATCGTTCGTGAATTAGTCGATGACATCGTGCTGGTCAGCGAAGACGAAATCAGAAACAGTATGATTGCCTTAATTCAGCGCAATAAAGTCGTCACCGAAGGCGCAGGCGCTCTGGCATGTGCTGCATTATTAAGCGGTAAATTAGACCAATATATTCAAAACAGAAAAACCGTCAGTATTATTTCCGGCGGCAATATCGATCTTTCTCGCGTCTCTCAAATCACCGGTTTCGTTGACGCTTAATTAATTCGTTGAGGATAGGATATGAGTACTTCAGATAGCATTGTATCCAGCCAGACAAAACAATCGTCCTGGCGTAAATCAGATACCACATGGACGTTAGGCTTGTTTGGTACGGCAATCGGCGCCGGGGTGCTGTTCTTCCCTATCCGCGCAGGTTTTGGCGGACTGATCCCGATTCTTCTGATGTTGGTATTGGCATACCCCATCGCATTTTATTGCCACCGGGCGCTGGCGCGTCTGTGTCTTTCTGGCTCTAACCCTTCCGGCAACATTACGGAAACGGTGGAAGAGCATTTTGGTAAAACTGGCGGCGTGGTTATCACGTTCCTGTACTTCTTCGCGATTTGCCCACTGCTGTGGATTTATGGCGTTACTATTACCAATACCTTTATGACGTTCTGGGAAAACCAGCTCGGATTTGCACCGCTGAATCGCGGCTTTGTGGCGCTGTTCCTGTTGCTGCTGATGGCTTTCGTCATCTGGTTTGGTAAGGATCTGATGGTTAAAGTGATGAGCTACGGTATGGCCGTTTATCGCCAGCTGGTGCTGATTTCTCTGTCGCTGATCCCTTACTGGAACTCTGCAGTTATCGACCAGTTGACCTCGGTTCGCTGTCGTTAACCGGTCATGACGGTATCCTGATCACTGTCTGGCTGGGGATTTCCATCATGGTTTTCTCCTTTAACTTCTCGCCAATCGTCTCTTCCTTCGTGGTTTCTAAACGTGAAGAGTATGAGAAAGACTTCGGTCGCGACTTCACCGAACGTAAATGTTCCCAAATCATTTCTCGTGCCAGCATGCTGATGGTTGCAGTGGTGATGTTCTTTGCCTTTAGCTGCCTGTTTACGCTGTCTCCGGCCAACATGGCGGAAGCCAAAGCGCAGAATATTCCAGTGCTTTCTTATCTGGCTAACCACTTTGCGTCCATGACCGGTACCAAAACAACGTTCGCGATTACACTGGAATATGCGGCTTCCATCATCGCACTCGTGGCTATCTTCAAATCTTTCTTCGGTCACTATCTGGGGACGCTGGAAGGCTTGAATGGTCTGATTCTGAAGTTCGGTTATAAAGGCGACAAAACTAAAGTGTCGCTGGGTAAACTGAACACTATCAGCATGATCTTCATCATGGGCTCCACCTGGGTTGTTGCCTACGCCAACCCGAACATCCTCGACCTTATTGAAGCCATGGGCGCACCGATTATCGCATCCCTGCTGTGCCTGTTGCCGATGTATGCCATCCGTAAAGCGCCGTCTCTGGCGAAATACCGTGGTCGTCTGGATAACGTGTTTGTTACCGTGATTGGTCTGCTGACCATCCTGAACATCGTATACAAACTGTTTTAATCCGTAACTCAGGATGAGAAAAGAGATGAATGAATTTCCGGTTGTTTTGGTTATTAACTGTGGTTCGTCTTCGATTAAGTTTTCCGTGCTCGATGCCAGCGACTGTGAAGTATTAATGTCAGGTATTGCCGACGGTATTAACTCGGAAAATGCATTCTTATCCGTAAATGGGGGAGAGCCAGCACCGCTGGCTCACCACAGTTACGAAGGTGCATTGAAGGCAATTGCATTTGAACTGGAAAAACGGAATTTAAATGACAGTGTGGCCTTAATTGGCCACCGCATCGCTCACGGCGGCAGTATTTTTACCGAGTCCGCCATTATTACCGATGAAGTCATTGATAATATCCGTCGCGTTTCTCCACTGGCACCCCTGCATAATTACGCCAATTTAAGTGGTATTGAATCGGCGCAGCAATTATTTCCGGGCGTAACTCAGGTGGCGGTATTTGATACCAGTTTCCACCAGACGATGGCTCCGGAAGCTTATTTATACGGCCTGCCGTGGAAATATTATGAAGAGTTAGGTGTACGCCGTTATGGTTTCCACGGCACGTCGCACCGCTATGTTTCCCAGCGCGCACATTCGCTGCTGAATCTGGCGGAAGATGACTCCGGCCTGGTTGTGGCGCATCTTGGCAATGGCGCGTCAATCTGCGCGGTTCGCAACGGTCAGAGTGTTGATACCTCAATGGGAATGACGCCGCTGGAAGGCTTGATGATGGGTACCCGCAGTGGCGATGTCGACTTTGGTGCGATGTCCTGGGTCGCCAGCCAAACCAACCAGAGCCTGGGTGACCTGGAACGCGTAGTGAATAAAGAGTCGGGATTATTAGGTATTTCCGGTCTTTCTTCGGATTTACGTGTTCTGGAAAAAGCCTGGCATGAAGGTCACGAACGCGCGCAACTGGCAATTAAAACCTTTGTTCACCGAATTGCCCGTCATATTGCCGGACACGCAGCTTCATTACGTCGCCTGGATGGAATTATATTCACCGGCGGAATAGGAGAGAATTCAAGTTTAATTCGTCGTCTGGTCATGGAACATTTGGCTGTATTAGGCGTAGAGATTGATACAGAAATGAATAATCGCTCTAACTCCTGTGGTGAGCGAATTGTTTCCAGTGAAAATGCGCGTGTCATTTGCGCTGTTATTCCGACTAACGAAGAAAAAATGATTGCTTTGGATGCCATTCATTTAGGCAAAGTTAACGCGCCCGCAGAATTTGCATAATTTAGTTGAAGTATTGTAGAGAGATTATTTTTCATGAAGGTAGATATTGATACCAGCGATAAGCTGTACGCCGACGCATGGCTTGGCTTTAAAGGTACGGACTGGAAAAACGAAATTAATGTCCGCGATTTTATTCAACATAACTATACACCGTATGAAGGCGATGAATCTTTCCTCGCCGAAGCGACGCCTGCCACCACGGAATTGTGGGAAAAAGTAATGGAAGGTATCCGTATCGAAAATGCAACCCACGCGCCGGTTGATTTCGATACCAATATTGCCACCACAATTACCGCTCATGATGCGGGATATATTAACCAGCCGCTGGAAAAAATTGTTGGCCTGCAAACGGATGCGCCGTTGAAACGTGCGCTACACCCGTTCGGTGGCATTAATATGATTAAAAGTTCATTCCACGCCTATGGCCGTGAAATGGACAGTGAATTTGAATATCTGTTTACCGATCTGCGTAAAACCCATAACCAGGGCGTATTTGATGTTTACTCACCGGATATGCTGCGCTGCCGTAAATCTGGCGTGCTGACCGGTTTACCAGATGGCTATGGCCGTGGGCGCATTATCGGTGACTATCGCCGCGTAGCGCTGTATGGCATCAGTTATCTGGTACGTGAACGCGAACTGCAATTTGCCGATCTCCAGTCTCGTCTGGAAAAAGGCGAGGATCTGGAAGCCACCATCCGTCTGCGTGAGGAGCTGGCAGAGCATCGTCATGCGCTGTTGCAGATTCAGGAAATGGCGGCGAAATATGGCTTTGATATCTCTCGCCCGGCGCAGAATGCGCAGGAAGCGGTGCAGTGGCTCTACTTCGCTTATCTGGCGGCAGTGAAATCGCAAAATGGCGGCGCGATGTCGCTGGGCCGCACGGCATCGTTCCTCGATATCTACATTGAGCGCGACTTTAAAGCTGGCGTACTCAATGAGCAGCAGGCACAGGAACTGATCGATCACTTCATCATGAAGATCCGTATGGTACGCTTCCTGCGTACACCGGAATTTGATTCGCTGTTCTCCGGCGACCCAATCTGGGCGACGGAAGTGATCGGCGGGATGGGGCTGGACGGTCGTACGCTGGTGACCAAAAACTCCTTCCGCTATTTGCACACCCTGCACACTATGGGGCCGGCACCGGAACCTAACCTGACCATTCTTTGGTCGGAAGAATTACCGATTGCCTTCAAAAAATATGCCGCGCAGGTGTCGATCGTCACCTCTTCCTTGCAGTATGAAAATGACGATCTGATGCGTACTGACTTCAACAGCGACGATTACGCGATTGCCTGCTGCGTCAGCCCAATGGTGATTGGTAAGCAAATGCAGTTCTTTGGTGCACGCGCTAACCTGGCGAAAACGCTGCTCTACGCAATTAACGGCGGGGTGGACGAGAAGCTGAAGATTCAGGTCGGGCCGAAAACAGCACCGCTGATGGACGACGTGCTGGATTACGACAAAGTGATGGACAGCCTCGATCACTTCATGGACTGGCTGGCGGTGCAGTACATCAGCGCGCTGAATATCATTCACTACATGCACGACAAGTACAGCTACGAAGCTTCGCTGATGGCGCTGCACGATCGTGATGTCTATCGCACTATGGCATGCGGCATCGCGGGCCTGTCGGTGGCGACGGACTCCCTGTCTGCCATCAAATATGCCCGCGTGAAACCAATCCGTGACGAAAACGGCCTGGCGGTGGACTTTGAAATCGACGGTGAATATCCGCAGTACGGCAACAACGACGAGCGCGTAGACAGCATTGCCTGCGACCTGGTTGAACGCTTTATGAAGAAAATTAAAGCGCTGCCAACCTATCGCAACGCCGTCCCTACCCAGTCGATTCTGACTATCACTTCTAACGTGGTGTACGGCCAGAAAACCGGTAATACGCCGGACGGTCGTCGCGCCGGAACACCGTTCGCGCCGGGCGCTAACCCGATGCATGGTCGTGACCGCAAAGGTGCCGTGGCCTCATTGACGTCGGTGGCGAAACTGCCGTTCACCTACGCCAAAGATGGGATCTCGTACACCTTCTCAATCGTTCCTGCGGCGCTGGGCAAAGAAGATCCAGTACGTAAAACCAACCTTGTCGGCCTGCTGGATGGGTATTTCCACCACGAAGCGGATGTCGAAGGCGGTCAACACCTCAACGTCAACGTAATGAATCGGGAAATGCTGCTGGATGCCATCGAGCACCCGGAAAAATATCCTAACCTGACAATCCGTGTCTCTGGCTACGCCGTGCGCTTCAACGCACTGACCCGTGAACAGCAACAGGATGTTATTTCACGTACTTTTACCCAGGCGCTCTGACGCCGGAGGATGTATGAAAAAGATTATCGAAACGCAACGTGCCCCAGGCGCAATCGGCCCTTATGTTCAGGGCGTTGATTTAGGCAGCATGGTCTTCACCTCCGGGCAAATTCCGGTTTGCCCGCAGACCGGTGGATCCCGGCTGATGTGCAAGATCAGGCGCGTTTAAGCCTCGAAAACGTCAAAGCGATCGTGGTTGCTGCCGGGCTGAGCGTGGGCGATATCATCAAGATGACCGTGTTCATCACCGATCTGAATGATTTTGCCACCATCAATGAAGTCTATAAGCAGTTCTTCGATGAGCATCAGGCGACCTACCCGACCCGGAGCTGTGTGCAGGTTGCGCGTTTGCCGAAAGATGTGAAGCTGGAAATTGAAGCTATCGCAGTACGTAGTGCGTAAAGCCTCGTGAGCGGGACGGTCGCAAGGTCGTTCCGCTCCACTTCACTGAACGGCAATCCGAGGGTGTGGATATGATTAGTGCATTCGATATTTTCAAAATTGGGATTGGTCCCTCCAGTTCGCATACCGTGGGGCCAATGAATGCCGGAAAAAGTTTTATTGATCGGCTGGAAAGTAGCGGCTTATTAACCGCGACGAGCCATATTGTGGTCGATCTGTATGGGTCGTTGTCACTGACGGGCAAAGGCCATGCCACGGATGTCGCCATTATCATGGGACTGGCAGGAAACAGTCCGCAGGATGTTGTCATTGATGAGATCCCTGCATTTATAGAGTTAGTAACGCGCAGCGGCGGCTGCCAGTGGCATCTGGTGCGCATATTGTTGATTTTCCTGTAGCAAAGAACATTATCTTCCATCCCGAAATGTTGCCTCGCCATGAGAACGGAATGCGGATCACTGCCGAAGGGACAGGAAGCGCTATTAAGTAAACCTATTACTCTGTCGGCGGCGGGTTTATTGTCGAAGAAGAACACTTCGGCCTGTCGCACGATGTCGAAACGTCCGTACCTTACGATTTCCACTCAGCAGGTGAACTGCTGAAAATGTGTGATTACAACGGCCTGTCTATATCTGGCCTGATGATGCACAACGAGCTAGCGCTGCGCAGTAAAGCGGAAATTGACGCAGGGTTTGCCCGTATCTGGCAAGTGATGCATGACGGTATTGAACGCGGGATGAACACTGAAGGCGTGCTGCCTGGTCCGCTCAATGTGCCGCGTCGTGCCGTAGCGCTGCGTCGTCAGCTGGTTTCTAGCGATAACATCTCTAACGATCCGATGAATGTCATCGACTGGATCAACATGTACGCGCTGGCGGTTAGTGAAGAAAACGCAGCTGGCGGGCGCGTGGTAACGGCACCGACTAACGGTGCGTGCGGCATTATTCCGGCAGTGCTGGCTTATTACGATAAGTTCCGTCGTCCGGTAAACGAGCGGTCAATTGCCCGCTATTTTCTGGCAGCGGGGGCTATTGGCGCGCTGTATAAAATGAACGCCTCCATCTCTGGCGCGGAGGTCGGCTGTCAGGGGGAGATTGGCGTGGCCTGTTCAATGGCGGCGGCAGGGTTAACTGAACTACTGGGCGGCAGTCCGGCGCAGGTATGCAATGCGGCGGAAATCGCGATGGAGCATAACCTTGGGCTGACCTGCGATCCGGTTGCCGGACAGGTACAAATCCCGTGCATTGAACGTAATGCCATTAATGCCGTGAAAGCAGTAAACGCCGCGCGGATGGCGATGCGCCGCACCTCGGCACCGCGTGTTTCACCTCGATAAAGTGATCGAGACGATGTATGAAACCGGCAAAGATATGAACGATAAATACCGCGAAACATCACGCGGAGGACTGGCCATTAAAGTGGTCTGCGGCTGACATTGCTGTCAGCTTATCCTTGGGTGCACAAATGCACTTTTTGTGATCTCGCCGCAAATAGAGAATGAATATTCTCTTGCGATTAATTTAGTAGAAAATTCTTATCCATCTCCGTTATTTCAAAGTCTTGATTGTGAAGATTTTCTCTGACCTCGCGCGTATCATTTCTTTATTCTAATAACTCGCCTGCAAAAACGTAGACCATATCGCCTTGATGCGGCTCGGAAAAAATAATAAGCCCTACAAAATATTGAGCGAGAAATTATGGAAATTGCATCGAATAAAGGCGTCATTGCAGACGCTTCGACCCCGGCGGGTCGTGCTGGAATGAGTGAGAGCGAGTGGCGAAGCGATCAAATCGACAGTACTGACACCGGCTGGGTGATTATGAGTATCGGGATGGCGATTGGCGCGGGATTGTTTTTCTCCCGGTACAGGTCGGTTTGATGGGATTGTGGGTATTTTTGCTCTCATCGGTGATTGGTTACCCGGCAATGTATCTGTTTCAGCGGTTGTTTATTAATACGCTGGCAGAATCACCAGAATGTAAAGATTACCCGAGTGTCATTAGCGGTTATTTAGGTAAAAACTGGGGCATCCTGTTAGGTGCGCTCTATTTCGTAATGCTGGTGATTTGGATGTTCGTCTATTCCACCGCCATCACCAACGATAGTGCTTCCTATCTGCATACCTTCGGCGTGACGGAAGGGTTGCTGTCAGACAGTCCCTTTTATGGTCTGGTACTGATTTGCATTCTGGTGGCGATCTCTTCACGCGGCGAGAAATTGTTATTCAAAATTTCGACCGGCATGGTGCTGACCAAGCTGCTGGTGGTCGCGGCGCTGGGCGTGTCGATGGTGGGAATGTGGCATCTGTATAACGTCGGTTCGCTACCGCCGCTGGGGCTGCTGGTGAAAAACGCCATTATTACGCTGCCGTTTACCCTGACGTCGATTCTGTTTATCCAGACGTTAAGCCCGATGGTGATCTCTTATCGCTCGCGGGAAAAATCAATTGAAGTGGCGCGGCATAAAGCATTGCGGGCAATGAATATCGCGTTTGGCATTTTGTTTGTCACCGTCTTTTTCTACGCCGTGTCGTTCACGCTGGCGATGGGACATGACGAAGCGGTAAAAGCCTATGAGCAGAATATTTCCGCGCTGGCGATTGCCGCACAGTTTATTAGCGGTGACGGCGCAGCGTGGGTGAAAGTGGTCAGCGTCATTCTCAATATCTTTGCTGTCATGACTGCATTCTTTGGCGTCTATTTAGGCTTTCGCGAAGCAACGCAAGGGATCGTAATGAACATCCTGCGTCGCAAGATGCCTGCCGAGAAGATTAACGAAAATCTTGTTCAGCGCGGCATCATGATTTTCGCCATTTTGCTGGCCTGGAGCGCCATCGTACTGAACGCACCGGTGTTGAGCTTCACCTCTATCTGTAGCCCGATTTTCGGCATGGTAGGGTGCCTGATCCGGCGTGGCTGGTTTACAAAGTACCGGCATTGCACAAATACAAAGGGATGTCTCTGTACCTGATTATCGTCACTGGTTTGTTGCTTTGTGTTTCTCCGTTCGCGCATTTTCTTGATTTACCTGAAATTTTAAGGTTTTAATATGTTTGATTCGACTTTAAATCCGTTATGGCAGCGTTACATCCTCGCCGTTCAGGAGGAAGTAAAACCGGCGCTGGGATGTACTGAACCGATTTCACTGGCGCTGGCGGCGGCGGTTGCTGCGGCAGAACTGGAAGGTCCGGTTGAACGTGTAGAAGCCTGGTTTCGCCAAATCTGATGAAGAACGGTCTGGCGTCACCGTTCCCGGCACGGAATGGTGGGGCTGCCGATTGCGGCGGCGCTGGGGGCGTTAGGTGGAAATGCCAACGCCGGGCTGGAAGTGCTGAAAGACGCAACTGCGCAGGCAATTGCCGATGCCAAAGCACTGCTGGCGGCGGGGAAAGTCTCCGTTAAGATCCAGGAACCTTGCAATGAAATCCTCTTCTCACGCGCCAAAGTCTGGAACGGTGAGAAGTGGGCGTGTGTCACCATCGTCGGCGGGCATACCAACATTGTGCATATTGAGACGCACAATGGTGTGGTGTTTACCCAGCAGGCGTGTGTGGCAGAGGGCGAGCAAGAGTCTCCGCTGACGGTGCTTTCCAGAACGACGCTGGCTGAGATCCTGAAGTTCGTCAATGAAGTCCCGTTTGCGGCGATCCGCTTTATTCTCGATTCCGCGAAGCTAAATTGTGCGTTATCGCAGGAAGGTTTGAGCGGTAAGTGGGGGCTGCATATTGGCGCGACGCTGGAAAAACAGTGCGAGCGCGGTTTGCTGGCGAAAGATCTCTCTTCATCCATTGTGATTCGTACCAGCGCGGCATCCGATGCGCGTATGGGCGGCGCTACGCTTCCGGCTATGAGTAACTCCGGCTCGGGTAACCAGGGGATCACCGCAACAATGCCTGTGGTGGTGGTAGCAGAACACTTCGGAGCGGATGATGAACGGCTGGCGCGTGCGCTGATGCTTTCTCATTTGAGCGCAATTTACATCCATAACCAGTTACCGCGTTTGTCTGCGCTGTGTGCCGCAACGACCGCAGCAATGGGGGCCGCCGCCGGGATGGCATGGCTGGTGGATGGGCGTTATGAAACCATCTCGATGGCGATCAGCAGTATGATCGGCGATGTCAGCGGCATGATTTGCGATGGTGCGTCGAACAGCTGCGCGATGAAGGTTTCGACCAGTGCTTCGGCTGCGTGGAAAGCGGTGTTAATGGCGCTGGATGATACCGCCGTGACCGGCAATGAAGGGATCGTGGCGCATGATGTTGAGCAGTCGATTGCCAACCTGTGTGCGTTAGCAAGCCATTCGATGCAGCAAACGGATCGGCAGATTATCGAGATTATGGCGAGCAAGGCCAGATAAACGCCAGGTTTTGGGTATCGTGCCGGATGCGATGCTGGCGCACCTTATCCGGCCTACGGGGTGCTCAACTTGTTGATGTTGTTGTGTTTTGTACCTGATGCCGGATGCGATGCTGGCGCATCTTATCCGGCCTACGGGTTGTTTAATTCGTTAATGTTGTTGGATTTTGTAGGCCGGATAAGGCGTTTTCGCCGCATCCGGCAACCTGTCTTTACGCGGTAGCTTCATCCTCGGCTAAACGCGTTTCAGCATCCGCGACGATGGCTTCCAGCTCGCTCAACATCTCTTCATAGCCAAAATTTTTGGCGGTGCGAGCAGGTTCTTTCGCCACCACGGGCTTCACTGGCTGGCGCTTTTTGGCCGATTTTTTACTCATCATCATCTCCCTGTAAAAACAACTAGACAGGCAAATCTATCAGCAAAGCGCGCAGTGGGGAATCGGCAACCAGCGTAATGTTAGCCTCGTCACGAATAAACGCCCCATCACCGCAGGTCAGCGCCGCTTTCTCTTCATGATGCGTAAGCGCATGAAATTTCCCGTGAATCGATTGCAAATACGCGCGTGGCCCATGCAACTGGAAATTCGCACTTTCGCCTTTGTCGAGCACGATATGGTGCAGCCACACTTGCTGGCGTAATTGCAGGCTTCCCATCGTACCCTCTGGCGAGGCGATTAATTGCTGCTTGCCCATATTAAGCGCCAGTTTTTGAATCAGCGGATTCTCTCGCTGCGGGCAGGCGTCCAGCCAAAGCTGCATTCGTGTTAACGGTTTGTCTTTGCTGAGATTGTGTTCGCTGTAGCTGACACCCGGCTGGGTAGAGAGCAGCAACGCCTCACCGGCGCTGGCCTGAACATGATTGCCTTCGCTGTCGCGATACTCTGCTTCTCCATCCAGAATCACATTTAAAATATCGACTTTGGGATAGGTTCGCGGCTGAAAGGCGGCACCTGGGGCCAGCACTTCCTGGTTAAGCACACGCAGGGAGGCATAGCCTAACAATTTCGGGTCGAAGTAGTGTCCAAAGGAAAAAGTATACCGGGCCTGCAACCATCCGTAGTCTGCTTGTCCACACTGTCTGGCAGTTCGGGTAGTAATCATAATTCTTGACCTCTCTTTACTTCCTTTTATGGTAAGGGGCTGGACGCTACATTGTTAGCCAGATATTCTGCCCGGTATGTTCAAATTTCCTGAATGAGAACGAAATGGCCAAAGAAAGGGCATTAACGCTGGAAGCACTACGGGTTATGGATGCGATCGATCGCCGGGGCAGTTTTGCGGCGGCGGCGGATGAGCTGGGACGCGTGCCTTCCGCACTTAGCTACACCATGCAAAAACTGGAAGAAGAGCTGGATGTGGTGCTGTTTGACCGCTCGGGCCATCGCACCAAATTCACCAATGTCGGGAGGATGTTGCTGGAGCGAGGGCGCGTTTTGCTGGAAGCCGCAGATAAACTGACTACCGATGCGGAAGCCCTCGCGCGCGGTTGGGAAACGCATCTCACCATTGTGACCGAGGCGCTGGTACCGACACCTGCCTTTTTCCCGTTAATCGACAAACTGGCGGCAAAAGCCAATACCCAACTGGCAATCATCACCGAAGTGCTGGCGGGGGCGTGGGAACGACTGGAGCAGGGGCGGGCGGATATCGTTATCGCGCCGGATATGCATTTTCGTTCCTCGTCGGAGATCAACTCGCGCAAGCTCTATACCTTAATGAACGTCTACGTTGCCGCGCCTGATCACCCGATTCATCAGGAGCCGGAACCGTTATCTGAAGTGACGCGCGTGAAATATCGTGGAATTGCGGTAGCGGATACCGCTCGTGAGCGCCCGGTGTTGACCGTACAGCTGCTGGACAAACAGCCGCGCTTAACGGTGAGCACGATTGAAGATAAACGTCAGGCATTACTGGCGGGGCTTGGCGTGGCGACGATGCCGTATCCGATGGTCGAAAAAGATATTGCGGAAGGGCGGTTGCGTGTCGTCAGCCCGGAATCGACCAGCGAGATCGATATTATTATGGCCTGGCGTCGTGACAGTATGGGGGAAGCGAAATCCTGGTGTCTGCGGGAAATTCCCAAACTTTTTAGCGGAAAATAATATTTGTTATTATTAATAAAAAGGGGCGAAATGTCGCCCCAATTCTAAGATTAATTTGAACCAAACTTAGGATCGTTTCCGTAACGATTGCTGCCAGAATTGCCTTCTAAACAGGCAAATACAAACAGAACTAACCAGCCAATGATCGGTACCAGATAGAGAAGCGCCCACGCACCTGAACGGTCAGTATCGTGCAGACGACGAACACACAGAGCAATGACCGGAATGATTGTTGCTGCCAGGTAAATGAGAGAAAGGAATGGAAACTCTAAACCTAAAATCAATTGAATGACATTGATAATAGCGCCGACGATGGCGTTAATCAGAGTAAACATCCAGTACTCTTTACGACGTGCGCGACCAGAGAAACCAACATAATTTTTTAATACGGCTAAATACCACTGCATAAAAACATCCCTTTAATTAAAAGTGACGAAAGTCTATTCCGGGTATTGTGTAAATGCTATTCGTATCTTTCTTTTTCGGATGTTATAAAGGTTTTGATATTTAAGATAAATACATGGTTGTTTTTTATAGGTAATTTATATAACGACATTGAAATATTTTAAATAAACATTAGTAAATTATTCATTCATCAACATGATGATAAAAGCCGGATGAGTCAGACATCCGGCGAGCAGATTTGTTTTAAGGTTCCAGTTTCGGATCTGGTCCAAAGCGGTTTTCGCCTGGCGTACCCGCCTGGCAGTTAAAGACGATGATAATAAGCCAGCCGATAAACGGGATTAAGAACAACAGTGCCCACCACGCCGAGCGGTCGGTGTCGTGCAGGCGGCGGAACTGAACTGCCCACCACGGTAAAAACACCAGAATACCGTAGATTGTCGTCAGGATGCCTTCGCCACCAGCGCGTTGCCAGCCTAACATTTTATCCAGCAGCCCCAGCACGAACGTAAAGATGATGTTGACCAGAATAAACATCCAGTACCTTTGCGCCGCGCACGACCCCGAACCGACATAATTTTTAGTACTTTCCAGATACCAGTCCATTTTGCCTCAATTTTGCTCAATCACTTGTTTTTAAAGCAGCAAATTAAGAATAGACGTGAATGAAATGGCAGTAAATATTCGTTCAAGGAATTAATAAAGTGCTGTGAAGGCGCGCTAAGACTGATGACAAGCGCAAAATCGCCAGATGCGCTACGCTTATCTGGCCTGCGCGGTCATTGCAACATATTGAATATAAATGTTTTGTAGGTTTGATAAGGCGTTCACGCCGCATCCGACATGAACAACATGCACTTAGCTAATTATCAGAGGCACCTCGTAAGGTGCCTTTTTTTAACCGAAGCGAACATCTCGTCCATGCGGTTCATCGAGATCCTGCCACGGACCAATTGAAATAATCCCCGTAGGGTTGATGGTCTTATGGCTGCGGAAGTAATGATTACGGATGTGATCGAAATTGACTGTTTCGGCAATTCCCGGCATCTGGTAGATATCGCGCAGGAAGCCATACAGATTAAGGTAATCGCTGATGCGGTGCTTATCACACTTGAAGTGGGTCACATACACTGGATCAAAACGGACTAGCGTGGTCCACAGGCGAATATCGGCTTCGGTTAGCTGGTTGCCGGTCAGGTAACGATGCTGGCCTAAAATCTGCTCCAGTCGCGCCAGCGATTCAAACACTTTCGCCACCGCCTCGTCGTAGGCTTGCTGGCTGGTGGCAAAACCAGCTTTATACACGCCGTTGTTAACGGTGTCATAAATCCAGCCGTTAAGTTCGTCAATTTTCGTTTGCAGGGCTGGTGGGTAGTAATCACCCGCTTTTGCGCCCAGCGCATCAAACGCGGTATTGAACATGCGGATGATTTCTGCTGATTCGTTGCTGACGATGGTGTGGTTCTTTTTGTCCCACAGCACGGGAACAGTAACTCGTCCGCTGTAGTGTGGATCGGCGTGGAGATAAAGCTGATACAGAAATTCATGTTGATAGAGCGTATCTCCGGTTGCTCCCGGAAAACTGTCATCAAAGGTCCAGCCGTTTTCCAGCATCAGCGGGTTCACTACGGAAACGGAAATAAACGGTTCCAGTCCTTTGAGTTTGCGCATGATCAGCGTGCGGTGCGCCCACGGGCAGGCGAGTGAAACATAGAGATGATAACGATCTTTCTCTGCGATAAAACCGCCTGTGCCAGTGGGGCCAGGTGCGCCATCGGCAGTGAGCCAGTTACGAAATGCGGAAGCTGAACGTTGAAATTTACCGCCGGTAGATTTGGTATCGTACCAGGTGTCATGCCAGACGCCGTCAATCAGTTGACCCATTTTTCTCTCCTCCAATAGCAAAAACGAGGAGCTTCCTCCTCGTTTTTTATCGTTAAGTATAGCGCGTGCTTACCACTTTTTATTCAGCAGGCGGTCGATGCTATACGCGCCCGGACCGGTAATTGCCAGCAGCAGGAATCCGCCAGAAATTGTCAGGTTTTTCATGAACATCAGCGAGTTGACGCCTTCAGCAAAGTTGCTGTGAAATAAAAATGCCGTCAGCAGCGTAAAGCCCGCAGTAAACAGGGCTGTGGTGCGAGTCAGGAAACCGAACAGGATTGCCAGACCACCACCGAACTCAAGCAGAATCACCAGCGGCAGCATAAAACCCGGGACACCCATTGCTTCCATATATTGTTGGGTACCAGAGTAAGCGGTGATTTTTCCCCAGCCTGCGGTAATAAACAGAATCGGCATTAAAATGCGCGCTACCAGTACACCAACATCTTCTAATTTTTTCATCATACTCTCCACTGCGCCACTCAGGCTGCTGATTGTTTTTTTGTGCAAGGGCGCGGTATTAGCGTCGTTGCTGTCGATGGAGAGAATCATAAACGTGGTGAATGATGATTGTTAGCAAGGAAAACTGTCAAAAATCTTCAAAAAATTTGATGGATAAGGCCGGAATTGCTCCGGCCAGAGGGAAGTTAACCGCGAAGCTGTTGCTGCTTGAGGGTCGTTTTAACCAGACGCCAGGCGCTCCATACGCCAAAACCGCGTCTGGCCCAGCGGACCAGCATATTAGGATGGCGAATCGTCCAGATCGCCATCACGCTACTGCCAACCAGCGCCCAGGAGCGCAGACTTAGCAGCATATTCCAGCGACGATCGTAAGCGCCTGTTGCCTCCAGCCATTCACGACGACTGGCGGAAAGATCCAGCCGTTGTTGCTGGATCTGGCTAAGCAGTTGCGCCTTACGTCGTTCACGTTCGACTTTACTGCTCACGGGACTCCTCCTCGAGCAGTTGCCGATCGTTTGCCAGCTCATGGCGTGTATGGCGCAGCAAGGTGGATTTACGCGATTTACGTAACGTCCAGATACCGCCAATCAGTGCCAGTAGCAGCAACACCACGGTGGTGGCAATCATCGCATTCAGGCGATATTGCGGATCAACCGCCCAAATAATTAGCACCATCAGGCTCATAAGACCAAATGCAGCGAAAAGCATCGTCAGGCCCAGCATCAGTAAAAGTTGAAAGAGATTAGCTTTTTCCTCTTCCAGCTCCACCACCGCCAGCCGCAGACGTGTTTCCACCATTTCAACCATGATGGAAACAATTCGCTGCCCGATGCCCAGAACGCTTTTACCGGGCCCTTGCGCGTGATGAGTGTCCGCCATAATTAACGACGCGACAGCAGAACGCCGAGCACTACACCGATTGCAGCGCCAATTCCCACGCCGGTCCACGGATTTTCACGCACATACTCATCAGCACGCGCCGCCGCGACACGGGTTTGTTTGGCGATGGCATCACCGGTTTCACCCAGGCGATAACGGCTCTGTTTCAGTGCCTGCTCCGCTTTGCTACGAATCTTACTCAACTCTTCTTTCGACTTCTCGCCAGATGAGCTAAGCACCTCTTCCAGCGTATCGGAAAGGGATTTCAACTCAGCACGCAGATGTTCCGTAGTGTGTTCTTTCGACATAGTTTTCTCCAGGTGAGTAAGTAGTGACTATTGTGAGTTAGTAGTCGCGCGCTTCCAGCTTTTTCAGCTCTTCCTGCGCTTCTGCCAGTTTCCGTTCGCGTTTGGCAATCTTATCGGCATCGCCTTTTTGCTTCGCCTCGGCTAAATCTTGCTGGCGTTCCGCCACCTCATCTTTCTGCTTTGCGATTTTCTTGTGATGATCGGCACGCAGCTGGCTATCTGAACAGTTGGCCCGGACTTCACTCAGGGCTTTATTCAGACCGTCAATACGATTCTGGTTTTGGTGTTTTTCGGCATAGCTGATCTCCTTAAGGATATTTTGCTCCTTTTCCTGACACAGGGTAGTGGCATAACTACCGGCACTAAGAGCAAAGAGAGAAACAGCTAAAGCGATGCGGTATTTCATTCTTGAACCTTCCATTGTGATTCGGACCTATTACAAAGGAACGATTGTCCAGACAACGAAGCGGTAGTGTTAACCACCGCCTCATTAATCATAGACAGTTACGGTGAAATCACCAAAGTGAGTGATATGTTTCGGATAACAGGAAGTTATCCGAAGCGATGAGAGTTATCCCGTAACCGGGTCAGCCACTGCATAGCCTGACTGTTATTGTCCTGCTGCGCAATGATGTAGCCATGGGGCAATGTTCTGTCGAGGACCGCTTTTGCGGCGGCGCTCTGGTCGCTGGAGTCAAATGTAATTAACAGAGTGTCGTTTTTGGGGGTGATACTTTTGAAAGGAATGCCATGAGCGTCAAGGTGATGCCAGATCGAAAAACCGTCTGGCATCGTTGTGCCTTGATGAACGGCACGAATCGCCAGCGTAGACTCTTGCTGGCGAACCGCGGACCAGGCCAGCAACAGCGTGCCGACCAGAAGTAAAACAGTGCCGGACCAGGCTAGCTGGCGAAGCGACATGCGAGGTATTTGCATCCCTTACCCCCGATTTCCATATTTCTTTTTCCATAACACGACCAGAGAACCTGCCAGGCCAAACACCAGCAGCACCACCGGGAGCAGCATCAGGCATGACATCAGCTGGTCCTCGTACTTTAAAAATACCGGCGTTTTGCCGAGCATGTAACCCAGAGTTGTCAGGATCAATACCCACAGCAGACCGCTCATCCAGTTGAAAAACTGAAAGCGCGCGTTATTCAGCCCTGATAACCCGGCAATCGTCGGCAGCAGTGTTCTGACAAACGCAATAAAGCGACCAATTAACAGCGCCGATAAACCGTGTTTATGAAAAAGATGGTGTGCGCGTTGATGATAATGCGCGGGTAAATGAGATAGCCAGTTTTGTACGGTGCGGGTATTGCCCAGCCATCGCCCCTGAATATAGCTGACCCAGCAGCCGAGGCTGGCGGCAACGGTCAGCAGCAGAATCGTTTGCGGGTAACCCATCGCGCCTTTCGCAATCAACACGCCGACCAATACCAGTAAACTGTCGCCCGGTAAAAAGGCCGCTGGAAGCAAGCCGTTTTCAAGGAACAAAATTACAAACAAGACAAAATACAACATGCCAATCATCGATGGATTGGCCAGGGTTTCAAAATCCTGCGCCCACAGGGCTTGCAGCAATTGGGTCAAAAGTTCCATTCATTATTCCTGGTGAATCGGTTAACGCCACGCTGGTTTTAAAAGATGCACTACCGCAATGTTATTGCTGTTTTGGTATGTTCTGCGGGTTTGATACATCAACACAGCCTGAACTATTCCCTGTTAAATCGTGAGATAAGAAAGCATTCAAAAACATAAATTCAAATTGAATCTAATTGTAACAAAGGTCAACGTTGTTCGTTATCAAAATTACATGTCCGTGGAGTCTGATTTTGCTGAATGCAGGGGAGGGTGGCGAGAGGATTTACACAGGCTGACACTTTATACTTTTCGCTTACCGACGAGACAAACAGGCGCGTCGCAGCGCCTGTCGGACAGGAGTTTCATTTACTGCCACTGGTGGCCGTATCGAGATGCACTACCGGGTTTTCGGCGAACAGATAGCGGTCGGCATTGAACTCGAAGTCGTCGCTGGTTTCGTTGAATAACATGATCTTGGTGTTTTCCAGGTGCTGCCACATTGCCAGCTTAGCAGCATGAGGATCTTTGCGAATCAGCGCCTTGAGGATTTGATCGTGGTCATCACACCAGTTATCGACGGTACGGGAATCAATGTGTTCGTGCAGTTTTTTCCAGTACGGGTTATGGCTACGTTGTGTCCACATTTTTTCAACGATGGCCGCCAGGGCGGAGTTCTGCGTCGCCAGGGCTACCTGAATGTGGAACTGTAAATCCCACTCGGAATCACGGAAGCATTGTTCGCCGCGCGCCTGTTCCTGAATGGCCATCAGTTTCATGATGTCCTGTTTCGTTACCTGAGTTGCCGCGAATTCGGCAATATTACTTTCGATGAGCTGGCGAGCCTGAAGCAACTCAAACGGACCGTAATTGGCGAATTCCATATTATTGTCAGCTGCCTGCTGATGGCGCGGCTGGTTGGAAACCACATGAATACCTGAACCTTTACGCACTTCGACATAGCCTTCAACTTCCAGCATGATGATGGCTTCACGAACTACCGTACGGCTGACGTTCTTTTCATCGGCAATAAAGCGTTCTGCAGGCAGTTTATCACCTACCAGATAGACGCCCTGTTCGATGCGCTCTTTCAGGTCAGCGGCAAGTTGTTGATACAAACGGCGTGGTTCAGTGATTTCCATATGCGTCTCCCGGAGTGGAATGCGGACGAAGTTATCATACCACTTTATTCATGGGTATGCCATTGGTCATATATAAATTTGGTGATTGAATTAATGTATTGAATTAATATTGTGAATATTTATAAATTCCTAAAAAATAAGTATCGTCATTGTGAAAGCTACTAAATTTCAGTAAGTTAATTCCCAGCCTTTAAATTTAATATTAACTAAAAATGCTTTTTTATATTGACTTACAATAAATCTACATCTCTAATACACCAACTTTTTGGAAACAATATTGTAAGATCAAATTTATATGGTGGCGAAAATTAATCTCTTATCACGGCTTACGCCGCTTTTATTCGTGTTCGCTCCTTTTTTGGCACAGTCAAATATGACTGTTTATCCTATGGCTGTTTCCATTAATAGTCAGGGTGAAGGCAACGTTCGCGTAATATCTAAAAGTAATGAAGTTCAGTACATCAAGGCGACAGTATTCCGTATCGATAATCCATCGACGCCTCAGGAAAATGAAGTTGAGATTAAATCCGGTGATGCAAATCATCTGGTTGTTATGCCACCTAAATTTGCTTTACCAGCCGGTAGTAGCAAAACCGTACGTTTTGTTGCGATGGAACCAGAGCAAAAAGAGAAAAATTATCGCGTTAAATTTGAAGCGGTTCCCAGTATTGATGACGTTGCCACAGATAAAAGATCTCTCTATGCAGTTAACAGTTAACTTAATTTGGGGATTGTTGTTAGTGTTCCACCTCAGCAACCTATTGCTAAGTTAGAGTAAATGCTGCCCAAAATTAGTTAATGCAGGGAATCAACGCAAAGATTTTAACGATCGCTTATTTAAAAATAATAGCAAAGAAAATTGTAAGATACAGACCGTAAATAAAAACATCTTCCCTGGTCAGGAAAGAAATCTTGAAAGCATATCTGGCTACGACAAAATCGTTGTCAAATATAATAACTGGATCACCAAAGATAATGGCGAGTTTGAACTGGCGGTCCATTAATTATCATTGTAATAAACGAAGGAATAGTAATGAAAAAGGTATTTGCAAAATCTCTTCTGGTCGCAGCGATGTTTTCTGTTGCAGGCTCCGCATTGGCAGTACAAAAGGATATTACTGTAACGGCCAACGTTGATGCCGCTCTGGATATGACACAGACCGATAACACCGCGTTGCCGAAAGCAGTAGAAATGCAATATCTGCCGGGGCAGGGTCTGCAATCTTACCAGTTGATGACCAAAATCTGGTCTAACGACGTTACCAAAGATGTAAAAATGCAGTTAGTTTCCCCGGCGCAACTGGTTCAAAGCCTGGATGCTAGCAAGATTGTTCCGCTGACAGTAACCTGGGGCGGTGAAGAAATTAAAGCTGATGCGGCAACCACTTTTACCGCAACCAAAATCTTTGCTTCCGATGCGTTAACTAACGGTTCTCTGGCTAAAAACCTGATGTTTGCTCAAACCACCAAAGGTGTTCTGGAGACAGGCATCTACCGTGGTGTAGTAAGCATTTATCTGTCTCAGGATATCTAATCCAGATAACAGAATTAACACGTAACAAAGGGAGGGGTAGCCCTCCCTTATTTTAACTGTTTTAGTATTTGTTATGGATTTCAGGATTGCCATGGATAAAAAATTACTGGCTCTTTTGATCCTGGCGAGTCTCAGCCCGGCAGAGGCGACATTAACCAAAATTCCCGCAGGGTTTGAGGTTATTGCTCAGGGACAGCAGGAGTATATCGAGGTTTATTTTTCAGGGAAAAGTCTCGGTAAATATTATGCAATGGTTAATCTTGATACCGTAACATTTCTTGATCCAGCAAGTCTATATAACAAGCTGGAACTGGATGTAGACGATCAGAAAATCGCGCATATAGTGAAAGAAAAATTATCGCAGCCGCTAGCTCGCCACGGTGAATTGGCTTGCGGTTATGTACGTACTGACTCAGGGTGTGGTTTTCTGAATACCGATACGCTGGAAATAATCTATAATGATGAAGAAAGTTCGGCAACGTTGTTTATTAATCCGCAATGGAATTCAGCTTTCGATGCGAAGTCATTATATTTAAATCCAGACAAAATAATACTGTTAATGCTTTTATACATCAGCAAGACATCAATGTTCTGGCACAGGATGATTACCAATCGTTGTCTATTCAGGAAACGGTGCGCTGGGAATAACAGAAAATAGTTATATTGGTGCACACTGGAATTTCAACGGTTATGATGCAGATGATGTCAGTGACAGTAATGCTGACGTCAGCGATCTCTATTATCGTTATGATTTTTTACGTCGTTATTATGTGCAGGCGGGTCGCATGGACAACCGCACACTATTTAATGCACAAGGCGGGAACTTTACCTTTAACTTTCTGCCACTCGGTGCAATTGATGGGATGCGTATCGGGTCGACACTGAGCTATTTAAACCAGGCGCAAAGCCAGCAAGGAACCCCAGTAATGGTTCTGCTTTCGCGCAATTCTCGTGTTGACGCTTATCGTAATGAGCAACTTTTGGGATCGTTTTATCTCAATAGTGGTTCGCAATTTATTGATACCAGTTCCTTTCCGCCTGGCAGCTACAGCGTGGCATTAAAAGTCTACGAAAATAACCAACTCACCCGCACCGAGCTTGTGCCGTTTACCAAAACCGGCGGTCTGACTGACGGAAATGCGCAATGGTTCTTACAGGCAGGTAAAACTACATCACAGGTTTCTGATGATGAAAGTTCAGCTTATCAGCTAGGAGTACGCCTGCCATTACATCCGCAATAGAGCTCTACGCAGGGCTGGCGAATGCCGATGATGTGAGTGCTTTCGAGTTAGGTAATAACTGGACGGCAGATTTAGGCGGGGTGGGGAATCTTGCAATCAGCGCCAGCGTGTTCCGTAACGATGACGGCGGCAAAGGTGATGATATGCAACAGGCCAACTGGGTAATCCGGATGGCCGACGTTGGGCTTTATCGGACCAACTCTGACGGCGATGCTTGTACAACCGACAGCAGAGAGAGCTATAACGCCTTAAGCTGTTATGAAAGTATTTCCGCGACGGTTTCACAGAATTTTGTCGGCTGGAATATGATGCTGGGTTATACCCGCACACAAAATAACACTGATGATAGTTTGCGTTGGGATAAACAGCAGAGCTTTGAAAATAACTATCTTCGCCAGACAACAGCGCAAAGTATCTCTGAAACTGTACAACTTAGCGCTTCCCGCGCTTTTGTGATGCGTGACTGGATTTTGAGTACGTCAGTCGGTGTTTTCCATCGTAATGACAACGGTGGCGATAACGACGACAACGGCTTGTACTTATCGTTTTCGTTATCTGACACGCCAACGATGGATAGCAATAACAACAGCCATTCAACAAATGTGTCTACGGATTATCGTTATAGCGAACAGGATGGCGATCAAACGTCATGGCAGTTATCGCATACCTTTTATAACGATTCATTCAGCCATAAAGAACTTGGCGTAACCGTCGGAGGCCTGAACACCGATACCATAAACAGCGCGGTTAACGGGCGTTGGGATGGGCAATACGGAAATGTCTACGCTACCGTATCTGATAGTTATGACCGTAAGAATCATGATCATCTTTCGGCCTTTACGGGCACTTATAGCTCTACGCTGGCTGTCAGTCGCTATGGCGTTAATTTGGGAGCCAGTGGTACAGACGATTTGCTGGGTGCGGTACTGGGTGGATGTGAAGGCTTCTCTGAACAGGATGAAGAGTCAGGATCTGCAACTCGAAGCGCGGGTGGCAGGCAGCCGAACTTTGCAGCTTGGTCAAAGTGACAGTGTGTTGTTCCCTTATCCTGGATTTCAGTCTGGTTTTGTTGAGGTTAACGACAGTAGCCAGGGCAATCAGCGGGGACAACAAACATCATTAACGGTGCAGGGAATCGTGAATTAATGTTGCCTGGCAAGCTGCGCTATCGCGAAGTGTCTGCCAGCTTTAACTACAACTATATCGGTCGTTTATTACTGCCGGCAGCGGTGAAAAATTCCCGATTGTGGGGCTGAACAGCGCCATGTTACTGTAGCTGAAGATGGCGGATTTACAGAAATTAACGGCAGCGAAAAAGAGCTCTATCTGCTTTCCGGGCAGCAATTCCTTAAGTGTCCACTGAGTGTTGTAAAGAAACGCGCCAGCATTCGTTACAGCGGAGATGTTACTTGTAGTGTGGTGACTTATTCACAATTACCGGAGTCGATTCAGGTTCAGGCACAGTTGAAACAGCCTAAATTACGTGGAAACGTTCAGACGGCGCAAAGGGAGGTTGCACCATGAGAAATCGATTGATTGCGGCGATATTGGGCTTGTTTGGCACGCTCACTGGCGTTCAGGCAGCTCCTGACGTGACCAGTGAAATTACGTATGATTTGGCATCTGGTAGAGCGGATTATTACTTCTGGAAGGATGAAGCGTCGGCAGGAAATAATGGATATATGTGGTATGAATGTTCGTATCCTGACCTCCAACAAACCTGTACAGCTAATGGAAATATATCGACAGTACAAATCTATTTAACTGAACAACGCAGTGGGATGCGTTGGCCGGTAAAACTCAAAGGATTTAAAACAGCCATTGTAAGTAGCGATGAAGCGCCGCCAGGATGCAAGGGGGGCAAAGGGCTTCAGACGAATCTTAAGGATTCTAATAGATCTTCATGTACAGAAGATGGTCAACATTATTATATATACGATACAAAGTTTCTTACGCTCTACCTTGAGCAGACAGAGATGAAGAATTTGCCGATTGGTGGCGTCTGGAAGGGGAAAGTTAAATTACATTCGAACAGCCCGGCCCAGGACTATTTCGCAAATATTACCCTGAATACGCTCGACCCCAACCATATTGACGTGTTCTTCCCGGAGTTCGCCCACGCCACGCCAAGGGTGCAGTTAGACTTGCATCCAACAGGAAGCGTTAACGGCAGCAACTACGCGCAAGATCTGACCATGTTGGACATGTGCCTGTACGATGGTTTTAACGGTAATGCCATCAGTTATGAAATCATGCTCAAAGATGAAGGGCGACCAGCTGCAGGGCGCAGAGACGGTTACTTCTCTATCTATCGTCAGGGAGGGACCACCACCGACGAGGGAGAACGCATTGATTACCGGGTCAAAATGTACAACCCGGAAACCGGTGGGCAAATTGATGTGCGCAATAATGAAAATATGGTCTGGAACAGCATTAACCTGAAACGTGTGCGTCCGGTGGTACTGCCCGGTATTCGCTATGCCGTGATGTGTGTGCCGACACCCTTGACTCTGGCAGTCGATAAATTCAGCGTGATGGATAAACAGGCCGGGTACTACATGGGCAAATTGTCAGTAATCTTTACGCCTTCCTTGCCAACCATCAATTAACCCTGCAAACCGGACAAACGCTTTTTTCTATATAAACGACGAAGCCGTCTGATAAAGCGGCTTCGTCATTACAACTTAAGTTAAACGTTAATGTTGCGGTGCGGGATCGTTATGTGTTTCCTGCGCCACCTCAATCGCCGGTTTGTTCTGCAACACGGTCCAGATAACCAGCGCACCTAACAGGTCGAACACTGCCAGAACTGCGAACAGCGGGCTGAAGCCGATGGTGTCAGCCAGTGCACCGACAACCAGCGCAAACAGCGTACTTGCCAGCCATGCGGACATCCCGGTTAAACCGTTCGCCGTCGCCACTTCGTTACGACCGAACACGTCAGAAGAGAGCGTAATCAGCGCGCCAGACAGTGCCTGGTGGGCAAAACCACCGATACACAGCAGCATAATTGCGACATACGGGTTGGTGAACAGACCGATCATACCCGGGCCAATCATCAGCACAGCACCCAGCGTTACGACCATCTTACGGGAAACGATCAGGTTCACACCAAACCAACGCTGGAACAGCGGCGGCAGGTAACCACCGAGGATACAACCGAGGTCAGCAAACAGCATCGGCATCCAGGCGAACATCGCGATCTCTTTCAGGTTAAAGCCGTAAACTTTAAACATGAACAGCGGGATCCACGCGTTAAAAGTACCCCAGGCCGGTTCTGCCAGGAAACGCGGCAGCGCGATACCCCAGAACTGACGGTTACGCAGGATCTGACCAACGGACATTTTCTTCGCCGTGCTCACCTGGTGCTGGGCTTCCTGACCATTAATAATATAGTCGCGTTCTTCATCGGTCAGATGCTTCTGGTCGCGTGGATGTTTATAGAAAATCAGCCATGCCATCGCCCAGATAAAGCTCAATGCACCGGAGATGATAAATGCCATCTGCCAGCTGTGCATTACGATTGCCCATACCACCAGCGGCGGCGCAATCATCGCACCAATCGAAGAACCTACGTTAAAGTAACCTACCGCGATGGAACGCTCTTTCGCCGGGAACCATTCGGAGCTGGCTTTCAGACCCGCCGGGATCATCGCTGCTTCCGCGGCACCGACTGCACCACGAGCAATCGCCAGGCCACCCCAGCTACCAGCCAGCGCGGTTGCACCACAGAACACGGCCCACAGCACAGCAAACATTGCATAACCGATTTTCGTACCCAGCACATCCAGTACATAGCCCGCTACCGGTTGCATGACCGTATAAGCAGCAGAATAGGCTGCGATGATATAGGAATACTGTTGGGTGGAGATGTTTAACTCTTCCATCAGAGTTGGCGCAGCTGCCGCCACAGTGTTACGCGTCAGGTAACCAAGCACGGTGCCAAGCGTCACCAGTGCGATCATATACCAACGTAACCCTTTAATTTTACGCATGTAAAACCTCATCGTTTTGTTATATCCGCAGGAAGCGCGGCCATCATCCCGCCAGAGGCTGAAGATGTTAGTTACGACCGGGTAACCGAAAAAAAACCGGCACGCCCCGAACGTTGCCATGAAAGTTTCGTGCTAATTCGGCTTCCGTACCGGTTAACCCGATTCATCTAACAAATGAATGAATCGGCAATTTGCATTCCGTCGACTTATGATTTGCGACGGCAGAAAGATAACTTGTCATACAACTTTAAAAGGTGAGAGCCATCACAAATGTGCGAATATTTGTAGGGACATTACCTGACGACAGCGAGGCCAGTACTGGCGCGGCCTGCAGAGAGATTTACCACTTTGAGAGTAATTTTTTTAACTACGTTTATTGATCTAACTCACGAAAATATCTTCGGACTCTGGAAATTGGTGTGATAACTTTGTCAGCATCGCACCATAAGCAAGCTAGCTCACTCGTTGAGAGGAAGACGAAAATGACTCCGTTTATGACTGAAGATTTCCTGTTAGATACCGAATTTGCCCGCCGTCTGTATCACGACTACGCAAAAGACCAGCCGATTTTCGATTACCATTGCCATTTGCCGCCGCAGCAGATTGCGGAAGACTATCGTTTTAAAAACCTGTATGACATCTGGCTGAAAGGCGATCACTACAAATGGCGCGCTATGCGTACCAACGGTGTGGCCGAGCGTCTGTGTACCGGTGATGCGTCTGACCGTGAAAAATTTGACGCCTGGGCGGCGACTGTTCCGCACACTATCGGCAACCCGTTATACCACTGGACGCACCTCGAACTGCGTCGTCCGTTTGGTATCACTGGCAAATTGCTTTCTCCGTCAACTGCCGATGAAATCTGGAACGAATGTAACGAACTGCTGGCGCAGGATAACTTCTCCGCGCGCGGCATCATGCAGCAGATGAACGTGAAAATGGTCGGCACCACCGATGACCCGATCGATTCTCTGGAGCATCACGCAGAGATCGCCAAAGACGGCTCTTTCACCATCAAAGTGCTGCCGAGCTGGCGTCCGGACAAAGCCTTCAACATCGAACAGGCGACCTTTAACGACTACATGGCGAAGCTGGGCGAAGTTTCCGATACCGACATTCGCCGCTTTGCTGACCTGCAAACTGCCTTGACCAAACGTCTGGATCACTTCGCCGCTCACGGCTGTAAAGTGTCTGACCATGCGCTGGACGTGGTGATGTTTGCTGAAGCGAACGAAGCGGAACTGGACAGCATTCTGGCGCGCCGTCTGGCTGGCGAACCCCTGAGCGAGCACGAAGTGGCACAGTTCAAAACTGCGGTACTGGTGTTCCTTGGTGCCGAATATGCACGTCGCGGCTGGGTACAGCAGTACCACATTGGCGCGCTGCGTAATAACAACCTGCGTCAGTTCAAACTGCTGGGGCCGGATGTAGGCTTTGACTCCATCAACGACCGTCCGATGGCGGAAGAGTTGTCTAAGCTGCTGAGCAAGCAGAACGAAGAAAACCTGCTGCCGAAAACCATTCTCTACTGCCTGAACCCGCGCGATAACGAAGTGCTGGGCACCATGATCGGTAACTTCCAGGGCGAAGGTATGCCGGGCAAAATGCAGTTCGGTTCCGGCTGGTGGTTTAACGATCAGAAAGACGGTATGGAACGTCAGATGACCCAACTGGCGCAGCTCGGTTTGCTGAGCCGCTTTGTCGGTATGCTGACTGACAGCCGTAGCTTCCTGTCATACACCCGTCACGAATACTTCCGCCGCATTCTGTGCCAGATGATCGGTCGCTGGGTGGAAGCGGGCGAAGCACCGGCGGACATCAACCTGCTGGGCGAGATGGTGAAAAATATTTGCTTTAACAATGCGCGTGACTACTTCGCCATTGAACTGAACTAAGGTCTGGGGTTGATATGCAATACATCAAGATCCATGCGCTGGATAACGTCGCGGTCGCTTTAGCGGATTTGGCTGAAGGCACAGAAGTCAGTGTCGATAACCAGACTGTTACGCTGCGCCAGGATGTTGCTCGTGGACATAAATTTGCGTTAACGGATATCGCAAAAGGGGCCAACGTCATCAAATATGGCCTGCCGATTGGTTATGCATTGGCGGATATTGCGGCGGGGGAACACGTCCACGCCCACAATACGCGCACGAATCTGAGCGATCTGGATCAGTATCGCTATCAACCTGATTTTCAGGATCTGCCTGCGCAAGCGGCAGATCGTGAAGTGCAGATCTATCGTCGCGCTAACGGCGATGTCGGGGTGCGTAACGAGCTGTGGATCCTGCCAACCGTGGGCTGTGTCAACGGCATCGCGCGGCAGATCCAAAATCGTTTCCTGAAAGAAACCAACAACGCTGAAGGTACCGACGGCGTGTTCCTCTTCAGCCACATCTACGGCTGCTCACAACTGGGCGACGATCACATCAATACCCGCACCATGCTGCAAAACATGGTGCGCCACCCGAACGCGGGCGCAGTGCTGGTGATTGGTCTGGGCTGTGAAAACAACCAGGTTGCCGCATTCCGTGAAACGTTGGGCGATATCGATCCTGAACGCGTTCATTTCATGATCTGCCAACAGCAGGATGATGAGATCGAAGCCGGGATCGAGCATTTGCATCAGCTGTATAACGTGATGCGCAACGATAAACGCGAGCCAGGCAAACTCAGCGAACTGAAGTTTGGTCTGGAGTGCGGTGGTTCTGACGGTCTTTCTGGTATTACTGCTAACCCGATGCTGGGGCGTTTCTCTGACTACGTGATTGCTAACGGCGGTACTACCGTACTGACCGAAGTGCCGGAGATGTTTGGCGCAGAGCAGTTGCTGATGGACCATTGCCGCGACGAAGCAACGTTTGAAAAACTGGTCACCATGGTCAACGACTTCAAACAGTACTTTATTGCCCATGACCAGCCGATCTATGAAAACCCATCGCCGGGGAACAAAGCGGGCGGTATCACCACGCTGGAAGATAAATCCCTTGGCTGTACCCAGAAAGCGGGTTCCAGCGTCGTGGTTGACGTGCTGCGTTACGGCGAGCGTCTGAAAACGCCGGGGCTGAACTTGTTAAGTGCGCCGGGTAACGATGCCGTAGCGACCAGCGCCCTGGCGGGTGCGGGCTGCCATATGGTGCTGTTCAGTACTGGTCGTGGCACGCCATACGGCGGCTTTGTACCGACGGTGAAAATCGCTACCAACAGTGAACTGGCGGCGAAGAAAAAACACTGGATCGACTTTGACGCGGGTCAGCTGATCCACGGTAAAGCGATGCCGCAGTTGCTGGAAGAATTTATCGACACCATCGTTGAGTTTGCCAACGGTAAACAAACCTGCAACGAGCGTAACGACTTCCGCGAACTGGCGATCTTCAAAAGCGGCGTAACGCTATAAAGTCGAAATGAGTTGTTAATAAAAAACGGCGTTTCATAATGTGAAGCGCCGTTTGCTTTTCCATACCTGATAAGGATTTATCATGACCGCGTATTGGCTGGCCCAGGGCGTGGGTGTCATCGCCTTTCTGATTGGTATCACAACATTTTTCAATCGTGACGAACGTCGCTTCAAAAAGCAGCTTTCGGTCTATAGCGCCGTTATTGGCGTACATTTTTTTCTTCTGGGCTCCTATCCCGCTGGTGCCAGTGCCATCCTTAATGCCATTCGTACATTGATTACCTTACGCACGCGCAGCTTATGGGTAATGGCGATTTTTATTGTGCTGACTGGCGGAATTGGCCTCGCGAAGTTCCATCATCCTGTCGAACTATTGCCGGTTATCGGTACGATTGTCAGTACCTGGGCGCTGTTCCGCTGTAAAGGGCTCACCATGCGCTGCGTGATGTGGTTTTCAACGTGTTGCTGGGTGATTCACAACTTCTGGGCGGGGTCGATAGGCGGCACAATGATTGAGGGTAGTTTTCTGCTTATGAATGGCTTGAATATCATTCGTTTCTGGCGGATGCAGAAAAGGGGAATTGATCCGTTTAAAGTAGAGAAAACCCCTCCCGCCGTAGACGAAAGGGGTTAAACAATTAATTACGCAGGGCGCTATTTGCCAGACGATCGTCTTCCGCCTGGCAAGCTGCCGCAGTGAACAGCACGTCAGTTGAAGAGTTCAGCGCGGTTTCGCAAGAGTCCTGCAATACGCCGATGATAAAGCCGACGGCAACCACCTGCATGGCGATATCGTTCGAAATACCGAACATATTACAGGCCAGCGGGATCAGCAGCAGAGAACCCCCCGCCACGCCGGATTATATTGCGCCACAGGCACACAGAGAAGCCACCACGCTCAACAGCAGCGCCGTGGGCAGATCGACCGGGATACCCAGCGTATTAACCGCAGCCAGCGTCAACACGGTAATGGTGATTGCTGCGCCCGCCATATTGATGGTGGCACCCAGCGGAATAGAAACGGAATAGGTATCGCGATCCAGATTCAGCTTTTCACACAGTGCCATATTCACCGGAATGTTCGCCGCAGAGCTGCGGGTGAAGAAGGCATACACGCCGCTTTCGCGCAGGCACAGCAGCACCAGCGGGAACGGGTTACGACGAATTTTCCACCACACCAGCAATGGGTTAACCACCAGCGCCACCAGTAACATACAGCCAACCAGCACGACCAGCAGTTGCGCGTAGCCCCACAGTGTGGAGAAACCGGTGGTTGCCAGGGTAGAAGAAACCAGACCAAAAATACCAATCGGTGCAGAAGCAGGTATTAGTTCACCATAAGGTGACGGCATTACTTCGACATATCGTTGACCAGGTTTTTGGTGGTCTCGTTACCGTGACGCAGTGCGAAACCGAGGCCAATTGCCCACACCAGGATCCCGATGTAGTTACCTTTCAGCAGCGCGTCGATGGGGTTGGAAACCATGCTCATTACCAGCCCGCGCATCACTTCGACAATGCCTGACGGCGGCGAAATATCACCCGCGCTACTGGATAAATGCAGGGTAGAAGGGAAGGCAAAGCTGAAGACTACTGCGGCCAGAGCAGCAGAGAAGGTACCCAGCAGATAGAGGAACAAAATAGGGCGGATATTGGTTTTCTGCCCGTGCTGGTGGTTAGCAATAGATGCCATCACCAGCATCAACACCAGGATGGGGGCAACGGCTTTCAGTGCGCCGACGAACAAAGTACCTAACAGACCAACAGCTTCCGCCGCGGGTTTTGAGATCCATGCCAGAAGAATCCCCAGAACAAGGCCGACCAGGATTTGTTTTACCAGGCTGCCATGAGCCAGACGCCGGAATAGCCCCGGTGAACGTTGCGTAGTCATTTTTCGATCCTTTCATTGTGTTGTCGCACATCCCTGGTGCGTTCTGTCGACGCATCTTTCAGGATGTAACAAAGTGTTTGCAAGGTCGAGTATAAGGAAAGTTACAGCTTCGGGAAGCGAAAAATGCTGGATTTTAAAGAGAGGTCATATTTTGCAACTTAATGGTTACATTTATTTGACATAAAAATAAAGCCAACGTGCGGCTTCCAGACTGATGACAACATCAAAAAAGGACTCGGTCAGTCCCCTCGCCCCGTTTGGGGAGAGGGTTAGGGTGAGGGGAACAGGCCAGCATCGGTGCGAAAAATTACCCTCACCCGGCCTCTCTGCAGGAGGAAGAACAGTGCTCATATTAATGACAGAATTTGCGGCAGGCAGATTAAAAATTATCCACCCCGCTGCTTATCATGCCGATAATTCACCCAGGCGTTGATAATAAACGTCATCACCAGAATGCCAAACACCACGCCCAGCGAGACGGCGATTGGAATATGGTAGAAGTCGACAATCAGCATCTTGATACCGATAAACACCAGGATCACCGCCAGGCCATATTTGAGCATCGAGAAACGCTCTGCTACGCCCGCCAGCAGGAAATACATCGCACGCAGGCCGAGGATCGCAAACAGGTTTGAGGTCAGCACAATGAACGGGTCAGTGGTCACGGCGAAGATAGCCGGAATGCTATCCACGGCGAAAATCACGTCGCTCAATTCCACCAGAATCAGTACCAGCATCAGCGGTGTGGCGTACAGCAATCCATTCTTACGCACAAAGAAATGCTCGTTGTCGATGGTGTCGGTCATGCGCAAATGACCGCGTAGCCAGCGCACCAGCGGCTTGTCGCCAATGCCTGATTCATCTTCATGGGCGAGCGCCATCTTCACGCCGGTAAACAGCAGGAAGGCACCGAAGATATACAGGATCCAGTCGAACTGTGAAATCAGCCAGCTGCCTGTGAAGATCATGATGGTACGCAGAACAATCGCCCCGAGCACGCCATACACCAGCACGCGGCGTTGTAATGCCGCCGGAACAGAGAAATAGCTGAACAACATCAGCCAGACAAAGACGTTATCGACCGCCAGCGATTTCTCAATCAGATAGCCCGTGAGAAAGGCCAGTGCCTGTGGATCGGCAACGGCGCGACCTTCAGTTTGCACCAGATACCACCAGAAAGCGGCGTTAAACAGTAACGACAGCGTCACCCAGACCAGCGACCAGGCCGCAGCCTGTTTCATAGTCATAATGCCCGACGCCTGCAACAACAGGTCGATAGCCAGCATAATGGCGACAACAACAGCGAATCCGCCCCATAGCAACGGCGTGCCGACAGTATTCATAGAAGTTCCTTACACATAAAAAAACGGCCAACGTCGGAAGACGTCAATAACATGCGCATAGACCTCGCCTTCCGGCAAGGTCTCACTTACAACAAAAAAGGAATACGTCTGCGTATTCCTTTCGGGTTGCCCGGTGACCGGATGTGGTTTTTCACACATCGTAATGACGATCGACCGGCAATGAAGTTACTCCCCTTTGCAGGTAACAAAGTATGACAGACCATTCAGCCAGTCAATGGTCTGTTACATACCTTTTACACTGTTTTACTTTGGCAATTATAGTTTTACGCTATCTGCCGGAAAAATCACCCCAGTCTGGCGGCGGATCTCGGTCAGCAGTTTGGCGGTGATGCGACTGACCGCCAGCCCCGGATGATCCACCAGATGCTCATCCACCAGGGTAGCGAACAGCTCTGCTTCGTAGAGCATGGTATTAATATGCTGCGGCTGGGTGAGATCCTGCATTTGGCTGCCACGCGGCACGAAGCACACTTTCTGGCATTCAGACAGTTTTTCAATCACCAGCGATCCTGCTTCGCCCTGAATCTCGCTCGCCAGGACAGAATCACTGACTTTTGAGTGCTGCAAGGTGACGCTGAAATCACCGTAATCCATCACCACCACGCCGTGGGCATCTACACCGCTTGCCAGCAAACTGGCGGTTGCCTGCACGCTTTTCGGCTCACCAAATAACGCCACCGCCGACGCCAGGCAGTAAAAGCCGATATCCATAATTGAACCGTTAGAGAATGACGGATTAAAGGTGTTGGGATTTTCACCGTCCAGGTAACGTTGATAGCGCGAGGAATACTGGCAATAGTTGAAAAAGACTTTACGCAATTTGCCGACTTTCGGCAGCGCCTGGCGCAGCAAATGAAAGTTCGGCAGGCAGGCGGTTTTAAATGCCTCAAACAGCACCACCTGATTTTCCCGCGCACAGGCAATGGCGGCATCCACTTCCGCCAGATTCGACGCCAGTGGTTTCTCGCAAATCACATGAATTTTATGGCTAAGGAAAAGTTGTGTCTGGGAAAAGTGCAGGGCATTCGGGCTGGCAATATACACCGCGTCAATGGCATCGCTTTCCGCCATCGCTTCCAGCGAGGTAAACAGATGCTCGACAGAAAAATCATTGGCGAAGTGCTGAGCCTGCTCAAGGCTGCGGGAATATACGGCGGTTAACTTGTATTTACCGCTCTCATGGGCGGCCTCGACGAACTGGCGAGTGATCCAGTTCGTACCAATCACAGCGAAACGTATCATAACGCGTGGATACTCCATAAAGGGATTCTGTCGTCAATGTAGCACGCCTTTTTCATCTTCGACGTGCGCAGATACGCATTATTCTTTTGCCGGACAGCCATGCTCACTAAACGGCCCAATCATGACCGATGGCCCGAGATATTTCGGCTGGCGATGGAGGATTTTGGCGTCAATCACGGCGCTGACACGAGCGAGTTTCTCCCGCAGTTGAGTATAAAAACCGTGCTTCATATGAGGGGCGCGTAAAACCGATAAAAGCGTCGATGCTGTACTGTTTTGCCAGCCAGATGGCGCGTTGGTTATGAAATTCTTGCGAGATAATGGTGATATGGTTTTCACCAAAAACCTTTTTGGCACGCACTACCGAATCCAGCGTTGAGAATCCGGCATAGTCGCAGAAGATCACTTTCGCCGGTACGCATTTAGCGATCAAAGCCTTCTGCATACCTGATGCTTCATCGTAATTTTTACGTCCGTTATCGCCACTTACCAGTAGCCATTTCACTTTTCCGGCGTGGTACAACGCTGCTGCGGTATCAATACGTCGGGTAAAGTAGCGATTACCCGGCCTGGCCCCCAGCAATAAGCCCACGTTACGCTCCGGAACTGCGTTGACATCGCTCCAGGTCAGCTGCTTGCTGGCGTTGACCATAACGCGATCGGCAATAAAAATGGTCGCTCCTGCTATAAGCAACAACAAACAGCCAATCTTAAGAGTCCGGCGAGAAAAACAAATACGGAGAAGAAGGCGGGGCTGCATGGTCGTTATCCTTAACGAAAGGGGGGAGGTCGATTTTAGGCGCTAAAGAAAGAAAAGATAACGCCTGACATCATTTTCAGATTTTGTCCTGCCCAAGCGACAACTGCGTTAGCCACAGCCGGGTGTCGAACTCAAGCTGGTGGTACTGCGGCTCCATATGGCAGCACAACTGGTAAAACGCTTTGTTATGCTCTTTCTCCTTCAGGTGCGCCAGTTCGTGCACCACGATCATACGTAAAAACGGTTCCGGCGCGTTGCGAAACACAGTAGCGACGCGGATCTCTGCTTTTGCTTTCAGCTTGCCGCCCTGCACACGAGAAACAGCGGTATGTAACCCGAGCGCGTTTTTTAGCACATGGATCTTATTGTCATACATCACTTTATTGATCGGCGGGGCATTGCGCAGAAACTGATTTTTTAGATCCTGAGTATATTGCCAGAGGGCTTTATCGGTGGCGTAGTCGTGTGTTCCCGGATAGCGTTTTGCCAGCACATCGCCCAGACGCTGTTCGTTAATCAGCGTTCGCACCTGGGAAAGTAGCTGCTCGGGATAACCCTGAAGATAAGTAAGATTGCTCATAACCGCCCACGAAAAAGAGAAAAAGGGTATACTCACGCACCCTTTTCAGGGGCAACGTCGAAATTTTATCATTCAGGAGGGCCGATGAGCCACTTAGACAACGGTTTCCGTTCACTGACACTACAACGTTTTCCGGCGACGGATGACGTTAACCCGCTACAGGCGTGGGAAGCGGCGGATGAATATTTGCTGCAACAGTTGGACGACACAGAAATCCGCGGCCCGGTGTTGATCCTGAATGATGCCTTTGGTGCGTTAAGCTGCGCGCTGGCGGAACATAAGCCGTACAGCATTGGCGACTCATACATCAGTGAACTGGCGACGCGCGAGAATTTACGCCTCAACGGGATTGATGAGTCGAGCGTGAAGTTTCTCGACAGCACCGCCGACTACCCGCAACAGCCGGGTGTGGTGCTGATCAAAGTGCCGAAAACACTGGCATTGCTGGAACAGCAACTGCGTGCGCTGCGCAAAGTGGTCACGTCGGATACACGTATTATTGCCGGTGCCAAAGCCCGTGACATTCACACTTCCACGCTGGAGCTGTTCGAGAAAGTGCTCGGCCCGACCACCACTACGCTGGCATGGAAAAAAGCGCGCCTGATTAATTGCACTTTCAATGAACCGCCGCTGGCCGATGCGCCGCAGACCGTTAGCTGGAAGCTGGAAGGTACTGACTGGACTATCCACAACCATGCGAATGTCTTCTCCCGCACCGGGCTGGATATTGGCGCACGCTTCTTTATGCAACATCTGCCAGAGAATCTCGAAGGTGAGATTGTCGATCTCGGCTGTGGTAACGGCGTTATTGGCCTGACGCTGCTTGATAAAAACCCGCAGGCGAAAGTGGTGTTTGTCGATGAATCGCCGATGGCGGTCGCTTCCAGCCGAATGAATGTTGAAACCAACATGCCAGAGGCGTTGGATCGCTGCGAGTTTATGATCAACAACGCGCTCTCCGGAGTGGAGCCTTTCCGCTTTAATGCTGTGCTCTGCAACCCGCCGTTTCATCAGCAACATGCGCTGACCGATAACGTCGCCTGGGAGATGTTCCACCACGCCCGCCGCTGCCTGAAAATCAACGGCGAACTGTATATCGTTGCCAACCGTCACCTGGATTACTTCCATAAACTGAAGAAGATTTTCGGCAACTGCACCACCATCGCCACGAATAATAAATTTGTGGTGCTGAAAACAGTGAAGCTGGGGCGTCGTCGGTAAGATTGGGAGTTACCTGCCGGATGCGGCGTTAACGCCTTATCCGGCCTACGTTCAGCACGTTACTCCCAGGCCGGATAAGACGCGGCAAGCGTCGCATCCGGCAATGTCTGCCCAGTTCTGGAATCGCGCTTCCATAAAACAAAAAATCCCTGTCACCATCCTCTACATTCTCTTGTTTAGCGTTGTTCAACGTTTATGCTACATACGTGAAGTTATGACGCATAAAGAATACGATTTCTTTACCGCTGTTCATCGTACTAAGGGGAAAAAATGATTGCGATTGCCGACATCTTGCAAGCAGGAGAAAAGCTAACTGCGGTGGCACCTTTTCTGGCGGGTATTCAGAACGAGGAACAATACACCCAGGCGCTGGAACTGGTAGATCATCTGCTGCTCAACGATCCTGAAAACCCCTTGCTGGATCTGGTGTGTGCCAAAATAACCGCGTGGGAAGAATCAGCGCCCGAATTTGCGGAATTTAATGCCATGGCTCAAGCCATGCCTGGCGGTATAGCCGTGATTCGTACCCTTATGGATCAATATGGTTTAACCCTTTCCGATCTGCCGGAAATTGGCAGTAAATCTATGGTGTCACGCGTTTTGAGCGGGAAGAGGAAATTAACGCTGGAACACGCTAAAAAATTGGCAACACGATTCGGCATTTCTCCCGCCTTGTTTATTGATTAACGCGACGTGCCGGATGCGTTGCATCCGGCGCTTCAAATAACGATTTAAATCTCCAGCGCCAGCCGTGTTCCCTGGGCAATTGCCCGTCGTGCGTCCAGCTCCATAGCCACATCGCAGCCGCCAATTAAATGCACCGTTTTCCCGCTATCAATCAGCGGTTGCGCCAGCGCGCGGTTTGACTCTTGCCCTGCGCAGATCACCACATTGTCCACTGCTAATACCTGCGTTTCGCCGTTGATCACCACATGCAGCCCGTCATCGTCAATCTTCTGATAACTTACGCCTGGGATCATTTTCACACCCCGCGAGAGCAGGGTGGTGCGATGGATCCAGCCGGTGGTTTTGCCTAACCCCTGTCCCGGTTTGCTGGCTTTGCGCTGGAGCATCACAATTTGCCGTGGGCTACGCGGGATCTGCATTCCCTGCGGGCTTAAGCCACCAGCCTGTTGTAGGCTGCTGTCGATCCCCCACTCATTACAGAACCTGGCGATATTCTGGCTGGTGGATTCGCCCGGCTGACTTAAATACATCGCCGTATCAAAACCAATCCCGCCACAACCGATGATGGCAACCTTGTTGCCTACCGGCGCTTTGTCGCGCAGTACATCGAGATAACTCAATACCTTCGGATGATCGATCCCGTCGATAGGCGGAACGCGCGGCACGATCCCACTGGCGAGGATCGTTTCATCGAACGCCTGTAACTGATCCGCCGTCACGGTGTGATTGAGTTTCAGCGTCACGCCCGTCACTTCGATCATCCGGCGGTAGTAGCGCAGCGTTTCGTAAAACTCCTCTTTGCCGGGGATCTGTTTGGCGATATTAAACTGCCCGCCGATCTCGCTGTGCGCATCAAACAATGTTACCTGATGCCCACGCGCCGCCGCGTTAATGGCAAACGCCAGCCCAGCAGGTCCAGCGCCGACCACCGCCAGATTTTTTTTCTGCACGGCGGGAAGGATTGGCATTTTGGTTTCGTGGCAGGCGCGAGGATTCACCAGGCACGAGGTGACTTTGCCAACGAAGATCTGATCGAGGCAGGCCTGGTTGCAGCCAATACAAGTGTTGATCTCATCGGCTCGCCCTGATTGCGCTTTTGACAGCAGTTCCGCATCCGCGAGAAACGGTCGCGCCATCGATACTATATCGGCATCGCCGCGCGAGAGAATATCGTCGGCAACCTGCGGATCGTTAATCCGGTTGGTGGTTACCAGCGGCAGCGAGACGTGGCCTTTCAGTTTGCGCGTGACCCAGCTAAATGCGCCGCGCGGCACGGGCGTGGCGATGGTCGGAATCCGCGCTTCGTGCCAGCCTATTCCGGTGTTGATAATGGTCGCGCCCGCCGCTTCAATGGCCTGCGCCAGCTCTACCGTTTCGGCAAAAGTCCCGCCGTCTTCGACCAGGTCGAGCATCGACAGTCGGTAGATAATAATGAAGTCGTTGCCGACGCGTTCGCGCACCGCACGCACTACTTCTACGGCAAATCGCATCCGGTTGCGGTAATCGCCGCCCCACTGGTCACTACGCTGATTGGTGCGCAGCGTCAGAAATTCGTTGATCAAATACCCTTCGGACCCCATTACCTCTACACCGTCGTATCCTGCCTCCCGTGCCAGTTGCGCGCAGTGGGCGAAATCGTCGATCAGTTGCAGGATCTCTTCATGGGTGAGTTCGTGAGGAACGAAACGGTTGATGGGGGCCTGCAATGCGGAGGGAGCGACCAGATGCGGTTGGTAGCTGTAGCGCCCGGTATGCAAAATTTGCAGGGCTATTTTGCCGCCTTCCTGATGTACCGCTTCGGTAATGGTGCGATGGTGTGGGATCTGGCTGGCGTCGTTGAGCATTGCGCCACCTTCCATGCCAACGCCTGTTAAATCTGGTGCAATGCCGCCGCTGACAATCAGCGCCACGCCGTGACGGGCGCGTTCGGCATAAAACGCAGCCAGCCGTTCAGCACCGTCCGGGTATTCCTCCAGCCCGGTGTGCATTGAACCCATCAACACGCGGTTTTTTAACGTGGTAAAACCTAAATCCAGCGGGACGAACAGCGACGGGTAGCTCATAAAATTGTCCAGTATGTAAAATAATTGTTATGTGGTCGGATGAGTTCTAATTTAGCCGTCGCCGGAGAAAAGGGAAAAGGGGAGTGCGGGGTTTGTGATGGGATTCAAAAAGAATACGCCCGGTGGTAACGCCGGATGCGACGCTTGCCGCGTTTTATCCGGCCTGGGGGATTGCACATGTAGGGCGGATAAGGCGTTCACGCCGCATCCGCCAGTGGCGCGGTGCAGATGCCGGATGCGACGCTTGTCGCGTCTTATCCGACCTACGGGAACGCACATGTAGGGCGGATAAGGCGTTCACGCCGCATCCGCCAGTGGCGCGGTGCAGTTGCCGGATGCAACGCTTGCCGCGTTTTATCCGGCCAGGAGGATTGCACATGTAGGGCGGATAAGGCGTTTACGCCGCATCCGCCAGCAGTTGCAAATTATTGCTTACGGAAAAAATCGTTATACAACATATACAAATGCGCGGCACTCCAGGAGAAATTTGGTGCGCCTTGCTGCGCGCCAGTCAGCGGGTTGTAATTCTCCTGAATTGGGCCATCGGCGGTTAATCCTTTGGCGTGCCGGAAGAACGTATCCGCCAGTTTCAGGGCATCATCGCGATAACCGTAACGCTCCATCCCTTTCAGACCAAACCAGAACTGATCCACCCATACGCGCCCACGCCAGTAGATATCAGCGCCAAAAGCCGGATTGGTTAACGCCGCCGTTCCCAGCGGGACAAAGGTGTTGAACTCTTTAGGATCGAGCATCACCTTCACCACCGCGTCGGCATTGGCCTGCGTTGCCGCACCGTTAAACAGCGGCGACCAGCCTTCCGGCCCTTTACCGCGCTCAACAATCGGTTTGCCCGCGCAGCCGTTCGCCAGTGGTTTATCTTCAATACGTACGTCATAGTAGAACTGGGTAGTCGGGTCGAACATACAGGTGTTGATGTAGTCCGCGAGCTGCTGTGCCAACTGGCGATAGCGTTTGGCCTCTTCTGGCTTACCGAGGATGGTTGCCATCTCCGCCAGATAATGGTTATCGCTGTACATATAGCTGGCCTGATCCACCGACTCCTGCAATAGCGAGTAGCCCAGCAACGTTCCGTCCTGACTGCGGTTTTCGGCGAATTTCACCGTCCAGTCGCTACGTTTGCCGCCGCTTGCAACATATTTATCCAGCTGTTCTTTGTCGATAAAACCAAAGACGGCGGCATCATCACGCCCCGATTCCCACGACGCAGCGACCTGTGCCGGAATTTCCAGACTGTCGTACTGGCCTTTCTCCACCACGCGGGCGTAGTTGTTCAGCCCAGACTGCGTCTCTTCTTTATCGCCTTTTTTCACCGTAAACAGCATCTCGTCGCTCTCGGTGTTGTGGGCTTTGTCGCGGGTCGCGCCATATTCCGGCACCCCGTTGCCGTTGTGATCGCGGTTACGTAACCACCAGTCGTGATAGGCCACCAGTTTCGGGTACATCTCTGCCAACCAGGCTTTATCCTGGGTGACGTTGTACACTTCCATCACCGACCAGGCGGCAAGGCTGGGTTTGGTATTACGTTCGTTCCAGTTGCCGCCATCGCCACCACGCTCGGGGCTAAGGTTCCACGCTATCAGGTCGGGGACAAAGCCCACATCCTGCGGACGCACGCTATCGCCAGGCTGGATCTGCCAGGAGAAGACCGCGCGGATATTCTCTTTGGCGATGTCCGGATTGAAATGCGCCATCGCAAACGCCTGCTTCCAGGTATCCCACGGCCAGGTCTGATTGCCGGAGAACCAGCGCCCGGTCACCGACGGTGTAACGGTGTTAAATTTCACCGCACCGCCCGGTGAGCGCCAGTTACCGTTGAGCGTTTCGATCGCTTTCACCGCGACGCGCGTCTGTTCCGGCGTCGCATCCGGATTGGTTAACCCTTTCTTCAGGTATTCTTCCCAGCGTTGCTGCGAGGCGGTGAGATAAAACGCCGGACGCGCCAGAATATCGCGGATCTGCATTTGCTCTTTGCTAACTTCCTGAGCGGTCAGCAGATGGGAATAGGTGGTGTAGAGCGTGGTCGAACCGTTGATATGCGCCTTACTGGTAAAGCGATTACCGTTGATTTCAGTCTGCACCGGCAGGGATTTATGCACCTGATATTCCGATTCGCCGGAGGTCAGCAGATCCCAGGTGGCGCGCACTTTGCCAAAGGTGACTTTCAGGCCATCACGGGTGGCGCTGATTTTGCGCTGGTAGTCAGGGTATTCGCCAGCAATGGTTTTATCGGAAAGCGGTTTCCCTTCTTTCGCTTCCAGTTTTTCCAGCAGTTCGCCATCCCACACCAGATCCAGCGGTTTATTGCTGATGATTTTAGTTTCCAGTAGTGACGTGCGCGGCGTGGCGAAGCGCAGAGTCATTTCGACCAGCACATCTTTTGCTGTCAGTTTTTGCACCAGCGCGCCGGGAATACTGTATGCCTCCAGCGTGAAGTCGACTTTCTTGCCGTCCTGCCAGACGGTCAGGCGGTCGAAATTGCTGGCCATAAAGTTGATGTACTCTTCCGTCAGCAGCGCAACGCCTGGAAAACCGCCCATAGTGTTAGGGCCGTCTGGCAACAGATGACCATGCCAGGCTCCGAGATCGAAAAACGGATTAAAACGCTGGTGATCGTCGTAATCGTAATCCTTCATGTACTGCGGCGCGCCAGTACGGTTAATCACGTTTTTATAATTGTCGGCGTTAGCGGCATGGGCGGAAAAACTTATCAGCAGAGCGCAGGTTACTGGCGTTAAAATAGTTTTGATTTTCATGAAATTACAGTCCTTATTACCAGTAGAAATATTGCATCAGGAAGATTTGGTCGCTGGGATCGTGAGAGGCATTTTTTATGTAGAAGCGGCTATCAAAAGCCGTTGCGAAACGTCCGCCGCCGTATTCGTACCAGATACCAAACTGCATGAAAGAGGTGGTTTCATCGTCAGCGTGGTCAGGGCGATGTTTGGCGTAGGTGTAAGCGGTGGAGAGATAAACGCCCTTTAACGCTTCATACATGGCGCTCACCATCATCCCGCTTTCACTTCCCGGTACGTCCAGCCCGTCGGCGCGTCCGGTATGGTGCCAGGCGCGAGCGGCAAAGTTAGGGGTAAGCAGTCCCGTCAGATAGAGTTGCCCTGTGCCGTCGGTGATTTCCAGACCGTTCATCCAGGTGATGCCTTCGGCAAGGTCATACTGGATGTAACCGTTCATCATTGCCGGATAGGTGTATTTGTCGTCATAGCGATCGTACTTGCCAAAATGTAGCCAGGCTTTGCTTTCGTCATGATGTCCGGCAGGTGTGGCGGTGACGCTATAACGAAAGTTGCCGCTTAAGTTCTGCACCTTTAGCGCGGTCATAATGTCGCGGGTATTGGGAATGACGTAGCCCAGATCGGGGGTGAAGTCGCCCCACCATTGCAGGTCATCCAGTGAGGAATCCTGACGCAGACTGAGCATGATTTCGGTGCCATCATTGGTACGATAACCGCCATAGAAACGGTTAATCCCACCTTCGAAACCACCCCAGCTATGGTCAGGCACCCAGGCATTACCGTCGTGGTCGGCCTGCACGGTCCAGCCTTCGCCGTAAATCAGGCCGAACCAGGAGCCGTACTTCATCTCCAGGCCACCTTCAATATAGGTGCCGTCGCTGTATTTATGTTTATTCTCACCCTCTAAATCCATATATCCACCAACCCCTAATTCGCCGTAAAAACGAAATGAAGGAGAAGATGTCGAGGTAATTGCGGGTGTTTTTGTGTCGTCATGTTCTGCCGGACGTGCTTCTTCTCCTGCCGCAGAAAAGGCGTAGCAAAACGGCAGAGCAAGTAATGCTCTGCATGGTGCAGTGATTAATTTCATTGTGTTAATCCATGAGCTAAAGAAAAAGTACAGCCTTTTATCGTTGTAATTATAAAAATATAAAGGCAGAAACTATTTTCCCTCTCCTCATCCAGGAAGAGGGAAAATGCCTGCTCATTTTTTATTATTCTGCTTAATCAACATTGCTGGCTGGCGTCGCTTCAATATGGCGCTCTTCAGCCGTTAATCCCTTTATATATTTACTGTATTTCCACCACGCAAAGCCAAGGAAGATAACAATACCGCCGACGTTATAAAAAATGATGGTCAGAATATTCGCGCCAGTCGGGAATGTCGAAGCGACAAACCCTACGGCAAATATCGCAATCAGCATTGAAACAACGATAATACCGGTGCGGCGGGCCATACGGAAATCGCGTGGCAGGTGATCTAATTTGGCGCGTAAATTCAGGTAAGCCAGCATGATGAATAACGGCGGAAGCATGGACGCTGCGGCGGTCATATTAATAATAGTATTCATCAGATCCTGCACGGTATTGGAACCGAGCATCGGGATAATCATCAGCGGGATGACGATCAGGAACTGGATCCACGCTGCGCGCGCCGGAACGCCGTTTTCGTTCAGTTCGACGGTTTTCTTACCAAAGATGCCTTCCGGGATTTCGGAGAAGAAAATTTTCACCGGCGTTGCGGTCCACATCAGCAGGGAACCGAACATCGCGGTAAAGGACACCAGACCGACAAAGCGATTCATCAACGCTTCCGGTAGACCAAAATACGCCGCCATGCCGTGGAATACCTGCACCGATCCGCCGGTAAATTTCAACTCTTTGCTGCTGACGAAGACGTTAATCAGCACCGAGGAGACGGAATACAGTACGCCGATAAAAATCCCGGCGAGGATGATCACTTTAACGAACGATTTCGAACCGCCTTTGACGTCGTTAACGTACACAGCGACGGACTCCGCGCCACCTGCGGCCATAAAGATCCAGGTGGTAACGCCGAGGAACGCCCAGTTGAAGTTCGGGATCATCGCGTCAACGGTGATGGGGTCAGCAGGCTGTACGCCGCCAACCAGCGCCGTACCTGCCAGTAAAATGTAGGAGAGCGTTAACAGCAGCATCAGCGTTGAAGTGACGGAGGTAATTGGCCCCAACATTTTCGCCCCGTTGGTGGAAACCCAGGTGGAGAAGGCGAACAGCACCATACTGATAATGGTGGTGGCAACCGGCGTCATAATATATTCGTATCCGAGGAAGGCATACGAAGCATAAGCAATAACGCGCGGCAACAGTGAGGTGAAAAAGAACAGGTTTACGAACCAGTAGGTATAGGCAGTAATAAATGCCCAACGTCCGCCCAGCGAACTTTTACCCACGCGTAGACACCGGCTTCAGTTTTTATTTAACGAAACAAATTCTGCGATGATCAGACAGAAGGGAATAAAATAAAAATCGTCGCGAGGAAAACATCGGTGCCGAGGCCAGTCCAAGCTCAATATTATTATTGATAACGTTGTTAAAGCTGTAAACGGCGGCAAAAGTCAGCGAGAGCAAGCCGAATTTGCCGATTGTATTACGTTTGGTATCAGACATAACACATCTCCGAAAATGTGTAGGGTAGCGGTGGCGGCAAACTCCTTTTGCCGCCGTAGTTGTTATTTGTTATGGAAATAACCATCTTCGATGGTGACTTTGAGAACCACTTTTTTGACCGCGTTATTGCAGATAAACCGATACGCTTCATGGATATCGCAAATAACGATTTGCCCTTCGTGGACCTCAACGGTTTCTCCGCAGCCTTTTAAATATTCACGGTCAGTTTCATCACGATAATATTCCACTACCTGTAATGTCTCTTTCGGTGCATATTCAATTTTTTGCTGCCCTTGCAGGTAGTAATGCACTTCAAAATAGCGTCGATGCCCGGTAAATAGCGCATCGGTCGCGGAGTCTGTCTCCACGCGGTAAGTCAATGAGTCACCGATGGAGTGGGCGACGCCAGGCTGAATGTTGTCGATATTTTCAATCGCTTCAACGCAGCGTTGCCACTTCTTGCCAGAGGCGTAAATCTGGCGGAACTGTTCTAAGTTATCGATGATCCTCATTGCTTATTCTCGCTGTGCAAATTCGTGGAAAAGAACCCTGCGCCGAACTCATACGACGCCAGGCTTTGCGCGGTAGCTTCTCCGCCAGAAACCGGCAGCAACGTAAAGCCGTAGCTGAAGTCACGGAACCAGACGCGCCAGGAGTCCAGCACCTCGCTGCCCCAGGAGTTGGAGCCGAGGCCAAGTAGCTGGTGGTCGAGGTTCAGGGTGATGTCATCACTGCGCTGCAGCTCGTTACAGTGCTGGGCAGCGTGGATGTTTTCCTGGGTATAGTGCCAGGCGCTGAAGTTAATTGGGCGCTGCGGAACCACCAGCAAACCGTTGCCGTGGCGGTTAGTCAGTGCCGTCCAGCGGACATGCTGACGGTTGCCGTTGTTCTGCGGGAAGGGATAGTTCTCGAACATGGCATCGACGGTGCTGCGCCAGATATCGATGATGTTAGCCTGCTGGCTGTCGGCGTAGTTTTCGCCCGGTCCACGACCGTAATACGCCACCTGATCGTATTCGCCGTTAATCCCCATGGTGAAACCGATGCACGGAATGATGTGCGGATAGTCGCCGTAACGCTCGCCGGAAAGCGCCACGTTAACCTGGCCATCGGCAGCGATGCGCCAGATGTAGGTGCAGCGCATCCCGAAGTCAAACACCGGCGGGGCAATAACTGTGCGGCTGATGATCAACACTTCACCATCGCTCTGTTCTACGGCAAAGTCGCGCAGATGTTCCTGCATGATCTGCAAATGATTCGGTTGCCACAGCCCTTCGTACTCCTGCTTGTGGTTGTCGATCATTGGCTTGAAGAAGTTGATCTTTGGCTCGCGGGTCAGCAGCGACTCGCCATTCACCTGCCAGGATGTCGGTTTGCCACTCATTTTTGAGAAGGTGATCGCGAAGTTGTAGCCGCGAACGGTGCAGCTCAAACGATCGTCTTCCAGCGTCAGCGGACGCGCATTATTTGGTGCGAAAGGCACTGGTTGCGCGGTGTTTTCCTTCAGCGGGAACTGATAAGTGGCGATAGAATGCCCGGCTTCGCTGTAGCGGGTGCGGGAATCTTTGGTCACCGTAATGTTGAGGAACGCTTCGCGGGCGTCCAGCTGCGGCAGCGTGATCTGCAAGGGGGCTTCGCTGTTCGGCGCAACGTCGCGCAGTTTAATCTGCTGCGTCGCGAGCGTTTCACCTTCGACGCGCACCTCTGCGTGCAGGGTGTAGTCATCAAGCGTGGTAAACCACAGTTTATTTTCGACTTTCAGCTCGCCGCGAGTCAGATCCAGCGCGTGGATTTTTACCGGCGCGATAACCTGTTTGTACTCTTTCAGGCCCGGTCCCGGCGTCTGATCGGAATAGATCAAACCATCAAGACAGAAGTTATAGTTGTTGGGATAGTCGCCGTAGTCGCCGCCGAATTTATACCAGACGTTGCCGTTGTCATCCTGCGCCTGGATCCCGTGGTCGCACCACTCCCAAACATAATGTCCCTGAATACAATCGTGCTTATAGAAGACGTTCTGGTACTCCGTCAGCCCGCCTGGTCCGTTCCCCATCGCATGAGCATATTCACAGATGATGCGCGGCTTCGGATGCGGGTATTCACCAAACTCATTCATCAGCGGCACGCGGGTGTACATGGTGGAAATAATATCGACCACTTCAGCATCGCGATCTTCTTCGTAATGCACCAGTCGCGTGTCATCCAGCGCCTTCGCTGCGTGGTACATCGCGCGGATGTTACAGCCATAGCCGGATTCATTGCCCAGCGACCAGATGATGATCGACGGATGGTTTTTCTGCGCGTGAATATGGCGAACAATGCGCTCGACGTAGACTTTTTCCCACTGCGGATCGTCGGTAATACGGCTGATATCGCCGACATTAGCAAAGCCGTGCGATTCGACGTCGGTTTCCGCCATCACAAACAAGCCGTAGATATCACACAGTTCGTAAAAACGCGGATCGTTCGGGTAGTGAGCGGTACGCACGGAGTTGATATTGTGCTGCTTCATCAACTGGAGATCTTTCTCGACGCGATCCATTCCAACGGCGCGGCCTTTGCGATGATCGTTGTCGTGACGGTTGACGCCGTGCAGCATCACATAACGGTTATTGATCCAGAACAGACCGTCGCGCACTTTGATATCACGGAAGCCAACGCGTTGTGGCACCACTTCCAGAACGTTGCCGTTGGCGTCTTTCAGCGTCATTGACCAGATGGTAAAGATAAGGGGATTCTGCTGACCATTGCTGCGGCTGTTCGACAGTAAAAGCAAAGCTGGCGCTGGTCAGTTTTTCAATTGCCAAATGATCAATGGCGCTGCTGTGCACCACGCGTTCGCCATCAAACAGGGTATATTCCAGCGTCGTGACGACAGGGGAGGCGGCGAGATTTTCCAGCACCACTTCGCAGGAAAGCGTGGCATCGCAATAGGCTTCGTCAAAGTCGGTACGCACAGTGAAATCGTTAATATGCGTTAGGTGTTTTCCGACCAGATAAACATCGCGGAAGATCCCCGCTGACCACCACATATCCTGGTCTTCCACGTAGGTAGAGTCCGCCCACTGCATCACGCGCACACACAACAGGTTGTCGCCGGTTTTAACCATCGCGCTGATGTCAAACTCTGCGGTCAGGCGACTGCCCTTGCTGAAACCCACATACTGACCGTTAACATAGACTTCAAAATAGGTTTCGACGCCGTCAAATTTAATCAGCGTCTGTTTACCCTGCCAGCCGTCGCTGAGGGTGAAAATACGTTGATAGGCACCGGTTGGGTTATCGCTGGGGACAAACGGCACATCGATGGGGAACGGAAAACCTTCGTCGGTATATTGCAGTTTGCCGTGACCTTCCATTTGCCACATGGCGGGGACGGTAATATGCCCCCAGTCAGCCATTAACTCAGAGGTGAAGGCTTCTGGTACTTGCAGCGGATGGTCAAAAAAGTGGAAATTCCACTGACCGCTTAAGGGCAGAAACAGGCTGCTGGTTTCGCGGGCAAAGGTACGCGCTTGCGCAACAGAATCATATGAAAAAAAGTACGCACGCGGCGCAAGTCGGTTTTCGTGGGTGAGCTGAATGTTTTCCCAGCGATTCATAGGGCCTCCCGGTAGAGAGAAATCGGAACCATTCATGGTGATGGTAGTTTGTGTAATTGCTGGGGAGTTTAGTAAAATTTTTACTAAAAAGTAGCAGGTAAATGCATTTACTTTAACTGGATCACGAAAATAAACGGCAGCACTGTCCGGCAAAAACGATTGCCGGACAGTGTGTAAGGGGATTTAACGGGTCGTGCCGCGCAGTTTTAATTTGCTGGGAACGAAGACTAACAGCGGCAGCGCGCGACCATCGCGGGCTTTTTCATACACCAGGTTAACGCCCTGACTTCCCATCATCTCGGAATGGATGCGCACGGTGGAGAGCGGCGGAAAGGTAAATCGCGCGGTGGGGATATCGTTAACGCTGATAAGCGAAATATCCTGTGGGATGTTCAGGCCTCGTTCATGAATTGCCCGCAGTACGCCGATAGCAATGGAATCGGAAGCAACAAACAGTGCCTTCGGATAGTCTTCCCGCGCCAGCATTTGTTTTGCCAGTTCATAACCCGACGAACTGGAAAAACCGCCGCGCCAGATATCCTCTTCGCGTACCACTTGTTTCAGTCGGCCATATTCCGCAAAGGCGACCTCACGAATATCCGCCTTGCCAGGCTCATCTTCACCGCCAATAAAACCAATACGATTAACGCCCTGGTTGATATAGAAGTCGATGATTTCTTTACTGATGCGTGCCAGATCGATATCCACCGCATCGTAACCGCTGCCGGGTTCGTGAAAGTCGATAAAACAGATATTGTCGGTCAACGCACAGGCGGCGGCGCGCAGGGCGGGCGTGGGTTTGCCGACAATTAAAATACCGGTGACGTTTTTAATGTCTGGTAAGCCGCTGTGTTCATAACAGTTGGTGAGCTCGATGCCCAGCTTTTCGCACTGGGTTTCAATGCCGTGGCGGATCGCCAGATAGTAAGGATCGTTGATCTCCAGCTCCTGCTGGTAGCTGTAGATAGCCAGAATATGGTGTTGGTTGACTGCACCTGTCTGGAGTTTACGGGCACTACTGGTCTTGTACTCCAGCTTTTCGGCGATCTCGAGAATGCGATGTTTCGTCTCTTCTTTCACATTCAATGTCGGATCGTCATTTAAGACCCTGGATACTGTCGCCAGGGATACGCCAGCTTCGATTGCGATGTCTTTTAGTGTTGCCATGTTTACCTTTTTTACTTTCCCTGATGTGCGCCCCCATTGCAGTAGAGGAAGTGCTTATCGGGTCACCTGTTTTCAGTAAATAAAGCGCGTTTCTTTGACGCTGTAACGGTAACACAGCGGCTCACGAATGTGATCACGCCTGCATTCTCCATTTTTAGCCTACAGGATTGAGAAAAACTTTTGCTATAGTTTAGTAAAATTTTACCCGAAGGGAGGAAACAATGGAAACCGTGGCTTACGCTGATTTTGCACGTCTGGAAATGCGCGTCGGAAAGATTGTGGAAGTGAAACGCCATGAAAACGCCGACAAGCTGTACATCGTACAGGTTGATGTGGGGGAAAAAACACTGCAAACCGTGACCAGCCTGGTGCCGTACTACAGCGAAGAAGAGCTGATGGGGAAAACGGTGGTGGTCTTATGCAATCTGCAAAAAGCGAAAATGCGTGGTGAAACGTCGGAATGCATGCTGTTGTGTGCGGAAACCGATGACGGCAGTGAAAGCGTGTTGTTAACGCCGGAGCGGATGATGCCTGCGGGCGTACGCGTCGTATAAAAAGATCGGATGGCGACGTCGTATCGCCATCCGATTTGATATTACGCTTCTTCGACACTTACTCGCATGGCCGCCAGCGCCTTACGCGCCGCTTTGATCACCAGTTCACACTGTTCAATGGTCAGTGTCAGTGGCGGTTCAATGCGGATCGTTTTGGCGTTATTGAGCGTTCCGGCCACCAGTACGCGCTGGCGGAACATCTCGCTGGCAAAGTTATAGCCGATTTCGTTATCAACAAACTCAATTGCCATCAACATCCCTTTACCACGCGCTTCCTGTACCAGATCGGGATATTCCCGCGCCAGTTGACGGAAACCGTCCAGCAACATATCGCCTTTTTGCTCAGCCTGAGCCGGTAAGTTCTGCTCCAGCAACACATTGATGGTCGCCAGCGCCGCCGCAAGGCCAGAGGGTTGCCGCCAAAGGTGGTGGTATGCAGGAATGGGTTGTCGAACAGAACTGAAAACACCTCTTCAGTGGCGATGGTCGCGCCAATCGGCATCACGCCGCCGCCGAGCGCTTTGGCAAGGCAGAGGATATCCGGCTGTACGTTCTCATGCTCGCAGGCGAACATCTTGCCCGTGCGCCCCATGCCCGTTTGTACTTCATCGAGGATCATCAGTGCGCCGAACTCATCGCATAGCTTACGTACGGCGGTGAGATAGCCCGGCGGCGGCAGAATTACGCCACCTTCACCCTGAATCGGTTCGAGGATCACCGCAGCCACATCATCACCGGTTTTTTTGCACTCGTTAAGAGCCGTGCGCATGGCTTCGATATTGCCAAACGGCACATGACGGAAGCCCGGCAGCAGTGGCATAAACGGTTTGCGGAAGGTCGATTTCGCCGTGGCCGACAGCGCGCCAAGTGATTTACCGTGGAACGCGCCGCTGGTGGCAATAAAAGTAAACTTGCCGCGCGGTGACTGGTAAGCTTTCGCCAGCTTCAGCGCTGCTTCAACGGACTCGGTGCCGCTATTACAGAAGAAGCTGTATTTCAGTTTACCGGGCGTTAGCGCAGCAAGGGTTTTCGCCAACATCGCCCGTAACGGATCGAGCAGCTCCTGGCTGTGCAGCGGTTGTTTCGCAAGTTGATTCTGTACGGCGGAAACCACAACTGGATTACGGTGCCCCACGTTGAAAATTCCAAAACCTCCCAGGCAGTCGATAAACTCCTGTCCCTGGGTGTCGACAAGCGTATTTAAACCTCCCGCTTGCCACTCTACGGCTCCGTAATCCCCGCCGGCGGTAACAGATTTGCGATACTCTAAAAACCCCGGATTGACATGCTCTTTGAAGTATTCAATCACCTCTCGGTTAAGTGCTTTCATCTCCTCATGATCCAGCGTTCGCTTCTCAATGAGATTCAGGGCGTGGGCGCTGCACGCTAAAGCCGATGCGCTCGAAGGTAACCTGTTCAAAATATGCTCCGGAGGCTCGCGTATCACATGATACCGATTTAAGTATTGCAGGGATTGCGCCACTCCGGCTGCGATCGCGAAAATCGGGATAAACACAAATTCGGTTATCATTTGTGCAATATTTAATGCTATCTGTTAACATTTGTTGTTATTTTGCACGGTTTTTGTCGGGTATGGATTTGATGATTGCTGCGCAAATGCACGTTTTCAGGGCAATAATTGCCTGATTTTTGGGCAAGATAATTAACGTTTTCGTATAGTAACAGAGTGAAAGTATTTTAAATCAAAGAATTAGATTTGTGCTTTAATCGCAAATTGCGATCTAAATCAAATTAATCGGTTAAAGATAACCGCAGCGGGGCCGACATAAACTCTGACAAGAAGTTAACAACCATATAACCTGCACAGGACGCGAACATGTCTTCTCATCCGTATGTCACCCAGCAAAATACCCCGCTGGCGGACGATACCACTCTGATGTCCACTACCGATCTGCAAAGCTATATCACTCATGCTAATGACACTTTTGTGCAGGTGAGCGGCTTTACCTTGCAAGAGTTACAAGGGCAGCCGCACAACATGGTGCGTCACCCGGATATGCCAAAGCGGCGTTTTGCGGATATGTGGTTCACCCTGAAAAAGCCACTGGAGCGGCATCGTGAAAATCGCCGCAAAATGGTGACCATTATTGGGTGCGGGACCAATGCGGTACCGATGGTGCGCGAGGGAAAAATCAGTGGCTATATGTCGATTCGTACCCGGGCGACGGATGAAGAGATTGCGGCGGTGGAGCCGCTGTACAAAGCGCTGAACGCCGGACGTACCAGTAAGCGTATTCATAAAGGCCTGGTGGTGCGTAAAGGCTGGCTGGAGTAAACTGCCTTCATTACCGCTTCGCTGGCGGGCGCGTGGAGTGATGACCCTGATGTTTATCTTGCTGGCGGCCATGCTTTGGTTTGTTGCTGCCCGGTGGTGACGTATTTCCTCTGTGTTAGTGGTATTGTTGGCAAGCGCTTGTTTTGAATGGCAGATTGTGCGCCCGATAGAAAATGTCGCCCGTCAGGCACTGAAGGTGGCGACCGAGAGCGTAATAGTGTTGAGCACCTGAATCGCAGCGATGAGCTGGGCTGACATTACGCGCGGTAGGGCGAAGCTGGCCTGATGTGCCGTTGGCTAATTAACGATGTCTCAAGCCAGGTGTCAGTGTCAGAAATGGCAGTGAGACGCTGGCGAAAGGCACCGATGAACTGAACGAACATACCCAGCAGACAGTTGATAACGTTCAGCAAACGGTGGCGACCATGAACCAAATGGCGGCGTCGGTGAAACAGAACTCTGCCACGGCGTCGGCTGCCGATAAACTTTCTATCACCGCCAGTAATGCGGCAGTGCAGGGTGGGGAGGCGATGACCACGGTGATCAAGACAATGGACGATATCGCCGACAGTACCCAGCGCATTGGCACCATTACTTCGCTGATTAACGATATTGCGTTTCAGACCAATATTCTGGCCCTGAATGCGGCGGTGGAAGCGGCGCGTGCCGGCGAACAGGGCAAAGGTTTTGCAGTGGTGGCAGGGGAAGTGCGTCATTTAGCCAGCCGCAGCGCTAATGCTGCCAACGATATTCGCAAGCTGATTGATGCCAGTGCTGATAAGGTGCAATCCGGTTCGCAGCAGGTACACGCCGCCGGACGGACGATGGAAGATATTGTGGCACAGGTGAAAAACGTCACCCAGTTGATCGCCCAGATTAGCCATTCAACGCTGGAACAGGCCGATGGGCTTTCCAGCCTGACCCGTGCAGTGGATGAGCTTAACCTGATCACCCAGAAAAATGCCGAGCTGGTGGAAGAGAGTGCGCAGGTGTCGGCGATGGTGAAACACCGCGCCAGCCGACTGGAAGACGCGGTGACGGTGCTGCATTAATCGGTATGCCGGATCCGGCGGTTGGAGCACAATGCCTGATGCGATGCTGGCGCATCTTATCAGGCCTGCGGGGTGTGTAGCGGGTGTAGGCCGGATAAGGCGCGTCAAGCGTCGCATCCGGCAATTGCACCGCGCCACTGGCGGATGCGGCGATTAATCCAGTTGCGTAATATCAAAAGCGGCGCGGTCGATCACCGCAATGATCTTTTTTATTTGTGCATCACTGATATCGCTCTGGTTGACGCGTAAATCCAGCACCGCTTTAAAATTATCCAGCGCCCGCTTCATTTGCGGGTTCTGGCGCAGCGCCGCGCCAACGCAACGCGCTTTGATGCGTTCTTCAATCATCTCCACCTGTTCGCGGTTTTCTTCCAGCCACTGCGCGCCTTGTTCGGTCAGCGCAATCTGCTTCTTACCACCTTCCTCTTCGCGGATGGTAATCAGCGACTGCTCCTGCAGAAAATCCAGCGTTGGGTAGATGACGCCCGGGCTTGGGGTGTAATTCCCCTGGGTTAGGTTCTCAATCGCTTTAATCAATTCGTAACCGTGGCTGTCATCGCGCGAGAGAATATCCAGAATCACCAGACGCAATTCACCGTGACCAAAGAAACGTTGCCGACGACCGCCGCCGCGACCGTGGCGACCACCGCAGCATTGACCGTGTTCATGCTGGTGACCGTGTCCGCAGTGCTCGTGTTCTGACTTCTCACCTTTGCAGCAGCCCTCATGGCGTGGCTGGCCTTCATGTTTACAACACCCTTCGTGATGATGGCTCATATCAGCCTCCTTTTGCTTGATTAGATATATCTAATTTATATCTGATGTGAGCACTCTTGCAAGAATAAAAATGATTTTTAAATGTGGACTCATCTCACACGTAGGCCGGATAAGGCGTTCACGCCGCATCCGGCGTTGAGTAATGATGCCTGAGAAGAGGCGGTTCGTCTTGTCAGACTATAGACATATCAGTTCTACAAATCGCTTGCATTTATCATGATTAACAATCATTATCATTTGCGAAAATTATTTAGATATATCTGATTACCATCACGAAGGCGATAACAATGAATAACTCCCCCCGCTACCCGCAGCGCGTTCGCAATGATCTGCGCTTCCGTGAACTGACTGTGTTACGCGTTGAGCGCATCAGCGCCGGTTTTCAGCGCATTGTCCTCGGCGGCGAGGCGCTGGACGGTTTTACATCGCGCGGCTTTGACGATCACAGCAAACTCTTCTTTCCTCAACCTGACGCTCACTTTGTGCCGCCAACGGTAACGGAAGAGGGCATCGTCTGGCCGGAAGGACCACGCCCACCGTCGCGTGACTATACGCCGCTGTATGACGAACTACGCCATGAACTGGCGATCGATTTCTTTATTCACGACGGTGGGGTCGCCAGCGGCTGGGCGATGCAGGCGCAACCGGGCGATAAACTTACGGTGGCAGGTCCGCGCGGTTCGCTGGTGGTGCCGGAAGATTACGCGTATCAGCTGTATGTCTGCGATGAATCCGGAATGCCCGCACTGCGCCGCCGCCTGGAAACGTTGAGCAAACTTGCCGTTAAACCGCAAGTTAGTGCGCTGGTTAGCGTGCGGGATAACGCCTGTCAGGATTATCTCGCGCACCTTGATGGTTTTAATATCGAATGGCTGGCACATGATGAGCAGGCGGTAGATGCGCGTCTGGCGCAGATGCAAATCCCTGCCGATGATTACTTCATCTGGATAACCGGCGAAGGTAAAGTCGTTAAGAATTTAAGCCGCCGCTTTGAAGCGGAACAGTATGACCCACAGCGGGTACGTGCAGCGGCTTACTGGCACGCAAAGTAACTGATATATAAAAAGAAAAAGGCTGACGATTTCTCGTCAGCCTTTGCTATATCTGGTGGCCCCTGCTGGACTTGAACCAGCGACCAAGCGATTATGAGTCGCCTGCTCTAACCACTGAGCTAAGGGGCCATGGTAGCGGATTATAAAGTAACTCCGTGTCGCAATCCAGCCATTACCGTGCGCCTGCTGTTTTTATAAACAATGTATTTTCAATCCGTTATACTTTTCCTGGTGATGTTAGAAAGGAGTAAATATGGTTGAGGATATTTTGGCTCCAGGGTTACGGGTCGTGTTTTGCGGTATCAACCCTGGGCTTTCATCCGCCGGGACTGGTTTTCCCTTTGCTCATCCAGCAAATCGCTTCTGGAAGGTGATATATCAGGCCGGGTTTACCGACCGTCAGTTGAAGCCGCAGGAGGCACAGCATCTGCTGGATTATCGTTGTGGCGTCACCAAACTGGTAGACCGTCCAACGGTGCAAGCCAATGAAGTTTCAAAGCAGGAGCTGCACGCAGGTGGGCGTAAGCTGATTGAAAAAATTGAAGATTATCAGCCGCAGGCGTTGGCGATTCTGGGCAAACAAGCATATGAACAGGGATTCAGCCAGCGCGGTGCACAGTGGGGGAAACAAACGCTCACCATTGGTTCGACGCAGATTTGGGTGCTGCCAAATCCCAGCGGTTTAAGTCGCGTTTCACTAGAGAAACTGGTTGAAGCATATCGCGAGCTGGACCAGGCGCTGGTAGTGCGTGGGCGATAAAAACGCCACCGAAAAGGTGGCGTTTGTGCAGAGGGACTAGTGCCGGGTGCGGCGTAACGCCTGATCCGGCCTACCGATTAATCGTCCAGGAAGCTACGCAACACTTCAGAACGGCTCGGGTGACGCAGTTTGCGCAGCGCCTTCGCTTCGATCTGACGGATACGTTCGCGGGTAACGTCGAACTGTTTACCCACTTCTTCCAGCGTGTGGTCGGTGTTCATATCGATACCGAAACGCATACGCAGAACTTTTGCTTCACGCGCGGTCAGGCCAGCCAGCACGTCGTGCGTTGCCGCACGCAGGCTTTCGGTGGTCGCAGAATCCAGCGGCAGCTCGAGGGTGGTATCCTCGATGAAATCCCCCAGATGCGAATCTTCATCATCACCGATCGGCGTTTCCATGGAGATTGGCTCTTTGGCGATCTTCAGCACTTTGCGGATCTTGTCTTCCGGCATCAGCATACGTTCAGCCAGTTCTTCCGGCGTCGGTTCACGGCCCATCTCTTGCAGCATCTGGCGAGAAATACGGTTGAGCTTGTTGATGGTCTCAATCATATGCACCGGAATACGGATGGTGCGCGCCTGATCCGCGATAGAGCGGGTGATCGCCTGACGGATCCACCAGGTTGCGTAGGTGGAGAACTTGTAACCACGGCGGTATTCGAATTTATCAACCGCTTTCATCAGACCGATGTTGCCTTCCTGAATCAGGTCAAGGAACTGCAAGCCACGGTTGGTGTATTTCTTGGCGATAGAAATAACCAGACGTAAGTTCGCTTCAACCATCTCTTTCTTCGCACGGCGGGCTTTCCTTCACCGATGGACATACGACGGTTGATATCTTTAACCTGCTCGATGGTCAGGCCGGTTTCTTCTTCAATCTGCTGCAGTTTCTGCAGGGCGCGATGCACTTCTTCAGAGACATCGTGCAGTTTTTCCGACCACGGCTTGTTCATCGCAATTGCCGCGTTGAACCAGGTATCGCTGGTTTCGTTGCCGGTAAACAGGGTAATGAAGTTTTTCTTCGGCATTTTGCACTGCTCAACGCAGAGCTTCATGATCAGACGTTCTTGCGTACGAACGCGGTCCATCATGACGCGCATGCTGTTGACCAGGTAGTCAAACTGCTTCGGCACCAGGCGGAACTGTTTGAATACTTCAGACAGTTTCAGGATCTCTTCCTGAGCGGCAGCGTGACTGCGACCTTTCGCTTTGATGGTGTCACGCGTTACAACGTACTGAGCGCGTAGTTCCGCAAATTTTTCGCGAGCCAGTTCCGGGTCGATGCTGTTGTCATCATCGGCGCTGTCGTCATCGCCATCTTCTTCGTCTTCATCTTCGTCATCGTCCAGATCTTCCTGGGAAAGCTCAGAACCGACGTGAGTGGCGGTAGGTGCCAGATCTTCTTCTGCGTTCGGGTCAACAAAGCCGGTGATCAGATCGGACAGACGCGCTTCTTCTGCTTCAACACGATCGTACTGTTCCAGCAGATAGGTGATCGCTTCCGGATATTCAGCAACGGAGCATTGAACCTGGTTGATCCCGTCTTCAATACGCTTAGCGATGTCAATTTCGCCTTCGCGGGTCAACAGTTCAACGGTGCCCATTTCACGCATGTACATGCGTACCGGGTCAGTCGTGCGCCCGATTTCAGATTCCACGCTGGAAAGCACCTGCGCGGCGGCTTCGGCAGCATCTTCGTCCGCGGTGTTTTCAGCCAGCATCAGATCATCGGCATCCGGTGCTTCTTCCATCACCTGAATGCCCATGTCGTTGATCATTTGGATGATGTCTTCGATCTGATCTGAATCGACGATATCTTCCGGCAGATGGTCATTGACCTCGGCATAGGTCAGATAGCCTTGCTCCTTACCACGGGTGACAAGAAGTTTCAGCTGTGACTGCGGGTTTTGCTCCATAAGACGGTATCCACACTTATTTCATGAGGTTGGTGTTGGGCGATTGACCCGATGTCCTTCAGCCGTTAACGCTGAAATCCAACGGTTGTTTACCGCCAACGATAATTACGAGGGCGTACTTATATATTTGCCGCTGCCTCTCAGTGCGGCTGTCGGGGGCTTCCCGATCGCTCTTCGGCACTTAAGCCGTTAAATCACTTTTTCGCCAGTTCCTGGTTTAATGTCCAGAGCTCCAGGCGTTCTTCGTTGCTTAAACCATGCGTGCGCTCACGAGCGATTAACTCTTCCTGGCGCAGTTCAAGCAGCGAATCAAACATATGGTTGAGTGAGTCGGTGAAGGTTTGCTCAGCAATATTCTTATCTGCTATATCGTCCCACATCGACAGTTTTTCAAGGGTGGCAGCATTATTTGTACCACGATAGTGCTCTAAAAGTTGCCCGGTGGTCAGACCTGGCTGGGAGAGACAAGTGTTGACCAGTTCTCTGAATAAGCCAAGTCCAGGGAGCTTATTTTCATCCAGATTCTCAAGCGGCGGGACCAACGTCGCTAATTCTGGATTTTGCACCAGCAACCCTATAAGTATACGCATGGTCGTGCGTTTTAGCTGCGGAACAGGGCGAGAAACGCCGCTCTCTGCCGCTTTTGGCATTAATCGTTCAAGCTGGCTGTCATCAAGTATGCCTAATTTGTTGCCTAATTCCTGACGAAGATATATTCGCAGCGTTTCGCCCGGCACTTGCGATATCAATGGCAGTGCCAGCGTACTCAAACGTGCGCGCCCGTCAGGGGTACTCAGATCAACTTGCGGCATCAGGCTGTTAAACAGAAATGCGGAGAGTGGCATCGCCTGCTCCATCCGCGCTTCAAACGCTTCTTTACCTTCTTTTCGTACCAGCGTGTCAGGGTCTTCGCCATCAGGCAAAAACATAAAGCGTAGCTGACGGCCGTCTGTCATGTAAGGCAGCGCCGTTTCCAGCGCTCGCCATGCGGCATCGCGGCCTGCACGGTCGCCGTCATAACAGCAAATGACATTGTTGGTCGCGCGGAACAACAGTTGTATGTGATCGGCGGTGGTTGACGTACCTAACGACGCAACGGCGTAATTAATGCCGTATTGCGCCAGCGCCACCACGTCCATATAGCCTTCGACCACAAGCAGACGATTGGGTTCAGCGTTATCCTGCTGCGCTTCATAAAGACCGTAAAGCTGGCGGCCTTTATGGAAAATGTCTGTTTCTGGCGAGTTCAGGTATTTGGGGGTATCGTTGCCCAGCACGCGCCCGCCAAAACCAATCACCCGACCGCGTTTATCGCGAATGGGGAACATCACCCGCTCGCGGAAACGATCGTAACTGCGTCCCTGATCGTTAGTGACCAACATCCCCGCATCAATCAATGACTGGCGATTTTCTGGATTGCCGCCAAACCGCTTCAGGACGTTGTCCCAGCCGGGGGGCGCAAAACCAATCGCAAAGCGAGCGATAACCTCGTGGCTTAATCCGCGTTTTTCCAGATACTGGCGCGCAGACGTGGCAACAGGTTGTTGTAAAGATTGTTGGTAAAACGTATTCAGACCGTCCATCAACTGATAAAGCGTTTGCCTCTGATGGCGCTCGATCTGGCTGGGGCCGCTGCCTGCTTCAAATGGCACTTCAAGATTGTGCATTGCTGCCAGCTCTTCGACCGTTTCAACGAACTCGAGCTTGTCGTAGTTCATCAGGAAGTCGATCGCGTTGCCGTGCGCGCCACATCCAAAGCAGTGGTAAAACTGTTTCTCACCGTTAACGGTGAATGACGGGGTTTTCTCGTTGTGGAATGGACAACACGCGTGGAAATTCTTGCCCTGCTTTTTCAGCTTCACACGGGCATCGATCGAGATCGAATGTCGGTGCTGATCAAGTGATTCAAAATTCAATGCAATAAATAAATTCGAAGCACGGTATCAATTCGAACGTCACGTTATCGCTTTGATTTGAATTTCGGTTTTGCCGCTGGCATCAACGCCAGCTTATTTCAAAATGGTGCGGAATTTTACTGCAATTGCTGCTGCTTTGTAAAGCACCGCGGCCTTTTTGAAAGGGACTTTTATAAGGGTGAGGAGTATACACGAGGCTTTCTCCAGGGGCGAACAAAGTTTTACATCAACCCGCATTGGTCCTACACTGCGCGGTAATAAAGCGAGGTAAAACAAGTCATGCGTGTACTGGGTATTGAAACTTCCTGCGATGAAACCGGCATCGCCATTTACGACGATGAAAAAGGTTTGTTAGCCAACCAATTGTATAGTCAGGTGAAATTGCACGCTGACTACGGCGGCGTCGTGCCTGAACTGGCCTCCCGCGATCACGTGCGCAAAACCGTACCGTTGATCCAGGCGGCGCTAAAGGAGTCTGGCTTAACGGCAAAAGACATTGATGCTGTGGCCTATACCGCAGGCCCTGGATTAGTCGGCGCACTGCTGGTTGGCGCAACCGTGGGGCGTTCTCTGGCGTTTGCCTGGAACGTTCCGGCAATCCCGGTACACCATATGGAAGGGCATCTGTTAGCGCCGATGCTGGAAGATAACCCGCCGGAATTTCCGTTTGTCGCGCTGCTGGTGTCCGGCGGTCATACGCAGTTAATCAGCGTGACTGGCATTGGTCAGTACGAGCTGCTCGGCGAGTCTATCGATGATGCCGCCGGTGAAGCGTTTGATAAAACCGCGAAGCTGCTGGGGCTGGATTATCCTGGCGGACCGTTACTGTCGAAAATGGCGGCTCAGGGTACTGCCGGGCGCTTTGTTTTCCCGCGTCCGATGACCGACCGTCCGGGGCTGGATTTCAGCTTCTCCGGTCTGAAAACCTTCGCGGCAAATACCATTCGTGACAACGGCACCGACGACCAGACGCGTGCTGATATCGCCCGCGCCTTTGAAGATGCGGTGGTCGATACGCTGATGATTAAGTGCAAGCGAGCGTTGGATCAGACTGGCTTTAAGCGACTGGTCATGGCAGGCGGCGTGAGTGCTAACCGTACGTTACGGGCGAAGCTGGCTGAAATGATGAAAAAACGCCGCGGCGAAGTGTTCTACGCGCGTCCGGAGTTTTGTACTGATAACGGCGCGATGATCGCCTATGCCGGAATGGTGCGGTTTAAAGCAGGCGCGACGGCGGATCTCGGCGTTAGCGTGCGTCCGCGCTGGCCGCTGGCGGAGTTACCGGCCGCGTAAAACTATCGGGTGCCGGAGAGCAATTTCCGGCACCGTCCTTACTTAAAGCAACACCACGGGCATCCACAGTAAGCCGGTAATCACCAGCAATACGAGGAATATCAGCCCAAAATCGCCCCCAGTCGCCAGTAATCCGCCGTTGGCAGATAACCACTACCGTAGTAAATCGGACTGGGTCCGGTGGCGTATGGTGTAGAATGCTCCCCAGACCAATTGCCGCGCCAACCATCAGGCAGAACACCGGCAGCGGGATTTCCGGCATCGCCAGCGCAGCGGCAATCATCATCGGTGCGAGGGCGGAGGTATACGCCGTGGCGCTGGCGAAAAAGTAGCGCAGCAGATAAAACACCACAATCAACGCCACCATCACCATCGTTGGCGAATAACCGCTTAAGCTGCCTGCTAACAGTTTGCCAAACCAGCTAATAAAACCGGTGTTGTTGAGTCCGGTAGCGAGGGTGATAAGCGAGGCCAGCCAGAAGAAAACGTTCCACGCCGCTTTATTACTGACAATGTCGTCCCAACTGATAATGCGCAGAAGCAGCATCAGTGCCACCACGCTGTAACCGACCATCGCGGCATCGATATAATCACCGCCGAAAATCCACAGCACCAGCGCGCCTACCATCAGCCCCAGCATCCGTTTTTCACGCGAACAGAGCGGGCCCATTGCCTGCAGTTCCGTCTCTGCCCAGCGCGGCACCTGATCGCCAGACTTCAGTACCGGCGGGTACAGCACATAAGCCAGCCAGGGAACCAGCAGCACCAGCAAAATACTGAGCGGCAACATCCCGAGGAACCAGTCGCCCCAACTCAGCGTGGCGTGAGATGCGCTTTTCATCAGTCCAATTAACAGCAAGTTTGGTGCCATCGCCGTCAAGAAAATGGCGCTGGTCACGCAGTCGGCAACAATCCCCATCCACATGATGTACGAGCCAATGCTGCGCGAACTGCTGTCGTTTGGTTGTGATTGATAGAGCGGTGGCAGGTTACGGATGATGGGATAGATAATCCCCGCACCACGCGCCGAGTTGGACGGTGTTACAGGTGCGAGGATCAGCTCGGAGAACATCACCGCATAGCCGAGAACAGCGTGCGATGTCCCATCTTTTCACCAGAATCAGCGCAATGCGGCGTCCAAGCCCGGTTTTTTCATAGCCTGTGCCAAACATAAAGGCGGCGAAAATCAGCCAGATAACCGAATTAGAAAAACCGGAAACCGCCCACGAGAGGGATTTTGCAGTGAATTTAAAGCCTGGCTGGGCGAGCTGTTCGGGGCTGAACAGCAGCCAGGGAGAGAGTATGGCGATGATGGAGATACCCACCATCGCCACCACGGCACCCGGCACGGGTTCGAGGATCAGTCCAACGATCACGCCAGTAAAAACGGCAAAGTAGAGCCAGGTATGGTTCTCCAGCCCTGCGGGAACCGGAAGTAGAGCAATAATGGCGATGACCGCCAGCGGCGCAAGATATCGCCACCATTCAGTGGAAGGTTTCATCGTGTTATGCCTGCGAAAAAGGAGAGGGGTGAGCCTCTCCGGGAGGGTTATTTGATGTAATGGACGTGCTCGCAGATCTCTTCCACGATGGGATCGCGGCGTTCGGCGAACAGCTTTTTGTTTTCGGCTATCAGGTTGTTGCCGTGGGTATCAATAGAGACAATCAGCGGGCCGAACTCTTTGACCCGGCAGACCCACAGTGACTCCGGCATCCCGAGTTCTGTCCAGTGCACTTCTTCAATCTCTTCTACCTGGGTTGCCGCCAGCACCGCGCAGCCTGCCGGGAAAATCACATGTAGCGCCTTGAATTTCTGGCAGCCTTCTTCGGTCAGCGGCCCCATACCACCTTTGCCAACCACCAGTTTCACGCCGGTCTGCTCAATAAATTCACGTTCAAAACTTTCCATACGCATACTGGTTGTCGGGCCGACGGAGACCATCTCCCATTTGTCGCCGTTTTTGCGCACGATGGGGCCAGCGTGGAAAATCGCTTTGCCGTTGAGATCGTAAGGGATCGGACGTTTCAGTTCGATCAAGCGGCGGTGACAAACGTCACGGCAGGTCACCAGCGTACCGGTCAGGTAGATCACATCGCCGACGCGAATATCTTGCAGATCTTCAGCTTTGATCGGGGTTGTCAGGATCTTTTTCATAACGCGCTCCGGGTGTGAGACAGATTTTCAAAGGTGAGATCGGCATGAACCAGCAGCGTGCCGCGACGATGCGCCCAGCAGCCGGTAGAGACAGCAACGCCGATGGTTGACGGATGGCGGGCGGCAGATTCGATATGTACGCCCATCACTGAACTGTTGCCGGTCAGCCCTTGTGGACCAATCCCCAGACGGTTGAGTCCTTCTTCCAGGCGTAGCTCCAGCTCTGCCGCTTTTGGATTGGGATGGCGGCTGCCAATCGGACGCAAAATGGCTTTACGCGAGAGTACGGCGGCGGTTTCCACCGAGGTGGCGATGCCCACGCCCACCAGTACCGGTGGACAGGCGTTTACGGCGAGGGTGGAGATATTTTCGAAGACGAATTTCACCACGCCTTCGTAGCCTTCTGACGGCATTAACACTTTCGAGCGGCCAGGTAGCGTGCAGCCGCCGCCTGCCATGTAAACTTCGATTTCTGCATCGTCATTGTCGGGGATGATGTCCCAGGTGACCCACGGTACGCCGCTACCGGTATTTTTGCCGGTGTTTACTTCGTCAAAAATTTCTACCGCATTGTGACGTAGTGGCGCTTTGACGGTTGCCTCTTCCACGGCTTGTTTGAGTATGCTTTGCAGCTCGCCAAGCAGTGGGAAGCGGGAACCGACTTTAACGAAGAACATAATCTCCCCGGTGTCCTGACAGGCAGGACGATTCAGGTCAATCGCTTTTTGCATGTTGTCGAACATCGTATGGTAGATAATTTTCCCCATCGACGACGTTTCGGCATCCTTTAGCTGTTTTAGTTTATCCACCACGTCATCAGGCATTCGGGTAGAAATCATGGCGGTAAAGTTAGCGACAATCTCTGTCAACTTATTCACTGCCTGTTGCTTATTACTTTCGCTCATCATGGCAACTCCAGTTTTTGTATTTGTCTGGAAAAATTCACCGCCACAAACTACCACTAAAAATGTGGTTTTATATTTTTTGCCACCGTGAATATGTAATTAACAGTTCGTGAATCAACGCGAAAATAAGAATGAATATTGCGCCAGAGCAGGGAATGGCAATGTTTTGCGAAATACACTGCGCTTATCACAACTGCGGATAATTAACGA